>ERZ808035.49-NODE-49-length-161877-cov-6.811366_pt1 | contig 161877 bp, 141 predicted proteins | sample MGYA00380189_ERZ808035 | MGnify/ENA primary metagenome ERZ808035 (study PRJEB31490, sample SAMN06133407) | mouse gut metagenome | isolation source: M5_1 | host: mice | place: China: Chengdu | collected 2015-05 ... | reverse complement strand
GAGTTTGATGTCAGTGATGAGGATTACCTGTTTATGAAAAATTTTGTTGCAAATGCGGTATATGATGATTATGACCGCCTGGTGCAATTATGTGACGCATTGGCTATGCCAACGGGGTTCTGCCTTCTGGAAAAGAGATTTGTAGACGTGACAATACGGTACGGCATCCACCCGGCGACAATAGACAGATGGAAAAAAATTTTAGAGATTAAAGAACTGTTTGAGAATCAGATTGGCTGTTCTATTTATACATTGCTTCCGGGCGTTGTGGAAAACAGTTTCCGCTAAAGAAGGGACATTGTGGCGGCAGTCACCATAGGAGAAAATGGCGTGATAGGGGCTGGAAGAGTGGCAGACCGCCATGTCCCATGAGTATTTCAATTTTCATATACAGCAGCTATATCGTGTATTCTACGCTTCATTTCGGCACGAATATATAACGGTTCTAAGCACTCACACTTATTGCCAAAACCAAGAAGAATACCATAGTAATATTCATTCTCTATGAACGGAAAATCAACAATGTAATGTTCGCTGCCATTGGGAGAAAACTGTTCATAAGTGCAATAATCAAGCACCCGATCCATGATTGATTTATGAATACGGATTTTTATTTTTGTCTGCATGGTTTGCAGAGTTTCCTCAAAATTTAAAATCGGTTTTGGATAATCCCGTGGTGTAAAAATTTCCTCTTTCATCTGTAAGTTCGATATGCGTGATAATCTGAACAAGCGGAAATCATTTCGCATATGGCAATATCCTTGAAAATACCAATGACCGCTTTTTAAAACAAGCTGATACGGCTCAACTGTCCGTACAGTTTTCTTGCCGTGATGAGCTATATATTCAAAGGAAACCAGTCTGAAATCCTGCAAAGCCGTTTTGATAATCTCTAAATATGATTGTGTGTTTTGGCTGCCAATCCAAGAACTTAAATCTATACATATCTGGTTTGCTTTTAATTCTATGTCATTTGCTTTGTCGGCGGGGATAAAACTTTTGACTTTTGCAAGGGTGTTTATCAGTTCGTTTCCCCGTATCATATTCGAAAGGCTTGAAAGCCCCATAAGGATAGCGGAAAGGTCAGCAGTCGAAAAAACACTTTTATCAATTTTGTAATTCTGCATAATTTCAAAACCGCCGCCCACTCCCGATATTGAGCGGATAGGAATACCTGCCATATTGATCGTGTCTATATCTCGGTAAATTGTGCGGGGCGACACTTCAAACATATTCGCCAATTCCTGTGCCCCTATTCGTTTTTGATCAAGGAGCACCATAATAATACTAACGAGCCTGTCAATTTTCATCTGATCGCCGCCTTCCAAAAAATTCTTTTACCCTATATCTTATTGCCATAATGTTGTCAACAATTACATGATACAATAACAAAGCAAACAAATCAAATGTACAATGAAAACGGAGGAAACTTATGTTTACAATTTATGTTTATGTTCTTGACACTTTAGCCGACTGGGAATTAGGCTATATTACTTCGGAGTTGCATTCCGGGCGATTTTTCAAAAAGGACGCTGAACCTGTATCGCTTAAAACAGTCAGTTTTTCCAAAGAGCCAATCCATACAATGGGAGGGCTGACAGTCGTACCCGATTGTTTGATTGATGATATTGTTGTAAAAGAAACAAGCGTATTGTTGTTACCGGGTGCAGATACATGGAATGACCCGAAACATGGCGCAATTATAAAAAAAGCAAGTGAACTTCTATCTTTAGGAGCTGCCGTTGGAGCGATTTGTGGAGCTACCGTTGCGCTTGCTGATTTTGGATTGCTGGATAATCGGCGGCATACCAGTAATGGACAGGGATTTCTTGAAATGTTTTCACCTGCTTACAAAGGACAGGATTTATATGTAGACAAGCCATCAGTAGCAGATCATAATCTTATTACCGCAAATTCTACGGGTGCTTTGTTGTGGGCAAAACAAATTATTGAGCATTTAGGTGTTTTTCAGGCAGATACACTGGAATTTTGGTATGAATATTTTAGAACTGGAAAAGCAGAATCTTTCTTTGCTCTCATGCAAACAGTGGCACCTGACAGGGAAAAGTAATACATTGTAGAGTTGCAAATGTTTCTGCCACGGGATTGGATTGTGCTTTAACTGTTCTATGATTCTGTCTGTTACCATTCCATATACTGATTTTACTGCCATAAGGCATAACTTCCTGAAATAAAAAAGTGTAAAGCCTTTGATCATTCAATAGACTTTACACTTTGGTTGTGTCACAGACAAAAAGAACTGAAAACCTTGATAAATCAATGTTTTCAGCCTTTTAAGAAAACTGCGGAAGATGGGACTTGAACCCACACGATGTAACCATCACAAGATCCTTAGTCTTGCTCGTCTGCCAGTTCCGACACTTCCGCATGTATTCACAACGCAAGATATATCTTACACGCTGTTTGTGGAAAAGTCAATATATTTTTTTGAAATTATAAAAAAATCAAGGAAATAGACGAAATTAAAATAAAAATTTGCGGTAAAAAAATTTTTGCAAAGTTTTTTATAAAGATTTCAAAATAGGCTTGACATATGACATAAAAGAAGATAAAATAACATTTGTTCGCAGGAATGGCGGAATTGGCAGACGCGCACGGTTCAGGTCCGTGTGGTAGCAATACCATGAGAGTTCAAGTCTCTTTTCCTGCACGCACAGAGGACATCGCTTCGGCGGTGTCCTTTCACGTTTGACCGCCATTGTCCACCATCACAAGAAAAGGCAAATTATCACATCTTAATCTATTTCCAAGGAAACATTTCCTCCCTATAATGGAAGATAAGAAGGTGAAAGGACGGGGAGCGGAGTATGAAAAATCACACTGATGTGCTGATTTTTCATACGCAAATTTGTGCCGGAGCGTCACAAATTTGTTTGATGGCAGACGCAAATTGGAGATTTGCGTCGCCCCGTCGCGTAAACGCTCCGGAATGGAGGGTACATGAAATACGGACATTTTGACAATGAAAACAGGGAGTATGTCATTGACAGGGTGGATCTGCCCTGTTCATGGACGAACTATCTCGGCGTGGAGGATATGGCGGCGGTGGTGAACCACACGGCGGGCGGTTATCTTTTCTACAAGACGCCGGAGTACCACAGGATCAGCCGCTTCCGGGGAAATGCGGTGCCCATGGACAGACCGGGTTTTTATGTGTATCTGCGGGACAATGACAGTGCGGATTACTGGTCGGTATCATGGCAGCCGGTGGGCAAGCCTCTGGATCAGGCGAAGTACACCTGCCGCCACGGCATGTCCTACACGGTCTATGAGTGCGAGTATGAGGGGATACAGGCATCTCAGACCATGTTTATTCCCAGGGGCGAAGCGGTGCAGCTCTGGGATGTGAAGGTGAAGAACACAGGAGACAGGGCGAGAAACTTAAGTCTGTTCTCCTATCTGGAATTTTCGTTCCATCATATCATGATTGACAACCAGAACTATCAGATGAGCCTGTACAGCGCAGGCGCGTCTTACGAGGACGGGATCATCGAGGAAGATTTGTTTTATGAGGAGGAAGGGTACCAGTACTTTACGGCGGACTTTACGCCGGACGGTTTTGACTGTATGCGGGACAAATTCCTCGGCACATACAATACAGAGACAAATCCGGCGGCGGTGATCGCGGGCCAGTGCTTCTCTTCGTATGAAAAAGGGGGAAACCACTGTGGTAGTCTGCAGAAGAATCTGACGCTGCAGCCGGGAGAGGAGGCCCGCTTTGTCTTTATGCTCGGGGAGGGCAGAAGGGACGAGGGGAGGCGCATCCGCGCAAAGTACGCGGATCACGGCGCGGTAGATGCGGCGCGTGAGGATCTTAAGAATTTCTGGGAGGAAAAGTGTTCCAAATTACAGGTGCAGACGCCGAACGAGGGGATGAACGCCCTGCTTAACACATGGACGCTGTACCAGTCGGAGATCAATGTTATGTTTTCCCGGTTCGCCTCCTTTATCGAGGTAGGCGGCAGAGTGGGGCTGGGTTACCGGGACACGGCGCAGGACGCCATGACGATTCCCCACTCAAATCCCGGCAAGTGCAGGGAGCGGATCGAGCAGCTTCTCAGAGGGCTTACGAGCGCGGGCTACGGGCTGCACCTGTTCCAGCCGGAGTGGTTTATGGAAGATACGGGCGTAAAGCCTTTTAAATCCCCGACGGTAATTCCGGAGCCGGATAAAGACAGCATTATACACGGACTGAAGGATGCTTGCTCAGACGACGCCCTTTGGCTTGTGGCTGCGGTGACGGAGTATATCAAGGAGACGGGGGATCAGGATTTTGCTTCTTTGCAGCTGCCTTATGCGGACACGTTTCTGGAAGGGAAAAAGGAGACGGAGTCGGTCTATGAGCATCTGAAACGGATTCTGGACTTCTCCACGGAGCAGGTGGGGCAGACAGGCATCTGCAAGGGGCTTCGCGCCGACTGGAACGACTGCCTGAATCTGGGCGGCGGCGAGAGCGCCATGGTAAGTTTCCTGCACTATTGGGCGCTGACACAGTTCGTCGATCTGGCGAAGCGCTTGGGCAGGGATGAAGATGCAGACAAATACGCGCAGATTGCGGCGCGGGTGCAGGAAGTGTGCAATACGCAGCTCTGGGACGGCGAGTGGTTTATTCGCGGCATCACGGCGAAGGGGAAAAAGATCGGCACGCAGGCGGACACAGAGGGCAGGGTGCATCTGGAATCAAACGCCTGGGCGGTTCTGTCGGGCGCGGCGGATGAGGAGAAAGCGGATAAGGCGCTTGACGCCATCGACCAGTATCTCTACACGCCTTACGGACTGTTGCTGAACACCCCGTCTTATACCGTGCCGGATGACGATATCGGCTTTGTCACCAGAGTGTATCCGGGGGTAAAGGAGAACGGGGCGATTTTCTCCCATCCGAATCCCTGGGCATGGGCGGCGGCATGTATGAGGGGAAGAGGCGATCTTGCTATGAAATTTTACGACGCGCTCTGTCCTTATCACCAGAATGACAAGATTGAGATGAGGGAGTCGGAGCCGTATTCCTACTGTCAGTTTGTCATGGGCAGGGACCACACCGCGTTCGGCAGGGCGAGGCATCCTTTTATGACAGGTTCCGGCGGCTGGTCCTATTTCTCGGCTACAAGGTTCATGTTGGGAATACGGCCCGACTATGACAGCCTGACCATTGATCCCTGTATTCCGGCGGACTGGAAGGCGTTTGACGCGGTACGTGAATGGAGGGGCGCGGTCTACGAGATCCGGGTGAGCAACCCGGACGGCGTGATGAAGGGCGTGAAGGAAATCAAGGTGGACGGCGTGGCGACAGACAAGATTCTGCCTATGGAAGCGGGCAGCAGGCATGTAGTTGAGGTAACGATGGGAGTGAAATAATGTGCGGCGAAGAAGAACCTGAGAAATCGAGTTTACTAAGGAAAGCACTTCGCGAATCGGAATAGAAACAGAGGATGCGGCGGGCTGGAAGGAGAAACAGGCGGGTTTAAGCCACGGCAGGAAAAAGGAGGGTATACAATGATTAAGTTTGGGACGGGCGGCTGGAGAGCCGTGATCGGAGATGAATTTACGAAGGAGAACATCCAGATTTTATCGAGGGCGATCTGCGATAAGATGCGGGAGGAGAAGGTGGAGAAGGAGGGTATTGTACTTGGCTATGACAGGCGCTTCCTCTCCAAGGAGGCTATGCAGTGGGCGGCGCAGGTTTTTGCCGCGGAAGGGATCAAGGCAAGCCTCATCAACAAATCGGCGCCCACGCCGCTCGTCATGTTCTATGTGATGAAGCATGAGTACCACTACGGCATGATGATTACCGCAAGCCACAATCCGGCAGTTTACAACGGCATCAAGGTGTTTACTTTCGGCGGACGGGATGCGGACGAGGTGCAGACGGCGGATATCGAGCGGTACATAAACGAGGTGACGGATATCCCCGTGGACGAGATGAATTACGCGGAAGGCATTGAGAAGGGGCTGATCGAGGAGATCTACCCGCTCAATGAGTATCTGGACAGTATCATCGACACGGTGGACATGGACAAGATCAAGATGAGGGGGCTTCGCATTGCGCTTGACCCCATGTACGGGGTGAGCGAGACTTCCTTAAAAACCATTCTGATGACGGCAAGATGTGAGGTGGAGACCATCCATGAGAGGCACGACACGCTTTTCGGCGGCAAGCTTCCCGCGCCCACGGCGGAGACGCTTCGCGCGCTGCAAAACTATGTGATCGACAGACGCTGCGATCTGGGACTTGCCACGGACGGCGACGCGGATCGGATCGGCGTGATCGACGACCAGGGGAACTTCCTGCATCCCAACGATATTCTGGTGCTGCTGTACTACTATCTGGTGAAATATAAGGGCTGGCACGGCCCGGCAGTGAGAAATATCTGTACTACCCATCTGCTTGACCGGGTGGCGGAGAGTTTCGGGGAGAAGTGCTACGAGGTGCCTGTCGGATTCAAACATATTTCCGCAAAGATGTTTGCCACGGACGCCATCATCGGCGGCGAGTCCTCCGGCGGCATGGCGGTGAGAGGACACATTAAGGGTAAGGACGGCATTTACGCCTCCGCACTTTTGGTGGAGATGATTGCGGTGACCGGCATGAAGCTTTCCGAGATCATGGAGACGATTCGGAAGGAGTACGGCGGTATGGCGCTGGAGGAGCGGGACTACCGTTTCAGTCCGCAGAAAAAGGAGGCGATCCAGAAGCAGCTTTTGCAGGATAAGGAGCTGCCGCAGATTCCCTATGAGGTGGAGAATGTTTCCTATCTGGACGGCTTAAAGATTTACTTAAAAGACGGCGGCTGGATCTCCGTCAGGTTCTCCGGCACGGAGCCGCTTCTCCGCATCTTCTGCGAGATGAAGGAGAAGCAGGATGCGGCGGCGTTCTGTAAGGTGTTTGAGGATTATCTGGGTTTATGATAAGATAAGAAAAAACGGAGGGTATCATAAACAGTATGACAAATAAGGCTGTGGAAAAACACAGACGGAAAAAATCACTCAGATGGAGCATGGTAAGGCGGCTCATGTTTGGGTGGTTTTTGCCGTTACTTATTATGATTTGTGTGGTTATTGTACTAATGACGAAAAATGTGCTCAGACAGGTGGAGCAGACCATTCAGTCTTCGGTGGACAAGACGGTGGAGATCATGCAGATCCAGATCAAGGACTGTGAGACGGCGTCCAAAAACGCTTCCTATATGGCGATGATTTCAAAATATTACAGGCAGTATTTCGGGCAGAAAGACCGCACAGAATTTGAGAAAAGCGTGGAGGAGTTTTTAAGGCAGCAGTATGCCTATGACGATAACTGCAAAACGGCGGAGCTGGTGGTGTTAAATGAGCCGGGAAGCTGCTACTACGCGCTGAACGAGAGCAACGGCGGAACCTACCAGGACATTCGTTTCTTCAACACCAAAGCGAGGGAGAAAATACTGGAGGTGGCAGAGACGCTTGATACGGGAACGACGCTCGTGGGGATTGACGGCAGGATTTATATGGTCAGGAATCTTGTGACATCCAAGTTTGTCCCCTATGCGGTGCTTGCGTTGGAGCTGGATCAGGATTCTCTGATGAAAAGCTACGCGGGTATATGGGGTTATGCGGACGCCGCCCTGTACTGGAACGGTGAACTGCTTGTGCCGGGTTTACAGGAGCATGAGGATCACCCGGAACACAGCTACGATTATATGCAAAGCGCGCTGGGAGAACGTGATGCGCTGTATGAGTACAAGGGCGGCGGCTATTCCCACGCGTACCGGCGAATCAAAATGTATGACGGAACGATGGTGCTTCTGGTCAGTCTCGACAACAGCGTGACCTATGCGGAGATGAAAGTCATGTGGTACTTTTTCCTGATTTTGTTCCTGTTCATGATACCGCTGGTGGTGCAGATGATGCGTTTTTTCCACAACAAGGTGACGGTGCCCCTGGGAGAGCTGATGGCGGCGGCAGATATGGTTAGGGATGGGAATCTGGGCGTACAGGTTGTAAACGAGGAGGACAATGAGGAGTTTTACCATATGAAGGAGTCCTTCAACCATATGTCAAAGCAGCTGAAAAATCAGTTTGACAAAATTTATCTGGAGGAGGTTGCGCTCAGGGACGCAAAGATCATGGCGCTGCAGTCCCAGATTAACCCCCATTTTTTGAATAATACGCTGGAGATCATCAACTGGGAGGCACGCTTAAACGGCAACTATAAGGTGAGCGGCATGATTGAAGCTCTCTCCACCATGCTGGGAGAGACTATGAACAGAAGGGAAGCGCAGTTTCATTCCGTGGCGGAGGAGATGGCATATGCGGACGCCTATCTCTACATTATATCCCAGCGTTTCGGGGCGAAATTCCAGTGTGAAGAAAGAATCGACGAGCGGCTTCTCAATGTACAGGTGCCAAGGCTGATTATCCAGCCCATCGTGGAGAATGCGGTGGAGCACGGCATAGATATCACCGAGCAGGGAAGGCTGGAAGTCCGGCTGTTTAAGCGTGAGGACGGGTATCTGTGTATCGAGGTGGAGGATAACGGACATCTGACAGAGGAAGACAGGAAAAGGATCGACAGGATTTTGTCACAGGACATTGAGCTTGAAAAGGAGAAGCGCGTCAGCCTTGGGATTCGTAATGTTGACCAGAGACTGAAGATGATATACGGGGCGGATTGTGGACTATTTATAGAAAGTAATGAGAACGATCATACAGTCAGCACAATATTGCTCAAAATGGAAGTGCCAAGCGAACAATAAAAGGCAAAAAAGAACAATCCCAACAATTTTCTGATTCTCCCCTACGGAGTATGATAAGTACATAAACAAAAACAACAGACGAAAGCGATCTGGATGTAAACGAAAGGGAGGATAAGGGTATGATGAAAAAGAGAATGATGGCAGCAATGCTGGCAGGCGCCATGGTATTATCCATGACAGCATGCGGAAATAGCGGTGACGCAGGAAACGCAGCGGGTACTGGAGGGGACGCTGCAGCGGAGACTCCGGCAGCGGAAGCGCCGGCGGCAGACGCAGGGGAGGCAGCGGAAGCGCCCGCAGCGGCGGAAGGCCCTGTGGAGCTGGTCGTGACCACCACCTTCGCAGGCGAGGATTCCAACGCACAGAACTACAAAGATGCGGTGAAAGGCTGGGAGGCAGAGACAGGCAACTCGGTAGTTGACACTTCCGCAACCGCTGACGAGACCTTCAAGACGAGGGTTGCGACGGACTTTGAGACAGGTTCCGAGCCGGATGTACTGTTCTTCTTCAACGGGGCGGACTCCAACAGCTTCATCGAGGCGGGCAAGGTGGTCTCCATCGACGAGATCCGCGCAGAGTATCCTGATTACGCGTCCAACATGAACGAGGATCTGATCACAGCTTCTCTGGTGGACAATAAGAAGTACGCGGTACCCGCAAACGGCTATTGGGAGGCAATGTTTGTGAACACCGAGATTCTTGAGGCAGCAGGCGTGGCAATGCCCGGCACAGACTACACCATGGACCAGTTCAAGGCAGACTGCGAGAAGATCAAGGCGGCAGGCTACGCGCCTATCGCGGCAGCGCTTGGCAACATCCCTCACTACTGGTGGGAGTTCGCAATCTTTAACAACCAGTCTCCCGCAACGCATCTGGAGATCCCGGAGAACGCAGGCGACGAGAACGGCCAGGCATGGGTGCAGGGCATGAACGACATCAAGGAGCTGTATGAGCTGGGCTACTTCCCGGAGAACACGCTCTCTGCAACCGACGACGAGACCTTCGCAATGTTCACGGAAGGCAAGGCTGCGTTCCTGATCGACGGTTCCTGGAAAGTGGGCGGTATCGTAGGCGCATGCCAGTCCGACCCTAACGATCCGGCAACTCTGGATTCCGCAAAGTTAGATAAGTTTGATGTAACCTATGTACCCGGCAAGGGCAGCAGAAAGGCAACCGATCTGGTAGGCGGTCTGTCCTCTGGATACTTTATCACAAGAAAGGCATGGGATGATCCGGCTAAGAGAGCTGCAGCAGTCAGCTTTGTAGAGTACCTGACTTCTGACGAGCAGGTTCCCAAGTTTGCGCAGCACGGCGCATCCGCACTGAAAAATGCACCGGAGGTTGACTCCTCACAGTTCAACTCTCTGCAGATTAAGGCGATGAACATGATGGCAGGCACCACGTCCCTGACGGGTGCGGTACAGGATTTGTTCGCAGGCGACTGCCGCGTATCCACCTTCGACGGTATGCCCGAGATCGTGACAGGCAGAGTGGCAGCAGAGGATGCGGTAGCGGAAGGCTTAGACGCATATCACAATCAGTAAAAACACATAGGGGAGTGTTTGAAGGGGCAGGGGATTACCCTGCCCTTTCCTTAAAAAACTTTTGGAAAAGTGTGGAGGTGGCTTATGGGAGCTAATATATATCGCAATAAAAAGCCGGCACTGGCGTTTCTTCTTCCGGCGTTTCTGTTCATGGTGCTGTTCCTCTATTATCCGTTCTTTAAAACAATCATTAACAGTTTTATGCACCTGAAACAGCTTGGCGCGACGGCGACAGAGTTTAACGCGCCGTGGTATACGAACTATGAGGAGATGCTGCACGACCCGAACGTGTGGACTTCCGTAAAGAATACGATCATCATGATGCTTGTCACGCTGGTGGGGCAGGTGGGAATTGCCATCGTGCTGGCGCTGATGGTGGACAATATCGGCAGGGGAAAACAGATTTTCAGAACGCTCTTTTTCTTCCCCATCGTGATTTCCGCCACGGCATTAGGCCTGATGTTCAACCTGATTTTCCTTTACGACAAAGGCATGATCAACCAGTTGTTAGAAGCGTTGGGGAAACAGGACCTGACGGACTGGAAGGCGGAGGGAATCGCCCTTGTCACGATGATGGCGCCGGTTATGTGGCAGTACGTGGGATTCTACTTTGTCATCCTTGTGACGGGACTGAACAATATTTCCGACGAGCTGTATGAGGCGGCTACAATTGACGGCGCGACGGCATTACAGCGGGTGCGCTACATATCGGTTCCGATGCTCCACAATGTGATCTGCACCTGCAGCGTCCTGGCGGTTACCGGTGCGCTCAAGGTGTTCGACCTGCCGTGGGTCATGTTCCCCAAGGGGATGCCCCTTAAGACGACTTTCCTGACCGGCACGTACATGTACTATCAGACGATGGAGACGAAGAACGTGGACTACGGCGCGGCGCTGGCGGTTCTGATCGTGGTGCTGGGCGTGGTGCTCTCCAAGGTGGTCAACGCCATTTTCAAAGAGAAAGATTACTAGGAGGAGGGATAGACTATGACAAAGAAAAAAAAGATGGCACCCGGACTGGTCGTGGTGTATGTGATTTTGATTTTTTGGGCGCTGACAACGGTTTATCCCATCATCTGGGTCATACAGAACTCATTTAAGGCGAAGAATAAGATTCTGGAAAACTCTTTCGCGCTTCCGTTAGGAGACCTGTTCACGACGGCGAACTTCAGGAAAGCTTTTGAGACAACGGATATTTTCGGGGCGTACAAGAGCAGCCTGTTTATCTCTACCATGGTTGCGCTGATGGTGGTGCTGCTTGCGGGTATGGGCGCCTACGCTCTTGCCAGATACAGGTTCCGCGGTTCCAATCTGATCAATTCCCTTGTGGTAGGCGCTATGATGTTTCCGGCTTTTGCAACGGTCATTTCGGTATACCAGATGGAGTTTAAATGGGGCATTGCAAGCACGGGGAGCTGGTTCCTCAACATGCTGTCGGTAATCCTGCCGCAGATCGCAGGCAATATGGCATTTGCGATGGTGGTTCTGACCGGCTATATCAAGGGACTGCCCATTGAGCTTGAGGAGGCAGCTTACATGGAGGGCTGCAATGCGTTCCAGATCTATTTTAAGGTGATTATGCCGCTGACAAAGCCTTCCTTCGCGACGGTGGCGATCTTCTCCTTCCTGTGGAGCTACAACGACCTGTTCACGCAGTCTTTCTTCTTAAGAAGGCCGGATATGTACAGTATCACCATGATGCTCAACAACATCAGCGCCAAGGAGGGCACCGACTATGGTCTGATGGCGGCTGTGGTAGCGCTTATCATCGTTCCCGTCATCATCGTGTACTGCTGTCTGCAGAAGCAGATCATCAAAGGCATGACTGCAGGAGCGGTCAAAGGTTAATGCGAGAAGAAGCATTCTCCGCAGTGGATGAAGATTATAATATATGGAAGTAGGATAAAAGAACGAATAGACATTTGGAAGAAATTTGGGTATCATTAAAATAGTGATACCATGTGGGGGACAGGAATGTACAAAGTGGCAATTATCGATGATGAACCATTGATCGTAGAGGGATTGTCCAAGACAATGGCATGGGAGAAATGGAACTGTCAGGTAATAGGGACTGCAGGGGACGGAAGGGAAGGAATGGAGCTGATCCGAGAAAAGAGGCCGGATATCGTGATCACGGATATCTGTATGCCAAAGATGGATGGACTGCGGATGATTGCGGGCCTGAAATCAGAGTTTCCAGACATGCAGCTTATCATTCTGACGGGATACAGGGAGTTTGAATACGCGAGACAGGCGATAGAACTGGGCGTATCCAGGTTTCTGTTAAAACCTTCTAAAATGAACGAACTGGAGGAAGCGGTCGATACGGTGACCAGACGGCTGGATCAGATGCATGTGCCGGTAATGACGTTTGTGCCGCAGGGGGAATGCGGGGAGGCGCCTGCAGGGCAGCCGGAAACCGAGGAGAACAGCGAGGCCAACAGCTTTATAGTCAGCAATGCCTTAGAATATATTCGGAGCAATTCAAAGGAGAAGCTGCGTCTTTCTGATGTGGCAGATCAGGTGTATGTCAGTCAGTGGCACCTGTCGAAACTTTTAAACAAGCATACGGGAAAGACTTTTTCGGATATTTTAAACGGCGCCCGCATGGACCGCTCGAAGGAGCTGCTAAAAGATCCTTCCCTGAGGATCTGCGATGTGGCGGAACAGGTGGGATTTCAGGATCTGGCGCACTTTTCACGCGTATTTAAGAAAATGGAGGGAATGTCCGCCGGGGAGTATCGAAACACCTATTGGGGAGCGGAGCAGAACGGAGGAAAAGAATGAGAGTATTTTGTGCAGCGGATTATGGTCGTGCGAGCCGTGTGGCCGCAAATATTATTTCGGCCCAGGTGATTATGAAGCCGGACTGCGTATTGGGCCTTGCCACGGGATCTACGCCCATTGGCACCTACGAGGAACTGGTCAGGCGCTACGAGCAGGGAGACCTGGATTTTTCCAAGGTACACAGTATTAACCTGGATGAGTACAGGGGGCTTTCGCCGGAAAACGACCAGAGTTATCGGTATTTTATGAATACCCATCTGTTTGATTTCATTAATATTGATAAGAAGAACACTTATGTGCCTGACGGTCTGGAGCCGGACAAGGAGAAGGCATGCAGGGATTATGAGGAGATCATAAAGGCGCACGGCGGCGTTGATCTCCAGATTCTGGGACTTGGGCATAACGGACATATCGGTTTTAACGAGCCGGGAAGTGTCTTTGAGAAAGAGACCCACTGTGTGACGCTTGCGGAGAATACCAGAGAGGCCAATGCACGTTTTTTCAAATCCATGGATGAAGTGCCCACGGAGGCGTATACTATGGGTATTGGGTCCATTATGCGGGCGAGGAAAATCGTGGTGATCGTCACCGGGGAGAGCAAACGTGAGATTGTAAAGAAGGCCTTTCTCGGCCCGGTGACTCCCGAGGTACCGGCCTCCATATTACAGCTTCACAGCGATGTGATTCTAGTGGGCGATGAGCCCGCACTTACAGATTTTCCGCGATAAGCAGAGTCAGAAACCGGCAGAGGCAGGACGCATGCTTGCATGCAGGACTGGAGATGGCAGTTTATGACGAGCAACGCGAATGAAAGATGCGAAGTATCTTGAATCCGCGATAAGCAGAGTTAGAAACCGGCAGGGGCAGGACGCGAACTTGGAATGCGAAGCATTGCAGGTTCGCTTAAATTGTATCAAGTAAACGTTGGAAAGGAGAAAATGGTATGCGTAAGATCAGAGGAATGGTTTTTACCAACAGGATGTGCTTTGAACCGGGGGAGGTTGCCATTGAGGGAGAACGGATTGAGGGCGTGGAAAGCTGCGATGCGGCAGAGCTTACAGCGCAGGAGGCGGAGACTTATATTCTGCCGGGGCTGGTTGACATCCACTTTCACGGGTGTGCAGGCTACGATTTCTGCGACGGCACGGCGGAGGCGGTGCGCGCTATCGCTTCCTATGAGATGACTCACGGCACAACCACGATCTGTCCGGCTACCATGACGCTTTCTGAGGAGCAGCTTCTGGGGATATGCGCTGCGGGGGCAGCGGCTGCGGAGACGGAAGTCCTGCCTGAAGGGATTCCCGTAAAAGATGTTTTGCGGGGGATTTACCTGGAAGGGCCTTTTATCTCCGAGGAGAAGAAGGGTGCGCAGAATCCGGCTTATATCAGGACGCCGGACAGGCAGATGCTTGAGAAGCTCCAGCAGGCGGCGAAAGGGATGATTCGGATGGTGGCGATTGCGCCGGAGACAGAGGGTGCGATGGACTGCATCCGCGAGTGCCGGGATGCATTTCGTTTTTCCATAGCACATACCTGTGCGGATTATGAAACCGCAAAGGAGGCGATGGAGGCGGGGGCGCACCATGTGACCCATCTCTACAATGCGATGCCGCCCTTTACCCACAGAAAACCGGGCGTGATCGGCGCGGCGGCGGAGAATGAGGATACAAGGGTGGAGCTGATCTGCGACGGTATCCACATCCATCCCTGCGTGGTTAAGAGCACGTTCAAGCTTTTTGGGGCTAAGCGGATGGTTCTTGTCAGCGACAGTATGATGGCGACAGGTATGGAGGACGGAGAGTACGCGCTGGGCGGTCAGCCTGTTATCGTCAAGGGCAACCGGGCGTTATTGAAAGACGGCACTATTGCGGGCAGCGCCACCAATCTGTTTGGATGCATGAGGACGGCGATCCAGATGGGCGTTCCGAAAGAGGAGGCGGTCAGGGCGGCCACGCGCAATCCGGCCGAAGCGGTTGGGCTCGAAGAAGAGTGCGGGGTTCTCCAGCAGGGACGCCGTGCAGACATCCTGATTACGGACGGGGATTTTGCGCTTCTTGAGGTGATTAAGTCGGGGCGCACGGTAAAGGGATAAAAAGTTAATTTACTTTTCGGATGCGGTGTGATAAAATAAAACGATTCAGAGGATTAGCATTCGGGGAGGATCATTATGAAAAAGCGAAACATGGCTGCGTCTGCGCTTTTAGCTGCCATGCTGTTGACAGCATGCGGCAGGGTGCCGGACGCGGCGGTGACGACGACGGAGATTGTCGTGCCGGAGCTGTCATCAAAAGATATGCTGGTTAATTCTTTAGAATATTTATTGGAAGAAGAGCCGGAAGAGGAAACTGGTAAAGAGGAGGAAGCGGCGCAGGAAAAGGAGCAGCAGACAGAGGCGGATAAGCCTGTTACCGAGAGTGAAGGGTCACAGGAGGAGAAGGCCACGGTGATCTGTTACGGCAAGGATATGGATTCGGGTTTGACCGAGGAGGTGATCACGGCCGAACATATCACGCCGGATGTGCTTTTGAATGCGCTTGCGAGACATAACATTGTGCCGCTTCTGGACACGAAGGCGCTCTCTATGGAAGAGAGGGAAGAGGATGGGAGGAAGCTTATATATCTGGATCTTTCAGGGAGCTTCCGGGAATATCTGATGACCATGTCCATGGAGGCGGAGTGCATTATTATGTCTTCCATAGTCAATACGTTCACGGTCAACTATCACGCCGATGCAGTGTACATAACGGTGGAGGGTGAGACGCTTGTGACTTCCAACGCGGCGTATACGGAAGCGGTGGCCGGGTATACGCCCGGTGAGATGATGACGTATCTGACGGCCTTAGAAGACGGAGGGTACGAGGAAGACGCGGACTAGGAAAAACAGTAATTATACAGCAAAGGGGGGGGGGTGGCAGCGTGCCGCAGGTCAGTGAACGGGAACAGTTGATATTTGACATTGCGCAGATGGAGTGGGAGTTGTTTCAACAGGTCTACAATACAGGCGGAAGAGCCTCCTGTCAGGATGATCCCGACACCTTTTTTAAGATGCGCATGAGCCAGTGGATGGTTTACTCTGACGAGGTGCTTTTAAGCTACCAGACGGACTGTCAGGATGCCGTAAGAGAAGGCCGGAACCCGATTTTTGAGAAATACGGCTGGATGATGGAGAGCACTTACCCGGAAGAATTTGAGGAAATTAAGGGGCATCTTCCTGATGTGTCCGAAAAGAAGGAGATTGTGGAACAGATTATAGCGGTCAATCTGGAATGGGATGCCGAAATGGCAGAAGAGTACCCGAACCTGCGCAGGCGGGGGCGGGTGGCAACCACTGCGGAAGACGGCATTATGGCAGGCTCCTCCATGGAGAGTTACCTTCGCGGCGAGCTTTATACTTATTCCATGAAGACGCTCTCTCTTATCTTAAAGGAGACGGAGGAAGCAAAAGAAAAGGGCGAGAGCCTGTTGAAACAGACCATCGCCAATGAGACCGCATTCTATGGATACAAGTCTCTGGAAGATGCGGAGGAGAGGTATGCGGGGGAAAGCGGCTGAGCAGGACCCGCAAGGGAAACAAATATCTGCTGCGCCAACTAAAAGTGTAAGCGTCTGCGCACCTCGTTGCGCAGGCGTTTTTTTACGAGGATCGTGACGAGGGCCACGTCGATGATGACGCAGACTGTCAGCACCACGGCGGACCATGTGAGCCTAAGCGGCGCCTGGATCATGCGCCGGATCATCAGCTCCAGGGCGGTACAGAACAGCGGAATTTCGATAAACAGGCATAGGGCGCCCGAAAGAATCGTGAAAGGCACCTTTTTTGCAAGCAGGGTAAAGATTTCCATGCCGAGCGTGACGAGGGCGATTATGGGCAGCCCCAGTTCCCAGAACCATGTGGTGGAGGGGGTCAGATAGGCGATCATGTACAAGTATACCGCCACTGCCATCCCGTCCGCAAAGAGAGAGACAAAAAACGGCATTTTGCTGTAGAATACCACCGGGAAGGTGAATACAAACAGGCAGATACAGATGCCGATTACCAGAAGGGACCAGAGGGAGCGGTTGAATACGAGCAGATTCAACAGCAGGCAGGTACCGCCCGTGGCGATCAGGACAACCGAGAGCAGTATGCCGAGGTCCTTTCTTTTGACGACCTCCACCTGTCCCTTGTTGACAGGATAGGGGGAAGGCGGAAATTCTTTTCCGGCTTCAATCGGGTTGATGACAGGCGTGTGGCACAGAGGGCATTCCCGCAGGGAAGCTTCCAGTTCCACGCCGCAGTTTACACAGTATGACATAGATTATCCTTTCTTAAATCGCGATGAAATTGTATGCAACGCAGCTTCGGATATTTTATAGCGGGTGTTATAATGTCTCCGACGAGCGGTTGCTTTCTATCTTTACATGGATGCCGTCCTGTACCAGCTTGCGGAAGAAATGCCGTTCCACGTCGCTTTCTACGATACTGCTTGCGAAGTTGATGGTCAGGATATCCTCAAAGCTGATGATGGCGCAGTTGGTGCGGGAGGAAAAAGGCTGTCCCATGTAGATATCGAAACGGTCGATAAAAGGTTTCATATCCTCCGGCACCGCCAGCGCGCCCATGTTGGTGAGCCCGGCGGAGGAATTTTTGTCCTGTACGCGGGTGTAGAAGGTACGCACCACAAAATCCTTTATAAAGAGCGGTACAATTCGGATCAGAAAATTATGCTTTGTTGCGGCGTTGGTGGTGATATCGCCGCACAGGAACTTTGCGTTTATATAATAACGCATGAAATTGTGTACTTCGGTTACGATCTCCTCAAACGTGTAGTCGCCGAGACGTGGATCAATGGAAGGGTATACCATGGTGATAAAGTTGCGCAGGGTTCTGGAAGGAAAAAAACGGCGCAGATTTACAGGCATGGCAATCCGAACGGGTCTGTATGTCAGATGAAATTCCTGCTGCTGCTTCTGGAGCAGGGCGTAGAGCAGCACGGCGTTTAAATATTCCGTGATGGTTGCGCCGTACTTTTTGGCTGCTGTCATGACTTCTCTGACGGACAGGACACCGTTTACGATATTAAGGGTGTAGAAGGGTTCTTTCGTGCCCCGGACACGGTAAGTCTTTTCCGCCGGGCGCGGCGGTTTAACCTTTGCCGTGGCATAGCGCATGTAGGAGTCTTCCAGTTCGCCCGGATCAGGCTCTTCGTCCAGCTTTAACACAAAGCCGGAGGGGGCTATTTTGTGCCCCTGCAGTCCAAGGTATACGGCGGTGAGCGTCTGTAAAAGGCTCATGCCCCCCGTGCCGTCTCCGAGACAGTGGTGCGCCTCAAGGGAGATGCGGCAGCCATAGTAGTATATCCTGATAAGATAACGATTGTTACTTTTAAAGTGCATGGGCATACATGGATTTTTGATATCTTCCTGCACGAAGGGACCGGGTCTGTTGTTCGGCTCCAGATAACGCCAGAACAACCCCTTTCGGATCGCAACCTTGTAGGTGGGGAAGCGCGGCAGCGTAAGATCCAGCGCCTGCTGCAAAAGGGCAGGGTCTACCTCTTCCTTCAATTTCACGCTGAGGCGGTACACCGAGGAAAAATCCCGCCTTTGCAGGGTGGGATAAACGGTCGCCGACAGATCCAGCTTATACCAGACGTCCTTCCTGTTTCGGACGGCCGGTTTATTTACTTGTTTTTTCGTCTCTTGTCTGTACATGGAATAAGTATACCACAAATTCCCATATTTATGGTAAAATTGTTGCAGATTAGGGAGCGCGTGACAGGTTGGCCGCGCCGCCGGGAAACGGAAGAAAAATAAGGAACGGAGGAAATATGGGAAAGACGGATAAAAAGAACGCCGGTTTGATGAACCTGATTAAGCGGATGCACGGCGTCGTGGAGAATGTGGATATCGAGAAGCACCGCCAGTCGCAGGATCATTTCGGTGCCCTTTTGGGGAACAGCAAGGATGTGATTGTGGAGGATGTGGAGATTGCCGCGCGTGGGGAGGAGGGCGGTACGATTCACGGAGAGTGGATTTATGTAAACCGAGCGCATATGAAAAAATATATCATTCTGTACTGCCACGGCGGCGGCTATTCCACGGGCAGCAGCCTGTATGCAAGAACTTTGACGACGAAACTGGCGTCCTCCACTTCCATGGATGTGTTAAGTTTTGATTACAGGCTGGCACCCGAAAATCCCTATCCGGCGGCGACGCAGGACGCCATGCAGATCTGGGATTACCTGATGCTTTTAGGGTACGGCGCGAGGGATGTGATTCTGGCGGGGGACTCTGCGGGCGGCAATCTGGCGCTTTCGCTGTGTCTGCAGTTAAAAAATCAGGGGAGACTTATGCCCAGGGGCCTTGTTCTCATGTCGCCGTGGACGGATCTGACGTCCTCCGGCAAGTCCCATGTGACCAAGGCGGAGATAGACCCTGTCCTGAACGCGGTTTATCTGGAGCAGATGATAGAAAACTACGCGGCGGGGCAGGATTTGACGGATCCGCTTATTTCACCCCTGTTCGGGGATTATGAAGGATTTCCGCCCACGTATATTCAGGTGGGGAGCAATGAGATCCTGCACGATGATGCGGCGCTGCTCTACAAAAAGCTGCTTAAAGATAATGTCAGCGTGAAAATGGACGTGTTTAAGGGAATGTGGCATGTGTTCCAGATGTCGCCCTTTAAGACCGCGTATGAGGCAATGGATAAGAATGCGGAGTTCATATATGATATTTGCAGATAAAAAAAAGGATTTAAGCGATTTGGGGCGAATAATAGTAGTAGAACGGATTTTTATGAGGGTACGGCCATGAATATACGGGAAAGTTTGGAACAGTGGGAGAAAGAGTACCTGAGTCCTTATGCCATGCTCAGCATGAATTCCCAGGGAAGACTTAAGGAGGAAGAGCAGTGCGATATCCGGCCTGTGTTCCAAAGAGACAGGGACAGGATCATACATAGCAAGTCCTTCCGCCGGCTGAAGGATAAGACACAGGTGTTTCTGACGCCTGAGGGAGACCACTACAGGACAAGGCTCACGCATACGCTGGAGGTAAGCCAGACGGCGCGGACTATCGCCAAGGCTCTTAAACTGAATGAAGATCTGGTGGAGGCGATTGCACTTGGACATGATCTGGGGCATACGCCCTTCGGACATGCGGGAGAGCGTGCGCTTGACAGGGTGTGCCCCTATGGGTTTAAGCACAATGAACAGAGCGTTCGCACCGTGGATCTGCTGGAGAAGGACGGTATGGGCATCAATCTGACCATGGAAGTGAGGGACGGTATCCTGAATCACCAGACTTCCGGCATGCCGCAGACGCTGGAGGGACGGATCGTCCGGCTGGCGGACAAGATCGCCTATATTCATCATGACATGGACGATGCGGTGCGCGCCGGGATATTGAAGGAAGCGGATGTGCCGAAGGAGATCGGGAGCGTGATCGGCTACAGCTGCGGGCAGCGTCTGGACTTCTTTATCCATAATATTGTGACAAACAGCCGTGACCGTGATGATGTGTGTATGTCGCCGGAGGTGGCGGATGCCATGACGAAGATGCGTGGATTTATGTTCCGGCATGTGTATAGGAACCCCATAGCAAAGAGCGAGGAGGGCAAGGCGGAAAACCTGATTATTACGCTCTATGAGCATTATCTTGTGCACACGGAGCAGCTGCCGAACTTCCTGTTTAAGCTTTTGGATGCGGGGGAGCCGCTTGAGAAAATCGTGTGCGATTACATCAGTTCCATGACAGACCGTTTTGCCATAGCCCAGTATGAGCGGCTGTTTATTCCAAAGACATGGCATGGCTAGTGTGAGAAGTACTTCTAATCACTCGCAGCAATGGCTGCTTCGCGAAGAATTACTAAGTCTCACACAGGACAATGCCCAAAAAGCGGCATTCTCCGCATGATTTGCATGAATGATTGAGAAAGGGGATAACATGCGTTATCCAGAGGAGCTGATCGAGGAGATCAGAACGAAAAACGATATCGTCGAAGTGATCTCGGGCTATGTGCGTATGCAGAAGAAAGGGAGCAGTTATTTCGGACTTTGTCCGTTCCACAATGAAAAATCCCCTTCTTTCTCCGTCTCGCCAGGCAAGCAGATGTACTACTGCTTTGGATGCGGGGCGGGCGGCAACGTGATCACTTTTCTGATGGAATATGAGAACGCCACTTTTCAGGAAGCTCTGAAAATGCTGGCTGACCGCGCGGGCGTGGCTCTGCCGGAGGTGGAGTACTCGGAGGAGATGCGCCGCAGGGAGAGCAGGCGGGCAAAACTGCTGGAGGTCAACAAACAGGCGGCGAAATACTATTATTATCTGCTCCGCTCCCCCAAAGGGCAGACAGGTTACCGCTATCTTTCGAGGCGGGAACTGACGGACGAGACGATGAAAAAGTTTGGCCTGGGGTATGCGGACGGGGCGGGTTCCGACCTGACGGCGTATCTGCGGTCGAAGGGGTACGCGGACGATCTGATTACGGAAGCGGGGCTGACAGGGTTTGACGAGAAACGGGGCGTTCATGATAAGTTCTGGAACCGGGTGATGTTCCCGATTCAGGACGGCAACCACCGCGTGATCGGTTTTGGCGGCAGGGTTATGGGGGACGCCAAGCCTAAGTACCTCAATTCCCCGGAAACAACGATTTTCGACAAAAGCCGGAATCTGTACGGTCTGAATTTTGCCCGGACGTCAAGGACGGGAAATCTGATTTTGTGCGAGGGATATATGGATGTGATTGCCCTGCACCAGGCGGGTTTTGGACAGGCTGTCGCTTCGCTTGGCACCGCTTTCACGGCGGGGCAGGCCGGGCTGGTAAAACGCTTCGGTGAGGAGGTGCTGCTTGCCTATGACAGCGACGGTGCAGGCACGAACGCGGCTCTTCGGGCGCTCGGCATTTTGAGGGAGGCAGGGCTTAGGGGAAGGGTGATTGATATGCAGCCCTACAAAGACCCCGATGAATTTATAAAAAATCTTGGCGCGCCGGAGTTCCAGAAGCGGATTGACCAGGCACAGAACGGCTTTTTCTTTGAACTGCAAGTGCTTGAGCGGGATTACCACATGGAGGACCCGGAATCAAAAACCGCTTTCCACCGGGAGATCGCAAAAAAGCTTTGCGGCTTTGAGGAAGAGGTGGAGCGGGAAAATTATATAGAATCGGTAGCAGAGCGGTATCATATCGGGTACGAGAACCTTCGGAAACTGGTGAACAGCTATGCGGCGCGAACAGGGCTTGTAAAACCGGTGGAGAGACCAAAATCCACGATGGCCGGGAAGCCTACGCCGGAGGACCATATCAGGAAATCACAGCGGATTCTTTTGACGTGGCTTTCGGAGGAGCCGGAGATTTACCCGAAGATCAAAGCCTATATTTCTTCGGCTGACTTTACGCAGGAGCTTTACCGTCAGGTGGCGGACAAGCTGTTTGCAGGACTGGAACAGGGGGCCTTTTCCCCGGCGTCCGTTGTCAGTGCGTTTGAGGAGGAAGAGGAGCAGCGGGAAGTGGCGGCGATCTTTAACACGAAGCTGGAAAGGCTTGAAACGAAACAGGAGAGAGAGAAGGCGCTCCATGACGTGCTGGTGGCTGTGAAGGACAACAGTTTCAACTATTATTCGACAAGAATGGGTTCGGATATGGAGGCGCTAAATCAGGTAATATCCGGCAAAAAGGCGCTGGAGGAGCTTAAGAAAACGCATATTTCCTTGTGATCGGGGTAAGCTAATCGAAAAAAGGCACGTTTACAATCGGACAGAGGTTAAACATAGGAAGGATGGAGCAATTCATGGATGAAAATGTACAGGCAAAGTTTGAGGAGCGGTTAAAAGATCTCCTGGCTGTTGCAAAGAAGAAGAAAAACGTTCTGGAGTACCAGGAGATCAATGATTTTTTCGCTGATCTTACACTGGAGGAGGAACAGTTTGACAAAATTTTGGAGACGCTGGAACAGAATAATGTAGATGTGCTGCGCATCACCGAGGAAGACGACGTGGATGACGAGGAGATCATCCTGACGGAAGAGGACGAAGTGGATGTGGAAGACATCGACCTTTCCGTGCCGGACGGCATCAGCATTGAAGATCCCGTCAGAATGTACCTGAAGGAAATCGGAAAAGTCCCCCTTCTCTCCGCTGAGGAGGAGATTGAACTGGCGAAGAAAATGGAGATGGGCGACCTGGAGGCGAAGCAGCGTCTGGCGGAGGCGAATCTCCGGCTGGTAGTCAGCATAGCCAAGCGTTACGTGGGGCGCGGCATGCTCTTTCTCGACCTGATCCAGGAGGGTAACCTGGGTCTGATTAAGGCTGTGGAAAAGTTTGATTACCGCAAAGGTTATAAATTTTCCACGTATGCGACATGGTGGATCAGACAGGCGATTACGAGAGCCATCGCGGATCAGGCGAGAACGATCCGTATACCGGTGCATATGGTGGAGACGATCAATAAGCTGATTCGTGTGAGCAGACAGCTTCTGCAGGAACTGGGGCGGGAACCAACGCCGGAGGAGATTGCGGACCAGATGAATATGCCTGTGGAGCGTGTGCGGGAGATCCTGAAGATTTCCCAGGAGCCGGTATCTCTGGAGACACCTATCGGCGAGGAGGAGGACAGCCATCTGGGGGATTTTATCCAGGACGACAATGTGCCCGTTCCCGCGGATGCGGCGGCGTTTACTCTGCTGAAGGAGCAGCTTGTGGAGGTGCTTGGAACGCTGACCGAACGGGAACAGAAGGTGCTGCGGCTCCGCTTCGGGCTGGATGACGGCAGGGCGAGAACGCTTGAGGAAGTGGGAAAAGAGTTTAACGTGACCCGTGAGCGTATCAGGCAGATCGAGGCGAAGGCGCTCAGAAAGCTGCGCCATCCAAGCAGAAGCCGGAAGCTTAAGGATTATCTGGACTGATGCGGCATGTGGTTTTGTCCGGGCGGCTTCGCACCGTGGCGGGTATGGTGACGAGAGGAAACCGGGTCTGCGATGTGGGCTGTGACCACGGGTTTGTGCCGATTTATCTCGTACAGCAGGGCATCAGCCCCGGCGTTCTTGCCATGGATTTGAGGGAAGGACCTCTGCGTGCGGCGAGGGAGCATGTGTCGGCATACGGACTGGAAGGACAGATTGAGACCAGACTGTCCGATGGTTTACATAATTATAAAGCGGGTGAGGCGGACACGCTGATCTGCGCAGGCATGGGCGGCGGCCTGATGATGCGGATACTGGAGACGGAGCGGGAAAAGACGGACTCGTTTCAGGAGCTGGTCCTGCAGCCCCAGTCGGAGATCGAACGGTTCAGGCGGTATCTCCGGGAGAACAGATACAGGATTTTCGACGAGGAGATGCTTGTGGAGGACGGAAAGTTTTATCAGGTGATCCGGGCTGGGCACTGCCATAATCCGGCAGGCGATCTATCTGAATGGGAGTTATGTAAACTTGAAGACAGGTATGGACCAATACTTTTACAAAAAAGAACGCCCGTTTTCTTATCTTTTCTGGAGCATGAGGCCGCTGTCTATGAGGAAATACTTGCGAATTTGCGGGAACAGGGATTGACGGAGGAAAAGAGAAGGGAACGATATGCGCAGGTGGAGAAGCTGCTTGAGGAAAACCGCCTTGCAGGAACCTTGTAATATAGTTTACATAAGATAAATCGCAGGGGAAGGAAAAGATTCCTGATATCATGCGGTTATCATATCAATAAAAGGAGGGGGAAAGTCTATGGCTACGATTATGATCGGAGGAAAAGAGAAACGTTACGAGGACGGCATCAAGTACGAGATCATTGCGGAGGCACACCAGAATGACTTTGTCAGCCAGATCGCCCTTGTGACGGTGGACGGCAAGATCCAGGAGCTGATGAAACGTGTGGACAGGGACTGTGAGCTTGACTTTATCACCTATGCGGATGCAATCGGGCACAAGACCTATGTGCGGACGGCGATCATGCTTATGTTAAAGTCCATCAAGGATGTAGCCGGCATGGAGGCTGCAGCCAACGTGAAAGTGGAGTTTGCCATTGGCGCAGGCTACTACTGTGCGTTTAGAAACGGTCTGAAACTGGATGAAAAGACAATCGAGAAGGTGAAAGACCGCATGGGTGAGCTTGTGGACATGGATCTTCTTGTGACAAAGAAGGCTTATCCGGCGGCGGAGGCGGTTGCGCTCTTTGCGGAGAACGGTATGAAGGATAAGGTTTCCCTGTTCCGCTACCGCAGAAGTTCCAATATTAACGTGTACTGCATGGGGGACTATTACGACTATTTTTACGGATATATGCTGCCCAGTACGGGTTACATCAGGCTGTTTGACCTTTTTGCCTATGAGGACGGGATGATTCTGCTGCTTCCCGAGCAGGAGGACCCGGAAACGCTGCCGGAGTTTAAACCGCGCAAGAAGCTGTTTCAGACGCTTCTCGCCACGGGAGAGTGGGGGCGCGATATCGGGATTGATACGGTGGGCGATCTGAATAACCAGATCTGCGACGGCAATATTGCAGACATGATTCTGGTACAGGAGGCGCTGCAGGAGAGGCGGATCGGCGAGATTGCCAGGGACATTGCAAGGCGCGAGGGCGTGAAATTTGTTATGATTGCAGGGCCTTCCTCCTCCGGCAAGACGACCTTTTCACACAGACTTTCGATCCAGCTTAGAACATACGGATTACTGCCGCACCCCATCGGGCTCGACAATTATTATCTGGATCACGACAGGACGCCTCTTGATGAGGACGGAGAGCCGGATTATGAATGCCTGGAGGCTCTGGACGTGGAGCAGTTTAATAGAGACATGACGGCGCTTCTGCAGGGGGAGAGCGTGCAGCTGCCCACCTTTAATTTCAAGACCGGGAAGCGGGAGTACAGTGGTAAAACGACGCAGCTTGGCGAGAACGACATTCTTGTGATTGAGGGGATACACGGACTGAATGAGAAGATGTCCTATTCCCTGCCGGCAGAGAGTAAATATAAAATTTATATCAGCGCGCTGACTACCCTGAACGTGGATGAGCACAACAGGATTCCCACCACGGACAACAGGCTCCTTCGCCGCCTTGTGCGGGACGCGAGGACGAGGGGCGCTTCCGCAGCCAAGACCATTTCCATGTGGCCTTCTGTCAGGAGGGGGGAAGAAAAGTATATTTTCCCGTTCCAGGAGGAGGCGGACGCCATGTTCAATTCGGCGATGCTTTTCGAACTTTCGGTTCTCAAACAGTATGCAGAGCCTCTGCTTTTCGGTATACAGAAGGGGGAGCCGGGGTATCATGAGGCGAAGCGGCTGCTCAAGTTTTTGGAATATTTCCTCGGGATCAGCAGCGAGGAGCTGCCAAAAAATTCCCTTTGCAGGGAGTTTGTAGGCGGGAGTTGTTTTGAGGTGTAAAGCAAAAAGGTGAGTGGAACAAATGATCGCGGCTGCACAGACGAAAGGGTGCAGGTGAGGAAAGTCCGGGCTCCACAGGGCAGGATGCCGGATAACATCCGGTGGAGGTGACTCCAAGGCTAGTGCAACAGAAAAGAAACTGCTCAGCCACAGGCTGAGTGAGGGTGGAATGGCAGTGTAAGAGACTACCGCCGTCACGGTAACGGGACGGGCTGTGTAAACCCCATCCGGAGCAAGACCAAGCAGAGAGCAATGACCGGCCCGGTCCGCTTTCAGGTAGGTTGCTGGAGGGTTTCGGCGACGAAACTCCTAGATAGATGATCATTCAAGACATAACCCGGCTTATCGTTCCGCTCACAGTGCGAAAAGAACTTCCGGCCAATCGCAGTAAGGGCTGCTTCGCAAAGTAAACGCAGCTGACTTGGAAGTTCTATGTTTCGCTTGAGAGAATGTCCAAAAGCGGCATTCTCTGCACATATTAGAATGAAAAGATTTCAATTGGTTAGGCATTAGACAGGGGCACGGGGAAGGACGCGCAGTCCTCCACGTGCCCCTGTGAAAAGTATGGCCGGCGAGGAGAGGCGTGTGGCGAAAGGTAGAAGAACAAATAAAATAGCGGCTGCTATTATATTTTTTATGGGCTGTTTTTTTCAAACGCCGCAAGTTATGGCAGAGGAACCGTCCCTGCCGCCCCACCTGATTCAGAGCGTGAGCGAGGAGGATATCGTTGAGGGTATGCTCGCGCTCGACCTGTTCCATTGCCCCATATTGGAAGAGCCGAACCTGGAAGCTGCCTGTGAGAATATGAAAGACAGCGTGGTGCGGATTGATATGGGAAAGGCGTACGGCAGCGGCGTGATCTGCTGGATGACGGCGGAAGGCGCGGTGATTGCCACAAACAGGCATGTGCTCGCCTACTGGCAGGATGAATCGGGGGTGATCCGTTTTCCGCAAGGGTATTACGCAAGCGCCCGCATGCTTGGCAGCTCGGAAAACTGTGATGTCGGGTTTTTGCTCGTGGAGAAGGAGGAGATCGGTCTGCAGGCGTTTTCCGAGCTTCGCAGCGCTTTAGCGGACGGTATTTATGGCGGACTGCGGGTCGATGAGGAGATTTTCTGTCTGGGGGCGGGCCGGGAGGAAGAAGAGATAATCTTTGAGGTGGCTGTTTTGGAGGAGACCGATAAATATATCGAGACTTTCGGCAGTGAAATGCTTTACGGGCATGGATTTGCCAGAGAGGGGATGAGCGGCGGCGGTATGTTTGACGGCTGCGGGCGGCTGATCGGGCTGCTGACCGGGGGAACTTATCAGAATGAAATCGCGGGAGTGTCCGTTGTTCAGGTGCTGGAGGCATATTGGGAGGTTACGGGGGTTTAAAAGATACCCTTTTCACAAAAGCTGTGGTACAATAATGTGAGAAGTAATTAAAGGACGCAGCAGCAGGGGCTGCTTTGTAAAGAAAGATTAGGTTTCACATGGGAGAATGTCTGGGGTACGGCATTTTCCGACATGAAAAGGAGGAGGTTATGGCGTTATTCCAGATCAGCAACGACAAAATTACGATACAGGTGGACAGTCTGGGGGCGGAGCTTAAGTCTTTAAAGAGTCTGCCAGATCAAAGGGAGTATATGTGGCACGGTGATCCCGCCTACTGGGGGCGTACGTCGCCGGTGCTTTTTCCCATTGTGGGCGGTTTAAAGAACGGTACATACCGGGTGGATGGCAGGGAGTATGCCATGGGCCAGCACGGTTTTGCCCGGGATATGGAGTTTCAGTTAAAGAGTCAGGTGGCTTCGGAAATCTGGTTTACATTAAGCTCTGATGAGGAGACTTTACAGAAGTATCCCTATCCGTTCCTCTTGGAAATCGGGTATGAGCTTGTAGGGCGAACGGTAGTGGTGAAGTGGCGTGTGGCCAGCCAGTCGGGCGAGCCTGTCTGGTTTTCCATAGGCGGACACCCCGGATTTATGTGTCCCATTGACCCGGGCACGGACCAGACGCAGTATAAGCTGCTTTTTGATGTGAAGGATCAGGTGACAGCCACCTGTATTGATGGGGGACTGGCGGGTAAGGAGAAGAAGACCTACGCGCTGCGTGACGGGGCGCTTGCGGTCACTGCCGATCTTTTTGACAACGACGCGCTTGTGATAGAGGGGGATCAGGCGCACAGCGTGGCGCTTGCCAGACCCGATGGAACGCCTTACCTGACAGTGGAGTTTGACGCGCCGCTTTTCGGCATCTGGTCGCCGCCGAAGAAAAAGGCGCCGTTTATCTGCATTGAGCCGTGGTATGGCCGGTGCGACAGCGTAGATTTTACGGGCGATTTTAAGGAACGGGAATGGGGACAAAAACTGTCAGGGACGGCTTTCGAGGCGTCCTATCGGATCACGGTTTCGTGAGACCGGGAAAGGAAGGAATACTATGACGCCTGTGGTGCAGTGTATGGGCCTGACGAAAACCTACGGGAGAAAGATCGCATTGAATCAGGTAAACTTAAACCTTGAGAGGGGCCGGATCATCGGTCTTTTAGGACCTAATGGCAGCGGAAAGACCACGCTGATTAAAATTATGAACGGCCTTTTAAAGCCGACGGCGGGGGAAATTCTGATCAACGGGCAGCATCCGGGGGTTGAAACGAAGATGCGTATTTCCTATCTGCCGGAGCGGACGTACTTACAGCCGGGCATGAAGGTGCTTGAGCTGATACAGTATTTTCAGGATTTTTATGCGGACTTCCGGGTTGACAGAGCCTATGACATGCTGGCGAGACTGCAGATCCCGCCGCAGGAGAGGCTGAAAAACCTTTCCAAGGGGACAAAGGAGAAAGTGCAGCTTATCATGGTGATGAGCCGGGACGCGGATCTCTATATTCTGGATGAGCCGATTGCCGGGGTAGATCCTGCAGCCAGGGATTATATTCTCCACACCATCGTGAGCAACTATAACCGCTGCGGTTCCATTCTGCTTTCCACCCATCTGATCTCGGATGTGGAAAACATTCTGGATGAAGTGGTGTTTATCAAGTACGGCAGTATCGTGCTGCAGGCGGGCGCGGAGCAGATCAGGCAAAACGAGCGCAAGTCCGTAGACCAGTTTTTCAGGGAGGTGTTCGCATGCTAGGCAAATTGATGAAGTATGAGTGGAAGGCCACATGGAAGCTGCTTCTTTCTGCGAACATTCTGACTGTGGTGATGACGGGACTTGCCCGCTGGATGGTATATCTGATGGGGCAGACTAACTACAATGATTTCCAGATGGTGGATTTTATGGCAGTTATGGTGCTGGTCACTTATGTTGGGAGTATGTTTGCGGTGTGCATTGGCACGACGATTTACCTGATCTACCGTTTCTATACTTCCACATACGGAGACCAGGGGTATCTTCTGCATACTCTGCCGGTGGATACGCATCATATTATTATCGCGAAGGTATTGGTCAGCGCTGCCTGGGTAATCATTAACATTGTGTTTATTTATTTGTCCGTCATCTTTTTGCTTGCGTCGTCAAGCGAAATCTTCGAATCCATGATGGAGGGGATGGTGGATATGATTGAGTATCTGGGGGCGGAAAAAATTACTGCCTTCACAGTTATTATGACAGTAATCGCATTTCTTTTTTCTGTGTTTGCGAAAGTGCTTAAGGTCGGGGCCTGTATTTCTCTGGGACAGCTCTCCTCCAACCACAAGCTGATGCTTGCCTTTGCATGGTATATGGGAATTTACGTGGTAGAGCAGATGTTTCAGGGGGTATATTTTGCGATTACGATCTATATCCAGCAAATGATGTCCAGGAAGGATTATTGGGATTACTTTTCCTATTATGATAACCAGTGGGAGACGTCACTGCTAGCGGGTATTTTGAGCTGCGTGGTGTACTATCTGCTGACGTGGTATGTGATGGGCAGAAAATTAAATTTGGACTGATGGAAAGGAAGGATGAGGCATGACTAAGATTGACATTTTCTCGGGGTTTCTCGGAGCCGGGAAAACCACATTGATCAGCAAGCTCTTAAAGGAGGCGCTGGCAGATACGAAGGTGGTGCTGATTGAGAACGAGTTTGGCGAGATAGGCATAGACGGGGGCTTTTTGCAGGAATCCGGCATCGAGATCAAGGAGATGAATTCCGGCTGTATCTGCTGTTCACTTGTGGGGGATTTCGGCACATCCTTAAAGGAAGTGCTGGACACCTATGCGCCGGAGCGCATTCTGATCGAACCGTCGGGTGTGGGAAAACTTTCTGACGTCATGAAGGCGGTGCAGGACGCCATGACCGACAGGGACGTGCAGTTTAGCAGCGCTGTTGCCGTGGTGGACGCCTGCAAATGTAAGATGTATATCAAAAATTTCGGGGAATTTTTTGTCAATCAGATTGAACACGCCGGGACGATTGTCCTTAGCCGGACGGACAAGATTAGCGAGGAGAAGCTTTCCGCCTGTGTGGCGCTTGTCCGTGAGCATAACGCGAAGGCAACGATCATAACCACGCCGTGGGATGCGCTTGAGGGGAAGGATATTCTGGAAACCATTGAGGGCGCAAAGGATCTGGAGGCTGAGCTGATGCGGGAAGTGATGGAGATGCAGGAGGAACATCATCACCATGAGCACGGGCACTGCCACCACGAACATGAGCATGAGGAGCACGGGCACTGCTGTCACGACGAGGAGCATGAAGAGCACGGACACGGGCATTGCTGCCACGACGAGGAGCACGAAGGGCACGGGCACTGCCATCATGACCATGAGGACGGGGAGCACGGGCACTGCCATCACGACCATGAGGATGGGGAACACGGGCACTGCCATCATGACCATGAGGATGGGGAGCACGGGCACTGCCATCATGACCATGAGCATGAAGAGCACGGGCACTGCCATCATGACCATGAGCATGAAGAGCACGGGCACTGCCATCACGACCATGACCATGAGGGACACGACCATCATCATCATGCGGACGAGGTGTTTACCAGCTGGGGGCTTGAGACGCCTGCGGTTTATACGAAAGAGGAGATCGCGCATATTCTGGAGGAACTTGATAAGGAAGAGGAGTACGGCATGGTGCTTCGCGCAAAGGGTATGGTTGCCGGTGCAGAGGGCGGCTGGATTTATTTTGATTACGTGCCCGAGGAGAGCAATGTCAGGGACGGAAAACCCGGCGTGACGGGAAAATTCTGTGTGATCGGCTCCAAGCTGAAAGAGGAGAAGCTGGCGGCGCTTTTTAAAAAATAAATAGCATGTGATATTTATATATGGAAAGAATCGAGAAAGGGATGAAGAGAGATTGAAACCGGTCTATATGATTAACGGCTTTTTGGAGAGCGGCAAGACAGAGTTTATCACCTATACGTTGGCGCAGCCCTATTTTCAGGTACGTGGAAAAACGCTGCTTATCCTCTGCGAGGAGGGGGAAAACGAGTATGACCCCGCGCTCCTTAGGCAGAGCCGCACGGTGCTTGAGCTGATCGACGGGGAGGAGGAATTTACGCCGAACAGGTTGATAGAGCTGGAGAAAAAGCATAAGCCGGAGCGCATCATCATCGAGTTCAACGGCATGTGGAATTACAAGGAGATGAAACTGCCCTGGCATTGGAAGATAGAGCAGCAGATTACTACAATTGACGCCTCCACGTTTCCCATGTATTTTACGAATATGAAGTCTCTGCTTGCGGAGCAGATCCGAAAATCGGAGCTTATTATCTTTAACCGCTGCGACGGAGTGGAGGATCTTGGCAGTTACAAGCGGAACGTTAAGGCGATCAATCCAAAAGCAGAGATTGTGTTTGAGGATTCAAACGGGGAGATCAATGAGATTATGGAGGAGGATCTGCCCTATGATCTGAAAGCGCCCGTGATAGAGCTGGACAATGAACGTTACGGAATCTGGTATCTGGATACCATGGATCACCCGGAACGCTATGAGGGCAAGACGGTTTCTTTTGTGGGGATGGTGTTAAAGCCGAAACAGTTCCCGAAAGATTATTTTGTGCCGGGACGCATGGCGATGACCTGCTGTGCGGAGGATATGGCTTTTCTGGGTTATGCCTGTGAGTACGGGCAGGCGCAGGAACTGGAGGACCAGCAGTGGGTGAAGGTCACTGCCAGGGTGGAGACGTCGTACTTTGAGCAGTATCAGGGGGAAGGCCCGGTACTGCATGCCCTCAGCGTAGAGCGGACGAGGGCGCCGAAAGAGGAGATCATCAGCTTTGTCTGATGTATGAAAGGTTAAAGGTTATGTTTGGTTATACAGGATTTCAATGGCTGTTTTTGTTTTATTTTTACTGTTTCGGCGGCTGGTGCTTTGAGTCGGTCTTCGTCTCACTTAAATCCCGGAAATGGGTAAACAGGGGCTTTATGAGAGGCCCCTTTTTGCCGCTGTACGGTACGGGGGCTATTATGATGCTGGTGGTATCCATGCCCTTTGCGGACAATGTACTGCTTACCTATTTTGCGGGGGTGGTCGGGGCGACGGCTCTCGAGTATGTGACGGGTGTCGCTATGGAAGCGCTTTTCAAGATGAGGTACTGGGATTATTCGGGAAGATTCATGAATTACAAGGGGCATATCTGCCTGCGGTCCTCGATTGCGTGGGGATTCTTTACCATTCTGATGACAAGGGTGATACACAGACCCATCGAGCAGCTGATGTTTTCCATGCCGGAAAAAGTGATGCATCATGTGACGGTGGTGCTTACAGTTTATATCGTGGCGGATTTTACCTTGTCTTTCAAGGCGGCGCTCGATCTGCGCGACCTTATGGTCAGGCTCGTGGGCATAAAGGAGGAACTGCTGCGCATGCAGAAGCGCCTGGATGTGCTGATTGCGTTTAGCAACGACGAGAAAGAGCAGAAGCGTCTCGACAGGGAGGAACGCAGGGGGACTCGTGTGAAAGACCTGACCGCCGGGCTGGAGCAGGGGTTTGCCATGATAAAGGAGACGCTGTTGAGCAGACCGTCGGCATATGGGGAGAGCGTACGGGAGGAAATTGCCGAACTGCGCGGCAAGTTCAGCCTATACCTGGAGCGTGAGACAGGCTATGGGAGGCTTCTTGATTTTTACAAACGTGACATGATACGGAATAACCCGACCATGCGAAGCGAGGAGTATGAGAGCGAGTTTGAGGAATTAAAAGAATTGGCGAACGATAAGGCAGAAAGATAACGCGACTGCCGCGAGAGTGAAATACCCCGTAGTTTTCTGCGGGGTATTTTACTCGTCTCCAAGTGGAATATAGCGTGGATCCTTGCGCTTCCCGGCGCGTATGGAATCGAGAAGCTGGTTTTCCATCAGCTCGAAATTGCGCGCCTTGCGGCGAAACAGCGCAAGGAACTTATTGTAGAGCCAGAAAGAATACACCAGTACGTTATTCACTTTTCCGAGTTTTGCCTTCGTGGTATGCATATAATGACGCCCGCCGATCATGGTGGGTTTGCCCGAACGGATGTAGTTGATCAGCTCCGTCTCGGAGGTGATGTCTTCCTGCAGGACCGTGTAGCCGAAACCGGCGCAGTCTTCCTTGTGGGAATCGCTGCCGCCGAAACAGGGCAGGTTGTGCTTTTGTGCAAGCGACATGGCGCGCATGTTGGAATCGGCATCCTCACAGGCATTGTAGCCTTCCACAAAATCGAATTTGTGGTAAATGTGTTCGTAGAATCTGCCCCGCAGTGTGTTGCAGATACTTAAAAACTTTTCGCCGCAAGGGTGCGCGGGTCCGATAATCCCCCCGTAGAAATGAACGATTTCTATGAGGAGGATGATGGGAAGCCCACGCAGCTCCAGAATCGGCAGGCTGACGCCGGTAGGCATGATGATAAGCATGTGGCCGGCGTTAATGGTATCGTATTCTATTCCTTTCAGGACAACAAAATCGTCCGGCTTTTCCTTACATTTTTTATAGTAGCGGTAGGCTTTGTAGGAGTTATGGTCTGTGATGAGCATTCCCTGATAGCCTTTTTGTTTTAAAATGGAAATGTTTTCAAGCAGTTCCAGTTTCCCGTCGGGAGATCCTTCTTTTGTGTGACAGTGCATGTCCAGCTTCATATCTGATCCTCTTTTACCGTTTTTCCTTATCTATTCTACCCTTTTTTTTATGGAAATGCCACTGGTTTTTTTTGCATTCGATAGGAAATTGCAGCAGCGTGAACCATGGAAGGAGAATGCGGAGCATTCTCTGAACCAAGCGTGCAGACGCCCAATTTTTTTAAAGCATAACTTGGACAAAGCTTCATATATTGTAATGAGACAAGGGGGGAAGGGAATGCGCGCGGAGGAATTTTTGGGACTGTTTCCAGAGGAAAGCAGGGGCAGATGGCGGGAAGTGGCAAAACTGGCAAAGCGTCTTCAGGAGGTCAGGCTCCGGGCGGGCATGCCATTGACCGTCTTGGTCGATAGCGGGGAACGGTTTGTGGACAGGCAGGGGATGATTGTGGACAGGCCGGAGGAAGCGGCAAGACCTTCGCCGGAAGAACTGGAGAATATGCTGGGGCATCTGTGCAGATATTCCATCTATGCCTTTGCGGATGAGATCAGGCAGGGATTTTTGACTGTGCAGGGCGGTCATCGGGTCGGTCTGGCCGGCCAGGTGATTTTGGATGGGGATGGCCGGATTAAGAATATGAAATACATACGCTATTTAAATATCCGTATCGCGCATCAGATAAGGGGAGCTGCAGATTTGCTCATGCCCTGTCTGTTTGAGGACGGGAGGGTGTTGAGCACGCTTCTGATCTCCCCGCCGGGCGGCGGAAAGACCACAATGCTCCGGGATATCATAAGACAGATATCAGATGGAACCGCATATGGGGCAGGGGTCAATGTTAGTGTGGTGGATGAGCGTTCGGAGATAGCGGGAAGTTATCTCGGCGTGTCGCAGAACGATGTGGGAATCCGTACGGACGTGCTGGACGGCTGTCCGAAGGTGGAGGGCATGATGCGGCTGATCCGCTCCATGGCGCCGGGGGTGTTGGCGGTAGATGAGATCGGAAGTCTGGCGGACGCGCAGGCGCTGCAGATGGCGGGCGGCTGCGGCTGTAAGCTGCTTGCCACGGTTCACGGCGGCTCCATGGAGGAGGTAAGGCAGAAAGATTACATGCGTTATATCATGGAACAGGGGCTGTTTGAACGTTATGTGATGCTGGACCGCAGGCGGGGCGCGTGTAGAATCGTGGAAATTTGCGACAGGGAAGGGAAACCATGTACAAGGCAGTAGGATTTTTGTGTATTCTCGCCGGCTGTGCCGGATGGGGACACAGTCTGGCGGGGCAGGAGAGAGAGCGGGTGCGGCATCTTAGGATGCTGACACAGATGCTGTCTCAGATGCGCAGCGAGATATCATACGGAAAGCACACGATGCCGGAAATCTGCCTGTTGTTTACGGAATTAAATGACGGATGCTATTCGGAATGCTTTGAGCGTATATACAAGGGGGTGACAGAGAAAGGCGGGACGGATTTTCCGAAAGTCTGGGAGGAGGAATTGGGAAAGTGCCTGGAGCCGCTGCCCCTGCGGGAGGATGAGAGAAGGACAATGGCAGAGCTCGCTAAAAGCCTGCGCTTTCGGGAAGAGGGCGGACAGGCAGGGCGCGTCGGGCAGGCGGAGGCTTTTTTTGAAGGCAGATACCGGCAGGCGGAGGAAACTTTAGAAAACAGATCAAAAATGATACACAGCGTAAGCATTCTGGCAGGGCTGCTCCTGGCGATTCTGCTGCTGTGACGGACAAGGGGAGGAAGGATGAGCGTTAGTCTGATTTTCAAGATAGCGGCGGTAGGTATCTTAGTCACAATATTAAATCAAGTTTTAAAACATAGCGGGAGGGAGGATCATGCCTTTCTAATCAGCCTTGCAGGGTTAATTCTTGTTTTAACTTGGATTGTTCCGTATATATATGATCTGTTTGTCATGATGCAGAATTTATTTGAACTGTAGAGGAGCGCATGCAGCGATGCAATCGTGGGCGCTGCTTCGCAGGCTCGGCGTGGAGGGTGAATGATATGGATATGGTAAAGGCGGGGATCGTCGGCGTGGTCGGAGTACTGCTTGCGGTGTCGCTAAAGAGTCATAAGGCGGAATACGGCGTTTATGTGGCGCTTGCGGTCTGCTTTGTGATACTGGAATATATCATGCGCTATTTTATGCAGATCATATCGGGGATGGAGGCGCTTAGAGGGTATCTGAGAGAGAATTACAGTTATCTGGCGCTGCTTTTGAAGGCTGTGGGCGCTACCTATGCCTGTGAGTTCTGCGCGGGAATATGTAAGGACGCGGGATACGCCGGCGTGGCGGGACAGGTGGAGATGCTTGGCAAACTCTATATTCTTTCTATGGGAATGCCGGTTCTGCTATCTCTGATGGAGAGCATACAATCAATCATGTAAAATGCGAAAAGTACTTCTAAAGACGTCCTGCCATAGACAGGACGCCAAGAAGTACTAAGTTTCGCATAAGAGAATGCTTGAACAGCAGCATTCTCTGTGTGGATTTGAGTAAGAGGAGGTTTAAGGATGGGACCACAGGAGAGTGCGCTTGTGTGGGAGCAGATGGAGATGGATGCGGTGGCAAGAGATTTTGACAGACTGTTTCCCTCTTATTCTTTTGATGGGAAGGCGGTGCTTGCCGATATTATGGGGGGCCAGCTCTGGGAGGCGGTTAAGAAGCTGTGCGGCGGCATATCGGGTGCGGTTTTGTTTCAGAAAGACGAATTTCGGATGTTGTTTTTTACAATTCTTGTTCTGGGCGTGGCGGCGGCCCTATTTTCCAACTTTGCCGATCTGTTCCGGGATCATCAGGTGTCGGACATCGCCTTCTACTTCGTTTATCTGCTGCTGATTGCGGTACTTCTAAAATTTTTCGCCCAGACGGCGGGGGCGGTGAAGGAAATTTTAAACGGTGTCGTTACCTTTGTCAGGCTGTATATTCCGACTTATATACTGGCTGTGGGAAGCTCGACGGGAGCCGCCTCGGCGACGGTGTATTATCAGCTCCTTCTTGTTGCGGTCTATCTGATTGAGCGAGGGTATCTTTCGGTGCTGATTCCCTCTGTTTATGTCTATATTCTGCTGACGGTGATCAATGGAATCTGGATGGAGGAAAAACTGGCGCTGCTTTTAGAACTTCTGGAAAAGGTGATAAAGGGAAGCTTAAAATTTTCCGTCTGGCTGATTACAGGATTCAGCCTTCTGCAGTCAATGATATTACCTGTTATAGATTCCATGCAGTCGTCTGCGGTAAAGAAGGCGCTTTCCGCCATGCCGGGAATCGGCGGGCTGACGGAGGGAATGTTTGAGATGGTTCTGGGATCGGCCGTACTGGTCAAAAACAGTCTTGGGCTTTTCATGACGTTCACGCTTATCGCGCTCTGCGCAGCGCCGATTTTGAAAATAGCCATGACGGCATGTGTGATTAAGTTCAGCGCGGCGCTGATCGGTATCATAAGCGACAGAAGGCTGACAAACTGCGCAAGCAGGGTGGGGGAGGGCAATCTGATGCTTTTGCGGATTGCGCTGACTTCTGTAGGGATGTTTATGATTCAGGTGGCTGTCATCAGTTATTCCACGGGACAGGCCATACGGTGAATGGAGGTGGCGGAATGCTCGATGCGATCAGGCAGATCGGTGTTTTTATGATAGCGGCACAGGCGGTCGTGCATTTTGCGCCGGGAAAACAGTATGAGAGGTATATTAAATCCGTGTCGGGCATAATCATACTGATTCTCTTTCTGAGACCTGTTTTGCAGCTTGCCGGCGCAGACTGGGAGGAGCCGCAGGCTCTTTTGGAGAAATGGGAGGAGCTGGCTGATATGCCTGACTTTTCAGTAACTATGCAAAAGGGCGGGGCGGCAGGGGAAGTGTCCGCCCTTGTGGAGACGGAGCTTAGGGAGCGGTTAAACGGGGAACTGGAAAAGGACGCATACTATGTGAGCCGCGTTTCGATCCGCTTTGTACAGGTCCCCGGGGAAAAGGCGGGGACGCTCCTGCCAAAGATTACTGTCTTTTTGAGAGAAAGGACGGGGGAGGAGGAGAGCGGGCAGATCGGGATTGAGGAGATAGTGGTCGGAAAGCCGCAGGAAACGGAGCAGGATGAGTCCTTTTTGTCTTATCGGTCGCGGTTTGCCGCCCTTTTGGAGATGGAGGAAGAGAGAGTGGAGGTGAGGCCGGATGGGAGAGGCTAAGAAGCTTTTTGGGCGGATAGGCGGCGCAAAGAAGCTCAGAAAAGACCAATGCCTGATCCTGATTCTGGCAGGCGTTTTGCTCTGCGTGATTTCCCTGCCGGTGGAAAAAGAAAAATCAAAGTCCGGCTTATTGGACACATCCGGCACTACAATAGAAAGCGAACATACGTTTGCCGAGGGAGAAGCGGGCAGGGACTATGTGACTTACTGGGAGGAAAAGCTGGAAGAAAGCCTGCGCTGCGTGGAGGGGGCAGGACAGGTAAGAGTGCTGATTTACACGGGAGAATCGGAAGAGATGATTCTGGCGAGGGATGGCGTAGAGGAGCTTTCAGATACGACAGAGACGGATGCGGCGGGGGGAAGCCGGCATATTGCAGAGAGCAGGCTGGATAAGACGGTGGTCTGCACGGTGGATGAACGGGGGCAGAACGTGCCCCTTGTGGTCCAAACGAAAGCCCCCGGTGTGGAGGGCGTTGTGGTGATCGCGCAGGGGGCGGACCGGGCGCAGGTGCGCAGGGACATAATCGAAGCAATTCAGGTATTATTTGATGTAGACATGAATAGAATATCAATAATTAAAATGAAAACAAACAATCAGTGAAGGGGAGAAGAAATTGAAGAATATGATTAAGAAGAACCAGATGATGATTACGGCGCTTGCCATTATGATCGCGGTGGCGGGGTACTTGAACTTTGCGGGTACTAAGGTGACGGACGAGGATCTGATGAGCGTGAGCGGGGAAATGGGGGCGACCGGACTTACGCAGGAGGACGCGGAAGCAGAGTACGCGGCACTTTTGGATTTGTCGGAGGAAGATATTGAACAGGCGTCCGGCGACATAGAAAGTCTGGACAGCGACGTGACCATGGCTGAGAGCGGCAGTGTGGACGAAGAACTGGCACAGGCGCTTGCCGAGGAGCAGATGGACGAAGTGCCCGGCGAGGCGGTCTTTACATCGGCAGAGACAGCGTCAGCCTTATCCGGCGCGAAGTTTGAGAAAGAACAGACGAGGATGCAGAATAAGGAAACGCTGCTGGAGATTATCAATAATGCCAATATCAGCGAGACCCAGAAGCAGGAAGCTGTCAGCAGCATGATCTCCATGACGGACATTGCGGAGAAGGAGACGGCGGCGGAGATCCTGCTGGAGGCGAAGGGGTTTGACGACGCCATTGTCAGCATAGACGGGGACAGTGTTGACGTGGTGGTGAATACGGCTGAGCTTTCGGAGGCACAGCGCGCCCAGATTGAGGATATTGTCATTCGGAAGACGGGCGTGAGTGCGGACGCGGTTGTGATCAGCACGGTAAATTAGAAAAAGCAGAAGAATTCCTGTGTGCATTGCGGCTGGTTTTATGGTACTATAGTAAAGTATGGATTTTAGGCGGCCGGGGCCGCGCGCCCCGGGTATGCCGGTGCATTTATGCTGTAGAAGAGCGGTTGGAGGATAAAAACGTGGGAAATTATGCGGACGAAATAAACAGAAGAAGAACTTTTGCGATCATATCGCACCCGGATGCGGGAAAGACAACCCTTACCGAAAAATTTCTGTTATACGGGGGAGCGATCAATCTGGCGGGCAGCGTCAAGGGCAAGGCCACGGCGCGGCATGCGGTTTCCGACTGGATGCAGATTGAGAAGGAGAGGGGTATTTCCGTCACTTCCTCTGTGCTGCAGTTTTCTTATGATGGGTACTGCATCAATATTCTGGATACGCCGGGACATCAGGACTTTTCAGAGGATACGTACAGGACACTGATGGCGGCGGATTCGGCGGTGATGGTAATAGACGCTTCGAAAGGCGTGGAGGCGCAGACGCGCAAACTTTTTAAGGTATGTGTGATGCGCCACATTCCGATCTTTACCTTCATCAATAAGATGGACAGGGATGCCAACGATACCTTTGAGCTTCTGGACGATATCGAGAAGGAGCTGGGGATCGCCACCTGTCCGGTGAATTGGCCTATCGGCTCTGGAAAGAATTTTAAGGGCGTATATGAGCGGGAGAGCGAGTGTGTAATCACTTACACCGATACGGAGAAAGGAACGAAAGAAGGACATGCCACCAGGATTCCGATTGCTGAGAGGGAGAATCTGGCGGCGCAGATCGGGGAAGACTTTATGTCACAGCTTACCGATGAGATCGAGCTTCTGGACGGCGCGAGCGCCTCTTTTGACCTGGAACAGATCCAGGCAGGGGATCTTACCCCGGTGTTTTTCGGGTCAGCCCTTACGAATTTCGGTGTGGAAATCTTTTTACAGCACTTTTTAAAGATGACGACTACGCCGCTGCCCCGCAGGGCGGATATCGGCCTGATTGATCCGGTCGAACATGACTTTTCTGCTTTTGTCTTTAAGATCCAGGCAAACATGAATAAGGCGCACCGTGACAGGATTGCGTTTATGCGCATCTGTTCGGGCAGATTTGATGTAAACGAGGAAGTCAGACATGTGCAGGGCGGCAGGGTGATGCGCCTGTCACAGCCCCAGCAGATCATGGCGGACGAGCGCAAAATCTTAAGCGAGGCCTACGCGGGAGATATTATCGGCGTGTTTGACCCGGGGATCTTTTCGATAGGCGACACGGTATGTATGCCCGGGGAGCAGTTTGCGTACGAGGGCATTCCGACCTTTGCGCCGGAGCATTTCGCGAGGGTCAGACAGGTGGACACCATGAAGCGCAAGCAGTTTGTCAAGGGCATCATGCAGATAGCGCAGGAGGGCGCCATACAGATTTTTCAGGAGTTTAATACCGGCATGGAGGAGATCATTGTCGGCGTGGTCGGCGTCCTGCAGTTCGACGTGCTGAAATACCGGCTGGAAAATGAGTACAATGTGGAAATTAAGCTGGAGAACTTACCCTACGAATATATTCGGTGGATAGAGAATAAAGACATTGACCTGGACAAGCTGACTGGAACTTCAGATATGAAGAAAATCAAGGATTTGAAAGACAATCCGCTCCTGCTTTTCGTCAACCAGTGGAGCATCGGAATGACGGTGGAGAGAAATGAAGGACTGATTCTGTCTGAATTTGGCAGAACATAACCGATTGGGACAGGCTTTGGGAAGGAGGGTGACTGCGTATGAAAAAGGCAGGGATATTGTTGGCTTGCATGTTGGTTTTAACGGGCGCCCTCTATTTTGCAGGGCAGGGTCTTTCCCGGAGTGAGAGCAGTCTCTACAGACAGGAGGATATGGGGGCGGGAGGCACGAAGCGGAATCTGCCCGAACAGGTGCTCACCCGGACAGACGAAGAGCTGCGGGAGGAGCAGGAGGACTGCTATGCTTTTGGCAGGCTGTCGGAGGAAGAGCAGGAGGTTTATCTGGAAATTCTGGAGGCCTTGATCCATTTCAAGGAAAATGTGAAGCTTTCCAGCTGCGATAAGGAGCTCATTTCACGTGTGTTCCAGTGTGTGTTGAACGACCATCCCGAGATTTTCTATGTGGATGGATACAGCTATACGGAATATACGCTCGGCAGCATCTTAAAAAAGATCACTTTTACCGGCAGCTACCAGTTCAGTTCGGAGGAAGTGGAGGAGAAACAGAGACAGATAGAAGATTATGTAAACCAATGTCTGGCTGGAATGCCGGAGAACGCGGATGAATACGAGAAGGTGAAGTATGTTTACGAATATCTGATTCACCATACTGATTACGACGCGTCGGCAAAGGACAGCCAGAATATATGTTCGGTTTTCCTGGAACGGAAATCTGTATGTCAGGGATATGCGAAGGCGACGCAGTATCTATTGAACCGGGCGGGCGTCTTTGCGACGCTGGTGCTTGGCAGGGTTGTTGGCGGAGAGGGACACGCCTGGAATCTGGTGCGGATCGACGGGGAATACTATTATGTGGACACAACCTGGGGAGACGCTTCCTATCAGGCGGTGGGCGGCGGCGATTATCCCGTGGAGAAAATACCGACCATCAATTACGATTACCTCTGCGTGACCACAGAACAGATGGAGATGACGCACACGCAGGAAAATGTGGTGGAAATGCCTGAGTGCACCTCCATGGACGCCAATTTTTATGTGAGGGAGGGCGTTTACTTTACGGATTTTGACGAGGAGAAGATTGAGAAAATTTTCACGGAGAGCTATGAGCGGGGAGATACCTATGTGACACTGAAATGTGACGGCCCGGATATCTACCGAAAGATGCAGGAGACACTGATCGGGGAACAGGGTGTTTTCCGTTACCTGAACTGCCCGGACAAAGCGGTATCCTATGTGGAAAACGAAAAGCAGTACAGCTTAAGCTTCTGGCTTTGATGGGGCTAGGCAAGAACGAGAAATTTTGATATACTTAAGCCAATATGGATAAATATTGCATTATGCGCGGGAAACGGCGCGGAAATGAGGAAAACTATGGATCAGGAAGAGACAAAGAGAGGATATGAGTCACAGGAGGAGAAAGCCGGGACGGTAAAGATCGCGGATGATGTAGTGGCGATGATTGCCGCGCTGGCAGCAACAGAGGTGGATGGGGTGGATGCCATGGCAGGCAATCTCACCAATGAGCTTTTGAGCCGGGTTGGTGTCAGAGGTCTTTCCAGAGGGGCGAAGGTAGAAGTGTCCGGGAAAAAGGTCAAGGTAGGACTTGCGATCATTATGGAATATGGCTACAATATTCCGGCGGCCTGCCAGAGGGTGCAGACGAAAGTGAAGGGCGCGATAGAGAATATGACCGGTCTGGAAGTGACGGATGTGAACATCCGTATTGCAGGCATCAACGTGACAAAAGAAAAATAGGACGAGTGGTTTATGAGCAGAAGAGAGTTGCGCGAACAGATATTTAAGCTGCTGTTCCGGGTAGAATTTAATAAGATGGAAGATATGCCGGAGCAGGAGGAACTGTTCTTTGAGGATGAAGACGCTGCAACGGACGGGGACGCCGACTATATTTCAGGGAAATACCATAAAATTACGGAGAAACTGACTGAGATAGACGCGCTTTTAAACGAGAAAGCGTCGGGCTGGGACACGGGAAGAATGAGTAAAGTTGACCTGACGATCCTGCGTCTGGCGGTCTATGAGATCTGTTATGATGAGGATGTCCCGACCGGCGTCGCGATCAATGAGGCGGTGGAACTTGCCAAAAAATTCGGGCAGGATGCCTCCTACGGCTTCGTCAACGGCGTTCTGGCGAAGTTCGCATAAGGCAGGATTCATATGCAAAATGTATACACAGTGGCGCAGGTCAATTCTTATATCAGAAATATGTTCACACAGGATTTCATGCTGCAGAAAGTCCGGATCAGGGGTGAGGTCAGTAACTGTAAATATCATACCTCCGGGCATATTTATTTTACGCTGAAGGATGAAAAAAGCGCGATATCATGTGTTATGTTTGCTTCTGACAGGCGAGGGCTTCCTTTTCGCATGACGGAGGGACAGCAGGTTATTGTAAGCGGAAGCGTGGACGTTTATGAGCGCGACGGAAAATACCAGCTGTACGCCAGACAGATAGAACTGGACGGTATCGGGGCTTTATACGTCAGATACGAGCAGCTGAAAGCGGAACTTGCGGAGCGTGGGATGTTCGCCGAAGAGTACAAGCGTCCGATTCCGCGCTATATTAAAGTGCTGGGCGTGGTGACGGCTGAGACGGGGGCGGCGGTGCGCGACATCATCAATGTGGCGACCAGAAGGAACCCTTATGTGCAGGTGGTCCTCTATCCGGCAATCGTGCAGGGAGAGGCGGCGGCGCCCAGTATTATTAACGGGATTCATGCGCTGGAGAGACTAAATGTAGATACGATTATTGTAGGGCGGGGCGGCGGCTCCATCGAGGATCTCTGGGCATTCAATGAGGAGGCGGTGGCGCAGGCGGTTTTTGACTGCGGCGTCCCGATTATTTCGGCGGTCGGGCATGAGACGGATGTGACCATCACGGATTTCGTGGCGGATCTGCGTGCGCCCACACCGTCCGCGGCGGCGGAACTTGCGGTCTGCGATTTCAGGCAGTTGGAAGAGCGGATGGAAGAGTATAGGACAACCATGCAGCACCTGTGCAGGAGAACGGTACAGGGCTGCCGGAACAGGGCAGAGCAGTACGGTGTGCGGCTGCGCTATTTAAGTCCCCTGTACATCCTTCGCACAAAAAAGACGCAGTCGGTATCTCTGGAAGAACGTCTGCAGGCGGCGATGGAGAGAAGACTGCAGGGGGCAAGACACAGGCTCGCGCTATATGCTGCACAGATGAAAGGTCTGTCGCCTTTGGACAAGCTCAGTCAGGGATACGCCTATGCGGCGGATGCGGCGGGAAGGACTTTATCCTCAGTGGAGCAGGTGGCGGTAGGAGAACAGATCCGGGTTTACGTGAAGGACGGAAGTCTTTTGGCACAGGTACAGGAGAAGCAAAATGGCTAAAAAGCTGGATGAGAAAGCAGAAAAAGAACAGGCGTTATCCCTTGAGGATGCGTTTTCACAGATAGAGGAAGTGATAGGCCGGCTGGAGACGGAGGATATTACACTGGAGCAGTCCTTTGCGGAATATAACCGGGGGATGGCGCTTTTGGCCCAGTGCAATGAAACCATAGACCGGGTGGAAAAGAAAGTGCTTAAGATCAACGAGGACGGTGGACTGGATGAATTTTAAGGAGGAACTGGAGAAGAAGACCGGGGAAGTGGAGCGGATACTCGGGGCGTATCTGCCAAAACCGGAAGGGTTTCAGAGTAAAGTGACAGAAGCCATGAACTATGCGGTGTCAGCGGGAGGAAAGAGACTGCGCCCGCTGATGATGCAGGAGAGCGCAGCCCTGTTTGGCGGGGCGGGTGAAGGCCTGTCCTGTTTTATGGCGGCGATTGAATTTATTCACACGTATTCCCTCATACACGACGATCTGCCGGCTCTTGACAATGACGACTACCGCAGGGGCAGGAAAACGACTCATGTGGTTTACGGGGAAGACATCGCCGTGATCGCGGGGGACGGGCTTTTAAACTATGCGTATGAGACGGCTTTTCGCGCTTTTCGCAAAGCGGTGACGTTGGAGGACTATGAGCGGACAGAGTGCGCCTTAAACATTTTAGGACGTAAAGCCGGCGTTTACGGCATGGTTGGCGGCCAGTGCGCGGACCTCCTGGCGGAGAAGCCGGAGACAGCGGTGACGGAAGAACTGCTTCTGTATATCCATAAAAATAAGACAGCCGCGCTGATCCAGGCGGCTATGACGATAGGGGCCGTGCTTGCGGGAGCCGATGAAAAGGCGGTGGCGCAGATGGAGCGGTGTGCGGAAAATATCGGCGTCGCCTTTCAGATTCAGGACGACATTCTGGACGTGACAAGCAGTCAGGAAGTGCTTGGAAAGCCGACGGGGAGCGATGAGAAGAACCACAAACTGACCTATGTGGCCATGCACGGTATAGAAGAGTCAAAGAGACAGGTGAAGGCGCTTTCCGAGGAGGCGGTCGGTATACTGAGGGGTTTTCCGCACAGGAACGCATTTCTGGAAGCTTTGGTGGAGCAGCTGATCTACAGAGAAAAATAAAGGGGTATACTTATGTTACTGGAACAGATAACGCAGACAAATGACATCAAACAGGTGGCGCCGGAGGATTACGGCGTATTGGCGGAGGAGATCAGGAAATTCCTGATTCAGAGTATCAGCGTGACCGGCGGGCATCTTGGGTCTAATCTTGGGGCGGTGGAATTGACCATGGCGCTCCATTTGTTTTTAAACCTGCCTGAGGATAAACTGATCTGGGATGTGGGACACCAGTCCTACACCCATAAGATTCTGACGGGGCGTCGGGACGGTTTCGTAAATTTGCGTAAATTTGGCGGTATGAGCGGTTTCCCGAAGAGGAAGGAGAGCGACTGCGACTGCTTTGACACGGGACACAGCTCCACATCCATATCGGCAGGGCTCGGGATGGTGAAGGCGAGGGACATTCAGGGCGGAACTAACACGGTTGTTTCCGTGATCGGGGACGGGTCGCTCACGGGCGGCATGGCGTATGAGGCGCTGAATAACGCTTCCCGTCTGGAGACGAATTTTATCATTGTTTTAAACGATAACAACATGTCCATCTCTGAGAATGTGGGCGGGGTTTCCAAGTATCTTAATAATATCCGTACGGCGGACATGTATCTGGACTTGAAGGAGGGAATTTATAATTCACTGCGAGGTAAGCCCAAGTACGGGGATAAAGTGGTAAGCCAGATCAGGCGCGCCAAGAGCAGCTTTAAGCATCTGGTTGTGCCGGGCATGTTCTTTGAGGACATGGGTATCACTTACCTGGGTCCCGTGGACGGTCACAATATTAACGAGATGGTACATATATTCCGGGAGGCAAGGAAGGTCAAAAAGGCGGTGCTTGTCCATGTCATCACACAGAAGGGCAGGGGATACGCGCCCGCGGAGCGGCATCCGGCAAGATTCCACGGCGCGGAACCTTTTGATATCGAGACGGGTATTCCCAGCTCCCCCAAGGCCAAGGCGAATTACACGGATATTTTTTCCACGGTTATGTGCAAGCTGGGGCAGCGCGATGAGAAGGTGGTGGCAATCACGGCGGCTATGCCGGACGGCGTGGGGCTTAAGCGGTTTCGGAACATGTATCCGGAGCGGTTCTTTGACGTGGGGATCGCGGAGGAGCATGCGGTGACTTTCGCGGCGGGGCTGGCAGCGGGAGGTCTGAAACCCATTGTGGCGATCTACTCCTCATTCCTGCAGCGGGCTTACGACCAGATACTGCACGACGTCTGTATCCAGAATCTGCCTGTGGTGTTTTGTATCGACCGGGCGGGACTTGTGGGGAGTGACGGGGAGACGCATCAGGGACTGTTTGACCTGTCTTACCTGTCGTCCATACCGAATATGCATGTGATGGCGCCCAAAAATAAATGGGAGCTTTCCGACATGATAAAGTTTGCGGTGGAGTTCGGGGGGCCCATTGCCATCCGCTACCCGAGAGGCGAGGCGTTTGACGGGCTGAAGGAATACAGGGCGCCCGTTGTCTACGGGAAGAGCGAGCCGCTTTTTGCGGAGAAGGATATCCTTCTCCTGGCGGTGGGCAGTATGGTGAAGGTGGCTCTTACCGTGCGGGATAAACTGAAAGAAAGAGGGCTTTCCTGTTCGCTGACAAACGCCCGCTTTGTGAAACCGATTGACGAGGAGATGATCCGCGAGGCGTGCAAGACCCACAGACTGATCGTTACCATGGAAGAGAATGTGGCGAGCGGCGGTTTCGGCGACCGGGTCAGGGAGTTTGTGGATTCTCTGGACACTGAGACGAAAGTGCTTGGAATAGCCATTCCTGACGAGTATGTGGAGCATGGCAATGTAGAACTCCTGAAGCAGGAGACAGGCATTGACGCGGTGTCCGTGGAGGAAAAGGTTGCCGCGGCATGGCGGATGAAAGACAGATAAGCAGGGAATATGAAGGAAAGACTGGACGTAATTTTGGTCAGACAGGGGTATGCGCCCTCACGGGAGAAGGCGAAGGCGCTTCTCATGGCGGGGAACGTGTTTGTGGATAACCAGCGGGAAGATAAGGCCGGCACGCTGTTTGACGAGAGCAAAATAAAGATTGAGGTGAAGGGCAGACCGCTGCCCTATGTGAGCCGGGGCGGCCTGAAACTGGAGCGGGCCATCGGGCAGTTCCTGATCAGCCTGCAGGATAAGATCTGCATGGATATCGGCGCGTCTACCGGCGGGTTTACGGACTGTATGCTGCAAAACGGCGCGGGGAAGGTGTATGCCATAGACGTGGGGCACGGGCAGCTTGACTGGAAACTCAGAAGCGACGAGCGGGTAGTCTGTATGGAAAAGACCAACTTCCGCTATGTGGCGGATGAAAATATCAGGGAACCCATCGACTTTGCGTCGGTGGATGTTTCCTTTATCTCGCTTACCAAGATACTGATTCCCGCGAGAAACCTTTTGCGGCAGGGGGGAGAGATGGTCTGTCTGATTAAGCCCCAGTTTGAAGCAGGCCGCGACAAGGTGGGAAAAAAGGGCGTGGTGCGGGATAAGCAGGTACATGCCGAGGTAGTGCGCCGCATTGTCGATTATGCGGATATGATCGGTTTTTCTGTGAAAGGGCTTACTTATTCACCGATTAAGGGACCCGAGGGAAACATTGAGTATCTGATGTGGATTGAGAAACGCGCTGAAATTCCGAAGGAAATTTTGGACATGTCAGAAAAGGAGGCAATTGACGCGTTCCATGGGCTGACTGCGGCAGGGGAAGGCGCCTCCTGCGAAGAGGGGCGGACAGCGCGGATCGTGGAGCTTGTAGAGGAGGCGCACGGCGCGTTGGATGAGGCGAAATAGCGGATGAAGAAGTTTTTTCTGATTACCAACGAGGCGAAAGACCCCGTTGGGGCGATTACAAATAAAATAACAGCTATTATAAAAAAGCATGGCGGAGAGGCAGTCTGTGTCAAAAATGAGAGACAGGCGTTTGCGGATAAGGGGACAGACGGTGTGGACTGCGCGCTGGTGCTCGGCGGCGACGGGACGCTGCTCCGGGCGGCCGGAAATATGATGGACAGCGATATCCCTCTTCTCGGAATCAACCTGGGTACGTTGGGATATCTGGCGGAGGTGGAGAGCGCCTGTGCCGAGGAGGCAGTGGAGAAACTTTTCCGGGATGAATATGTCAGGGAGGAGAGGATGATGCTCACCGGCAGGGTGCAGACGGGAGAGGGGAAGGAGCGGTACGCCCTGAACGATATTGTGATTTCACGCTGTGGATCCCTGCAGATTCTCAATGTCCGCATTTATGTGAATGACCGGTTTTTGAATGATTACTGTGCGGATGGTGTGATTGTGGCCACCCCCACAGGATCTACGGGCTACAATCTCTCGGCGGGCGGGCCCATTGTGGAACCGTCGGCAAGACTTCTGCTATTGACGCCGATCTGTCCCCATACGTTAAATACCCGCAGTATCGTGTTTTCGCCGGAGGATGAGATCACGGTGGAGATTCCCGAGGGGAAGGACGGGAACGAGCAGGTGGTGGAGGCCAATTTTGACGGCAGCAATACAATAACGCTTAGGACCGGCGACCGCATCCTGATCCGCCGTTCCGACAGGACAACCGGGATTGTCAGGCTGAATACGGAGAGCTTTCTGACGGTGCTCCATAAAAAAATGAGTGAAACATAGAGAAGGATTTGGACGTGTTATGAAAAAGAAAAGACACGAGAAAATTATAGAACTGATTACACAGCATGAGATAGAGACGCAGGAGGAGCTGGTAGAACGGCTGCGCGCTGACGGTTACGAGATCACGCAGGCCACCGTGTCCAGGGATATCAGGGAATTAAAGCTCTCCAAAATACCCACCGGCAGGGGGAGGCAGAAATATGTGGCCTTCGGCGGGGAGGAAGTGCATCTGGGTGATAAGTACGGCAGAGTTTTGAAAGAAGGGTATGTATCCATGGAACTGGCGCAGAATCTTCTCGTGTTAAAGACTGTGTCGGGTATGGCGATGGCTGTGGCTGCGGCGGTGGACGCCATGAAGATTGAGGAAGTCGTGGGCTGCATCGCCGGGGATAACACGGTGATGATGGCTATGAGAAGCGAGCAGGACGCACGGATTGTGATGGAGAAGATCGGTAGAATGGTGGGATAAAATGTTACAGAGTTTACATGTGAAAAATCTGGCTTTGATCGACGAGACAGAGGTTGCGTTCGGCGGCGGGCTCAATATCCTTACGGGGGAAACCGGGGCCGGAAAATCCATTATCATCGGTTCCATCAATCTGGCGCTGGGTGCGAAGGCGGATAAGGAGATGATTCGCTCGGGCGCGGAATATGCGCTGGTGGAACTGGTGTTTACCGTGGAGGATCCCGCGCAGATAAAAGCCATACAGGATATGGAACTTCCGCTGGAGGACGGGCAGCTCATCTTGCAGCGGAAGATCATGGAAAACCGCAGCCAGTGTAAGGTATGCGGAGAGACGGTGACCGCGAAACAGCTCAGACGCCTTTCGGAGATTCTGATTGACATTCACGGGCAGCATGAGCACCAGTCGCTTTTGAAAGAAACAAAACAGCTTGAGATATTGGATGCCTACGCGGGGAGCGGGCTTACAGAAAAAAAGGAACGGCTCAGAGAGATTTTCCGGCAGTACCGGGATAAATGCAGGGAGTTGTCCGAGAACGAGACGGACGAGGATACGCGGAAAAAGGAGTGTTCACTGGCCGAGTTTGAATGCCGAGAGATCGAGGAGGCCGCGCTTATACCCGGTGAGGACGCGGATGTTGAACGCGAGTACCAGCGTATGAACAATGCCAGAAAGATCGAGGAGGCGGCATTAAACGCCCACGCCCTGTGCGGCTATGAGAACAGCGGGGCGGGCAGTGTGATCGCAAGGGCGATCAAGGAAATCAGGTCTGTCTCCGCATACGACGATACGCTGAAAGAGTATGAGAAACAGCTTCTGGACATTGACAGTTTGTTAAACGACTACAACAGGGGGATGGCGGAGTACCTTTCGGGGCTGGAGTTTGACGCCGGGCAGTTTGAACAGACGGAAACGCGTCTGAACCTCCTGAACCGTTTAAAGTCAAAATATGGCAATACCGTGGAGGAAATTCTTGTTTACAGGGACCGCGCCCTGGAGACCATAGAAAAGTATCAGGACTACGATGCTTACAGGACGGCGCTTGAGGAGGAGACGGCGGCGCTTAAGAAAGAAGCGCTTGCACTGTCTGCGGAAATCTCTGGTTTGCGGAAGGAAAACGCGCAGACATTATCAGAAAATATGCGGGAGGCGTTGTCGGATCTCAATTTCGAGCAGGCTGTTTTCGAGATCCGGGTGGAAGCCGATGAGGATAAACTTACGGAAAACGGCTATGACAGGGTACGCTTTCTGATTTCAACAAACCCCGGGGAGCCTGTAAAGGAACTATCCCAGGTGGCCAGCGGCGGCGAGCTTTCCCGTATTATGCTTGCGCTCAAGACGCACCTGGCGGATAAGGACGAGATAGAGACGCTGATTTTTGATGAGATCGACACCGGGATCAGCGGCAGGACGGCGTGGAAAGTATCGGAAAAAATGGGAATTTTAGGAAAGGGGCACCAGCTGATCTGCATCACCCATCTGCCCCAGATTGCCGCCATGGCCGACACGCACTTTGTCATAGAAAAGCAGGTGGAGGACAAACGTTCCATCACGCGGATCAAAGAACTTGGACAAAAGGAGAGCGTGGAGGAGCTCGCAAGAATGCTGGGCGGCGACGTGATTACGGAGAGCGCTATAAAAAATGCCGAGGAAATGAAAGAATTGGCAGCAAAAACCAAATAATACAAAATTAAAAAATAAGATTCTTCACATACTAGAAAGGACATACTGTAAAGTGTGTCCTTTTATCATTTATATTTTACACACATTATAAAGGAGAGGAATGTGAAGAGTGGGCAATTCAATAGATATGACTGAACAACAGGAGAGAAAATACAGGGGTTTTTTGTGGATGCTGCTTCTGGCGGGCATAACCGCGCTTCTTTTTACGATATACTTTTCTTATTTGGATAAGATTCCGTCGCAGATCCGTATTCGCGCCGGGGTGGAACAGGAGTTTGATTTTCGGATTCCGGTGTCGGGGGAGATTTACCGCACCGCCGAGGAAGCGGCGCCGGTGGCGTCCGTGACGGATGTGGATGAGGAGGACGAGGCGTATCTTCTTGCCGGGGAGGAAAAACGCACGGACAGTATTCATGTGGAATTCGCGCGGACTGTCAAGCTGAAGGCGAATGAGATTGATACTTATCAGATGGACCTGAAGCTGTTTGGCGTGTTTCCGTATAAAAATGTGGATATCGAGGTGATTCAGGATAAAATGCTGATTCCTTCGGGTATTCCCATCGGCATTTATGTAAAGACGGACGGCGTGCTGGTGGTGGGGATCGGAGAGTTCGAGAGCAGCGGCGGAGATACCATATCCCCCGCCAGATATGTGCTGCAGAAGGGCGACTATATTTTGGAGAGCAACGGGGAACCCGTGGAGAATAAGAAGCAGTTTATCAGCATGGTGGAAGCATCCGAAGGCGAGGACATGGTGCTTACGATCAGGAGGAACAATGAAATAACGGATGTTTGTATAAATGCCGGAAAAAATCGGATGGAAGAGTGGAAGCTGGGAATCTGGATACGTGACAATGCCCAGGGAATCGGCACCATGACTTACGAGGGAACGGACGCCACCTTCGGCGCGCTGGGGCATGGCATCAACGATGTGGACACGTCAATCCTTATGAATCTGGATGAGGGGACGCTTTACAGAACGGAGATTGTAGGCATTACGAGAGGCACGGGCGGTGCGCCCGGGGAGTTGACGGGATACATTGAATATGACAGCGATAATGTGATCGGGGAAATCACGGAAAATACGGCGGAGGGAATTTTTGGGATCTGCGATGAGAAACTGGTGGCAGATTCCGTTTACGAGCCGGTGCCGATTGCCCTAAAGCAGGAGATCGAGCTGGGACCGGCACAGATTATCTGCTCTGTCTCCGGGGAGCCGGAATTTTATGATGTGGAGATCGTGGAGGTCAATCTGGAGCATGAGAATGTAAACAGGGGAATCGTGATCCGCGTGGTGGATGAGAAGCTGCTGATGCTGACAGGCGGGATCATTCAGGGAATGAGCGGCAGTCCCATTATCCAGAACGGGAAACTGGTGGGGGCGGTGACCCATGTGCTGGTAAATGATTCCACAAAGGGGTACGGCATATTCATAGAGGAAATGCTGACACATTGACGCGCGGTGAAAGGAAAACTTACCATTGACAAAGAAAGAACTTTCCTTATATAATTTTTTATTATAGTAAAACGTTTAATATTATGTCATACAGTATGAAAAAATCATTCAGAACGAGAGGCTAAAGATTATGAAGAGAATGAAATTTGGATTAAGTACGAAGATTACGGCATGTATTTTAACGGTACAGATTGTTGTTTTGGCAGTTATGGTGCTCTTTATAGGTAATGCGGTTACCAACAACACGAGAAAGAGCACCACGAATAATATGGAGACGGTAGTGGAGGAACGCAGCCGGATCATCGAGAATTATGTACAGGAAGTGGAGAAGACGCTCACGGCATACAGCCGGGCGGGAGAGATACGGGATGTGTTGAAAAATCCAACCGACGAGGCGGCGGTTGCTGCCGCACAGGCTTACACGGAGAAGTTTTCGGCGGACGTGAGCAATCTGGAAGGGCTTTATGTGAGCGAATGGAATACCCATGTGCTGGCGCATACCAATGCGGCGGTGGTGGGCATCACTACAAGAGAGGGCGATCCGCTTAAGGCACTGCAGGACGCCCTGCTTGCGGCGGACGGCGTATATAATACTGGAATTATCATATCACCGGCAAGCGGGCAGCAGATTGTGTCCCTGTATCAGGCGGTCTTTGACGAGAGCGGAAATCCCATCGGGCTGGTCGGCGGCGGCGTATTTACCACAGGGCTGATCCAGCTTTTGGATTCCCTTACCATGCAGGGAATGGAAAATGCGGAATACCGCATGGTAAATGTGACAAACGGACAGTACATATTCTGCGAGGACAGTGAAAAAGTGGCGACGGAGGTGGAAGAGGAATATATCCGCAGCCTGTGCGAAAAATATAACGGGACTGCCCAAAACAGCATGGGATTTACAGAGTATACGGAAAACGGGCAGGACAATATCGCTACCTATTACTATATGGCGAACCGCGGCTGGCTTTTCATCGTTTCCGACAGTTCGGCGGAGATTTTTGCAACGTCGGAGAGACTAAAACAGATCATGCTGTATATGGCGGCAGCGGCGCTTGTGGTTCTGTTAGTTGTATCCGGCGTGATCATCCGTGGACTTATGAAACCCCTGAGAGCCATTGAGGAGAGCATCGTGGCCCTGCAGAAGTTTAACATAGCGGATAATCCGGTGATACAGAAACATATTCAGCGTGGAGACGAACTTGGCAGTATTGCGGAGGCGACGGACGGGCTGATCCATTCGCTGCAGTCCATATCGGATACGTTAAACGACTGCTCCCGTTCCCTCAATGAGAAGGCCGAGAGTATGCGTGATTCCGCGGAGTCCCTGGCGGACGGCACATCGGATAACATTGCGGTTACGCAGGAATTGTCGGCGTCCATGGAGAATACGAATACGATTGTCAGGAATGTAAATACGGAAATTGACAGCATCAACCATCTGGTGGACGGCATTTTGGAGGGAATCAAAGCTTCCGTGAGCACAAGCGACCAGGTGATCGGCAGCGCCATAGACATGAAGGACGAGGCGAACTTTGCTTATCGGAACGGGGAAGAAAAGCTGAATGAGACGAAGGCGGCTGTCGAGGAGGCGATTGAGAAGTTAAAGAGCCTGACCAAGATCAACGAGCTGGCGGCTGAGATCTTAAGTATAGCGGGTAAGACGAATCTGCTGTCTCTCAACGCTTCGATTGAGGCGGCGAGAGCCGGCGAGGCAGGAAAGGGATTTGCGGTGGTGGCAGGTTCCATCGCCAATCTGGCGGATACCTCCAAGGAGACGGCTTCTTCCATTCAGGATATATGCGGAGAGGCAAACAGCAGTATCGCTACCGTAAACACCTGCTTTGAATCCATCATTTCCTTTATTGAGCAGGAGGTGGTGGTGCAGTTTAAGGGCTTTGCGGAGAAATCTACAGATTACAGCGAGGCAGTGAGCGGCATCAAGGCAAAGCTTGACGAGATGCTCGACGCGGTAGGGAGACTGGAAAGGTCCGTGTCGCAGATTTCGGAAAATGCCAGCTCTGTCAGCGAAATCATGGCGGAGAACCAGACTGCCATCGGTACGATTGTTGAGAAAAATACGACGACTGCAGAGATCGCGGGAACGACTCAGGATCAGTCCATACAAAACAGGGAGATGGCGGATCATCTCGGAGAGATTGTGGGAAAATTCCACAGATAAATCCAGGGAGATTTACGATGGTAAATGGGCGCAGGAGTGAAACCGGCGTCCGTTTGCCGTTATTTATGGGGAAGCGTTTTATGGGACAGCAAGAGAGTTGAGAAAGGCAGAGCGGGGTTATGGTGACAATCAAGGAGATCGCAGGGGAGTGCGGCGTTTCTGTTGCAACGGTATCCAATGTCATAAACGGAAGAGCCAACGTGGGCGTGGAGACGAGGAAAAAGGTGTTGGAGGCGGTCAGGCAGAAGGGCTATCGGCCGGACTATGTCGCAAGGGGCCTGAGAAAGAAAAAGACCAATATTATCGGAATTATTGCGGAGGACATTTCACAGTTTACCACTCCGGCCATCATGGAAGGGGCTATGGCGTACTGTGAAGAGAAAAAATACAGGACGATGATACAGAATCTTCGCCTGTATGCCAGATGGGGTGAAAGCTGGTTTGACAACGAAAGCGCATACCGCTCCGTAGTGACTGCGGTTATGCAGGAGATGCTGTCGATCAGGGTGGACGGTCTGCTCTATATTGCGGGACATGCCAGAAATATCAGGTATTTCTCCGACGCCATGCCGATTCCGACAGTGATGGCTTACGCATATACCCGCTCGGCGCATACGCCGGCTGTAGTCATTGATGATGAACTGGCTGCCTGTGAGATGACCAGATATCTGATTTCCATGGGACACCGTAGGATCGGTATTCTGGGAGGCCGGGAAAACAACATACATACCAGAACCCGTCTGAGAGGGTATCAGAGGGCGCTTTTTGAGGAAAATATTCTGTACAATCCCGGATGGGTGCGCTATGGGGACTGGGAGGAAAATTCCGGCTATCAGCTGGCGGGCAGTCTGGTAAAGGAGGGTGTGACGGCTATCTTCTGCATGAATGACCAGATGGCGGGCGGTATGTACAGATACTTTGAGGAGCGCGCAATCCGGGTAGGGGAAGACATCTCCGTGGTAGGGTTCGACAATCACGATTTAGCCAAATTCTGTAGTCCGGGACTGACCACGATGGAAATTCCCCTTGCCGAAATAGGATCGGAAGCCGCGGCCATTCTGTTAGAGAGACTGGAATCGGATGAAGAAAATTTGCCGAAGGGCGTTTTGGAGCGGAGCATTCCATGCAGGCTGATTGAGCGGGAATCAGTGAAACGGATCACAGTGTAATGCGATGCCTAAATATTCCACATTTCCCAACTATTGTTTATAATAATGTGAGAAGTACTTCTAAAACTCGGCAGCAGGGGCTGCCTTATTAAGAAGTACTAAGTCTCACATGGGAGAATGCCTGAAGAGAGGTATTCTTTGCACAGCGGAAACATGACGCTTAGTGTGAAGCGGGACAGATAGAAAACGCCGCGTAAAAGGGGAATGGAGGAAAAGAATGGAGACATTAAATGTGACAGCTGCGAGGGATCAGGAGCAGTTTTATCGGATTCTGGATAATTTGATCAGTACGAACAAGGAGTTTCGGATACTGATCACGGTCCCCTCGGGGGAGAAGGGAACGGAGCAGGCGGAAAAAGCCGAGGATATGCCGGAAACCGGGACGCGGGATCTGGAAAAGGATGTGACGGACATGATCCATGAGATCGGTGTGCCCGCCCATATCAAGGGATACCAGTATCTGCGGGAGGCGATCATGATGTCGGTGGAGGACGTGGAGATGCTCGGCTCCATTACGAAAATTCTCTATCCCACTATCGCAAAGAAATATCAGACGACGCCGAGCCGTGTGGAGCGCGCGATACGCCATGCCATAGAAGTGGCGTGGTCGAGAGGACGGATGGAGACGCTTGACGCGCTTTTCGGGTATACGATCAATACAGGAAAAGGCAAGCCGACCAATTCGGAGTTTATCGCGCTGATCGCGGACAAGATACGATTGCAGTACCGGCGTTAAAAAAAATCCTTTTATTGCCACCCGAAATATTGTATACTGTTGTTTAGAAGTTCATACGGACTGCCTGTATGAAGAATAGCAAGCTACAGTTGGAGGGTTGTCATGAAAAAAATTTTATTTGTCGCGTCGGAAGGCGTACCTTTTATCAAAACAGGCGGGTTGGCGGACGTGGTCGGCTCTCTGCCCAAGTGTATTGACAAGCAGTATTTTGACGTGCGGGTGATTCTGCCTAAGTATACCTGTATGAAGCAGGAGATGAAGGATAAGCTCACCTACAAGACTCATTTCTATATGGATTTCCATTGGAAAGAGGAATATGTGGGAATCTTAGAGGCGGAAGTCGATGGGGTGAAGTATTATTTTATTGATAACGAGAGCTATTTTAATGGCTTTCAGCCCTACAGCGACAACGCGCTGTTTGAGATTGAGAAGTATGCCTTTTTCTGTAAGGCAGCGCTTTGCATTCTCCCGGTGATTGATTTCAGGCCGGACCTGATTCACTGCCACGATTGGCAGACCGGACTGATTCCGGTGTACTTAAAGGAGCGTTTCCAGGGCGGAGAGTTCTACCGGGGCATTAAGACCGTTATGACGATTCACAACCTGAAATTCCAGGGCAAGTGGAGCGTGAAGGAAGTCAAGGAGATCACGGGACTGCCGGGGTACTTCTTCACGGCGGATAAGCTGGAGGCATACAAGGATGCGAACCTTTTAAAGGGCGGTCTGGTTTATGCGGATGCCATCACCACGGTGAGCGATACTTACGCGGAGGAGATCAAGACGGCGTTCTACGGCGAGGGATTAAACGGCCTGCTCTGTGCGAGAGCTGGAGATCTGCGCGGTATCGTGAACGGCATTGATTATGACGACTTTAACCCGGAGACGGATAAACACATAGATTTCCAGTACAACGCGGCGAACTTCCGAAAAGAGAAGGTGAAGAACAAGCGCGCGCTGCAGGAGCAGCTCGGTTTAAACCAGGACGACAGGTCTATGATGCTCGGTATCGTATCGAGACTGACGGGACAGAAAGGTTTCGACCTGATTGCCTATATCATGGATGAACTGTGCCAGGATAATGTACAGATCGTGGTGCTCGGCACAGGCGAGGAGCAGTATGAAAACATGTTCCGCCATTTTGACTGGAAGTACCACGGCAAGGTGTCGGCGAACATTTACTATTCGGATGCGCTGTCCCACAAGATTTACGCGGCAAGCGACGCGTTCCTTATGCCGTCGCTTTTCGAGCCCTGCGGCTTAAGCCAGCTCATGTCCCTGCGCTACGGCACGGTGCCGATTGTGCGTGAGACCGGCGGTCTGAAAGATACCGTACAGGCATATAATGAGTATGAAGGCACAGGTACAGGCTTTTCCTTTACGAATTACAATGCCCATGAGATGCTCGGCACGATCCGCTACGCGGAGCATATCTATTACGATAAGAAGCGGGAGTGGAATAAAATCGTGGACAGAGGCATGGCGGCAGACTTCTCATGGCATGTATCCGCGAAGAAATATCAGGAAATGTATGACTGGCTGATTGGATAGGGACATGGAAGATCCGAAGAGAAAAAGCACGTTTGTGTTTCAGGCGGGCATTCTGGCGGCAGCCGGAATGCTCGTCAAAGTGATCGGCCTGATATACAGAAGCCCGATTCTCAGCATTATAGGGATTGAGGGCAACGGGTATTACAACGCGGCGATCAACATCTATACAATTATATTATTGATTTCCTCCTACAGCATTCCCTCGGCGATTTCCAAGGTGATCGCCCAGCGGCTTGCTTTTAAGGAATATCGGAATGCACAGAGGGTTTTTGTCTGTGCACTTCTCTATGTTCTGGTGGTGGGCGGCGTTGCCTCGATACTGACTTTCGTGGGAGCGCCTTTTCTCGTGTGGGAGAATCCGAATGCGGTGGTGGCGCTACGGGTGCTGTCGCCGACTATCTTTTTTTCGGGGTTCCTCGGCGTGCTGCGCGGTTTTTTTCAGGCGCACGGCTCCATGGTGCACACTTCCATCTCCCAGGTGCTCGAACAGATTTTAAACGCGGCGGTCAGCATTCTGGCGGCGAAGCTCCTGATCGGGTTTGTCGCGGACGGGGACGCCACTACGCGCGCCATCTACGGCTCGGCGGGCTCGGCTCTTGGAACGGGTGCCGGCGTACTGGCCGGTCTTCTTTTCATGTTCGGGATGTACCGTCTCAACAGCGGCGTGATCAAAAGGAGGGTAGAGCGGGACAAAACATGGCATGAGGAGAGCTATGGGGAAATTTTCAAGGTGATTTTCACCATCGTTACGCCTTTTATTTTGAGCACCTTCATTTATAACTGTACGACGGTAGTCAATATGACCATCTATTCCCATGTCATGGTGGATTATAAGAATGTGGACGCGATATTGACGAGCAATCATTACGGCATCTTTTCGGGGCTCGCCGTTTCGGTGGTAAACATTCCGATTGCCATTGCCTCCGCCATGTCCTCAGCAATCATTCCGGGTGTGGCGGCGTCCTATGTGAAGGGTACTGTGGCGCAGACGAGAAAACAGGTGACGCGGGCGCTCCAGATGACCATGCTGATCGCGATTCCGGCGGCTGTGGGGATCGCCGTGCTGCCAAAGCCCATTATGCACTTTATTTTCCCGCAAAGGGAATCGCTCGATATTGCGTCTGGGCTTTTGGCTGCCCTTGCCGTGACAGTCGTGCTGTACAGTCTCTCGACGCTGACCAATGCGATCCTACAGGGCATCGGGAAGGTGAATACGCCGGTGATCCATGCATCGGTCGCGCTGGTGGTTCAGGTGGCGGGACTGGTCGCGCTTCTGCTCTATACGGATCTGGAGCTGTATGCGCTGGCGGCGGCAAACGCCATCTATTCCTTTGTGATGTGTGTCTTAAACCATCTGTCTGTGAGAAAGCATCTGGAATACCGTATGGATGTGGTAAAACTCTTTCTGAAACCGCTCTTTTCGGCGGCTATCATGGGAGCCGTGGTTTTTGGCATATACCACGGACTGATTCTGCTGATCCCGGTGAGCCGGGTGGTACTGCTAATCGCCATCGGCATCGGTGTGTGCGTTTACGGCGCGGTACTGCTTCTGGTCGGGGGCGTGAGCCGGGAGGAGCTGCTGGCATTTCCCAAAGGGCATACGCTTGTGCACATTGCAGAAAAATTGCACCTGTTATCGGATAAGCCGGAGAGGAAGAAGAGAAAGAAGCGGAGAAAAAAGAAGAAAAAGCGGAAAAAGGAGCGCATGCCCGGATGAGAAAGAAGAACTGTCTGTTCCTGCTTCTTATGTGCCTTGCCTTTGTTCTGGCAGGCTGCAGCGGGGAGAAGGAGAGTGGCGTTTCCCTGAAACTGACCTTTCTGGATACGGGCAAATCGGACTGTATCGTGATAGAGGCGGGAGAGAGTGTTGTGATGAACGACACGGCGGACTTAGACGACGCGGCGGCGATCTGCGCGTATCTGGATGAGCGGGGGAGGACGCGGATCGAATATCTGATTCTGAGTCATTTTGACAAGGACCATATCGGCAGTGCGGCGGCCCTTATTTCCCGGTACGAGGTGGGATGTGTGCTGATGCCGGATTATGAGGAGGACTCGGATGCGTATCTTTCACTGATGCAGGCGCTAAAGGAGACGGACACGGCGTATGAGCGTTTGAAAAGGGATGTTTCCTTCAAGGTGGAAGGCGTTTCCTTCTATGTGGACGCGCCTGACGAGGGAGTCTATGAGAATGACAACAATTATTCGCTGATAACGTGTGTTATGAATGGGGGAACCCGGTTTCTGCTGATGGGGGACGCCAAGAAAATACGGACGGAGGAGTTTCTTTCATCTGCTGCGGCAAAAGAGCAGTATGACCTGATCAAGATGCCCCACCACGGGAATTACACAAAGAATCTGGAAACGCTGTTTGAGACAGCGAAGCCCCGCTATGCCGTCCTCACCGCAGACCCGGAACGTCTGCGGGTGGAGGAGGAGACAGTGTCGCTGCTAAATGAGTATAAGTGCGAGGTGTATTACACGGATGAAGGTGTCGTGACGGCTGTCTCCGACGGTAAGAGTATAAAGGTTGGGCAGACGGATGTTAAAACAGAATGAGCCGCCTTGGGAAACGCTTTGGAACGGTTCCTGCGGGCGGCTTTTTCAGAGAATATATGGCATTGTCAGACTTCCGTCAAATGGGAGATATCAGAGTCAATCGCCATGGAGTAGTTGGTGTAGTACACCACGAAGCCGGGCTTGGCGCCGGCAGGTTTTTTCACGTGTTTCTTCTGCACATAGTCGATTTCCACTTTGTCCTGCTCGCGGCCCTTGGAGTAGTAGGCGGCAAGCCTTGCGGCCTCCTCGAAGGTGCGGTCCGGCACTTCGGCGCCCTCGGTCTTTAAAACCACATGGGAACCGGGAATCTGTTTGGCGTGGAACCACCAGTCGCCCCCGTTTGCGAACTTAAAGGTGAGCTCGTCGTTCTGGAAGTTATTTTTTCCCACATAAATATGAAAACCGTCGCTGCTTATATAGTGGAAAGGCTTACTGGTGACCTTAACTTTTTTGGCGCCGCCTTTTCTGCGGATATAGCCGCTCTCAATCAGCTCCTCCCGAATCTGTACCAGATCCTCCTCCTGCATGGCGATATCCAGCGCGGCAAGGATGGATTCGAGATGTTCGATCTCCTCTTTGACCTGAATGGTCAATTCCGAAAGCGCCTCGTAGGTCCGCTTTAGTTTCCCGTACTTATCAAAATATTTCTGCGCGTTTTCCTGCGGTGTCAGGGTGTTGTCCAGAGGGATCGTGATGGTCTCGTTGGTATAATAGTTGAGCGCTTCCATGGATTTTGCCTCCGGCTCCACGTTGTAGCCGTAGGCGTTGATCAGTTCGCCGTAAACCTTGTACTTGTCCCGCTTTTCGGTGTCTTTCATCTGCCGCATCTGCAGATCGTATTTCTTCACATTGCGTTCCAGGGCTGTCTGGACGATCTTGCGCAGATCCACGGATTTCTGGCGGATGCGGGTTACCACACTCCGCTCTGCGTAGTAGCGTTCCAACACGCCGCTGATGGAGGGAAAGGCCTGCGAAGTTTTGTCGCCGTAGAGCGTCAGGGGAAATGCCGCGTATTCCAGGGGTTCCCTGCCGTCATAGATGATAACGGGGGAAAAACTGCCTGCAGCGGTACGCTCCATCAGGTCGGAAAGCGTTTTGTATATTGCCTGTAAAGCGGGCTCATCCAGTACGTTTGCGGGCATGTCCGCGTCAATGTCTGCCCGGTAGCAAAGCTCCTGCGCCATGATGGGAGACAGGCCCGTGTAAGTCGTGTAGAGCGCCTTGTAGAGTGGCATGGGCTTTTCCTTCATGTGGGCACAAAGGTTTACATAAGTTAACTCCTCGCTGTCTTCCGGCGATTTGATGAAGAGGGGAGAGCCCTCTTTCGTGTACCGGGCGGAAAAACGCAGGGGGTTCCATTTATTCTGGGTCTGCGGGATAAAGTAGGGACGGCCGGGCAGCACCTCCCGCACAGAACTGACCATGCCGGAAATATGTTTGATGCTGTCTATGATCTGGTCCTTATCGTCACAGAAGATGATGTTGCTGTGTTTGCCCATGATCTCCACTATCAGTTTCTTTTCACATAAGTCGCCGAGCTCGTTCAAATGCTCAAGGCGCAGGTGGATGACGCGCTCCAGTCCGGGCTGCGATATGGCGGTGATGCGGGCGTTCTGCAGGTGCTTACGCAGCAGCATACAAAAGCCAGGCGCGGTCATGGGGCTGGGCTTGTTATTTTCTGTCAGGTAGACCATGGGGAGGGAGGCGTCCGCCGACAACAGCAGACGGTACTGGCTGCCGTTATTTTTTATAGTGAGAAGCAGCTCGTCGCTTTCCGGCTGGGCGATTTTGTAGATGCGCCCGCCGAGAAGCAGTTCTGAAAGCTCCTTTGTGATATTTGCGATGGTGATGCCGTCAAATGCCATGATTTTCCCCGCCTTTTCCTTTATATCTTATTTTCCTGTGCGCTCCCTACTATAGCACAAACGGAGGTGCATTTCAATCGCCGGCGGGTTTCCGGCGTCCATATTTATGTCAAAACGGCGCAGTTTCTCTTTCTTGACTATTTTTTCTCTTTACACTATAATAAAGACTGTATGCGTGGGTCCTTTTTCCGCGCATAAGCAGAGTCAGAAATCGGCCCAGGTAGAGCGCATGCTTGCATGCAGATATGCCTGCGACGATTTATGACGAGGCGCAAGACGTCCGGGGGACGTCTGCCATGCGCGGACCGAAGTGGAACGGAGACCGCGAATGAGAGATGCGAAGCATCTCGAATCTGCTTATGTATGGCAAGCGCAAAGTTTACTTTTAAGAGAAAGAAGATTATGGCGATGATTAAGAGCATGACCGGTTTCGGGAGATGTGAGGTGGCGGAGGGTGCGCGGAAGATCACCGTGGAGATGAAGTCCGTCAACCACAGATATTTGGATGTCAACATTAAAATGCCCAAAAAACTGAGCTTTTTTGAGACGGCGATCAGAAGCGAGCTCAAAAATTATATTCAGAGGGGAAAGGTGGATGTCTTTATCACCTATGAGGATCTGACGGAGACCAATCTCTGTGTGAAATATAACAGGGAACTGGCGGCGGAGTATATGAAATATCTCTGGCAGATGTCGGAAGACTTTTCCCTGGACAATGATGTGCGGGTATCCACACTGTCCCGCTACCCGGAAGTGCTGACCATGGAAGAACAGACGGTCGATGAAGAGGAGCTCTGGCAGTTTCTGGAGAAGGCAGTGCGCGGCGCGGCGCAGTCCTTTGTGGACACGAGAATCAAAGAGGGAGAAAACATCCGCGACGATTTGCTGGGGAAGCTGAACGCGATGCTTGCAGGGGTGGAATTTATCGAGCACCGGGCGCCGCAGATTATTGCGGAGTACAGGCAGAGGCTGAAGGACAAGGTAAAGGAACTGCTGGCGGATACCCAGATCGACGAATCCAGACTGCTTACGGAGGTGACGCTCTTTGCGGATAAGGTTTGCGTGGATGAGGAACTGGTGCGCCTGCGCAGCCATATTACGACCATGAAGAGAGACCTCACGGAGGGCGGCAGTATCGGGCGCAAACTGGATTTCCTGGCGCAGGAGATGAACCGCGAGGCAAACACGATCCTTTCAAAGACCACGGATCTGGAAACTTCGGACCGGGCGATTGAACTAAAGACAGAGATCGAGAAAGTGCGGGAACAGATACAGAATATCGAATAGGAATGCTGTTATGGGTAAACTGATTCATATAGGCTTTGGCAATGTGGTAAACACGGGGAAGATTATTGCCATTGTCAGCCCCGATTCCGCGCCGGTGAAGCGCATGGTGCAGAAGGCGAAGGAGACGGGAATGGCGATTGACGCGACGCAGGGGCGAAAGACGAAGGCGGTGCTGGTGATGGAAAACAGCCAGATCGTGCTTTCGGCGCTTCTTCCGGAAACCATATCGGGCAGGGCGCAGACTGGGGATGGACAGACAGATGAGGACTGAGGGGATATTGATTGTTGTCTCCGGATTTTCGGGGGCGGGCAAAGGCACTTTGATGAAGAGACTGGTGGAGGAGTATGACGGCTATGCCCTGTCGATCTCGGCGACCACGAGGAAGCCGCGTCCGGGAGAGGAGGATGGCAGGGAGTATTTTTTCCTGTCCAGGGAGCAGTTTGAGAAACGGATTGCGGACAATGCGCTGATCGAGCATGCGGAATACTGCGGCAACTATTACGGAACCCCGAGGGACTATGTGGAGAAGGAGCTTGCATCAGGCAGGGATGTGATCCTGGAGATTGAGATTCAGGGCGCACTTAAGATAAAGGAACAGTATCCCGACGCGCTTCTTTTGTTTGTGTCGACGCCGGATGCGGCGGAGCTGCGGCGCAGGCTTTCGGGGCGGGGCACGGAGACAGAGGATGTCATACAGAAGAGACTCTGCCGCGCCGCAAAAGAAGCGGAAGGAATAGAGGCATACGACTATATTGTGATAAACGACGATTTAGAGACTTGCGTGAAGGAGCTTCATGGAATTATCGCCGCGGCGCACCACGCGCCCGGGCGGAATGGAGAGTTTATAAAGAAAATGAGGAGAGAATTGGAAGGAGAATAATCTATGTTACATCCATCTTATGCAGATTTAATTAAAGTAGTGAACAGCGGTGTGGAAGAGGGGGAAGACCCGGTAGTAAGCAGCCGTTACTCAATCGTTATGGCGACATCCAAGAGGGCGAGGCAGATCATTGCCGGGGATGACGAGCTGGTGGACGGCAGAGGCAAAAAGCCTTTGTCCGTGGCTGTGGAAGAGCTGAATCAGGGCAAAATACAGATTCTGACCGACGAGGTGACGGAGGAGACGGAAGAGGTTTCCGGGGAGGAGACCCCGGCGGAGGCTTCTGCTACAGAATCCCCTGAGGCAGAAGAGACGGACGCAGAATAAGGCTTAGGTATTTACTATTATGATGAAAAAGGTACTGTTCCAGTCTCTGGGATGTGATAAAAATCTGGTGGATTCCGAGAGGATGCTCGGTATGCTTGCTGAGAACGGCTACTGCTTTACGGATGACGAAAACGAGGCGGATGCCGTTGTGGTGAATACATGCTGCTTTATCGGGGATGCCAAGGAGGAGAGTGTCAACACGATTCTGGAGATGGCAGAGCTTAAGAAAAGCGGACAGATCAAAGCGCTTGTTGTGACGGGATGTCTGGCACAGAGATATCAGGAAGAGATTCGAAAAGAAATCGAGGAGGTGGACGCCGTGGTCGGCACCTCCGCCATAGAGGAACTGCCGGCGGTTCTTAAAGCCGCTTTCGCGGGAAACGCGAAAGACTGTTATCACGGGCTGGACGAGAAACCGCTCACGGACAGGAAACGCATCCTGACTACGGGCGGTCACTTCGCCTATCTGAAAATTGCGGAAGGATGCGATAAGCACTGTACTTACTGCATTATTCCGAAGGTGCGGGGACCTTACAGGAGCGTCCCCATGGATAGCCTGCTGCGTGAGGCGCAGGAACTGGCGGACCAGGGAGTGAAAGAACTGATTCTGGTGGCGCAGGAGACGACGGTTTACGGACAGGATCTCTACGGGCATAAGGCTCTGCCGGAACTTCTGGAACGGCTCTGCCTAATAGAGGGGATTGTATGGATCAGGCTTCTCTACTGTTATCCCGAAGAGATAGATGACGCGCTGATCCGGGTCATCCGGCAGGAGGAAAAAATCTGCCATTATCTCGATATACCGGTGCAGCATGCCTCCGACTCTGTATTAAAGCGTATGGGAAGGCGGACGGACCGGCAGGAATTGACTGATATAGTCAGAAAATTGCGGCGTGAGATTCCCGATATCTGCCTGAGAACAACGCTGATTGCGGGATTTCCGGGGGAGACGGAGAGAGACTTCGAGACGCTCCTTTCCTTTGTGGAGGAGACGGCGTTTGACCGGCTGGGTGTTTTTCCTTATTCGCAGGAGGAGGATACGCCGGCGGCAGACATGCCGGACCAGATCCCGGAAGAGGTGAAACAGGCGCGCTGTGATGCGCTGATGGCGCTGCAGCAGGAGATCGCCTTTGACGCGGCGGCTGACATGGAAGGACGTCTTGTGACGGCGATGGTCGAAGGCAAAGTGGCGGATGAGGACGTCTATGTGGCGAGAACTTACAAGGACGCCCCGGATGTGGACGGATATTTGTTTGTACAGACGGATAGGGAACTGATGACCGGTGATTTTGTAAAGGTGAGGATTACAGGTTCCTGTGAATATGATTTGATGGGAGAGTTGGAAGATGAATCTGCCGAATAAATTAACGATTTTCCGCGTGATATTGATTCCTTTTTTTGTGGTGCTCCTTTTGTTCGATATCACGGCTTACGACAAGTGGATCGCGCTTGCGATATTTATTGTGGCAAGCCTGACGGATTTTTTGGATGGCCATATCGCGAGAAAATACAATCTGGTGACGAACTTCGGAAAGTTTATGGACCCGCTGGCGGATAAGCTTTTGGTCTGTTCGGCGATGATCTGCCTGGTGGAGCTTTCGAGGATCCCGGCATGGGTGGTGATCATCATCATCGCGAGGGAGTTTATCATCAGCGGATTCCGTCTGGTAGCTTCCGACAACGGCGTGGTGATCGCGGCGAGCTACTGGGGGAAGTTTAAGACGGTTTTCCAGATGCTTATGATCTGCCTGATGATTGCGGACCTTTCTTCGCTTGCCCTCGTGACGCAGATTGTGATGTGGGTGGCGGTAGCCTTGACAGTGGTTTCCCTTGTAGATTACCTGATTAAAAACAAGGATGTCATGCGGGAAAACCAAAAATAGAATACAGAGGAACACGGCAATTAATAACAAGTGTAATGGTTTAAAAAAGAGGATGATACTATGACAGTTGAGATTATTGCAGTCGGAACAGAGATATTGCTCGGAAACATTGTGAACACGAACGCTGCCTATCTCGCGGAAAAATGCGCGGGACTCGGGCTTTCCTGCTATCATCAGGACGTGGTCGGCGACAACGAGGAGAGACTGATGGAAACCATCCGTCTGGCGCTCACGAGGGCGGATATCATTCTGCTCTCCGGGGGCTTAGGTCCCACGCAGGACGACCTGACCAAAGAGGCGGCGGCGAAGGTGATGGGAAAAGAACTGTATCTGCATGAGCCTTCCAAGGAGGCGATCCGGCAGTTTTTTGCGGAGCGGAACATGGAGATCACGGAAAACAACTGGAAACAGGCAATGGTGCCGGAGGGCTGTATCGTGGTGGAAAATCCAGGCGGCACCGCGCCCGGTATCATTATAGCGGAGAACGGAAAGCACGTGGTGCTGATGCCGGGACCGCCCGGGGAGCTGATCCCCATGTTTGAGAAGTCGATTATGCCTTATCTGGCGGGACTAACAACGGGTGTTATCTATTCCCAGACCGTGAAGATCTGCGGCGTGGGGGAGAGCAAGGCGGAGAGCATGGTGGAGGATCTGGTTGACGCGCAGGATAACCCTACCATTGCGACGTACGCAAAGACAGGGGAAGTGCATCTTCGTGTGACAGCCACGGCGCCGGACGAGAAAGAGGCGAAAAAGCTCGTGAAGCCCATGGTTAAGGAGCTGAAAGGACGTTTTGGCAACCATGTTTACACGACAGACAGTGAAGTGACGCTGGAGAAAGCCGTGGTGGACCTGCTCATGGCAAATAAGCTGACGGCGTGTACGGTGGAGTCGTGCACGGGCGGCATGCTTTCCGCCAGACTGATCAACGTGCCAGGCGTGTCGGAAGTGTTTAAGTCCGGCTATGTGACGTATTCCAATAAATCCAAGCGAAAGCTTCTGGGAATCAAGAAAAATATCCTGGTGAAGCACGGGGCGGTCAGCGAGCAGATTGCCAGGGAGATGGCAAAGACCGCGGCGACCCTTGCAAGGACCGATGTGAGCGTTTCCACCACAGGGATTGCGGGACCGGACGGCGGTACGCCGGAGAAGCCGGTGGGGCTTGTGTATATCGGCTGCAATGTGTGCGGCAGGGTTACTGTGAAGGAGTGTCATTTCCACGGAAGCCGTGAAAAGATCCGGGAGAGCACGGTATCTGCAGCGCTGTCCCTGATGCGGGAATGTATTTTACAGTATTACAGTGAAGTGACTTTCGGCGGCAAGGAGAAGTAGTAAAAGAGTATCAGCTTAGCCGTGAAAACAAGTAAAGATTCAGTAACTATGAGGCCCAAGGCTGAATAGTAAAGGAGAGAAGAATGAACGAACCTGATAAGTGGGAAGGTCTGCAGGAGAAAGAAAGCAGGGACAACGACGTCTATACAGATCCCTATGTATCCGAGAGCAGCAATGATATATACACAACGCCGGAAGTGGTTGAGACAGCCGTTGTTGTGGAAGAGACGGAGTCTGAGCCGGCTGTGGCGGACACGCACGGTCTCTTTTCCGGGAATCACGCGGACACACAGATTCCTTTCGGGAACCAGAGTCAGGGCGGCTACGGCGTACAGCCTCCCTACGGGGATCAGAATGGCGCCTATGGGGCGCAGCCTCCCTACGGGAATCAGAACCAGCAGGGCGGGTATGTGACACAGCCTCCCTATGGGAATCAGAATCAGCAGGGCGGCTACCCGGTACAGCCTCCGTATGGGAATCAGAACCAGCAGGGCGGCTACGCGGCGCAGCCTATGTATGGGAGTCAGAACCAGCAGGGCGGCTACCCGGTACAGCCTCCGTATGGGAGTCAGAATCAGCAGGGCGGCTACCCGGTACAGCCTCCGTATGGGAATCAGAATCAGCAGGGCGGCTACGGTACACAGTCCTTTTATGGGAATCAGCAGGCGGGCGGCGGTTATGGCGGGCAGCCTCCCTTTGGCGGGCAGCCGCCTTACGACAACCCCTACAGCCCATATGCCGCGCCGCAGAAAAAGCAGAACGCGGGGCTCATTATAGGTATTGTTATCGGAATTATCGTTCTTTTCCTTGTGGCGGTATTTGCGCTGGCAAGCAAGGCGGTGAATATGCTTTCCGAGAAGGAGAAGGAAGAGATTCGCCGGGATGTGTACGATTTTGATGACGACTACGACTATAATTATCATGACGATGATTATGATGACGGCTTAGATTATGATTATAAGTACGAATACGATTATAGCGATTTCTTTAGTGACGACGATTTTTACGATTATGACTACTATGATGACGCAGAGTATGACGACAGATACTACAACCTGCATAATGAAATCCAGTCGGATCTCTCCTATCAGGTGGATCTGGAAGACTTTGAGTATGAATCGGACTACAGTAACGCTTACATTACAGCAAGCATTCCGGTTATTTCCGGGGAGGATGTGCCGAATCTGGATAAGATCAACGAGGATATCCGAAAAGAAGTAGATGAGATGACGGCGCTCTTTGAGGCGGAATACGAATCCCATATCAAGGAGAGCGAGGAGAATTATTTTCTGGCGTCACTGGTCGGCTATGTGGCTTATATGGATGAAGATAAGCTGAGTATTGCATGGCAGGAGGAGATGTACAGCGACAGGGACGGTTTCGTCTATCTGCAAAGCATAAATATTGATATGAAAAACGGCGTGATTCTGGACAATGAAGATATCCTTGCGGTTGACGACGAGTTTTCTGTGGAATTTCGCCAGAAGAGCGATGAGCAGAACGGAGAGATTTCCTACCTTACATACATGACGGACCAGCAGATCACAAATTACTTCAAGTCCGACGATATCATTGTATTTTACACCCCGAAGGGCATGGAGATTGGATTTAACTACGAGGAGGGCTGGGTCACGGTCACCTACGAGGAATATGAGAAGTACCTAAAGGTATTTTAGAAAAGAACGGGATAGGGAGCACAGGCATCGGTAGATGTCGGTGCTCTTTTTTTTGTGCCTTTGGCATGTGCCGACGGGCGACAGGCAGGCGCTTTCCATATAAGCAGGACGTCTCATACACCATTTGTGCAAAGTAGACAATCTGATGTCAGCTATATTGTATAAAACAGAGAATGGAAAAGGAACTGTATAAAATACGACACGTGTCGTATCCTGTATTGGAAAATTTGTATATAACATAGATATGACGTGCGGGCACAATGGTAAATATGACGAATGAGAAAGAGGCTTCTTAAAAACGGCATATGAAAAAAGCAAAAAAAGAGGAGGTGAACAATGGAATCAAAGCAGGAACTGACACAGGTAATCACCAGACTGGGGAGAGAGCGGCGGCAATACCTGAATGACTTTTTTGAGAATTGTCCTGAAGAGCTGGTACATGCCATACAGTACGAAAAAATCCCCAGGGGGCAGGTGATCATGCAGGCGGGCATGGACTGTGAATATGTATGGGGGATCATAAGGGGTGAGATCAGCGTGACGGATATCCAGATGCTGGGGAATGTGTATAGCTTTGTGGAGAGCTCGGGGTTTAGCATCATTATAATCGGTGACTATGAACCCTTTGCAGGACTGACGGAGTTCCAGAACACGATCCATGCCGTAACGGACTGTGAAGGGCTAAAGATTCCGACTGCAGGCTATATGCGCTGGATGCGGCAGGACGGCAGGGCGCTTTTTATGAGGGCGCAGATCTTTGCGCAGACGCTGGCGCAGGAGATTTCAAACGAGAGAAAGTATCTGCTCTTAAACGGCAGGGACCGTCTGGTGCTGTATCTGACCCAGGCTTACGGGAAATGGAACGGCGAGGGGGCGTATGTTCTGCAGAAGACGCAGGCACAGCTTGCCCAGCGCATTGGGATGAATGTGCGGACGGTACAGAGGAGCATCCAGAAGCTGGAAGCGGATGGACTCGTTACCTGTATCGGAAGTAAACTGAGCATTTCACAAAAGCAGTATGAGCGTCTTAAGGAGTACAGGGAAGAGAACCTGATACGCTAGGGCCTTAAAAAATATTTTATGAAAACAGACAACAAAATCGGAAAAGAGGAAGGAGAAATAAATTATGGGGAAAACACCTACACCACACATCGGAGCAGCCAAGGAGCAGATCGCAAAGACAGTACTGATGCCGGGAGATCCGCTCCGGGCAAAATTTATCGCAGAGAATTTCCTCACGGATTTTACGTGCGTCAACACAGTCAGGAATATGCTGGCATTCACCGGGAACTATCAGGGGAAAAGGGTGACGGTCGCAGGCGGCGGTATGGGCATCCCGTCCGTGGGTATTTATACATACGAGCTGTTTCACTTTTATGAGGTGGAACAGATCATCCGAATCGGCACGGCGGGTACCTTGAGTGACAGGGTAAACCTGCGGGACGTGGTCATCGGCGTGGGGGCGAGCACGGATTCCGCCTATGCCGCACAGTATAATCTGCCCGGCACTTTCGCCCCGATTGCGGACTTTGACCTGGCGAGGAAAGCGGTGGAGACCGGGGAACGTCTCGGCATAAGGACGGCAGCAGGCAATATCCTTTCCTCCGACATTTTCTACAATGACGATGAGGACGCGCTGCGCAAATGGGCGAAGATGGGCATTCTCGCCACGGAGATGGAGGCGGCTGCCCTGTATATGAATGCGGCGCGCGCCGGCAGGAGGGCGCTCTGTATGCTGACGATCTCCGACGCGCCTTTCAGAGGGGAATCGCTTTCCGTGGAGGACCGCCAGACAGGCTTTACGGATATGATGAAGATTGCGCTGGAGATCGCGTAAAAAGTACTTCTAAAGACGTCCCGCCATAGGATGGGACGCCAAGAAGCACTAAGTTTTACGCAGGAGAATGCCTAAAATACGGCATTCTCCGCATTGATATCAGATTCCGCAGAGCGGAATCATGGAGATTAACGTAGAAAGAAAGTAGGTGGGCAGATGAAAAAGTGGAAAAAGGTGATGCCGGCAGTTCTAATGGCAGGTATGCTTGTGGGCTGCGGCGTGGCTGAAAAAGATGATTCGGTTTACAGAGTGTCCATGGTGGCGGGAACGGGCGGCATCAACGACCAGTCTTTTAACCAGCTGTCATGGGAGGGGCTGCAGAGTTTTGGGGAGCACACAGGCGCGGATGTGAGGGTGCTGGAATCCAAGCAGGCGTCAGACTACCTGACAAACATTGACAGGGCGACGGATACCTACAGCGATCTTGTATGGGCGCTCGGTTATTCGCTGGCGGACCCTATGCTGACTATCGCGAAGATGAATCCCGATATCAATTTTGCCATCGTGGATTATGCGTTCGAAGATAGTCCCCAGAACTGTACGGGCGTGGTTTTCCGGGCGCAGGAATCCTCCTTTCTTGTGGGATACATAGCGGGACTCACCACGAAGACGGATAAGGTGGGGTATGTTGGCCCCATGAAGAGCTTTTTAAACGACCAGTTCCAGTACGGTTATATGGGCGGCGTGGCCTATGCCGGGTATGTGCAGGGGCGCAAGATCGAGGTGCAGTCGCAGTTTACGGAGAGTTATTCCGATGCGGCAAAGGCGAAGGCGATCTCCAACAAGATGTATTCCAACGGCTGTGATATTATCTTTCACTCGGCGGGAGGCGCGGGCTACGGCGTGATCGAGTCGGCGAAGGAGAATGGGAAACTTGTCATAGGCGTTGACACGGACCAGTCCCATTTGGCGCCAGACAATGTGCTGACTTCCGGCATGAAGAATACCAATATTGCGGTGGAGCTTGTGTCCACCATGGCAATGGAGGGAGAGCGGATCGGCGGAAACACATACAGCTACGGGCTCAAAGAAGGCTGCGTGGGCATTCCCGAGGAGAACAGGATCATGGACCCTGTGGTTTATGAGAAGGCGATGGAGCTGCAGCAGATGATAATAGACGAGGAACTGACGCCCCCTGTATCGGAGGAAACTTACCAATCTTTTGTGGAAGGGTTGGGGAAATAGGAGAGAAGGACATATGGAAGTAAGAAAAGACTATGCGGTGCAAATGCATGACATCACGATAAAATTCGGCTCCTACACGGCATTGGACGGGGTACAGCTCGATGTGAAAAAGGGTTCTATCCATGCGGTTCTTGGAGAGAACGGCGCGGGTAAGACCACGCTTATGAATATTTTGTACGGACTGTATCAGGCGGACGGGGGAGACATCTACCTGTACGGGGAAAAGGTGGAGATGAAAAATCCCAATGTGGCGATTGCCCACGGGATCGGCATGGTGCACCAGCACTTTATGCTCGTTGATAATTTCACAGTGACACAGAACATCATTCTCGGCCAGGAGACAACGAAGGCAGGGGGAGTGGTGGATCTGAAAAAAGCCCGGGAAGAGGTCATGGGAATCGTAAAAAAGTACGGACTCGAGGTGGACCCGGATGCATATATTTCGGATATTTCCGTCGGCATGCAGCAGAGAGTAGAGATTCTTAAAGCGTTATACCGGGGTGTTGACATACTGATTCTGGATGAACCTACGGCGGTGCTGACCCCGCAGGAGATCGGAGACCTGATCGACATCATGCACAAGCTGGTGGACGATGGAAAGACGATTATCATCATTACCCATAAACTGAAAGAGATCAAGGCGTCCGCGGACTACTGCAGCATCATCCGCAGAGGAAAGTACATAGACACTGTGGAGGTTTCCAAGGTGTCCCAGGAGGAACTGGCGGACATGATGGTCGGCCACCGTGTGAAGCTTGTGGTGGATAAGGAGGAGGCGAAGCCAGGCGACGTGGTGTTCGAGGTGAACGGACTGACGGCGAAGGACAACAGGGGCGTGTATGTGCTCAAAAATCTGTCCATGCAGGTAAGGAGAGGAGAAATCTTCGGCATTGCGGGAATTGACGGGAACGGACAGAAGGAGCTGGTGGAAGCCATCACCAATCTGATCAGGGTGGAGAGCGGGACCATCCGTATTAACGGAAAAAACATTGAAAACAAAACGACGCGGGAAACCATGGATTCCGGCATTGCCACGATCCATGAGGACCGTCAGAAGCGCGGGCTGGTTCTGGACTTTTCGGTGGAGGACAACGCGGTGCTCGACACTTATATGAGGGAGCCGTTTTCCGGGAAAGGCATTTTAAACAGAAAAGAAATCCGCAACTTTGCGTCAGGGCTTTTGAAGGATTACGATGTGCGCCCGGATTCCTGCGAGGAGCTGGCCATCAGAGGGCTTTCAGGAGGTAACCAGCAGAAGGTGATTATCGGCAGGGAGATCGCCAACAATCCCGATCTTCTGATCGCGGTGCAGCCTACCAGGGGACTTGACGTGGGAGCGATTGAGTATGTCCACAAAATGCTTGTCAGGGAGCGGGATAAGGGAAAAGCCGTGCTTCTCATCTCTCTGGAGTTAGACGAGGTGATGAATGTTTCCGATACCATCGGGGTGATATACGACGGCGCCATCCGCTGTACCTTCAGGCAGGGTGAGGTGGATGAAAGGACGATTGGATTAATTATGGCAGGAGGAACATTAGATGGAAAAGACAGTTAAGATTTTTAAGAAACCGATTACCGCTACCCTGATTGCCATATTCTGCGGATTTCTTGTGGCGACGGTTATCCTGGCGGCTTCGGGTTACAATCCTTTTGAGGCGTTTGGAGCGCTGCTTGGCGGCATATTCGGGAGACCGAAATATATCTCCAACGTGATTATCAAGAGCACGCCGATCATACTGACGGGCGTCAGCGTGGCTTTTGCCTATAAGATGGGACTCTTTAACATCGGTGCGGAGGGACAGTTTATCGTGGGCGCGGTGGCGGCCAACGTGGTGGGCATTGTCTGTGATTTTCCGGCTTTCATCGAGGTGCCGCTGGTGCTTGCCGCCGGTGTGGCGGCAGGCGCGCTCTACGGCGGGATCGCCGGGTGGCTGAAGGCAAAGTACAATATCAACGAAGTCATTGTCGGAATCATGTTAAACTGGATGGCGCTCTATTTTTCCAACTTTGTGTGCAACATCGAACGGTTTCATAAACCGGATTCTGACGGCACCTACGCGATCAATGAATCGGGATTTATCTCCTTTTTCACGAAATGGAAGACCACGGAAGCGGCGGCGGAGTTTGTACAGGAGCATCCCATGATCGGTGATATCCTGCGGACGGATGCAAACGCGGGTTTCCTGATCGCCATAGCGCTTACTTTTGCGGTTTCTTTCCTGCTCTACAGGACAACGAAGGGGTATGAGCTCAGGGCTGTTGGCAGCAACAGGGACGCGGCGGAGTTTGCGGGTATCAACGTAGGGAAAAATATGGTGCAGACCATGCTGATTGCGGGCGCACTGTCCGGAATCGCAGCGGCCATCGCCATAGCGGGCAACAATCCCCATGGGATTTCACAGCTCTCCGCATTCGAGTCCAACGGCTTAAACGGACTTTCCGTGGCGTTCATCGCGGGCGGTTCTCCGATTGGATGTATTTTCGCAGGGCTTTTGTTCGGCGGCCTTTTGTACGGCGGACAGTCTATCCAGTACGTGGTAGGCGCGCCGTCGGAGATTATCAGTATTCTGATCGGCACGATTGTATTTTTGATCGCGCTCAAAGATATGGTGCCTGTACTTGTTGAAAAAATGGGGAAAAGAGGTGTAAAATGATGTTGAATACAATTACGTTGTTACTTGGTGTCACGCTGCTGTATTCGACGCCGATGGTGTTCGGTGCGCTGGGCGGCGTCCTGTCGGAGCGTTCCGGCGTCGTCAACATCGGCATCGAGGGCATGATGACTTTCGGCGCGTTTGCCGGGGCGGCGGCCGGATACTACAGCGGCAGTCCGTGGATCGGCGTGCTGTGCGCGGCTTTAGCCGGCGGTATACTCGCCCTGCTTCACGCGGTGGCGTCAATCACCTGTCAGGCGGACCAGACCATAAGCGGTGTCGCGATCAACCTGCTCGGCCCGGCGCTTGCCGTATTCTTCTGCCGGCTTGCCTTTGACGGCGCTACCATGTCTTACCCGGTGGCGAATAAGCTGCCAAAGATATTCGGAAGCGGTGTGGAGGGGATATGGGCAAACCTGAACGTGGACATCATGGTGATTGTGGCGCTGGTGTTTGCGGCGGCTATGTGGTTTGTGCTTTACCGTACCAAATGGGGGATGCGGATTCTGGCGGTAGGTGAAAATCCGGCGGCGGCGGATACGCTCGGTATCAACGTGTACAAAACCCGTTATGTCTGTGTGATTCTGTCGGGTATCCTGGCCGGAATCGGCGGCGCCACCGTAACGCTTGGCATTGTGGCGCAGTTTACCCAGACGTCTATCGCGGGGCAGGGATTTATTGCACTGGCTGCCGTAATTTTCGGTAAGTGGAAGCCGCTGGGCGCCTACAGGGCATGTCTGATTTTCGGATTTTCCCAGGCGCTGACTGTGGTGCTTGGCGGCGGGGCAGTTGCGGTGCCTACGGAAATTCTGGCGATGCTGCCTTACGTGCTGACCATTGTGATTCTGATTCTCTTCATCGGCAAGTCCGTAGCCCCCAAGGCGGACGGCGTGCCCTATGTGAAGGGAAGAAGGTAAGTATGGTGTCATATGACTGTTGTTTCCGCGGGATCTTGTGAAAAATATCCCGCGGAAAGGAAAGAGGTAGAAAATGAGCAAATATAAGAGAATATTTACAATCGTGATTGATTCGCTCGGCGTGGGAGCACTGCCGGACGCTTCGGCATACGGCGATGCGGGAACGGACACGCTCGGACATATTGCGGAAAACACCAATCCGTTCCACATCCCCAATCTGCAAAAGCTCGGCATGGCAAACCTCCATCCCCTCAGAGGAGTGGAGCCTGTAGAGAAGCCGCTTGCGTACTTTGCGAAACTGAATGAGGCGAGCGCAGGCAAGGACACGATGACCGGGCACTGGGAGATGATGGGGCTGCATGTCACCACACCTTTCCAGACATTTACGGAGACGGGCTTTCCAAAGGAGCTGATCGACGAACTGTCCAAAAGAACCGGGCGTACCATCATCGGCAACAAGAGCGCCAGCGGAACGGAAATTCTGGAGGAGCTTGCGGAGGAGGAGATTGCCACAGGGCATATGATCGTGTATACATCGGCGGACTCCGTGCTGCAGATCTGCGGCAACGAGGATACTTTCGGGCTTGAGGAGCTCTACCGCTGCTGCGAGATCGCGAGGGAACTCACCATGCGGGACGAATGGAAGGTTGGCAGGGTCATCGCAAGACCTTATGTGGGAAAGAAGCGCGGCGAGTTTAAACGCACAAGCAACCGCCATGACTACGCGCTAAAACCGTTTGGCAGGACGGCGCTTAACGCCTTAAAGGACGCCGGGCTCTCGGTTATCTCCGTGGGTAAGATATATGATATTTTTGACGGGGAAGGGCTGACAGAGTCCAACAAGTCCAAGAGCTCCGTGCACGGTATGGAACAGACCATCGAGATCGCTAAGAGGGACTTTACGGGATTGTGTTATGTAAACCTTGTGGACTTTGACGCCCTGTGGGGACACCGCAGGGATGTGGCAGGCTACGCGAAAGAGCTTGAGAAATTCGACGAGAAGTTAGGGGAGCTTCTGCCGCTTCTTGGAGAGGATGATCTGCTGATACTCACGGCGGACCACGGGAACGACCCGACTCATACGGGGACGGACCACACGAGGGAGAGGGTGCCGTTTCTGGCGTATTCCCCGTCCATGCAGGGTGCAGGCAAGCTGCCTGACGGTGACTGCTTTGCGCTGATCGGCGCAACCATCGCGGACAATTTTGGCATTCAGATGCCGGAGGGGACGATAGGGAAGTCGGTGCTTGGGGAATTGAAGTAGGAGAAATGAAATATATCATAATATATGTAGAAAGAGGTGCGTTATGGACAAGAAAGAAATTTTAAAGAAGGTAGATCACACCCTGCTGGCGCAGACGGCCACATGGGAGGAAATCAGGGCAATCCTGGACGCTGGCATGCAGTATGGGACGGCGTCCGCATGCATCCCGGCTTCCTATGTAAAGCGGGCGGCGGACTATGTGCAGGGGAAGCTGCCCATCTGTACCGTGATTGGTTTCCCAAACGGTTACAGCACAACGGCTGTTAAAGTATTCGAGACGAGGGACGCCGTTGATAACGGCGCGGCCGAGATCGACATGGTAATCAACATCGGGCTTTTGAAGGACGGTCTCTATGACGAGGTGGAAGAGGAGATTCGCAAGGTGCATGAGGCATGTGACGGCAGGATCTTAAAAGTGATTATTGAAACATGTCTTCTGACGGAAGAGGAAAAGAAGAAGATGTGTGAGATCGTCACAAAGGCTGGCGCGGAATACATAAAGACATCCACCGGCTTTTCCACGGGCGGCGCAACTTTCGCGGATGTTGCCCTCATGAAAGAGCATGTGGGGGAACAGGTGAAGATCAAGGCGGCGGGCGGTATCGCATCCTTTGACGACGCGGAGGAGTTTATCAGGCTCGGCGCGGACAGGCTGGGGACAAGCCGTCTGGCGAAAGGAGTATAACGGAAATGGATACACATATGATTGTGGAGCTGATCGGCTATTTTTCTTCTCTGCTCGTGCTGGTATCCTTCCTTATGACTTCGGTAATCAGGCTCAGGATTGTAAATTCCATAGGCGCGATCATTTTTACTGTGTATGCGACCATTATCGGATCTTATCCCACAGCGCTTATGAACCTCTGTCTGGTTGGAATTAACATGTACAACCTGTATAAGCTATTAAAATCCCCGAAGAGATACGAGGTGATAACGGAGGAGCCGGAAGCGGCGGGACTGCAATATTTCTTTAAGTATTATGAGGAAGATATCAGAAAATTTTTCCCGGATTTTAAGCCGGGAAAGCTGGAAGCGGACGCCGCCTATATGGTCGTGCACGACACGGTTCCCGCAGGCGTACTGCTTGGAAAAAGGAAAGCGGACGGCGGTCTGGAAATCGCGCTGGACTACACTACGCCGCAGTACCGTGACTGCTCGGTGGGACGGTATCTGTACGGCGTGCTTGGCGGGCAGGGAATTGCGAAGCTTACTTTCCCCGACGCGCCGGGCGGGCATGAGGATTACTTAAAAAAGGTTGGTTTTGTGAAAGAGAACGGCGTTTACGAACGGACGATCTGACAGAAAAGCGGAAAAATATGGAAAGACCCCTGAGACACGGTTAAGGTTTCGGGGGTTTTTCGATGTTATGGGAGGATGCATCGACTGAAAAGACGCAAGTGCCTTAAGGGCATATATGCAGATGCCGGATATTTATAAAGAAACGCTTGCGGGTTCACGGTTTCTCTGGTAGACTGGATTTATCTGAGAAAGTGGAATCTGTTATGCACATGCATGTCCGGCATTTCGCCACGAATTCCATTGTTTTCAAATTTGAAAGGGGAAAGGAGGGCAGAGTGTCGTTTATGGGACATAAAAAGTGGTAAGATTGTTTTATCAAATTTGAAGTTGACAAAAACGAACATTTGTTTTATTCTATGGTAAGAACAAATGTTCTGCAAACAAGGACGGGGAAACCGCCCTGGCATGGAGGGAAACATGGAAAGAGATGAAAAGTTAAAAGCGTTGGATGCGGCCTTAGGGCAGATAGAGAGACAGTTCGGAAAGGGAGCCGTTATGAAGCTGGGCGATCCTTCCGTGCAGATGAATGTGGAGACGATACCCACGGGGTCCCTGAGTCTGGATATTGCATTGGGACTCGGCGGTATCCCGAAGGGGAGGGTGATTGAGATTTACGGCCCCGAATCCAGTGGTAAAACCACGGTTACCCTGCACATGATTGCGGAGGTGCAGAAGAGGGGCGGCATTGCAGGGTTTATCGACGCAGAGCACGCCCTGGATCCTGTCTATGCGAAAAATATCGGCGTGGATATTGATAACCTTTATATTTCCCAGCCGGATTGCGGGGAACAGGCGCTGGAGATTACGGAGACGATGGTTCGCTCAGGCGCTGTGGATATTATCGTGGTGGACTCGGTGGCGGCCCTTGTGCCGAAGGCGGAGATTGACGGTGACATGGGTGATAGTCATGTGGGACTGCAGGCCAGACTGATGTCGCAGGCGCTCAGAAAACTGACGGCGGTGATCAGCAAGTCCAACTGTACGGTTATTTTTATCAACCAGCTTCGCGAGAAGGTGGGCGTTATGTTCGGAAACCCGGAGACAACTACGGGCGGCCGCGCCCTCAAATTCTACTCTTCCGTCAGGCTTGATGTCAGAAGGATCGAGGCGCTTAAGCAGGGCGGCGAGGTGATTGGAAACAGAACTCGGGTCAAAGTCGTTAAGAATAAGGTGGCGCCGCCGTTCAAGGAGGCGGAATTTGACATTATGTTCGGCGCGGGGATTTCCACGCAGGGCGACATTCTGGATCTGGCGGCAGAGAATAATATAATCAATAAGAGCGGCGCATGGTATGCCTATGACGGGAACAAGATCGGACAGGGCAGGGAGAATGCGAAGCAGTATCTGAAGGACAATCCTCAAATCTGTGCGGAGGTGGAGCGGAAAGTCAGAGAACTTTTCAATATGGAGACAGACCCTGCCGAGGAGACCCCTGCAGCCGGAACGGCTTCTGAAACGGCGCCGAAACCGGCAAAAGCCTCTAAAGGGGCTAAGGAGACAGAAAAGTAAAAGGAGATGACCCGGCGGGAACGGAGACAGTATCAGCGCCCGTGCCGCAGGGGAAATTGCGATGATAGTAACACAGCTTACGGATATGGGGAGAGGCCGTTATAAGGTATACATAGAGGAGCGCCCGGCTTTTGCGCTTTACAGAGGTGAATTGAACCGTCTGGAAATCCGGGAAGGGGAAGAGATCACAGAGGAGAGCCTGCGAAAAATCCGGGAAGAGATTCTGCCGCTGCGTGCGAAGAAGCGGGCCATGAATCTTTTGCAGAAAAGGGAATATACATCGGCCGGACTGCGGGAGAAACTGCGGGACGGGGAGTACCCCGAGGACTGTATTGAGGAGGCGGTCGCCTATGTGGAATCCTACGGGTATGTGGACGATCTGCGCTACGCCAAAGATTTCATTGTCTATAATCTGGAGAGAAAGAGCCGGACGCGGATTGAGCAGGACCTTCTCAGAAAAGGGGTTTCTAAAGATACGATAAACGCCGTCTTTGAAAAGCTGGAAGAAGAGGGGACAAAGCAGGATGAAATGGCTATGATAAAAAGCCTGCTGGAAAAGAAAAAGTACGACGCCAAAATAGCGGACATACAGGAAAAACAGAGAATTTACGCTTACCTATACAGAAAAGGCTTTCATTCCGAAGCGATTAGCAGAGCTCTTTTGCTTGACATAACATAAAATTCAGTATAGAATTAATTTGTTGTAGTTTTGCTAACTATCGGGCTGTAATTATTTGGAAATGAATGACAGCCGTCAATAGATTTGGTAATGTACAATGAAAACTAAATAAGGAGGTGCTCCTGTAATGTGGCAAGTTGTGGTAGCAATAGTCGTCACGATGGTGATCGCCGTTCCCGTTTCCGCGCTGATAGCGATAAACTATCAGAAAAAGATGGTGGAAGCAAAGCTTGGTAATGCGGACGAGAAAGCCAGAGAGATTATTGACGAAGCTCTCAAAACTGCTGAGACGAAGAAGCGTGAGTCGCTGCTTGAGGTCAAGGAAGAGTCCATTCGCACAAAGAATGAGCTGGACAAGGAAATCAAGGAACGGCGTGCCGAAGCGCAGCGCTATGAGCGGCGTGTACAGCAGAAGGAAGAGAACATCGACAAGAAAGCGGACGCTATTGAGAAGAAGGAGGCGAGCCTGGCGGAGAAGGAAGAAGCTCTTGCCAAGCAGCGCGAAGAAATTTCCAAACTGAGCGAACAAAGATTACAGGAACTGGAACGAATCTCTGGATTAACCTCCGAACAGGCAAAAGATTATCTGTTGAAAATTGTTGAAGATGAAGTGAAACACGAAACTGCTGTCATGGTTAAGGAGATGGAGAGCAGGGCGAAGGAAGAAGCGGACAAGAAGGCGAAAGAGTATGTCGTTACGGCCATTCAGAAATGTGCGGCTGACCATGTGTCCGAGACCACGATTTCCGTGGTGCAGCTTCCCAATGATGAAATGAAAGGCAGGATCATCGGAAGAGAGGGACGAAATATCAGAACTCTTGAGACGATGACGGGCGTGGACTTAATCATTGACGATACACCCGAAGCAGTTATTCTCTCCGGCTTTGACCCGATCCGCAGAGAGGTAGCGAGGATCGCACTCGAGAAGCTCATCGTGGACGGGCGTATTCATCCCGCCAGGATAGAGGAGATGGTCGAGAAGGCGCAGAAGGAAGTCGAAGTTATGATGAAAGAGGAGGGCGAAGCTGCCACCCTCGAAGTCGGCGTACATGGTATCCACCCTGAACTGGTGAGACTGCTTGGTAAGATGAAGTTCAGAACCAGCTACGGTCAGAACGCCCTGAAACATTCCATTGAAGTAGCGCAGCTTTCGGGCCTGCTGGCAGCAGAAATGGGTCTGGATGTCAGAATGGCAAAGCGTGCAGGGCTGCTGCATGATATCGGTAAAGCGGTCGATCATGAGATGGAAGGATCACACATCCAGCTCGGCGTAGAGCTTTGCAGGAAGTATAAGGAAGGACCGGTGGTTATTAACGCGGTGGAATCCCATCATGGCGACGTGGAAGCACAGACGCTGATTGCATGTCTGGTACAGGCGGCTGATACGATTTCCGCGGCGAGACCGGGCGCAAGGAGAGAGACATTAGAGACATATACAACAAGACTGAAACAATTAGAAGACATCACAAACAATTTCAAAGGTGTGGACAAATCTTTTGCTATTCAGGCTGGTAGAGAGATTCGTGTAATGGTAGTTCCGGAACAGATCAGCGATTCTGATATGGTACTGCTCGCAAGAGATATCTCCAAACAGATTGAGGCTGAGTTGGAATATCCTGGACAGATCAAGGTCAATGTGATTCGAGAGAGCCGTGTCATAGACTATGCCAAATAGTACAAAACCCCGTAGATTTTACTCTGCGGGGTTTTTCAGCGCATATGGACAGGTACTTATTTAACATTTTTACCATAAAATGGCCTTAGAAACAATGAAAATTGTCGTATATGCATACTTGTGAAATTGGCATACTTATAGTAGAATAAATATCGGTGTATGATTGTATACAATTATTCAATAGCATGATTACAAGGATGCAGGAGGGTACTATGAAAGCGTACAATGTGATGACCAGAAAAGAACTCATGGCGCAGAAGGCGGAACTTGAAAGACAGTATGCCGAGGCGAAGGGAAAGGGACTGCAGCTTGATATGTCCAGGGGAAAACCGGAACCGGCACAGCTCGATATGGGAATGGGTCTGCTGGATGTGCTCAATTCCGGTTCAGATATGAAGTCCATGGAAGGCATAGATACGAGAAACTACGGTCTGATGGACGGCATCACAGAGGCAAAGCATCTGATGGCGGATGTCATGGGAGTTTCGGCGGAGAGTGTGATTGTTTTTGGAAATTCCAGCCTTTCCATTATGTACGATATGGTTTCCCGGTCTGTTACCCACGGCGTGATGGGAGCTACCCCCTGGTGTAAACTTGATAAAGTAAAGTTTTTATGTCCCGTTCCGGGCTATGACAGACATTTTGCGATTACCCAGCATTTTGGAATCGAGATGATTCCGATTCCCATGACGGCAGAGGGGCCGGATATGGATCTGGTGGAGAAATATGTGTCAAACGATGCATCGGTGAAGGGAATCTGGTGTGTGCCCAAGTATTCCAATCCGCAGGGCATTACCTATTCCGACGAGACAGTCAGACGGTTTGCAGCGCTTAGACCGGCGGCGGAGGACTTCCGTATTTACTGGGATAACGCTTACGCGATACACCATCTGTATGAGGATAAGCAGGATACGCTTTTGGAGATTTTGAGCGAATGTGAGAAGGCGGGCAGCCCGGATATGGTTTATGAATTTTGCTCTACCTCCAAGATCACTTTCTCCGGCGCAGGCATAGCGGCGATGGCGGCTTCCCCGGCTAATCTGGCGGATATAAAAAAGACTCTGACGCTGCGGACAATCGGATATGACAAGGTGAACCAGCTGCGCCATGCCAGATATTTTAAGAATCTGGAGGGGATGCTTTCCCATATGAAGAAACATGCGGATATCATCAGACCCAAGTTCGAGGCAGTGCTCTCGGTTCTGGAGCAGGAGCTCGGTGGTCTGGGGATCGGCGAGTGGACGAAACCGCTTGGCGGCTATTTCATTTCCTTTGAGGCGATGGAAGGCTGCGCAAAAGAGATTGTGGCAAAATGTAAAGAGCTGGGTGTGGTCCTGACAGGTGCAGGCGCGACCTTCCCGTACGGCAAAGACCCGAAAGACAGCAATATTCGAATTGCGCCCACTTATCCGACGGCGGAAGAGATGGCGCAGGCTACAGATGTGTTCGTACTCTGCGTAAAGTTAGTCAGCGTGGAGAAGCTGCTGCAGGAGGCGGTTGCCGAGACGGCTTGAAGGGAAGCGGGAAGACAGCCCGTTTAGCAAGAGATTTGGGAGCAAAAAAAGTGTAATTGTTTGAGAAGAGGGTACAGATAAAATGGCGGACAATCATTACGAGCGTTTAGGAAGGGAATTGATTCACAAGGGTGCGATCATTGATTATTATCAGGACACGATCCGTGTGGAAAACGGCAATGTAGTCAAGTGGGACCTGATAGACCATAAAGGCGCGGCGGCTGTTGTGGCGGTAAAGGATGACGGGAAACTTCTCATGGTGAGACAGTACCGAAACGCGCTGGACAGGGAGACGCTTGAGATCCCGGCGGGCGGTTTAAACAGTGTGGACGAACCGACGAAAGAAGCGGCGGCCAGAGAACTGGAGGAGGAAACCGGCTATGTGGCGGGGAAGCTGGAGCTTTTGCTGACACTGCGGACGACAGTTGCCTTCTGCAATGAAAAGATAGACGTGTATCTGGCGACCGACTTAAAGCCCGGCAGCCAGCATCTGGATGAAGACGAATTTTTGAATGTGGAGAGCCATGATCTTGACGAACTGGTGCAGATGATCTACGACTGCAAGATTCAGGACGGAAAGACGGTGTCCGCGGTTCTTGCATATAAGGAAAAGTACGGCAGATAACAGTGTGAAATATAGATACTGTCATGCCTCGCCCTTTTGGGACATATACTGTCCTATAGAAGCTTGGAAGAGGCGGTGCGGTTTTGCGCAGACAGTTTGGGATCAAAAACGGCTATTATATGGCATACCTGTTTATGATTGGTCTTTTTATAGGCATACTGCTTGTCAATCTGGGACATGAAACCTGGATCAAAAACGGCAGCCTGTTAGGGACGGAGATGATGAGCAGACTGAAAAGCAGCAGACCGGCAGGAGAGGGCCTTGTGGGATATGTCCTCAGGCACCGGCTCTTTACCGGCTGCCTTTTATGTCTGGTTTCCACGACCCTGATCGGTATGCCGTTTCTTTGCGCCTATATCTGTTATATGGGGCTTTCGGCAGGCTGTCTTTTGTCTGTGGCGGTAGTCCGCTATGGGATCAGGGGGCTTTTGTTTATGGCGGCTGTCCTGTTTCCGCAGGCCCTCCTGCTTGTGCCTGCTTATATTCTGCTTTTTTTGTGGGCGGCGGATTTAAACCGGACACTCTACGCGAGGGGGACGCAGCTGGAAGGATATGAGCGCTATAGCAGCCGCTTTTATCTGAAAAAGGGTGCGCAGATTCTCAGTATTATGACAGTTGTCATAATGGGGTGCCTGTTGGAGAGTTATGTCAATCCCAGCATTCTACATTTTGTTCTGAAAATCTTCTAAAAAAATTTTTTTATTCTATTTTTCAAGATGTAGTAGACATAAAATCATATATGGACGATATGTTGTGCTTAAGGGAAAAAAGGGCGCAAATGCCCGTAAATTCAAGAAAAATTCCATTTGCTTTTCTAAAAAAATCTGATTATAATGGTACTCAGACAGTGATTTGATTTACATAAAGAGAACGCACAGGGAAGGGCCTCCAAGTAAATGGAAAAAGAAATTGGTGCATTTATCACGTATTTACATAATGTGAAGAATACCTCCGGAAATACGGAGATGTCTTACAGAAGGGATCTGGAGAAGGTATCGCATTTTATGGAAGCGCGCGGTATCCATGAGGCGAAGGATATGACAGCGCAGGATCTGACTGACTATGTGAAGTATTTGGAGGACAGTAAGTTTGCGGCGGCTACGGTATCGCGCAATATTGCATCCCTGAAGGCATTTTATCACTATATGGTGCAGGAGGGATTAGTGGAGGAAGACATTTCCGATAAACTCAAAGCGCCTAAGATCGAGAAGAAGGCGCCGGAAATCATGTCGCCGGACGAGGTAGTGCGACTCCTTGAGCAGCCCTCGGGGGACAGCCCGAAAGAAATTCGGGACAAGGCCATGTTAGAACTGCTCTACGCTACGGGAATCCGTGTGACAGAGCTGATTACGCTCAACATTTCCGATGTGAATATGCAGATGAGCTTTATTCTCTGCCGTGACCGCAATAAGGAGAGGATCATTCCCTTCGGTGCGGCGGCCAAGAACGCACTGGCCAGATATCTGGATGGCACAAGGGAAGAAATGCTTGAAAATAAGAAGTCTGAGGTGCTGTTCGCGAACTGTTCGGGACAGCCCATGAGCAGACAGGGGTTTTGGAAACTGATTAAGCATTATGCGAAGAAGGCGGATATACAGGCGGATATCACGCCGCACACGCTGCGGCATTCCTTCGCGGCCCATCTGGTGGAGAACGGCGCGGACCTTCGGAGCGTGCAGGAGATGCTGGGGCACTCCGATATTTCCACCACACAGATTTACGCGAATTTAAATCATAATCATATCAGGGAAGTGTACGCGAAGGCGCATCCGCGCGGCTGACGCACAAATCTGAGATTTCATAGATATGTTTATAAGGCATGGGACTGTTTCATAGAAACACCCCGTGCTTTTTTTGCGCGTATGAGCAGAGTCAGAAGATATCCGAAGAATGTGCCATGCTTGCATGAGCACATGTATTCCAAAAGATTATGCTATCGCATTCAACATAGGTATTTGCTATTATTTTGCTTCGGATTTATAGTTAGGATATCAAAAAAGAAGAACCGTAAACCAATTATAAGAAAGGGAATCCGTCGTAGACATTTTTAGGGAGGAAAACAATATGGCAGAAACGACACGCAAAGAGAACCATGGCGGCACTGCAGGGATTGGGTGGGACTAAGCAGTATGGTTTTGGAAAAGAGGATTTGGACGGTTAAAAGGAGAAAATGGCAATGAAAAAAACAGCGGTTACCGTAATGGCATGTATCTTACTGGTGTGCTTTGCGGGCTGTGGAGGGTATGTGTCAGGCGTGGGTGAAGGCCGCCTGTCAGGCGTGCTGAGCAGCTCAGAGGAAACAGAGGACTTGTGGGAAAATGTAGTGACAGTGCAGACGGCAAAAGAAATGACGGCACTGGAGAAGGGGCTTTGGACGGCACGGTTTGAAGGTGACGACGGGTTTTCGACATTCCTTGAGGCGGGCGGTGCAAAGACGGACCGGGAGGTTGTGCGGTTTCTGGCAAGCCGGTTTTTGGCGGGAAAGGCGGGCGGCCTGACCATGTATACACAGGCATTCGGATGCAGCACCCTTTCTGTGGAACATGCGGCGGGCGGGTATCTTTTCGGAAGAAACTTTGACTGGAATACGTGTAACGCGCTCGTCCTTACCTCCTATCCGCAGGACGGATATGCTTCTGTCTCCACGGTGAATCTGGATTTTATCCGTCAGGGGGCGGGAATGGCGGACGGGCTGATAAATGATGATATGATGACGGCTGCCGCACTGTATGCACCTTTAGACGGCATGAATGAGAAGGGGCTGTGTGTATCAGTCAATATGATTCAGGATGGCGAGGCGATTGAACAGGATACGGAAAAGCCAGATATCACGACAACCACGGCGATCCGCCTTTTGCTGAATCAGGCGGCGACAACGCAGGAGGCGGTTGATCTGCTTGGACAGTACGACCTTCACGCCTCCATGGGCTACATGGTTCACTTTGCGATTGCAGACAGCATCGGAAACAGCGTGGCAGTAGAATATATCGACAATGAGATGGTTGTTACGGAGACACCTGTCCTGACGAACTTCTATCTGGCGGAAGGAGAGAAACAGGGCGTCGGCACAAGCCAGTCCCATGAACGGTTTGACATATTGACGGAAACGCTTGCAGAGAAACAGTCCATGACGCAGAAGGACGTAAGGGACGCGCTGGACAGTGTCAGTAAGGACAATTTCGGGGAGTTTGAGTCCACGGAGTGGAGCATTGTGTTTGACCAGGCGGCGTTGACGGCGGCTTATTACCACAGGGAAAATTATAAGAAGGCTTACCTGTTTCGGATTGGTGTTAAATAGATTGGCATGAATTAACATTGACAAAAGTTATGGTAACTCATTAAACATAGATATTTGATATATTGGCTGGGTGAAGGTAGACTTTAGATAAAAGGGAACAGTTGAGAGAACCAGGAGGGGAAGAGACATGGCTGCTGATATTCATTATTTCCGCTTGTTGTGGAATCTTTACAGGCTGAAAAGAAACGCGGGAATGACAGATGGGAAGATAAAGAAACTGCAGAAAAGGAAGCTGGAAAAACTGCTTCTGTCAGCCTATGATAATTCCCCCTATTACCAAAAGGCATTTGAGGCGGAGGGAATTTTCAGAGAACATATCAAAACAACGCCGCTTGACCGATTCCCTGTGCTGAATAAAGAAATGCTGATGACGCATTTTGACGAGCTTGTGACGGACAGAGGGCTGAAACAGGAGGCGTTGCGCAGATTTGATGAGGCGGCAGGGAACGGCGGGGGAACATATCTTGACAGGTATCATGTGGTACATTCCTCCGGCAGTACCGGGATCCCCAGATATTTTATCTACGACCAGGCGGCGTGGGGAGAGATGCTGACCGGCATTATCCGGGGCGCGCTCTGGGGAATGTCCATGCGCTCCATCTTAAAGCTGTTAGCGGAGAAACCGCGAATCCTTTACATAGCGGCTACGGATGGGCGGTACGGCGGCGCTATGGCAGTAGGGGACGGCATCAGAGGCATCCATGCATCGCAGCGGTTTTTGGATATCAATACGCCTCTTTCCAAATGGAGCGAGACAGTGCGAGAGTTTCGCCCCAATATCATTATCGGCTATCCTTCCGCCATCAAGATTTTAGCTGAACTGACAGGCGGGGAAAAGGAACATCTGCATGTAAGGAGGGTGATTTCCTGCGGAGAACCGCTTGACGCCGGGCTGCGCATATTTTTGGAGGACGCGTTTCAAACGGAGGTGATCAATTTTTATGGTGCGAGCGAGTCCCTTGCTCTTGGAGTGGAGCAGCGCGCGGACGAGGGTATGATTCTTTTTGACGATCTGAATGTGATAGAAGTGATCGACGGGGAAATGTATGTGACCTGCCTGTACAATTTTGTGCAGCCGCTGATTCGCTACCATATTTCCGATAAGCTTGTACTGCACAGGGAAAAAGCCGGTGGAGACTGCTTTTTTACGCGGGCGGACGTGTTGCTTTGCCGCAGCGAGGATGTTCTGTGGTTTGACAGGGCAGATGGCGGCAGGGAATACCTGCATCCTCTTTCCATGGAAGGGTTCTGCGTAGAAGGACTGCTGGATTATCAGTTCCGCCAGACTTCCGAGACTTCGTTTGAAATGCTGGCGGAGGCAGAGAGGGCGGCGGATCGGACGAGAATCAAAAAGGAAATAGATGGGCAGGTGAGAAAGCTGCTGTCGGATAAAGATTTGAAGAAAATAGCATTTACGGTTCGGTTTGTGGAACGGATTGCGCCGGATCGGCATACGGGAAAGAAACCACTGATCATAAAAGTAATGGAGGATGAGAAAAATGACAAGAACAAATATTATCGGAAAGCAATTTGACGAGGAGCGGGCGTTGTATCATTTGCAGCATGCAGATGTAACGGACTGTGTATTTGCGGGTCCGGCGGACGGGGAATCCGCGCTGAAAGAAGCGGTGGATGTAGGGCTTGGCAGCTGCCGCTTTTCCCTGCGCTATCCACTGTGGCACGTGAAGGGATTTGCCATGAAAGATTCTTCGATGGATGACAAAACCCGCGCGGCAATCTGGTATGCGCAAAACGGCGATATCGCGGACAGCGTTCTGGGAGGGATCAAGGCGGTGCGGGAGTGTGCGCATATCCGGCTGGAACGCTGCCAGATCAAGTCGCAGGAGTTTGGCTGGAAATCGCAGGACATCACCATGATTGATACGGATATTGTTTCGGAGTACTTATTTATGAATAGCCGGGATGTGAAGCTTCGGAGTGTGAAGATGAAGGGAAAATACTCATTCCAGTATATGGAAAATCTTGAAATTGATGACAGCGATCTTGACACGAAGGACGCCTTCTGGCACAGCAAAAACGTTACGGTGCGGGACAGCGTTGTAAAAGGAGAGTATCTGGGATGGTTTTCCGAGAACCTGACGTTTGTTAACTGCAAAATTATCGGAACACAGCCGCTATGCTACTGCAAAAACCTGAAACTGATTAACTGCACGATGGAAGATACGGATTTGGCGTTTGAATATTCGGATGTGGATGCGGATGTAAAAGGGCATATTCTTTCCGTGAAAAATCCCCGTTCCGGCAGGATCGTTGCGGACAGCGTGGGTGAGATCATTCGGGGTGACGCTGTTATGGAATGTACGGGAGTGGTTATACATCGGGCGGAAGCGGAGAGGAAGGCGGGATAAATATGTTTCTTGGCTATCAGACAGAGGCGGAGCTGTTTCAAAACATGATGGATGCAGGCTGTGGGAAAGATATTGCCAACGGTGTTCTGTTCTACCTCAGACAGGGGCAGAGGCAGAGAGGGCTTTCCCTGTTGCAGGAACAGAGAGGAACATTGCTGGAAGAGATCCACAGGGGCAAGTCATGTATTGGATTTCTGGACAGTCTCCTTTGCGGAATGCGAAAGGAAGATATTTTATGACAGGGTTTAGACTGATTGTGGCGGTGATCATTATTTGCCTGGCCGGGATTTTCACGGGATGCGGAAATGCTGTATCATCAGAGGGACCCCGATGGGATGCGCCGCGAGGGGAATTATTGTCGGAACAGACACAGGAGAAACAGCTTAAGGAAAAAGAGAAGGAGCAGGAAAAAATGTACATGGAAATGAGGATTGACGGCGAGTCGGTTGCGGTGGTCTGGGAAGAAAATGAATCGGTTGCGGCGATTAAGGAACTTCTGGGGGAAGGCCCCATGTCCATACAGATGTCCATGTACGGAGGTTTTGAACAGGTAGGTTCCTTTGGGACAAAGCTGCCGAGGAATGACAAGCAGACAATCACGCAGGCAGGGGATATCGTTCTGTATTCCGGCAGCCAGATAGTGGTGTTTTATGGTTCTAATTCATGGCCCTACACGAGGCTTGGAAAGATCACGGAAAAAACCGACGGAGAATTGGAAAGACTGCTCGGCGGCAGTGATGTGACAATTACGTTGGAACTGGTTTCATAGGCTGTCCATGCTCTTCTCCAGACGGCTTAAAAACAGCTTTGCCGCCTTGGAAAAAACCTGGTATTTTTTGGTGAAAAGATACACGTCCGAATAGAGGTTTGGCGATAAAGGGCGGAAGGTCAGGGGGTGGCCGCCTTCGGTGTTGATCAGCTCGTCGATACAAAGGGCATAGCCGATTCCCGCTTCCACCATAAGCCCTGCGTTGTAGATCAGGTTGTAAGTGCAGACGATGCTTGGATCAACCATGGCGTCGGCAAAGTATGTTTTCATGTAGCCGCTGTTGGAAGTCTGACTGGGCATGATCAGCGGAAGGTTTGCAAGTTCCGCAAATGAGATTGCCTCTTTCTTGGCAAGAGGGGAATCTTTTCTCATGAGGATGCCCCACGCTTCACGCAGGGGAAGTTTTCGGTAATCGTAGCGGGGACTGGTTTCCGGCGCAAGCAAAAAGCCCATATCCAGAATCCCTTTGTCCAGACGTTCAATAATGGCGTCGGCATTGCTGCTGAAAAAATGGAATCGGATATCGGGATATTCTTCCTGTATTGCGCGGATAATCTGCATGATGGCAAAGGTGGAACGATGTTCGCCGCAGCCGATATAGATGTCGCCAGTGATGTCCTCCTCATTTTCCCGGAAGGCGCTTTCCGTCTTATCCATGAGGGCAATGATTTCCTGGGCGCGGCCCCGCAAGTAGCGCCCTTCTTCTGTCAGGGTGATTTTTTTCCTGCCGCGGACCAGAAGCTGTTTCCCCAGATTTTCCTCCAGATCCATCATCTGCTTTGACAGTGTGGGCTGGGAAATATGGAGATATTCAGCGGCTTTTGTAATGCTCTGTTCTTCGGCGACGGCAAGGAAATATTGAAGCAGACGGGTTTCGATCATGCAGGTGGCTCCTCTTCTTGCATTTTATAATTTACTTATTTGCTAAATCTATTCAACTATATAGTATATAACTTTTGGCTATTTTACAAGAGCAATGGAAAGCAGTTATTAAAAAAAGTAACGACAAACGGGCAATTTCCGGGAGGGGGATTCACAATGAAGCAGGAGACAGCAATTTGTCGGAGACTGAAGGAGGAGGGCGTGGATTCTGCGATGGTGGCGCAGTATCAGCGGTATGAAGAGGCAGGCAACATACGGGGACAGTACGGGTTAGTCTGCCGGTTCCGCAGGGCAAAGAACGAAGAACTGAAAGAGGACAGGGAGAAACTCGCCTGTCTGGACTATCTGATTGCACAGTTGGAACACGCCGATTTCATGCAGGAAACGGCATCCACAGGAGGGAAAGAGGGAAGATGAAAGAACCCATTTTTCAGGGAATGGATCTGGTGAAAACGTTTGGGGAGACGAAGGTGCTGCAGGGGATTAATCTGGAGCTGTATGGAGGGGACTTTACAGTCGTTATGGGTTCCTCCGGTTCCGGTAAATCAACCCTGCTCCATATCCTCAGCGGAATGGACAGATCAGGCGGCGGGCAGCTTTTTTACTATAATGGAAAACAGCGGCAAAGGGAAACATTGAAAAAGCGTACGGGGCATTCAGACGGCGAAATGATTGACATTGCACATGCTTCGGAAAGGGAACTGACTGATCTGCGGGCGGAGGCGTTCGGTTTTGTGTTCCAGCGGACATATTTGGTCAGCAGTCTGACACTGGAAGAAAATATAAGGATGGCAGGGATGGTCGGCGGTTCCATGACAGAAAAAGAGATTGCCGGGAAAACGGAGGAGTTGATTCGGCAGATGCGTCTGGAGAAGGCGAAGGACAGACTACCGGCACAGGTTTCCGGCGGGGAGGCGCAGCGTGCCGCCGTGGCAAGGGCGGTCATCACAAGACCTACAATGCTGTTTGCAGACGAACCTACGGGAGCTTTGAACAGGGCGAACACGGAGGAGGTGTTGAATCTGCTGACGACCCTTCATACCGGCGGGCAGACAATTTTGATGGTAACCCATGACAGGGAGGCGGCACTCAGGGGAAACCGCATTCTGTATCTGGAAGATGGCGTTATCGTGGGGGAACTGGAGCTTGCCCCTTATCAGGGAAAGGATATGGGGAGGGAACGGAAGCTTGCCGCATGGCTGGAAGAAATGCACTGGTGACAGTACGGGGAGAACAAGGAGTAGCTATGAATAAATACCAAATGCTGCTGAAAGCGGCCTGGAGAAAACAGAAGGGAAGCATCTGCGGGATTTTTGTGCTTGTGTCGGTTCTCTCCCTGTGCCTGTTTACTTCCCTGACGTTGTATGTCAGCGGAAAGCAGACAGTGAAAGCGGAGATGGAGCGGCTGGGCTATGGCGATTTCACCGTGTGGGTAAGCGGTGGGGGAGAGGGTCTGGCGAAAGAAGCAGAGCAGGTTCCCGATGTTGAAAAAGTATTATGTCAACCTCTTGTCTTTGCCGGATACGAGGTAAACGGCGTATATTCCGACAACGACGGGCAGTTAATTGCCTATGACGGTTCGGTTCCCTATCGTTTTCTTGCCGAAGACGGGGAGGAGATGCCGCGTCACGAGATTGAGAGGGGGACTGTTTACATTTCTCCTGCAATGCGCTCTGTCTTTGACGTGGAGATGGGAGATGTCATACGGTTTGAACTATCACGCGTTGACGGCATTTACAGTCTGACGGTAGCGGGGTATTTTGCGGACGGCTTTATGGGAAGCTCCATGATTGATATGAAGAGCTTTCTTATAAACGGGGAGGATTATGCCGCTGTGCAAAAGATTGTCTCAGATACGGCAAAGGAGGACGTGCTTGGGAGGGAAGGCGTCATGCTGCATATTTATAAACGTCGTGAAAGCACGCTTTCGGCATTGGATTTCAACAGGGCGGTACTGGAAGGGACGGATATTTCGCTTGCTGCGGAATTTACTTACAGGCAGGAATCCATTTTAAACTATATGCTTTTGCTGCAAAATATTCTCTCCGGTTTTCTCATTGCTTTTTCTGCCGTGTTATGGATTGTCTGCATCATTGTGACGGGGCATAGTCTTTCGGCGGTTGTGGAACAGGATAAAAGGGATATGGCGGTCCTGAAGACTCTGGGGATGCCGGGTGAGATAATTCGGAGCAGTTATCTTCTGCTTTACGGCGGCGTTATTTTGGCGGGGCTGTCTGCGGGGTTGCTGTTTGCGGAGGGGACTGCCGCCCTGCTGGCTAAGGGGATGATAACTTCTACGGGACTGCCGGTTTTGGCGAAAATGCCCTCTGCGCTCTGCTTACCGTTGTTTATAGCGTTTGCGGTTCTCTTTGATGCATTTTTGGTCGTGCGGACGAGAAAGATACTGGCTGTTGCGCCCATGGAGACGATCAGGGAAACGGCAGCGGGAAGGCGGGTGCGGACGGCCATCCGTAAGAACCGATTGGAATGGGATATTGCAAGGCGGGAACTAAAGTATGGCAGAAAGAATTATATCGCACTGTTTCTGATTGCCGCTTTTCTGTCTGTTTTTCTGGCTGTGACCGGGCAGATGGGTATGTGGCTTGGACCGAACGGGGAAGGGCTGATGAGCGCTTTCAGTGTGGCCAGTCACGATCTCGGCGTGCAGCCTTTTAACAGGGACGTGCCAATGGATGAAATTGAGCTTGTCATAGCATGGTATTCACCCATTCGGGAAACTTATGAGCTGGCGATGGAGAGTGTGACGGTAGAGGGACAGGAATATGAGGCAAATGTGTTGAACGATACAGATCGGTTCCATGTGTTAAGGGGGCGTGTATGTGACGGGAACAGTATTCTGATCACGGATACCGTGGCAGGCGAGCTGCAGGTTTCTATAGGGGACAGCGTACGTGTATCGGCGAACGGACGAGCCGAAAGCTATCTGGTATCCGGGATTTACCAATGCGCAAACGGCATGGGCGGTAATATTGGTATGAGTATGGAGGGGTATTCCAAAATTGGGGATGTGACAGGATATATCTGGTGTTATCACTATATTCTGGAAAATGGGAATATGCGTGATTTTGCCATGGATTATTTACAGGAACATTATCGGGGAATTGATGTCCATACCAACAGATGGTCGGGACTGGACGGCATTGTCTCTCTGATGCATGTTCTGATCGGGGTGATCTATCTGATCGCGACGGTGTTTATTCTGGTCTCGGTGGCGCTCGTCTCCGGGAAACTGCTGCAGGCGGAGACAGGAAATATGGCGGTCTATAAAAGTATGGGTTTGTCCGCGGCGAGGCTGCGCGTGTCTTTTGCCCTTCGTTTTCTGACCATGTCTGCGGCGGGGACGGCTGCGGGAATTTTGCTTTCCGCCATGACAGCGGAAGGGGTGGTTGGAAGGATTTTCCGATTATTTGGGATCGGGGATTTCCATGCGGGTTTTGGTGTGATGGGGGCGTTTCTGCCTTTTCTTGCCGTACCGGGGTTATTCTTTCTTTTTGCATGGGCTTTTTCTGCCAGATTAAAGCAGGTGAGCATAGTAACTTTGATAACGGGAAATGAGGATTAAAGAGGAGATGACAAATATGAAAAGAAGCAGACAGTGGAAAACACAACTGAAAAGTAACCGGGGGAATAGAAATAAGTGTAAGACGATGGCAGCTGCTTTGGCTCTTAGCGCAATTGTGCTGTGCGGCTGTGGCGCCGGGGCAGAAGATCCGGGTGAGCCCCCGGCAGAAGTGATTGACGGAACCAATGAAAATACAGATGCAGAAAGTGACGCGGTGCAGACGGAAAGCGTTATCAGCGCGGCGGAACCGGGCGGTGGGGAAATATCTGAGGATGAAATTCTGCCAGACGCCGTTTCTGTTCGTATCGGCAGGGAGGGCACGGTGGAATGGAATGTAGACATGTACAATAACGGCGCGGCTTTGACGATGCTGGACTATCTCTCGGATTCCGCGCTGCTGTTCCCCACTTATACCTATGAAGAAGAAGGCGGATTTGTGGCGCAGAATATCCGGGGAAATTATACGAGGGACGACGAGCAGGTCATAGCGGATGTAAAGACAGGGGAACTGTACTTGTTTGGGGACGGTCAGCTCCGTTTCTATTTCAAGGATATAGAAGGGGCGGATATCACCGCCACACCCGTGGGGTACTATGCGGATACGGTAGGTCTGGCTGAGGCTGTGCAGAAGGCGTATACCTCAAATCTGGAAGATACCTGGGGTGTGGACGTGTATTTCTGGATTACAAAAAAATAGACTATGGAATAACAGATACACATCAGGGCGTAAGTCTATCATAATATAGCTTACGCCCTATTTTTATTGCATATTTCCGATATCTGAAATATACTATTAGTGTGAGGGGTTGTATATGGAATATGTAACTGCTGTTGAAATTTCTAAACTTTGGAATATATCAAGCCGCATGGCTGCGTATTACTGTGAGAGCGGCAGGATCCCCGATGCGGTCAAAAAGGGCAAAGTATGGCTGATACCAGCCAACGCGGAGAAACCTGCTGACAGGCGTTTCACAAAACAAAAAGTAAAAAATAGAAACAAGATACAGGGCGTGCCATATGATGGGGAAGATTTTGTCGGTGACGCCATATATCACACCAGTGATGTCTGTCATAATCTTGGATCGACGAGAGAAACCTTGCGTTATTATGAGGAAATTGGCCTGATTGCCCCCAAGAGGAGTAAGGGCAGTCAGTATCGTGCATTTGACCTTTATGATATATCAAGGCTTCTGGCGATTGACTTTTTGAGGAAAAGAGGTTTTAGCGCCGCTGAAATCAGAGACCTGCAGGAGACGGGGGAAACGGATGAATACAGCAAAGCCATACAGGAGAAGATAAATGACCTGCATGAAAGGATGGATGATTTAAATGAGACATTGGATAAATTGCAGAAAGCCCAAAATTTTCTTTCTGCATTAGAACATCCCTTGGAATTTACGGTCAGAGAAATGCCGCCTTACTATATTCAGGAAAGGCTCGATTCAGCGATGTCCTTTATCGAATACAAAGATAAAGTGCTAAGTGGCGTAAATACAATAAAAGAAGATATTCTATCAAATATGGTCCGTGCCATGACTTTTGACGAAAACGGCTATCTGTCCTCAGAAGTGTATGTCGTAAAACCGGGCGGGACGGGAAAGCAGTCAAGGAAGGAAACACTCCTTGATTATGGAAAATGTCTCTATACCACTTTTGCTGTCGATATCGACGATATGTCTGTTCCCAAAAAGATGTTTACAATATGCAATGAGTGGGCGAAGCAGCATCATGCTGCTTTTCGGGGAGTCGTGTACATCTTTATCCGATTCGTTATGCTGCAGGGGCGTAAGGAACAGTACTGCCATGAAATGTGGGCGCCTCTGCGGGAATAAAAGGATTCCTGTTTTCGGTTGACATGGGGGCCGGCACCAGTCTTATACTCTGTATCAGACCGTTTTTCATTGCGATGAAATGGCGGCGGTTTGAACCGTTTAGGAAGAATACGAAAAGGGAGGGAGAGTATGAGTCTGCTGCTTATCAATACTTTGGAAGAAAATGACCCCGCAGCGCAGGGCGCCATCCGTGTGCTGACAGCCAAAACGCCTTCGATTACCGTTTTTCACACCGTTAAAATGAAAATTTCCCCATGTATCGGGTGTAATGCCTGCTGGCTGAAGACGCCGGGTGTCTGTTCGGTGAAAGATGACTATGAGCAGATTTTGATAGCCTATCTGCAGCATGATGCGACAGTTATCATTACGGACACCTCGTTGGGCTTTATCCGCTATAGGGCAAAGAATATTGTTGACCGCATGCTGCCGCTTGCCACCATGTATACCTGTATTGTAGATGGGCAGATGCGGCATGTGCCGCGGTATGAAAAGAAGTACCGGCTGGGGATTGTATATTCGGGTACGGCGGATGTGTCGTATATGGAGCAATGGCTGGAACGGGTTGCCTTGAACTTTGACGGAATCAGTATGGGGGTATACCCTGTCGAAAGATGTGAGGAGGTATCGTTATGCATTTGACCATCATCAGCGGCGCCACACGTTCACAGACAAAAAGCAATACCGCAAAAATTATCGCCGCTTTCTGTAACGGTTTTCAGACAGGCAGCAATACCGTTGAAGTATGGTATCTCTCGGACAGAAAACAGTGGGATAAGGCGCGAAACGCTTTTTGGAATAACAGGGATATTCTTTTTGCCCTGCCCCTCTATGTGGAAAATGTACCGGGCATCATGCTTGAATTTTTGGAAAGTCTGTCTCCGAAAATAGAACCGGGTACAAGATTGTCCTTTCTCGTGCAGGGAGGGTTCCCGGAAGCATCCCAAAGCAGGTGCTGTGAAAAGTTTCTGAAAACCCTGCCGGATCAATTAGGATGCGTGTATGGAGGAACTTTCATCAGGGGAGGTATGTTTGGCATCGGGCTGCTAGGGAAGAAGATTGGGGCAAAAATGGTTGCGCCCTTTGTGGATGTCGGACATTTATTTGGACAATACGGGTATTTTGACGCGGAAATCATCTCCCGGTTTGCCAGCCCCGAGTATTTATCAGAAAAGCAGCTTCGGAGTTTTCAGGGATTTGGGAAATACACGCAAAAATGGTCTGTGAACTGGGTTGCAAAATGGCTTGGCTGTAAGGGGAAACTGGATGAGAGACCCTACAGATAGCGTCCTTCTTCCGGCAGGGTGATTTTTCTGCAGCGCACCAGCCCACCCCTACATATATTGGTACTTCCCACGTTTCGCAAAAAGGAAGGCCGCGGAGAGTACGCAGGCGAACACCTCAGCCACCGTGATTGCCCACCAGATGCCGTCCACATCAAAAAACAGGGGAAGGATCAATACGGCCGCGTTCTGGAAAATCAGCGTGCGCATAAAGGAAATCGCCGCCGAAACCGCGCCGTTGTTGAGGGCAGTAAAAAACGAGGAGGCGAAAATATTGAAACCGGCCAGCAGGAACGAAAAGGCAAAGAGCCGGAACGCATGGCAGGTCAGCGCGAACAGCTCCGCGTCGTAGCCGACAAATATATGGGAGAGCGGGGCGGCAAGAAGGAAGGCGGCGGCAGTCAGTACAATACTTGCGCAGGCAATCAGCAGAACGCTCTTTTTCAGCATGCTTTTTAGCTCTCCGTGATTTCCGGCGCCGTAGTGGTAGCTGATGATGGGCGCGGCCCCGATGGAGTAACCGATGTAGATGGCGATAAAGATAAACTGCACATACATCAGCACGCCGTATGCCGATACACCGTTTTCGCCGACGTACCGTAAAAGCTGGAAATTATATATCATGCTGACGATGGAAGTAGAAATGTTGTTCATCAGTTCCGAGGAACCGTTGGCGCATGCCTGTAAGATAGGCTTTATTTCCAATTTTGCCCGGGTGAGTCGCAGAAGGCTTGTGTTGGGACGGATAAAATAGAGCAGGGGAAGCAGGCCGCCAACACACTGGCTGGCACCGGTGGCAAGGGCAGCTCCGGCAACGCCCCAGCGGAAGACGCCCACAAAGAGGGCATCCAGAAACATATTGGTCACGCCCGCGCCTATGGTTGCCGCAAGGCCGAGTTTCGGTCTTTCCGCCGCAATCAGAAAGCTCTGGAAAACATTCTGCAGCATGAACGTAGATAGGAAGAAGAACACGATACGCCCGTAAACGACACAGTCCTCCATCATTTCCGGCGTCGCGCCCAGAAACGCAGCCATAGGGCGCGTAAAAACAATACCTACGACAGACAGGACAAGGCCGAGAATCAATGTCAGATAAACCATCATGGAAAAATAGCGGTTCGCCTTTTCCCGGTCGCCGGTGCCGAGCACCAGGGAGACAAGGGCGGTTCCGCCGGTACCGATCATAAATCCCATGCCGCCCAGAATCATGATAAAGGGAAAAATCAGATTGAGGGAGGCAAAGGCGGTCTTGCCGGCAAAGTTGGAAACAAAGAAACCGTCCACCACACCGTAGATGGAGGTAAATACCATCATGACGATGGAGGGGAAGGTAAAACGCAGCAGTTTATTGTAGGTAAAGTGGTCTGATAATTGAAGGGTCGTTTTCATATCCAGTGAACTCCTTTGTAGTGATTTTATGTAAACTAAAATACAAGGGTATACGTGGCCAGGACTGCCGCTGTTATATAAGATACCGCAGATGTTCCCTGAAATCATGTAAATAGCGTTCCGTCAGCACCAGATACTGATTCACATCCTCCTTCTTCCATGAGGCAAAAATGTCGTTTTCTATGGCGATGATTTTTGCAGCTGTCCGTCCGGCAAGCGTTTGTCCTTTTTCGGTGAGACAGACAGTCTTATTTCTGCCGTCCGTGTTTTCCAGATAAACGATGCCCTCAGCTTCCAGTCTGCGCAGCGCGGAATTGATTGTCTGTTTGCTGACGCCGGCGCTGCGGCATATATCGCGGAGCGGGCAGGATGTTCCCACGTTGCAGATGGCGTAGAGAACGATCATGGAGCTTTCGGGAAGCCCAAGCCGGGACGCCGCTTCATGGTAGGCGGACTCCGTTTCACTCAGCAGATAGTTGCATCGTTTCAGTTCTTTTGAAAAATCAGCGGACATTTTTATTCTCCCATGTTTTGTGTACACCTACGGCATGGCAGGGCGTTTTTTAAAAAAATACTATGAAATCGTACTAAGAGTGAGTATAGTATGATTTCATACTAAAGTCAAGCGGCATTCTGAGAAAGAAAGCAACAAAAAAGCAGCCCGGCGGACTGCCTTTTATTAATCATATGTTACCCTTTGGTTTATTCATATTCAGCAATATCGTAAATCAGCCGCTCCGAGTCCTCCCACCCAAGGCAGGGGTCGGTGATGGACTTGCCGTAAATGCCCTCGCCGATTTTCTGGCAGCCCTCCTCGATATAACTCTCGATCATCACGCCTTTTACCATGCGGTGAATGTCGCCGTTTAATTTGCGGCTGTGCATGACTTCCTTGACGATGCGGATCTGCTGCTCATACTTTTTGTCGGAGTTATTGTGGTTTGCGTCGATGACGCATGCCGGATTGACCAGATCGTAATCCTGATACAGCGTATACAGGGTGTTTAAGTCTTCGTAGTGGTAATTGGGGAGGCTCCTGCCGTGCTTGTTCGTGGAACCCCTAAGTACCGCGTGGGCCAGCGGATTACCGCCTGTGCTGACCTCGTATCCCCGGTAAGTGAAGTCGTGGGGATGCTGCGCTGCATAGATGGAGTTGAGCATCACGGAGAGGGTGCCGCTGGTGGGATTTTTCATACCCGCCGGCACGTCGAAACCGCTGACGGTCATGCGGTGCTGCTGGTCCTCCACGGAGCGTGCCCCGATGGCGACATAGGAGAGAATGTCCTCCACATAGCCCCAGTTATCGGGGTAGAGCATCTCGTCGGCGGCGGTCAGTCCCGTCTCCTCTATGGCGCGGATGTGCATTTTGCGCATGGCGATCAGGCCGCTCGTAAAATCGGGTTTCTTCTCCGGGTCGGGCTGGCTTACGATGCCTTTATATCCCTCGCCCGTGGTGCGGGGCTTGTTTGTATAGATCCGGGGAATCAGGATCAGCTTGTCCTTCACCTTCTCGTTGACCTTTGCCAATCGGTTTACATAATCACAGACGGCCTCCTCGTTGTCTGCGGAACAGGGACCGATAATCACGATAAATTTCTTGCTCTTTCCTGTGATCACGTCCCGGATTTCGATATCTCTTTCTCTCTTGACCTCCACCAGATGGGCGGGCATGGGAAAACGCTCGCGGATCTCGTCGGGGGTGGGTAATTTGGCTACATATTGAAATGACATAGTTACCTCCCGGCGGAAACGGGCTTACCGTTTCGTCTGTATCGTATTTATATTTTCTCTGGCAAAAACACATATATTATAGTATATTGGGTGGAGAATCGCAAGTAAAAGTGCGCGAAAAGCGGAGCGCCGACACGGTGCAGAGCAGCGTCTGCAGCATCTGGCTGGCGAGCATGCCCCAGAGATATCCCTGTATGCCGTATCGCGGAATGGCAAAGAATACGAACAACAGGCGCAGCAGCAGGCTTGCCACGCTGAAAAGGAAGGTGCGGATGGTTTTGCCGAGTCCGTTCAGGATGCTGTTTAGCATACTGGCAATGTACATGAACGGGCACAGAAAGCTGAGCGTCAAGATAAAGCTGCCCGCCAGTTCCGAGTGAAAGAGCAGACGCCCGGCAAGTCTTCCGAAGAGCAGAAACAGCGCGGTGAAGAAAAAGCCCAGCAGGAGGCAGAGGCGGATCGAGGTAAAGATGGCGCGCCGCACCGCCGTTTTGTTGCCGCCGGCATCCGCCTCGGACACGATAGGAAGAAGCAGTACGGAGACGGAGCCTGTGATGGCGGAGGGAAAAAGAATTAGCGGCAGGCTCATGCCGGTCAGCACGCCGTAGACGCTCAGGGCGTCGGCATTGTTTAAGCCGTATGCCATCAGTCGGTTCGGTATGTAGATCGCTTCCACGCTCTGCAAAAGGTTCAGCACCAGACGGTTGGCTGACAGGGGGACGGCGAGCTGCAAAAGCTGCCCGGTGATGCGCCGGTATATCCCGGCCAGCCCTGCGGCAGAACGGCTGCTATGATAACCGAAAATGCCGCGCCGGAGGGAAAATGCAGACGTATGTTTTGAACCTGCCGGGAACACCTGATGAGCGCGCGCCAGGATCGCCACCACGGAGACGATCATGGAGGCGCTCTCGCCGATCACAAGCCCTACCACGGCAAAGCTGATGGTGGGCGTAAGCCCGTGTTTCTGGCAGACAAAATAAATCAGGTAGACGCTCCCCACGCGGCAGACCTGTTCCGCAAGCTGAGAAAAAGCGGGAATGCCGGTTTTGCGGATGCCGTAGAAATAGCCGTTGATGCAGGAGTGTACGCTTGCCATGGGGATGGAGAGCGCGATGATGCGCAGAAGCGGCGCCGTCCGCGCTTCCAGCAGGAGGTTTGCCGCAATGGGTTCCGCATACACATAGATGCCGAGCGCGCAGACTGCGGAGAGCGCCATAGCAAGAAGAAAGCCGGTCCAGAGTGTGCGGAAGGAACTTTTGTAATCGTGTGTGCTCGTTTCGCTGGCCACATATTTGGAGATGGCGGTCTGAATGCCGGACACGGTGAGGGAGAAGGATAGGGCGAGTACAGGGGAGATGAGCTGGTAGAGGCCCATGCCCTCCGCGCCGAATACATTGGAGAGAAAAATACGGTAAAAAAAGCCGATGAATCGGCTGACTAATCCGGTTAAAGTCAGGATAACGGTTCCTGTTACCAAAGGATGAGACCATCTTTTAAACGTCATAGAACACCATCTGCGTATGGGATATGGTCTATGTTTATGTTGTAATTATGGAAAATAGAATTTTGTGACCAGATATTGTTTGACATAAATAATACTATATAGTATTATATTACATAGGAGGAATGAGGATGGAAACACAGGCGGGCTTTTTGATCACACAGATCAAGCAGATCGGCGGACGGGTGTTTGATAAAATTTTACAGAAAGAAAACATCAGTGAGTTTAACGGGGCGCAGGGCAAGATCCTTTATGTTCTCTGGCAGCACGACCATATCTCGATCATAGAATTGTCGAGGCTGACCGGGCTTGCGAACACGACGCTCACCAGCATGCTTGACAGGATGGAGGCGGCAGGGCTGCTTCGCCGCCTGCCTGACCCAAAGGACAGGCGCAAGAACCTGATCGCGCTGACAGGGAAGGCGGAGAATCTGAAAGAATGCTACGACAAGGTTTCCGTGGAGATGCACGAGGTATATTTCAAAAATTTCAGCACGGAGGAGATACTTGCGTTTGAAGGGTATCTGCGGCGGGTGCTCGACAATGTGAAGGAGGAATTGTAGCTATGGCGAAGATATCGAGGCAGGAGACCAATGATTTTTGTCCGCAGACGCTGTTTTTATATGGCACATACAAGGAGGACGGGACGCCGGATTTCGGTCTGTTCTGCTGGTTCAGCTACTGTTGGGACAAGACGCTGGGGGCGATGGTGTGCATAGGCGGGGAAAAGCTGACTAAGGACAGGATCAAGGCGGGACATGTCTTTTCGGCAAACCTTGTCACGGAAAAACTGCTCCCCATGGCCGATTATCTCGGAATAAAATCGGGATATGATGCGGACAAAATGAATTTTCAGGCGGACATCGGCAAAGGCGAAGTCCTGAATGTGCCGATCCTGACGGAAAGCCCCGTGAATTTTGAGCTGGAAGTGGCGCAGAACATGGTGCTTGACGGCGGCGAGGTGTTTTTGTGCAGGATCAGAAACGTGCTTTATGATGAAGCGCTTACAGATGAAAGCAGTTCTGTGGGGGAACAGTTAAAAAGGATTGCGCCCGTCTCTACGACATGCGAGACGTACCTCTCTTATACGGGAGAAGTTCTGGGCGCATGGGGAGAACCGGGGAAAGGGTTCCTGAAAGGCTGACGCAGATTTGTGTCACACTTTGTAGAAACATTGCGGAATGGAGAGCAGAATGGCGGAAAAAGTGGTAGTGGGCATGTCCGGGGGCGTGGATTCCTCCGTGGCAGCCCTCTTGTTAAAAAGAGCGGGTTACGACGTGGTGGGGGTCACCATGCAGATCTGGCAGGAGGAAACGAAGGAGACGGCGGCGGAGCAGGGCGGGTGCTGCGGCTTTGGCGCGGCGGAGGACGCCAGACGGGTGGCGGAAGTGCTGGACATTCCCCATTATGTGATGAATTTCAGGCGGGAGTTCCGGGAACATGTCATGGATTACTTTGTGGCGGAGTATCTGGCAGGAAGGACCCCCAATCCCTGTATTGCCTGCAACCGCCGCGTGAAGTGGGAGGCAATGCTGCATCGGAGTCTGGAGATTGGGGCGGACTATATCGCCACGGGACATTACGCCGGGATTGTGAAGCTTAAAGACGGCAGATATGCCGTCAGAAATGCGGTCACCGCAAAGAAAGACCAGACTTACGCCCTCTACAGTCTGACACAGGAGCAGCTTGCCCGCACAATGATGCCGGTGGGGGCGTACACGAAGGAGCGGATTAGGCAGCTTGCCGCTGAGGCAGGGCTGCCTGTGGCGAACAAGCCGGACAGCCAGGAAATCTGTTTCATTCCCGACAATGACTATGCCGCCTTTATCGACAGGGAGGCGGGGGAACGTGTGCCGAAACCGGGCAATTTTGTGACGAAGGACGGGGAAGTGCTTGGGCGGCATCTGGGCATCACCCACTACACGGTGGGCCAGCGCAAGGGGTTAAATCTCGCCATGGGACGCCCGGTGTTTGTCACAGAAATCAGACCCGATACGGACGAGGTGGTGATCGGCGAGGCGGAAGACGTGTTCGGCGACGTGCTGTACTGCGACCGCATAAACTATATGGGGATGGCGGATCTGCCGGAGCCGAGAGAGGTGACTGCAAAAATACGTTATGCCCACGCGGGGGAGAGATGCCTGATCGAAAAGGCGGGCGAAGACCAGATCCGCGTGACATTCAAAAAGCCCGTCCGTGCGATCACGCCGGGACAGGCTGTGGTATTTTACGAGGATGACTACGTGCTTGGCGGGGGGACTATTATGTAAACCTAATTCGTTTAAGCGGGGGAGTTTGCAGCGTTCCCTCTGGCGAGTGCGCCGCCGCTTAATTTTTTCATGGATTGTTTGTTCTCATACATCCTGTCATCCGCGATCTGATATATTTTTTCTATATTATATTCTTTCGGGCTGCAGGAGGCGTAGCCAAAGGCGATGGACAGATGCAGATCCGGGAGTTCCACGTTTTTTTGCGCAATATTGTCCTGAAACTCTCCTATCATGGCAGAGATTTCTTCGGAATTGTTGGTTTCTGCGATAGCGATAAATTCATCGCCGCCCATCCGCGCGACGATGCCGTGGGGCTCAAAAGCGTTGACGATGACATCGGCGGCGCTTCTGATCAGGATATCGCCCTGTGCGTGGCCGAAAGTATCGTTGGTGGTTTTCAGATTGTTCAGGTCGAAACAGAAAACCGTATAGTCTAAATTTTCTATCTCCCTGACACGGGACATATATTCCATACAGTAACGGCGGTTGTGAATCTGCGTCAGCTCGTCCGTGTAAGCGCTTTTGATCAGAAAATCCCTCTCTTTCTCCTGCATCATTTTCTGGGTGATGTCGAGATAGAACGAAATCAGGAGCATGGCGATAAAGATGACAAGCCCCACGGAGGCGATGCCCTTTGTGGAAGAGATGGCGACGCCGAGATACCTGTTAAAGTAATAGAATACCAGATCGTAGCCTACACAGCCGGAGAGCACCAGCATGCCGATCAGAAACAGCCTGTGGATAAGCTGCCGGCTGATGCGAAGATTCATAAATTCTATGATAACGGAAAAGATCAGGTGGCACAAAATGAGTATCTGCATATATTTCAGCGTGGCGGCACAGTGTACCAGATCCACGGCATGAAGCCCCAAAAAGACGGATGTGGCCAGGAGCTGTACCGCTAGGAGCGCCCGGTATACCGTGGATATCAGGGGGCGGTTTAAGGCAAGCACGTCCTCGCGCATATAGATGACTAGCGGAATGGGCGCAAGATACAGTGTCAGATATTCCAACAGGCTGATCGTATAGAGTGGCATGGAGAAAATCACAAGTACATTGTAGTAGCACAGCGTCCACAGCCCGATGCAGACGGAGAAGAGGGAAATGCATAAAATGCGGGAAAACTTCGTGGAAAACAGCATGGCAAGAAATGTGATGCAGCAGGTGACAAGACCGAAAATAGTCAGAAAGCAGCCGAGAAACAGAGGTATCCTGTTTTCGGTAAGGATGATGCGGTAAAAGTTTTTCCATTCATAAATGCGGATCGGTTCGAAGTGTGAGAACGCCTCATCCTCCGTCACGGTGTACTGCAGCGTCAGCGTCTTTGACGCGTAGTTGTCTGGAAGATCGACAGGAAGATAGCCGCTGCCGACCGTTTTGTTCCGTTCCATCCGATCCCAGCCGTACTGGTGAATCGCCTCCCCGTCGATTAAGACGGTAACGGCGGCCTGTTTGATCTGCAGGACAAGCGCATGCCCGGTACAGTCTGTGTCCGCCGCGAAAGTCCTCTCCATGGTGATGGTATCGCCTTTGTTTGCCGGAGCGAAGCGAAACGTGTCCAGAGAGACATTTTGCCAGACGTCGCCGTTGATGGTAATGTCCCATGCGTCGTTCAGGGTAAGGTAGCGCGAGATGGCGGAATACTCACTGGAAAACAGCCCGTCGATAAAGCGTGCAGTGAAATATACGCTAAACAGCGCATAGACGATGAGCGCTGCCTTTATAACGGTTTTACGGGTCGGTTTTTTCCTTATTTTCATGGCAAATTCCTCGGCTGGTGTTTCTCACGGTTTACAATTTGTGGAAAGACGGCGTCCTCTTTTCGTAGGTCGCATAGTAGCGAAAACCGCAGTCTTTCAAAATTTCGGCGGCGCGGTCAAAGGCATGGGCGATCTGCCCGGGGGTGTGGGCGTCGCTTCCTGCGGTGATAATTTCGCCGCCAAGCGCGCGGTAACGTTTCAGGATGCCGATGCAGGGATTGGGTTCCCGCATACCCTTTGCGAGAGCGGAGGTGTTGATCTCGATCCCCTTTTCCATGTCAATCAGTTTGGATAAAATCTGGTCAAATATATTTCGGTACATCTCGTAGGAGTATCCCTGATCTTTCGTCGGGCCGTAACGCACCACGTAGTCCAGATGCCCATATACGTCAAAGTTGCTGTAAACCTTCAGATTCTCCAGTATAGACTCGAAATATTCCCGGTAAGCCTCCTCCTGCGGGCGTCCCTCATAAAAAGCGGGGTAATAGGGGTCTTTTCCATGACAAATGTGGGAGGAGGCGATAATGAAGTCGTATTCGTGTTCCCTGGCAAACGCCGCGTTCCTTTTGGAGAGATGGGGCTGCAGTCCCAGTTCCACGCCGAAAAGGAGGGTGATTTTATCCCTGTATTTTTCACAAAGTCCCAGGAAATCGTAGAGATAGGCGTCCGGGTTTACCTCGAAAAACCCGTCAGTCTCGCGCTCGGTCACGGGATAGTCAAAGTCGTTGTGTTCCGTAAAGCACATTTGGGTAAGGCCCAGTTCGATTCCACGAAGGACCATCTGTTCCATGGGTGTGTCGGAATCCCCCGAAAAGGAGGAATGTAAGTGAAAATCGGCTGTGATTGGCATGGGAAACTCCTTTCCGTGTAAGCGGAAAATGCTTTTGTCGATGATATTTTAAGTATAGTTGATGTTAAAAAAAATTACAAACGTTTTTATAGGGCAGATGTGCGGCGGTATTCTTTTTGACTTCTGGATTTTGCCGGGTGTATAATCATAAAGAATACGGGTATTTTGTGGCTTTTGAAATGAGAGAAGACAGGGGAGGCGTATCATGGCGATCATTGGAATTGATCTGGGAACGACAAACAGTCTGGCATGTGTCTGTCAGGATGGCAGGGCGGTTTTGATTCCCAATTCTTTAGGACAAAATCTGACGCCCAGTGTGGTCAGCGTGGATGAAAACGGGCAAATATGCGTGGGAGCCGTGGCAAAAGAGCGGCTCATTTCCCACCCGGAGGCGTCGGCGTCTTCTTTCAAACGCTACATGGGGACGAACAAGGTGTTTACACTGGCGGGAAATTCTTTTACACCGCAGGAGCTTTCCTCCTTTGTCCTGCGGCAGCTTAAGGAGGACGCGGAGCGGTTTCTGGGGGAAGAGGTGACGGAGGCTGTCATCAGCGTTCCGGCTTATTTTAACGACAATCAGAGATATGCGACCAAGGAGGCGGGAAGACTGGCGGGTATCCATGTGGAACGGCTTGTCAACGAGCCTTCCGCCGCCGCGCTGACAGCCAGCCGGATCAGCGGGGAGGAGGAAGGGTCTTATCTCGTCTTTGACTTTGGCGGCGGGACGCTTGACGTGTCCGTGGTGGACTATTTTGACAACGTGATAGAGATTGTTGCCGTAAGCGGCGATAACCGCCTGGGCGGCGACGATTTTGACGAGGCGATTGCGCGCAGTTTCTGTGCCCACCACCACATAGAGTATGACAGTTTGGAAAGGCAGAAGAAAGCGTCGCTTCTGAGGCTTTCCGAGAAGTGCAAACAGGAACTGACCCGTCAGGACGAGACAGAGCTTGTGTGGGAGGCGGAGGATAAACGGATGCCGCTTAACAATCTTGTGCTGGCCGGGCTTGGCCAGAACCTATTTGACCGAATTAGTCAAGTGATTGATACGGCGCTTAGGGACAGCGCACGGACGATGGATGAAATCGACGAGATCGTCCTGGTGGGCGGCTCTTCCAAAATGCCGGTGATCTCCCTCTATCTGCAGACGCAGCTGAAAAGGAAGCCGAACATGGTCGCCTCCCCGGATGAGGTGGTCGCCATGGGGGTGGGCATTTATGCCGGGATCAAAGAGCGAAAGCAGGATATCCGCGATCTGGTGCTGACAGATATCTGTCCTTTTACGCTTGGCGTCAATGTGGTAAATTATATGGATAACGACAATCCGATTATGTCCCCGGTGATTGAGCGAAACAGCGTGCTTCCCTGCTCCAGGACGGACTGGTATACAAATTCCTGCGACAATCAGACGAGAATCGTCGTGGGCATCTATCAGGGGGAGGCGTTTTACTGCAACGATAATCTGAAGCTGGGCGCCATCGAGATGGATATCCAGCCGGTCAAAGAAGGGCGGACGCGTCTGAAAGTGTGTTTTACATACGATATCAACGGTATTCTGGAAGTGGAGGTCACGGACTGCACGAATCCCGGGGTGGAGCGGGCGAAGAGAAAAGTGCTGACAAGCGAGAACCTGAGACTGTCGGAGGAGGAAATAGAACGCCGGCTGGCGGAGCTTAGGACCTATAAACTGATGCCCCGCGGCGGTATCCGGGCGAAAATGGTGATGGCGCGAGGAGAGCGGCTGTATTCCCAGACGCTTGGCCATAGACGTCAGGAAGTTGCCATGATGCTGGGACAGATTCAACAGGCCATCGCAAGCGGGGACGACAGGCGGATTAACGAGTGCCTGCGGCTGGCGGAGGAATTTTTCGATGGGCTGGAATAGCAAAATTATGGGGGTTATAAGGGCAGATGGAAGCAGACAGGCGTGTGGACGCGTTTATCCGATACTGGGATGCTTATAAAAAATCCCATGAAAGACCGGGGACACTTGACTGGTGGAGGGGGTATCTTCTCTCGGAGGAGTTTCAGGATATCCGTTTTCATCCGCGGGTGGTACATCTGCTTGCGGGAGAGAGGGCATGGAGATGTTTGCGGCATGATTTCTTTCACAGGGATTATATGACGGATGAGATCAAGGGTCTCCTGTGGGAGGCGTATGGATTTTGGGAAGACGATAAGAAGGCATACATGGGCGCGTATCAGGGTGAAGTGCACAAACTGTGGGTATATCTGCACCCGAAACGTGTCAGGCGGCGGATGCAGGAGAGGACAAAGCGCATAGTCAAAGCAGCGGCGATCATTCTGATTCTGCTTGTCAGCATTTGTGGCGCCTGTATGATGAACGACGGGAGAGCGCTGGTTCCGATTGTGGCTGCGCTGTTATACTATGCAAGAAATCTGTTGGAGGACAAAGCATGAATATCTGGAAGATACTCGGTATAGAGCCGACTACCGACAAAAAGGCCATCAGAAAAGCTTATGCGGCGAAAACAAAGGAGATTCACCCGGAGGATGCGCCGGAGGAGTTTAAACAGCTGCACGAGGCGTATCAGGCGGCGCTCGGGTATTCGGATTACGTCAGACAGGTAGAGCAGTCCGGCGGCAGCGTTACATCATTTTATAAAACGGAAGAAAGTGCGCCGGCGGGTGAGGACGGGGACAAAGAAGAGCGTGCGCCGGCGGGTGCCGGGGAAAGCGCAGGGGGAATAGAAACAGCACACACCGGGGAGGGCGAAGGGGATGCCGGGACAGAGCACCCTGACGAAACCGCGGCGGAGCCCGGGCGGGAAAATCTGCGTGCTTATTTTGAGGAGAGTCAGGAGAAACACGGGCAGCAGGTTGCCGCGTTTTTGAACTACTGGAAAGAGTTTCAGGGTCCCTACCACGATCCGGAGGCAATGGACTGGTGGAAAAAATATCTCTCTTCTGAGGAATTTCAGAACATCCGTTACCATTCACAGGTAGTGGAGACACTGGCGGATGAGATCGACGATAAATGTTTTTACGGCATTGATGAGGTGAAAATGCTTTTCTGGGAAGCCTACGGCTTTCAGGGAGACGAGGAGAATGCGTACCAGGGTGACAGACAGCGGCTCTATAGAAGTCTGTATACGGCGTATGCGAAACAGCAAAGGGAGATACAGTATGAACAGAAATGGGCAAAGAATGATAAAATCCTCCGTATTTTTATTGGTATTGCGGTGGCGGCTCTTCTGGTAATCTGTATTCTGATTCCCGTGACGATTCACAGGCAGAGGGAAAACGGGCGACAGTTTCTGATTGACTATATGGCGAAAAAATATGCGGAAACGTCGTTTTCTGAGCCGGAGCGGATCGACAAGGAGGATGACGGCAGCATTGTCTATGCGCTGCGATCTTCGGCGCACCCCGAACTGCCCGTTACCGCGAAGGTGGAAATCGGCTATGTGGAGGGAAAGAGGGTATATCTTGTAAAAGAAGATTACGGACAGATGCTTTTTGAGTACTACGCCGCGCAGTATGGTCTGGAGGGCTGTCTGGTGAGTTATTCGGGCGGCATTTACGACGACCAGGAAATCATAGAATACGCGACGCTTCTCTATTCGGATATGGAGGAGATAGACGCTTTCTGCGAGAGTGCGGTAAAGATGTTCAGGGAGCAGGAGGAGCTGCGGGTCATTGATGAGGTGGCTGTCTGCACGGAGTCCGTGTTGTTCCCGCAAATCCTTTTATACGGCAGCGTGCCGGGATTTTCCTTCGGGGAAGAGCAGACATATGATCTGCGGACTGTGGAGGCAAAAGAGCTTTCCAGGGAGCTGAAGGACGCGTACATGTGCTACATGTTCCAGTTTGAAGCATGGAATATCACCAAAGAACAGTACCGGGAGTGGGGAGAGGCATATGAAAAACGAAGCGGGGAATGGGAGAACGAGAACGGGGAGTGGCATGAGGAGTACGACCCGGACACGAAAGAGCTGCTCTGCAGGTTCTTTATCCCGACCTACAACTGGCGGGACGGGTATTATTACAGCGGAAAGATCAATATGTCGATGTACGCCCGTATGATAACCGTGGGAAACGCGTACTATTTCCTGCGGGACCGGGGCGCGGATCTGACGGTAAATGATGACGGCAGCGGCTTCTATGTAACGTTTTTCGGAAACATTACCGACTTCGGGAACGAGCCGTCGGTGGAATTTTATGAGTTGCGGAATTGTTACTAAATTTTTTGCGATTTTTTCCCAACTATTTTTGATTTACGTCTTGAATTTTTGGGACAAATTGGGTAAAATATAGTCGTTGACAAAATTTTGTCAATCTTATCCAATTTGATTGGCGAAATTATATAGCAAAGTAACAAAAAATCAAGATTCAGGAGGAACGAAAAATGGCAGTAAGAGTAGCGATTAATGGTTTTGGCCGTATCGGTCGTCTGGCGTTCAGACAGATGTTCGGAGCAGAGGGTTATGAGGTTGTAGCAATCAACGATCTGACAAGCCCCAAGATGCTTGCACACCTGTTAAAGTACGATTCTTCCCAGGGTAAATACGCTCTGGCTGATACCGTATCCGCAGGCGAAGATTCCATCACGGTTGATGGTAAGACATTAAAGATCTACAAAGAGCCCGATGCAAACAACTGCCCTTGGGGTGAGCTCAAGGTTGACGTTGTTCTGGAGTGCTCCGGCTTCTACACCAGCAAAGAGAAGGCTCAGGCCCATATCAATGCAGGCGCAAGAAAGGTTGTTATCTCTGCTCCCGCAGGAAACGATCTTCCGACCATCGTATACAATGTAAACCACGAGACACTGAAGGCTGATGATACCATCATCTCCGCGGCATCCTGTACGACGAACTGCCTGGCTCCCATGGCTAAGGCACTCAACGACCTGGCTACCATCAAGTCTGGTATCATGAGCACCATCCACGCTTACACAGGCGATCAGATGATCCTTGACGGTCCTCAGAGAAAGGGTGACCTGAGAAGATCCCGCGCAGGCGCAGTGAACATCGTTCCCAACAGCACAGGCGCAGCTAAGGCTATCGGTCTTGTTATCCCTGAGCTGAACGGCAAGCTGATCGGTTCCGCACAGCGTGTACCTACCCCTACAGGTTCCACCACCATTCTGGTTGCAACCGTAGAGAAGTCCGTTACCAAGGAAGAGATCAACGCAGCTATGAAGGCAGCGGCTACCGAGTCCTTCGGCTACAACGAGGATGAGATCGTTTCTTCCGATATCGTAGGCAGCACCTATGGTTCCATCTTCGATGCTACCCAGACCATGGTTGGCGAAGACAATCTGGTTCAGGTTGTTTCCTGGTATGACAATGAGAACAGCTACACCTCTCAGATGGTTCGTACCATCAAGTACTTCTCTGAGTTAAACTAAGGCGATAAGAATTAGTAGGTTTGAAAAGTACAAACCTGTGCTCAGTGAAATATAGTTAACAAATCAAAGAGGCTCGGCCGCTGGGCCGGGTCTCTTTTTTACATGTGTGCGGGAGCGCATGTGGATCAAATTATAAAAGGAGGATATACAAATGTCTTTAAACAAGAAATCGGTAGATGACATCAATGTGAAGGGCAAACGCGTTCTGGTAAGATGCGACTTTAACGTGCCCTTAAAGGAAGGCAAGATCACGGACGAGACCCGTATCGTGGCGGCTCTTCCCACCATCAAGAAGCTCCTCGCTGACGGCGGCAAGGTGATCCTTTGCTCCCACCTCGGCAAGGTGAAAAACGGTCCCAACGAGGGTGAGTCTTTAGCACCTGTGGCGGAGAGACTTTCCGAGAAGCTCGGCAAGCCCGTTAATTTCGTAAAAGACGACAACGTGACCGGCGAGGCTGCTACGGCTGCTGTTGAGGCTATGAATGAGGGCGATGTGGTTCTCTTACAGAATACCCGTTTCCGCGGCAAGGAGGAGACCAAGCCGAAGGAGGCAGGAGAGGCTTTCGCGAAGGAGCTGGCTGATCTGGCTGACGTTTATGTGTGTGACGCTTTCGGTTCCGCGCACAGAGCGCACGCTTCCGTTGCGGTTGTCACCAAGTATATCACGGAGAAGGGCGGCGAGAACGCTGTCGGATATCTGATGCAGAAGGAGATCGACTTCCTCGGCAACGCTGTGGAGAATCCGGTAAGACCTTTTGTGGCGATCCTTGGCGGCGCGAAAGTTGCGGATAAGTTAAACGTAATCAATAACCTGCTTGAGAAGTGCGATACCCTGATTATCGGCGGCGGTATGGCGTTCACTTTCTTAAAGGCGAAGGGCTATGAGATCGGTAACTCTCTTGTAGACGACGAGAAGCTCGACTACTGCAAAGAGATGATGGAGAAGGCTGAGAAGCTCGGCAAACAGCTCTTACTGCCCATCGACACCGGCGTTGCTTCCGGGTTCCCGAACCCCATCGACGCGCCTATTGATGTAGAGTATGTGGATTCCGACCAGATTCCGGCTGACAAGGAAGGCCTTGACATCGGACCTAAGACACAGGAACTTTTCGCGAATGCGGTGAAGAGCGCGAAGACCGTTGTATGGAACGGACCTATGGGCGTATTTGAGAACCCTACTCTGGCAAAGGGCACCATCGCTGTTGCGAAGGCTCTGGCTGAGACGGATGCTACCACCATTATCGGCGGCGGCGATTCCGCAGCGGCATGCAACCAGCTTGGCTTCGCAGACAAGATGTCCCACATCTCCACAGGCGGCGGCGCTTCCCTGGAATTCTTAGAGGGTAAGGAATTGCCGGGTGTGGTAGCGGCTGATGATAAGTAATCCATTAAATGAAAAAAGGAGACAATACAATGGCTAGAAGAAGAATTATCGCCGGAAACTGGAAGATGAATATGACTCCCAGTGAGGCTGTTGCGCTCTGCGCGACCTTAAAGGATCTGGTAGTGAACGATGCGGTTGACGTGGTTTACTGCGTGCCCGCGATTGATATCGTGCCTGTGGCTGAGGCTGTCAAAGGCACAAACGTACATGTGGGCGCGGAGAACTTCTATATCGAGGACAAGGGCGCGTACACAGGCGAGATTTCCGCTCCTATGTTGAAGGACGCGGGTGTGGAGTATGTGATTATCGGTCACTCCGAGAGAAGAGAGTACTTCAAGGAGGACGACGCTTTCCTGAACAAGAAAGTGCTTAAGGCTCTGGAGGCAGGTCTTGTGCCGATCCTCTGCTGCGGCGAGTCCTTAGAGCAGAGAGAGATGAACGTGACCATGGACTGGATCAGACTGCAGATCAAGTCCGACCTTGCCGGCGTTACCGCTGACCAGGTGAAGGGCATGGTTATCGCATATGAGCCCATCTGGGCAATCGGAACCGGCAAGACCGCTACTTCCGACCAGGCGCAGGAAGTCTGCAAGGGCATCCGTGACTGCATCGCCCAGATGTACGACGAGGCTACCGCTGAGGCGGTGCGCATCCAGTACGGCGGCTCTATGAATGCAAGCAATGCGGCGGAGCTTCTTGCAAAGCCGGACATCGACGGCGGACTGATCGGCGGCGCGTCCTTAAAGCCTGACTTTGGCCAGATCGTGAACGCGTAAAGAGTTCCGGGAAAACCGGGTAATGAGTTAATGGGATAAAAAGGGTATCGAAGAGCTTGAGGGTTCTTCGATACCCCTTTTTATTCCGTAAGCGCAATGTCAGATCGAAAATGATTGATTTTTCTTGTATGAATGTGTAGAATTAAATTGTATTTTGGCAAAAAAATATCATATTATAATGAACAGGCGGGAGTTGCATATGGGATATCCTACACTTAAAAATTCTGGTGGAAAAAGAATATATGCTGAAAACAGTTTGGAGGCTTTGACGCTGCGGTTTATCAGGGAACGGTGCGAAAACTTACGGTTTGATGATAAAAAGAGCGCGTGTGAGAAACCAGAAGAGAAAACTTTTCTGGGAAGCAGTATTAAAGCAAATCAGATTCCTTATGATATGCAGATGGACATAGACAGATTATGTCTCGAAAATGCGGTTGAGAGATTTTTAAAGTCCGGGAAGAAAGAGGACGCTTTCGATGTTTATTTCTGCTATCTGGAAATGTTTGTGGGCGACTACGACAAAACAAGAAGAATGATAGAGCTTCTGTCTGAGTTCGAGGCAAACGGCAGTGGGCTTTTGATGAAACACCGCGACCATTATTCGCATTCGGTATATGTTTTTGCGCTTGGACTGGCAATTTATGAATCCAATGCAATTTACAGGGATGCGTATCAGAAAAAATACAACCTGACGGATGAGCATCAGGCGGCGTGCCATTATCTGGAATATTGGGGACTTGCCTCCCTTTTTCACGACATAGGCTATCCTTTTGAGTTACCGTTTGAACAGGTGGCGTCTTATTTTGAGGTCGATGGGGATAGAAGGGAGTCGCGTCCTTTTATTGCCTATCAGGCTCTGGAAAGCTATATCAGTATTGAGAAATCAATAACGCCGAGACTGAAAGAAATTTTTTCGGGTCGGGAGTTTACGACGACGAATGAACTTTTTGCCTGTGTGCTGGCAAAAAAGCTGGGAGAAGTGTACGGCTGTGATGAAAAGCAGCTACTGGGATATCTGACAGATAAGCCGACGCAGCCGGACGCATTTAATTATTTTATGGATCATGCGTATTTCAGCGCGACGGTGCTTTTCAGGAAACTTTTTGAGGAAATGGAATGTAAGCTTGTCACGGAACATCTGGATGCGCTGACGGCAATACTGATGCACAACAGTCTGTACAAATTCTGCATCGCAAATCCGACAATGGACCCTGAAAGACCGGGAATGCATGTCTGGTATAAGGGAGAGGGCAATATCCCGTTCCGTGCCGAAGTACATCCTTTGGCTTATATGCTGATGCTGTGTGACGAATTACAGTGCTGGGACCGAACAGCGTATGGAAGAAATTCCAAAAAGGAACTGCATCCCATGGGATGTACCTTTGATTTTTCCGGCAATGCGATAAAGGCAATCTATCTGTTTGATGAGAAGGAAATTTCCAAAGTCAATCAATTTAAGGATGCATATATTGAATGGCTTTCCGAAAGGAAGGGCAAGGCGCCGGGGTTAAAGGCATATTCCGGCATGTATATCAAAAACGGCAACGGCGTATCCGGCTTTCAGGAAGATATTGAGAGAATTGTGGATCTGACAGCGATTAAGCTGCGTGTGGAGGTCGGGCTTTCCGACAATGTCCGAAAGGGCAGACAGACTTATTTATCAGACAGCAATTTCCTCAATCTGTATCGTTTTGCACTGATTCTGAATGGCAGATGGAGCAGCGGGGACGCCTGGAAAAAGGCAAAGGACGCCGGGCAGGAGGACAGGTTCCTTGCGGATCAGTCGGTAATTCGGTCCTTTGAAGATTCTTTTAAGAATCTTTCCTTGGAATATAAACTGTCAAATATCAATCAGGCAAAAGCTTTCGCTAAGTATATGAACGAGATCGGATGTTTCTACACGGACAAGCCCGTGGATTTTGAGCTTGTAGATAAATTCACAGAGGAAGACCTGCTGAAAATCGGACTGCTTGAGCACCAGAGATGGCTGCAGGAACATGTGGACATGGGGTGGATATACGGAACGCCCGACGGGGCAGACAGGGAACGGCTCAGACAGCATAAAGATATGATACCCGGTTTTGACGGTGCGCAGGCGGACGTGTCGCTTGAGCAGGCGAAGGAGAATTACGAACGTCTCGACAAGGCGGAACAGGACAAAGATACGGAGCCGATGGAATGTATGCTGGCGATGCTTAAGGTGTTTGACGGGCTGAGGATTTATAGGCTATAGGAGAAAATAGAAATGAACCAAAGGGAAAATGAAGAACGAATGATGAATCCAAAATACAAGGATTTGACGGTTACAAGCTGTGAGAGCGGCGAAGAATACGTTTTCATAAGTTATCGTGGGAGCAGCTGGAAAAAAGTATTGACTAAGATCGTTTATCGTCTTCAGCAGCAATATCATTTAAGAATATATTTTGATAAGAATTTTGCGTCAGAAACAAATGTGTGGATAGAGCAATTTACACGCAATATGGATTCCAAAAACTGCAAAGCTTTTTTGTGCTTCTTTGATGAGGGATATGTAACCAGTTATGCAACACTGCTTGAGCTGATGCATGCCATGAACCCTCAAAGCAAGCTCAGCAAAAGCATCTATGCGATCAATTTCCCGATAGACTGGGATAAGTTAGATGAGTCTGACTATAGCACGGGACTGGGTGTTCCGGAGCCGGATAATCCGGCGTGGGGAAAAGAGTTAAAAAGATTTCAGTATGAGTTCAATCTCCTGAAGAAAAAGAAGGAGTATGAAAATATTGAAGCATACTATGATCCTGAATTTAATCCTAAACTGCGTGCGTGTGACTGTAAAGATATCATGGCGATTCTACAGCCTCAGAACAAGCGTGATTATTCGGATACAGACGAGTTCTACGAGCAATTTATTATTGAACCATTAAAAAAGGCATGTCCAGGTGTTTTTTCTGATGTTCTGCCTGAAACAAAACAGGATTTAAAGGAGGAAACAGAGCCGGCGAACGGTATTACCGCTCCCATTCCCCTTGGCGGACAGAAAGCAAAGACTGATTCCGAATATCATCCTGCCCCTGCGGTCCATCCGATTTTGCCAGTTTCCGATTCGGCTCCGGGACAGGTGCGCGAGTGGACATACAGTACGAAGAAAGGCGCCAATGCGCATATCCTGTGGGATGGAAGCTCCAGGAACTGTAAAGTTTTAAAAGGAAGTGTGGCGGCGAAGGAATCCGATAAGTTCGCTACATCTGCACCGGCGGCTAAGAAATTGAAAGACCGGCTTGCATCGCAGGGGATACTCAATGGACTTACATTCATTGAGGACTATGACTGCGATAAGATAGCAACCATGATTAATCTGTTGAATGGCGGCTCTGTGAGTATGCCGGCGGAGATCAAAGGAAGAAATTTAGTGTCGGCTGAGGATGGCGGTAATTCTGCGGATGATATTTCTTCAAATGCCGGGACAGATGGGGAGGCGTCCGTCCCGGAATCGGAAACTCTGGCGGAAACGGATAACCAGCCGTCAGGCGAGCATGTCTACATATATAAAAATGCCAGAATAAGGTGCGATCTCAACACTAACGTCTGCACGGTATTGAAAGGAAGTAAAACACAGGGAGAATCTCCCAAATTTGCCACGAACGCGCAGGGGGCAAAGAAGTTAAAAGAGGAATTGAAGCAGAAACGAATCATGGAGAATGACATATTCCTTGAGGACTATACAGATAGCATGGCAAAACTGCTGAATCTGATAAACGGCGGTTCGGTAAGCGCCCCAAAAGAGAAAATGAAATTTATGAGGGAGAGCTGATTTGATTAAGAATCTTGACATAGAAAAGTTGGTCACGGACGCCCGTTTCCAGGATTTAAAGTACAGGCAGGAAAAAACGAATATTTTTACCATTGTAGGGCAGACCCATACGGAACATTGGCATAGTTCTTTTATGAGCTGGCTGTTTGACGCGCATTCTTCTATGAGGCTCGGGCATTTTCCACTGGCGAGACTTCTTGTGATGTATATGATCAGGCAGCCTGAATGCGGATTTACCTTGCGGGATATTTATAACTGGAATCTGGACGCCGTGAAATTCTGCACGGAGAAGGATGCGTCATATGAGGGGAAAAAGCGTTCGATTGACGTATATGGGGAGAGCGAAGAACTGATCATTGTGATAGAGAACAAGGTCAACGCCCATGAAAACTTTAATAAGTCTACGCAGGGGCAGACTTTGGACTATTATCATTATGTGGAAGCCCAGAAATCGCCGAAGCAGAGGGCGTTATATTTTTTCATTACGGCTGATCAGAAACAAACGCCGTATGCCGATATGTATGTCCAGATTTCCTATCAGGAACTATATGACGGCATCATCTCTAAATGCATGGAGCATCCGCAGATATCGGAAGACGGGAAATATTTATTGGAGCAGTACGCCGCCAATTTAAGGGAAACGATACGCAACTCCAATACGCCGATGGCGCTTGTGAATATCGACTTATGCAAAAAAATATATGACGATTATGCGGAAGTGCTGGATGCTGTTTTTGCCAGTGTGGAAAAGACAGAGAACATCGCACAAAGTGAAGAACCGGCGTGCATGGTTTACGAGCATTATCAAAATGTTTTTGATGAAATTTATCTGTCCGTCGAAGAAAAATATGGAAGGACGCCGAAGTCGCAGATACAGCGCCAGATCATAAAATTTACAGAACTCTATCGCAAAGGCGCTGTAAAAGAGGGCATGCGTTTTACGATGAAATATGACGGTGAAATATATTATGCCAGGATTGCGGTCGCGGATAACAGGCTGGATTGCTATCTGCAGGTTCTGGATGAAGAGCAGCAGCCATATAGGGATGAGAAAACGAACCAGATCGTGGGTTTATATGAAAGCTCATCGTCAGCAGGTGTTGATGTGATTAATTTGAGGAGAGAAAAGAAGGGGATACCCGAGCGGATCAGAACACTGAGAGGAACTACCTATTGGGTGAATGAAGAAGGGGACAGTATCAGGGATTTGATGGATAAGTTTATGGGGAAAACGGAATGAAAAATATATGGAAAAAAGCGGCTCCGGCATTTTTCCTTGTTCCGTTTGTGTTGGGAAGTGTTGGGTACATAATAGAAGGGAACCGGGTTACGGATTCTCTCTATGCGGGTTTTTCACTGTATTTTACGAGTATTGTTCTGGATTCCTATAATATCTGGATTGAGATAGCGAGGTGGACCGCGCCGCTTGCGACTGCAACTGCAATATTGCGCATATTTGAAAAGGCGGGGAGAAATATCCTGTGGCGGCTGCAAAGCCGTCTGGGCGATAGCGCAGCGGTTTATACGGATACGGATATACGGATTGCATTTGATAATAAAACCAGGGTTTTTTATGCGGGAAGGAATATAAAGCAGACCGCGAAGTCCCATATTATCATGCTGGATTCGGATACGGCATCCCTCAAATTCTACGAAGAAAATAAGGATAAATTAAGGGGCGGATCCGTTTATATCGGTTTGCGGGAGATCGACTACGGTCTGGTCAAAGAGAAAAAGGAAGTGCATTTCTTTGATATAAACGGGGCGGTTTCCCGGTTGCTCTGGGAACACGCCGCGCTTTGGAGAGTGCAGAAGGAAAAGGCATCCGTCGTCATATGGGGCGGCGGGCATCTGGCTGAAAGTATACTAAGCTATGGCCTGTTGACAAACCTTTACTCCAACAGGCAGAAAATAACCTATCATATGGTCGGAAACGAGTCCTTTCAGATCAAGCATCCGCAAATGCCTTTGATGAACCAGGATGAAATCATATTCCATGCAGAAAAAGATTCTGACAGCTGGGATGTTGTTCGGAAGGCTGATATGGTGATAATAGCTGAGAGCGTTTCTGCGGCGCTGCTGCAGGCTATCGCCGTGAATGGCAGGAATGCGCGGATTTATTATTATTCGCAGATGGCAGGGGATGTGGGCGAGAGCCTGCAGCTTACAAATCTAATTCCATTTGGCCGTGACGCGGATATATATACCGATGAGAATATCAGACGGGAAAAACTGGTGGAAGAGGCAAAAAGACAAAATCTGGAGTATGCCGAAAAATACAATGGGGAGGCAGACTGGAATAAACTTGGCGGATTCCTGCAATGGTCAAATATTTCTTCGGCTGATTTTGGACATGTTCTTGCCGGACTCTTAAAGCAGAACCCGGAACTGGATGATGACATCTTAGCCGAACTGGAGCATATCAGATGGTGCAGGTTTCATTACCTGAATTACTGGACATATGGTGAACCCATGGATGGACGCGACAAAGATCCTGTCTGGCGGATACATAAATGTTTACGGCCTTATCAGGAATTATCACCGGAAAACAAGAGGAAAGACAAAACGGTCGTTGCCAAAATCCGAAAGAGAATGAATCTTACGAAACAGTGGGGAGAAGATTAATGGCAAAAAGCAAGAAACCCGAGAGCTCGCGGCTGAACCTGTTTTATATTTTGCAGATACTCTCCGGCTATTCGGATGAAGAACATCCGATGTCTGCTTCTGAGATCAGGGATAAGGTAAATGAGGAGTTTGGATACCTTTCTTCCACGGGCACGGTTATAAGTCTTGATACGGTAAAACGTACCCTTGAGGAACTGACGGAACGCATTTTCCCGGCAGGGCTTAATTATAATGAATTGCTTTATCGTTATGGCTACTGTGTGTCCTGCCTTATGAAAAAGGATGGAGCGTACAGGACTTATCATGCGGCGGAGGGTTCACAGGCGCCGAAGAAATACTATTATTATGAAAACAGCCTTAAAACCGCGGAACTGCTGACCTTGTGGAAAAGTATCTGAAACACAGCAGAAAATAATCAGTATTGTCTGGATGAAAATATCAGGGAAATGCTGCGCTCCTATTTTCAGAAGCGTACAGAATGCCTGCCAGATTTCAGGAGCCATTGGTTTTATCGTATCATAATCTGCACGGATAAAATATATTATGGCGGTTTTTCTTGTAGTGGCGTCCCGGCGGATAACATGGTATGATAAAAGGCATGGGAGGTGTCTGCATGTTTGACAGAAAAAGGGAAGTGAACGGAAGGGAATGCGTTTCTTCCGAAATGGAAAAATTTAGGGGGGGGGGTTGAGCGGAAACTCCTGAAAAGGAGTGTGCTCTATACCTATTTGCTGGGATTTTTTGCACACGGATACGCTTTTGTGAATCTCAGTATTTCCCATGATGCGGTGTTTGATTTTTATGATTCGCTGGCGGAGCATCAGCATCAGATCGGTCTTGGAAGAGTGCTTGAGCCTTTGTACCGGGAGGCTACGGCGTCGGGGCTCTTAATGCCATGGAGTACGGGGATTATTGCTTTTTTCTGGTTAGGGCTTTCGGTTTTTCTTGTCTGCCGCATGTTTGACCTGACGGGCAGGGATGAGGTCTTTCTGGCGGCGGGCATTATGAGTGTCAATATTTCCGTGACGGCGGTGGCGGCATCCTATATGCCGTGGCTCGCAGCGGATATGTCCGCGCTGTTTCTGGCCGCGGCGGGCGCGGTCTGTTGGCAGAGATACGAAAGCAGCCGGATGAAGCAATATCTGGTTTACGGTGTGTTAGCGGTAGCCTGTTCGCTGGCTTTGTATCAATGCTATCTGGCGGTGACCGTCGTGCTGATCATATTGCTTTCCATGCAGCATCTTGTCAGGCGGGAAGGTGCTGAAAAAGTTTTTTGGGACGGTCTTGCGGGTGTGGGTATGCTTGCGCTGGGAGGCGGACTGTATTATGTTCTGATGAAGTCGGTCTGCGCTATGGTCGGAACGCCGCTGGCGGAAGGTTACTATGACAGTGTGACGAATCTGTGGGACAACCGGGAGCCGGTCATGCAGCGGATGATTTCCTGCATCAGGGAAGAACTGACCCATTTCTTTGCATGGGATGAAAATATCTATCCGCCTCATATTATATGGGCGGTCAATCTGCTCCTGTTTTGTATATGCGCATGTCTGGCAGTGCGTCTGGTCAGACAGGGAAAGAGTCTGTCTGGATGGGGGAAAGGAGAGTGGGCGCTGCTTCTGTTTCTGACTGCGGTTCTTCCCTTTGCCGCGTACATGATGCGCCTGTTTAATACGGCGGTTCACGATCTGATGGTATACGCTGTCTGGATGCTGTATTTTCTGCCGCTCCTGTTGTGGAAATGGACGGATGAGGAGAAGGGAGACGGCAAAAAGGCGCGGGGGTGTATCGTGCTACTGCTCGGTTTTATTATCTTTTCCTACATCCAGACAGATAATGCGGTCTATGTGAAAAAGGAAGTGGAGAGTAAGGCAACCTTGTCCCTGATGACGGAGATCATGGCGGAGGTTGACAGGACGGAAGGGTATATTCCGGGGGAAACGCCCGTTGCGTTTGTAGGAGAGCTTTCGGGGATCGTGGAAAAGACGCCGGGCACGAAACGCGTGGAGGGGGTATCCGGCTGCAACAAGTCCTGTGCCATTACTTATCCGGGTACTTATCAGGCGTATTTTGACAATGTGATGCTGCGGGATGTGAAGGTCGTCTTTGACAGCGGGGCGGAGAAGAAAGAGGAAGTCGGGAAGATGCCAGCGTATCCACAGCCGGGATATGTGAAGCTGGTGGACGGTGTGGCGGTGGTCAGACTGGAATAAAGAATGTATGTCCGCAGCCATTTTGACAAAGGGAAAGAACTGTGCTAGACTGTCACCATAATTGAATACGGCGTCAGATGCAGCCGCTTTTGCGGCACACGGAATAGGGTGAAAAGCCCTGCGAGTCGGTCACTGTGAAGCCTTATGGAAGGATAAGCCAGATACGTGGCAGTCTGACGGCGTTCTGCCGAAACCGGAACTGCGTGATATTCGGCCTTGCCGCGTCTGCGGCGGGGCCTTTGGCGTTCTGTACTTCGGTGCAGGATGTCTCTCTGTTTATGCACAGGCCCGCACAGGGCATACGGCTGCTGACGCAGTATGCGGGCGGCGCGTTTGGCAGGAAACCCTGCCCGGTTGTATAAACAGAGTCGGAAGGCACGTGAAATCTGTGTGCGGCGGCGTCTTGAAAGTACGATCAGAAAGAAGACGAGGAGAGAAACATGAAAAGAGAAATGGTAACACAGAGTAGAGTGAAAACAAAAATTACGGCGCTTTTGCTGGGTATGCTGCTGTTTACATTGACGGCATGCGGCGGGAAAACTGGGGCCGCGCAGCCAAAGACAGCATCGGGGACACAGACAACGCCGGCGGCGGAAGCGGAATCAGAAACGCCAGCCGTGCAGGATTCGGAAACCAAAGAGCAGGCGCCTGATGCACAACCGGCGGAAGCGGAATCTCCTGCGGCGCTCCCCACAACAGACCCGAGCGGCGCGTCCATCGCGATCCCCGACCAGGTGGACACCGTGGTGGCGCTTGCGCCCTCGTTTTGCGAAACGCTGGTGGCCCTGGGCCTGGAGGAGAAGATCGTTGGCTACGATTTACAGAGTGTAGGTCTTGCGGGGCTGCCGGAGGATGTTCCCACCTTTGACACGGTGAACCCCGATGTGGAGCAGCTGACTGCTCTTGCGCCGGATATTCTTTTGGTGTCAAACCTTTCCCTCTACGATCAGGAAGCGCCCTATCAGCCACTGATTGACGCGGGTGTGTGCGTGGTCTGTGTGCCCACCAGTGAGAGTGTGGAAGATGTGAGAAGCGACATTCGGTTTCTGGCGGCGGCGTTTTGTGTGCCGGAAGAAGGAGAGCGTGTGGTGGCAGAGATGGATGGGGAACTCAAGGCGATTTCGGACGTTGTTTCCGCTATCCCCAAGGAGGAGAGAAAGCGCGTTTATTTTGAGATATCTCCCGCGCCTTATCTGTACAGCAGCGGAAGCGGCACCTATCTGCATGAGTTGATTGAACTGGCGGGGGGCAGGAATGTGCTGGCGGACCAGGACAGTTGGATTTCCGTGGAGGGGGAAACCGTGGTGGCCGCAAACCCGGACGTGATTTTTACGAATGTGAATTACACGGATGATCCTGTGGCGGAAATTCTTGGCAGAGAGGGCTGGGCGGGTGTTTCGGCCATACAGAGTGGGGAAGTCTACTATATTGACAATATGGCGTCGTCCCTGCCGGATCAGAACATTGTGACTGCAGTGGAAGAGATGGCGAGGGCGCTCTATCCCGAGCGTTTCGGGGCGGAATGAGGGCAAAAACTGTCATGGGACCGAAGATAAACATGGGATCAGGAACAAAAATGGGGATACTTTTCCTGGCTGCGCTCCTGACCCTGCTTTTCGGAGTGGGGATTGGAAGCGTATATGTGCCGCCGGGGGATATTTTGGCGATTGTGGCGGGGCGTATGTTCCAGCTGCCCCTGCCGGACCACATTCCCGCAAACTACAGCGTCATGGTGCTCGACATGCGTCTGCCGCGGGTGCTGCTGGCTTTTCTGACGGGGGCGGCACTGGCTGTCTGCGGCGCGGTGATGCAGTCGCTCTTACAAAATCCGCTGGCTTCCCCTTTTGGACTTGGGGTGTCATCCGGCGCGGGACTGGGCGCATCGCTTGTCATTGTGTTTGGATTTGCGACGGCGGGGCTCGGAACGTTCCTCCTGCCGGCGGTCAGTCTGTGCTTTGCGCTCGGAACGGTGTTTTTCGTGCTGCTTCTTGCGGCTAAGCTGGACAGAAGAATGTCAAATGTGACGGTGATTCTGGTGGGAATGGTGGTTTCCCTGTTTGGCAACGCGGTCATGTCGCTGCTTGCGACAAGTTCTCCCGCCCACGCACAGCGCATTCAGCTCTGGCAGCTTGGCAGTTTTTCCATGCGGGAGTGGAGCGCGGTGTGGGTGCTTTTTCCTGTCACCCTTCTTGTCTGTCTCTATTTCCTGCGCTATGCGGGAGATCTTGACGTGATGACTTTCGGGGAAGAACAGGCGTCGGCGATGGGGGTGGATCTGCGCAGGGTCAGGGGACAGCTGATGACCGCAGTGGCAGTGCTGACGGGGGCAGCGGTGGCCTTTGTGGGAATCATCGGCTTTGTGGATTTGATTGTACCTCACATTGCAAGGCGTTTTTTCGGTGCGGTGCACAGGCGGACGCTCCCGGCATGCGCCCTGCTCGGGGGAACCTTTCTTGTGCTTTGCGATCTGGCGGCAAGAACCCTCACGCCGCCCCACGAGATACCGATTGGCTCCATCACGGCGTTACTTGGCGCGCCTTTTTTTCTCTATCTCTTTTTTGCGGGGAGGAAGGACGGTTGATGGAGTGCGTACGTACAGGTGGGGAATTTGTGGTATGACAGAACAAAATGAGGTATGGCATGGATAAAACAGCGATGCTTGCGGTAGAAAACTTATCCTGCGGCTACGGAAAAACAGAAGTGATACACGACCTGTCCTTTCGGGTGAAGGCGGGTGGGCGGCTTTGCATTCTCGGTCCGAACGGCTGCGGAAAAACGACGCTTCTGCGCGCTCTTGCGGGAGTGATTCCTTGGCAGGGCAGTGTGTGGGCGGATGGGGTTTTGCTGCGCGGGCTGTCCCCGAAGCAGCGGGCGAAAAAGATTGCCCTGATGAGCCAGTTTTCCCGGGCGGCTTTCGACTATACAGTCTACGAGGCGGTGATGCTGGGGCGGTATGCGCATCGGAGCGATTCACTGTTTCCGTCAGAGACGGCGGCGGACCGTGACGCTGTGGAAAGCGCCCTGCGGCGCACTGGTGTATGGGAACTTAGGGAGAAGCTGGTGACCAGGCTTTCCGGCGGGCAGCTGCAACGGGTGTTTCTGGCAAGGACCTTTGCACAGGAGCCGCAGATTATCCTTCTGGACGAACCGGCGAACCACCTGGACCCGCGCTATCAGGCGGAGCTTCTGGAAAGTCTGCGGGATTGGACGGCGGACGGGAAGCGGTGTGTGGCGGGTGTGTTCCACGATATCGGTCTGGCGCTCGCCTTTGCGGATACGGCGCTCCTTCTGGAGGAGGGAAGGGTTCTTGTCTGCGGTCCTGTGGAGGAACTGGATGAAAAGCTGCTCAACCGGCTTTACGGCATGGATGTGCGCAGCTATATGAGTAAGATGTACGGAAGGTGGACATGAGGAGGATAGAATATGGCGGTATACAGGAGCCCTTATGAGGCATACCCTTTTTTGTGCGATGCGGACGAAGATCTGCGCTGCGATTTTGAACTGCTCACGGACGAACTGGCGAGCGGCGCGGGCCTGCTTCGAAGCCAGATCGTGGAACCGGCCCTGGCGGATGAACTCCTGTGGGTCTGTGAACTGATTTACCATATGAATCCGACTCTGCGCACTTCCTTTACGGTGACGGAGGAGGAGATTGCCCGTCTGGCTGCCGCCGTGGAAAGGCTGCAGGCGGAAAGCAGCGTCCACGGTTTTGTGCTCCCCTGCGGCTGTCAGTGCGCCTGCGCAGCGCATCTTCTCCGGGTAAAGGCGAAATGTCTGGTACGTCTTCTATACAGGTATCTGCAGCGGGACGGCAGCGTTCCGAACGGGCTTTTGGACCTTACCAATCTGCTCTCGGGCTATTTCTTTTTGCTTGCGCTGAAATGTAATGCCATGGAAGGGATAGAGGAGCATGTTTACCACAGTCGGAATTACAGATAAATTTTAATAGGGATTCCATTCATTTTCAACTTCACAAGCGCGGCGATATTTGTTAAAATAGGGGTGTGGACTGAACGGGGTATGGGAAGTGCATATCGAAAAAGCGTGGACAGGAGAATTGGGGACATATGGATTATAAGTCGATTCCGTTTGAACAGAAAATTAAGGAGAATATCAGAAGCTACGCACTGGACAATCTTTATGCGCTGGATGTGCTGACAGAGTACTGTAAGGCATTTTGCGCGGTGGCTGATGTGGCGGTCCTGATTACCGAAAGACATGGGGAAAAGATCGTGTCGGTAGGAGGATTTGCGGGCTTTACGCCGGACGTGGTCGGCGAGCCGGGGCGCAAGGTCAGAGTATATGGCAGGACGATTGCGCATCTGTATGCCGAGACAGGTAAGGTGCCGGAGGAAAAGAGGCAGGCTGTGGAGAGAATGCTGGACGGTTTTGCAGCCATGCTTTCCCATTGGGGAGAGGAGACGTATCTGCATACGGAGACGGCGATCTATGCGGATGAGCTGGAACAGAAGCTGGGCGTGCAGCATGTGCAGACGGCAAAGGGAGAGAACGACGACGCGCTTACCGGTGTGTACCATAAGCTCTACTTTGAGGAGCGCATGAGGGTGATAGACAGGGCGGAAGTGGTGCCTGTGGCTGTGATCAATGTAAATATCAACGACTGGAAGTATGTGAACGACAATTTCGGCGACGAGGAGAGCGACCGGCTGATCAAGACTATTGCCGACATTCTGAAGCGGGAGAAGAAGCCGGATTATGTCATCGGCCGTGTGGATGGGGACGTCTTTATCGTGCTGATTCCCATGGCGGAGGACGGCGAGGCCGAAGAGTACTGCCAGAGAGTGCAGCAGGCATGCTTTTCCTATGAGGATGAGATTCTTGCACCCTCCGTTGCCTGTGGCGTTGTCTACAAGACAAATGTTGAGGAAAAGATAGAAGATAAACTCGACGACGCAGAGTACGAAATGTTCAATAATAAATTTGAGATCAAGAACGCGCCCGGATACAGGGAGCGGCTGGAAAAGAAGAAGTAGTGTTTTTGAGAGAGAGCGGGGAGGCCGGCTGAAATGCCAGCCTCTTTCTATGTGCAAAGAAGGAAAATATAAAATAAGTATTAAATCCCTTTTTCTGGATAAAAACGAGATAATCGGAGAAAATGAAAGAATAGAAGGGAAAACAAGAGAAAAATGCATGTATATTCATGTGAAACCATTTGCAAACGCCCGCATATGAAGATAATATATGTTCCAGAGTTAGCACTCATGAGAGACGAGTGCTAACAGACAAAAGGATAAGCATAAAATGTATCACATAATTTAAGAAGGAGGCAGTTATCATGAAGTTAACACCACTTGGCGACAGAGTTGTATTAAAGCAGTTAGAAGCGGAGGAGACCACGAAGTCCGGCATTGTTCTGCCGGGACAGAGCAAAGAGAAACCGCAGCAGGCTGAGGTGATTGCAGTAGGCCCCGGCGGCGTTGTGGACGGCAAGGAAGTGAAGATGGAAGTAAAGGTTGGCGATCAGGTCATCTACTCCAAATACTCGGGCACAGAGGTGAAACTCGGCGAGGATGAGGAATACATTATCGTGAGACAGAATGATATTTTGGCGGTCATAGAGTGAGAAGTACTTCTAAAGACGTTCTGCCATAGGACGGAACGCCAAGAAGTACTAAATCTCACTCAGGAGAATGCTTGAAAAGAAGCATTCTCCGCAGTGAATAAATTTGCAGTAATCAAAATCGAAAAGCAGGAGGACATAAAATTATGGCTAAGGAAATTAAGTATGGCGCGGAAGCCAGGGCGGCTTTGGAATCTGGCGTAAATCAGTTGGCGGACACCGTAAGGGTGACCCTTGGACCGAAAGGCAGAAACGTAGTTCTGGATAAATCCTACGGCGCGCCCCTCATCACAAACGACGGTGTGACCATCGCCAAGGAGATCGAGCTTGCGGACGCATTTGAAAATATGGGCGCACAGCTTGTCAAGGAAGTGGCGACCAAGACCAACGACGTTGCCGGCGACGGCACCACGACGGCAACTGTGCTGGCACAGGCTATGGTAAATGCGGGTATCAAGAATCTGGCTGCAGGCGCCAACCCGATTATCCTGAGAAAGGGTATGAAGAAGGCGACCGAGACGGCTGTGGACGCGATTGCGAAAATGAGCTCCAAGGTAAACGGCAAGGAGCATATCGCGAGAGTAGCGGCTGTTTCCTCGGGAGACGACGAGGTAGGTAAGCTGGTGGCGGACGCTATGGAGAAAGTTTCCGGCGACGGCGTGATCACCATCGAGGAGAGCAAGACCATGCTCACAGAACTGGATCTGGTGGAAGGTATGCAGTTCGACAGAGGTTACATCTCCGCGTATATGGCAACCGATATGGATAAGATGGAGGCGGTTTTAGAGAATCCCTACATTCTGATTACAGATAAGAAGATTGCGAATATCCAGGAGATCCTGCCCCTTTTGGAGCAGATCGTACAGTCCGGCGCGAAACTGCTGATTATCGCTGAGGACGTGGAGGGCGAAGCGCTCACCACCCTGATCGTAAATAAGCTGCGCGGCACCTTCAATGTGGTTGCAGTTAAGGCGCCCGGCTACGGCGACAGAAGAAAGGCAATGCTTGAGGATATCGCTATCCTTACAGGCGGCCAGGTGATCAGTTCCGAGCTTGGCTTAGAATTGAAGGACGCAACCCTCGACCAGCTCGGCCGTGCGAAGTCCGTTAAAGTGCAGAAAGAGAATACCGTTATCGTGGACGGTGAGGGCGACAAGAAGGAGATCGAGGCGAGAATCGGCCAGATCAAGAAACAGATCGAGGAGACCACTTCCGATTTCGATAAAGAGAAACTGCAGGAGCGTCTTGCAAAACTGGCAGGCGGCGTGGCTGTGATCCGTGTGGGCGCGGCGACTGAGACCGAGATGAAGGAGGCGAAGCTTCGTCTGGAGGACGCGCTTGCAGCGACCAGGGCTGCTGTGGAAGAGGGCATCATCGCTGGCGGCGGATCCGCATACGTGCACGCTGCCAAGGAAGTGGAGAAGATGGCTGAGAAGCTGGAAGGCGACGAGAAGACAGGTGCACAGATCGTTCTGAAAGCTCTCGAAGCGCCCCTGTACCACATTGTGGCGAACGCGGGTCTGGAAGGCTCCGTTATCATCAATAAGGTAAGAGAGTCCGAGGTGGGCGTAGGTTTTGACGCGCTGACCGAGGAGTATGTGGATATGGTGAAGGCAGGCATCCTTGATCCTGCCAAGGTGACCAGAAGCGCACTGCAGAACGCGACAAGCGTGGCAAGCACCCTGCTCACCACTGAGTCCGTAGTGGCAAACATCAAAGAGCCCGAACCCGCAATGCCCGCAGGCGCAGGCGGCGGCATGGGGATGATGTAAGGCGCAGAAGCGCGGTTTTGCGAGTATAACGTGATGACGAGAAAAGGGCATAGCCCCCCAAGCTTGCTTGAGGGGCTATGCCCTTTTTGAGTGGCTGATCTGGCGGCTGACAAGATAAATGCCCGCCAGCATCTTCTGTTGGACAGTTGGAATAGGTGGCTTAGAGAGTGTGTCAGGTTCTTTATGAACTACTCTGCCAAAAGTCTATTCAGCAATGTATGCCTGTTATTTATAAACATTTCCGTAACCTGATAGCTTTCAGTTTCCTCATATTCACATAAATGGATGCTTCCATTATCAAAACAGTATATATCAGCATTTGGGATTCCAAGTAAAATGGGTGAATGTGTAACGATAAAAAATTGCGCCCCTTCTTTGGCACATCTATGTATTTCCATTAACAATGTAAGCTGCCTTTGTGGTGATAATGCTGCTTCCGGCTCATCAAAAAGATATAAACCGTTTGCCCGCAGATTATTCTGCGCCAATGCCAGGAAGCTCTCCCCATGTGATTTTTCATGATATTTAGCTGAGGGGTGCTCCATATCTGCATATTCTTCCTCCTGGGTTGCAACATTGTAAAAGCTTTCAGCTCTAAGAAAATACCCCCATTTTTCTCTTCTATATCCCTTGGCAATCCTTATTGCGTCACATAATGCAGAGTGGGTGTCGTGTGTGGAAAAAACATAATTCCTTGTTCCACCTTCTGGATTAAATCCATGAGCCACTGCAATAGCCTCCAGCAATGTTGACTTACCACTTCCGTTTTCTCCAACAAAAAAAGTGATTGGGCTATAAAAATCAAGTCTCTCAATCCCTTTGAATGCTTCGATCTGTTTCAGGTAACTGTCATTATTTATTTTATTCCAATCAAACATGACTCCCTGTATAAATTGATTATTCACCAAATTTTCTCCTAAAATGCATAATTTGTCATATGAAAATCCCGATTTGTACCGCTAACAGAATACCACAATCTCGCTTATATTTCTATCAAATTTCTTCCGCCCTCCGCTTCGTTTTGTTCTGCCGCTGTCACCTGAATTTGATTTATAAAACTGACATAAAATGAAAGTTATTTTATTTGACATGGTTATTTGTGCTGCGTATTATAATATTTTAAAATGGGATATTTTATGCAGCAGGCTCAGTTATATTTTCTTTCGGACCAATATTATATAGATTTTCCCGATGTGTTTAAGATTTACCGGGTATTGGAACGGCAGCTCCAAGGCGAAATCTGTGAGGAAGAATAGAGGAAGTGTTTCGTAAAATATTTTGATTTTTCTTGCAAATAATACGAGAATAGCGTAAAATTGCTAATATGTAATATTATGTAATCCGATAAGGGATTGGTGGACGTATGGCGACAGAAGAAAAGACTGAGCTGATTTTTGACGACGGCAGAATAGAATCCATAGAAGAATTTCAGACTCCCGGGCAGCTTTACGAGGAGCTTATTGCCCGTGTGCGCAAATACCACCCTTCGACGGATATCAGTCTGATCGAAAAAGCCTATCAGGTTGCGTCTGATGCCCATAAGGGACAGGCGCGAAAGTCCGGGGAACCCTATATTATCCATCCGCTGTATGTGGCTATTATTCTTGCGGACCTGGAGCTGGATAAGGAGACGATTGTTGCGGGGCTTTTGCATGATGTGGTGGAAGACACCATTATGACGGACGAGGAGATCAGCGAACAGTTCGGAAAAGACGTGGCGCATCTGGTGGACGGCGTCACGAAGCTGGATAAGCTGAATTTTCATGGTGAACACGGAAATTACGATAAGGACACGGAGAAGCTGGAGAGGCAGGCGGAGAATCTGCGTAAAATGTTCCTTGCCATGGCGAGGGATATCCGTGTCATACTGATTAAGCTGGCGGACCGCCTGCACAATATGCGGACATTGCAGCATATGCGGCCGGAGAAGCAGCAGGAGATTGCGAGGGAGACGCTCGACATTTATTCTCCCATTGCCCAGCGTTTGGGCATTTCAAAGATTAAGGTGGAATTAGACGATTTGTCATTAAAATATTTGGAACCCGAAGCTTATTATGATCTGGTGGATAAAATTGCCGTCAGGAAGAGCGAGCGGGAGCGTTATATTCAGGCTATTGTGGACGAGGTCAGCGTGCATATTAAAAATGCGGGTATCAAATCCCAGATCGACGGACGCATTAAGCATTTTTTCAGCATTTATAAGAAGATGAAGAACCAGAATAAGTCCATAGACCAGATCTATGATCTGTTTGCGGTGCGTATCATTGTGGACTCAGTGAAGGACTGTTATGCCGCGCTGGGTGTGATCCATGAGATGTATAAGCCGATTCCGGGCCGTTTCAAGGATTATATCGCCATGCCGAAGTCGAATATGTACCAGTCCCTCCATACCACGCTGATCGGCGCCAGTGGACAGCCTTTCGAGATTCAGATCCGCACCTATGAGATGCACAAGGCGGCGGAGTACGGTATCGCGGCCCACTGGAAATACAAAGAGGCTTCCGACGGGAAGAAAGTGGAGACGCAGGAGGAAGAGAAGCTTGTCTGGCTGCGCCAGATTTTGGAATGGCAGCAGGACCTGACGGACAATAAAGAGTTTATGAATCTGTTAAAGGACGACTTAAATCTCTTTGCCGACACGGTATTCTGCTTTACGCCCACAGGGGATGTGAAAAGCCTTCCGGCGGGTTCCACGCCCATTGATTTTGCCTACAGCGTGCACAGTGCGGTGGGAAATAAGATGATCGGCGCGCGGGTCAACGGCAAGCTTGTGACGATAGACTATGAGATCAAAAACGGCGACCGGGTGGAGATTATGACTTCCCAGAACTCCAAGGGGCCGAGCCGCGACTGGCTGAACGTGGTAAAGAGCACACAGGCCAAAAACAAAATCAACCAATGGTTTAAAAACGAACTGAAAGAGGACAATATCATCAAAGGCCGCGAGCTGATCCAGGCTTACTGTAAGGCAAAAGCGATCAATACCGCGGATGTCCTGACGCCTCAGTATGAGGAGGCTGTTATCAAGAAATACGGGTTCCAGAACTGGGAATCGGTGCTTGCGGCAGTCGGGCACGGCGCCCTCAAGGAAGGGCAGATCATCAACCGTATGCAGGAACTTTATGAAAAGGATCATAAACGGGAGATGACCGACGCCGAGGTGATGGCGGAGATTGAGGAGAGTGTCCGCATCAACCGTGCAAAACCGGGAAAGAACACCAGCGCTATCGTGGTGAAGGGGATTCATGATGTGGCGGTCCGTTTCTCCAAATGCTGCAGTCCGGTGCCCGGCGACGAGATCGTGGGGTTTGTCACAAGGGGAAGGGGCATTTCCATTCACCGGACGGACTGCGTGAATCTGCTGAATCTGCCGGAGATCGACAGAAACCGCCTGATTGACGCGGAGTGGCAGCAGCCGGAAGGGGCGGCAGCCGGAGAGAAGTATCTGGTGGAAATCAGTATTTACGCCAACAACAGAAACGGTCTTCTGGCGGATGTGTCCCGCGCGCTCACTGAGAAAGAGATTGACATTCAGGCGCTGAATACGAGGGTGAACAAGCAGGGGACGGCTACTATCATGGTCAGCTTTGAGGTCGGCAGCAAGGAGGAACTGCAGCGGATCATTGATAAGATCAGAACCATTGAGAGCATTATAGATATCGAGAGAACTACCGGCTAACAAAGCGAAAAGAACTTCGATAAGGGAGATTGAAAATGTCCGATTTAAAAATTGGGAGACTGATGCTTGGCATCTGCCAGACGAACTGCTATTTTGTATATAAGGAAGGCACAAAGGACGTGATTTTTTTCGACCCGGCTGACAAGGGCGACTATATTTACGAGACATTGCGGGAGAAGGGCTTTCAGGTGAAGGGGATTCTTCTGACACACGCCCACTTTGACCATATCTGGGGGTGCAACAGGCTGCGTGAGCTTTCGGGCGCGCCGGTTTATGCCTATGAGGAGGAAAAACCGCTCTGTGAGGACGCGGTGACAAATGTTTCCGACCAGGTGGGACGTCCCTACACGGTGATCCCGGACAGATATCTGAGAGAGAATGAGGAGATTACGATTGCGGATATAACCTGTAAGCTGATCGCCACGCCGGGGCATACGGTGGGGAGTTGCTGCTATTATTTTGAGGAGGCGGGTATACTTGTTGCGGGAGATACGCTCTTTCAGGAATCGGTGGGCAGGACGGATCTGGCTACGGGCAGCATGTGCGCGCTGATCAGATCGGTCAAGGGCAAGCTGTTTGTATTGCCGGACGAGACAAAAGTTTATCCCGGGCACGGGGAATCCACGACAATCGGGCACGAGAAGATGTATAATCCTTTCGTGCAGTGACGGAGAAAAGGAAAGGAACTGCTGTCAGCAAAGGGACGTTGCGCAAACGTTCTGAAATGGAAAGCAGGAAGATATGATGTAACGAAGGATGGGCGACTGCAAGGACTGTGGATCGCCTATCTCAACGTAACGGGCATATAGAGGCGGGAAATTGGAATGATAGAAGAAAAGGTGGATACGGTTTCTGGAAGCGGGCTGCGGGTACTGAACCGTGATGTAATCAAATATATGGCCATGCTGACCATGCTTCTCAATCACATCGGGCATGTGTTCTTTACAAGAGGGATGCCGCTCTATGAGATTTTGGAGGATATCGGGTTCTTTACAGCGCCGGTCATGTGTTATTTTTTGGTGGAAGGCTATGCCCATACCAGGTCCAAGGCAAAGTATGGATTTAGACTGTTTATATTTGCGGTTTTATCACAGCTGCCCTTTCAGCTTGTTTTCGGACAGCGCGGGTTCAATATGATCTATACGCTGTTTTGCTGTTTCCTGATTCTTGTGGTGATGGAGCGCGTGAGCAGTCCTCTTTTGCAGGCGGTATGCGTGCTTTGTCTGATATTGGCCACGGTGATCGGTGACTGGCCGATTATCGCGCCGCTTTTGACATTTCTGCTTTGCAGGAATGCGGGGAACCGAAGAGGGCAGGCGGTGAGCTTCGGCGTGGTTTATTTGCTTTTTGCGGTGCTGAATACACAAAATTATATGTTCGGGGAGCAGGGGGACTGGACATTGTATGCCGTCGCCCACGCTGCGCTTTCCGGGGTGGGAGTCCTTGTGGCGGCGCTGGTGGTTCTGATATTTTACAATGGTGAGCGTGCGGAAAAGGGAAGAAACTTTTCTAAGTGGTTTTTCTATCTTTTTTATCCCGCGCATCTTCTCGTTTTGTATTTGATTAAACTTAGTTTACATAATATGTAAATTGTCGATATGTAAATAATATGCGAAAACTGAGAGTTTACATAAATTGAAACAGATGGATTCCAATAATTATGATGTATATGTATTTATGGTTTACATAAAGTCAATTCGTAGAGGAACTGGCGAGACGAAGAAGGTTTACATAATATTGATGAAGGACAGGCACCGGGAAAGGAGGAGGCGTGGGAGCACAGGAAACTTCTGACAGACAACAGAAAATAGAGAGTTTGGCGGAGGAGATTATGGGCCTCGCCCATGACGGCCTTCTGATCAACATGCGGTTTCTGGATGTGGCGTTGTCGAAGCTGAAACTTACGTGCAGGCAGCAGACGGGAGCGCATCTGTTTGACGGGGCCACGCTTTTCTATGACCCGGTGAGGCTGTTAAGGCAGTATAAGATATCTCCGAACTACGCAGCGAGGCTTTATCTGCACACGCTCCTGCACTGTATCTTTTTCCACAGCAGCGGGACGGATAAGCTGAACAGGCTGTATTGGGATATGGCCACCGACATTGCCGTGGAGAACACGATTCTGGACATCAATCTGCATCTGACCGGTCTGCAGACGGACGACACGCTTAAGAATCGTCTGGAGATTTTGGGAAAGCAGGCGGGAGGTCTGACGGCGGAGAAGATTTACAGGCATTTCCGGGTGGAGGAGCCGTCCGGGAAGGCGGTGGAGGAATGGCATAAGCTGTGCCACTTTGACGAGCATATTTATTGGGACAGGCGGGAGGAACTGGAACTGTCCCAGGCCGAGTGGCAAAAGATCAGCGAGCGCATCAAGGCGGACTTAAAGAGCTTCAGCCGTGACAAGAATAGGGCGGAGAGTATAGAGGAGAATCTGAAGGAGGCCACAAGGGAGCGCTACGACTATGCGGGTTTCCTGAAAAAATTCATGGTCATGGGCGAGTCCATACAGGTCAACGACGACGAGTTTGACTATATTTACTACACTTACGGGCTGGACACCTACGGCAATATGCCTCTGGTGGAGCCTTTGGAGTACAAGGACAGCAATAAAATCCGGGATTTTGTGATTGCGATTGACACTTCCGCCTCCTGCAGGGGGGAGACTGTGCAGGCTTTTTTGCAAAAGACCTACCATATCATGCAGGATGCGGAAAGCTTTTTTACGAAGATCAATGTGCACATCATCCAGTGCGACAGCGAGGTGCAGCAGGATGTGAAGATTACGGAGCGGGAAGAGTTTGACCGTTTTATGGAGCGGGGGAAACTGACGGGTTTTGGCTCCACGGATTTTCGCCCGGTGTTTTCCTATGTGGAAAAGCTGCGGGAGGAGGGAGAGCTTGCGCGGCTGAAAGGGATGATCTACTTTACCGACGGGTATGGGATTTACCCGGAGCAGATGCCGGATTACGACGTGGCGTTTGTGTTCCTCCACGACGATGAAAATGCGCCGAAGGTACCGCCATGGGCGATCAGGCTTGTCCTCGAGGAAGAGGAAATACTAAGTGCCGTACAGGAGGATGTCTGAAATGCGGCATTCTCCAAACGGGCCTGCCTGTTCTGGGATTTGAAAGTTTGATTAAACGGAAGTATAGGAGTGTACGACGATATGAATATTAAGGATGCGAAGAATTATATCAAGGATACAGTCAGGATATATCTGAAAAAGGACGAGGAGGGGGAGTATCGGATTCCCGTCGTCAGGCAGCGCCCGATTTTTCTGCTCGGCGCGCCGGGGATCGGCAAGACGGCGATTATGGAGCAGATCGCGCAGGAGCTGGGGATCGCGCTGGTGTCCTACTCCATGACCCACCACACGAGGCAGTCTGCGCTGGGGCTTCCCTTTATCGTGCATAAGGAGTATGAGGGCAAGGCGTACGACGTGTCGGAATATACCATGAGCGAGATTATCGCCTCCGTCTACGATGTGATGGCGGAAAGCGGCATCCGGGAGGGCATCCTGTTTCTGGATGAGATCAACTGTGTGTCGGAGACGCTGGCGCCCTCCATGCTGCAGTTTTTACAGTACAAGACTTTCGGCAGGCATCAGGTGCCGGAGGGATGGGTGATCGTGACGGCGGGTAACCCCCCGGAGTACAATAAGTCGGTGCGGGAGTTTGACATCGTGACGCTGGATCGGCTGAAGATTCTGAAAGTAGAGGCGGACTATGCGGTCTGGCGGGAGTACGCGAGGGAGCGGGGCGTGCATACGGCGATTTTAAACTATCTGGATATGAAAAAGGAAGATTTCTATCAGGTGGAGACAACGGTGAAGGGCAGAAGCTATATTACGGCGAGAGGCTGGGAAGACCTCTCCGAGATGCTGACGCTCTATGAGGAAGAACAGATCGCGGTGGAGGAGTCTTTTGTCGGGCAGTATCTGAGGAATGAGCGGATTGTCAAGGAGTTTACGGCATATTATGACTTGTATCGGAAGTATCAGAACGACTACAAGGCGGAAGAGATTTTGACCGGGTTAGTCAGTGAACAGGCGAAGGATAAGGCGAGAAAGGCGGATTTCGACGAGCGGCTTTCTCTGATGGGGATGCTGATTGACAGGATGCAGCAGGACATCCGTGAAAATATGCTGGAATCCCAGATCCTGAGCGAACTGATGAATCCTCTCAGGGCTTTGAAGGCAAAGGCGGAGGCGGGAGAGACGGCGCAGGAACTTTCGGCGCTTGCCGCAAAACAGGCGCAGGGCAGGCAGAAAGCGATGGAATCCCTGCAGAAGGCAGGGGCTTTGTCCGCGCGGGATAAGCGGCTGAACAGGGCGATAGCGGGCTTTCTTTCCGTCTGTGAGAAGAGTCTGCGGCTTGCGGAGGCGGCGGACGGCGCGGCTGGGTTTGCGCGGGTGAAAGAACAGTTTGACGAAAAAGTCTCCGTCTATAAACAGGATACGCAGCGGGTGAAGGAGCGGCTGCATTTCCTCTTTCAGTTTGTGGAGGACACCTTCGGTTCCGGCAATGAGATGCTGATTCTGGTGACGGAGTGCACGGTCCAGGCGGACTGCGCGAAATTTATCAGCCTTTACGGATGCGAGGACTATCAGAGGCACAACGAGGAGCTGATGATCACCGAGCGGGGAGCGCAGCTTACGGCACGGATTGAGGAACTGGAGCTATAAACGTACGGTTTGGGTAAAGGGATGGAAAGAAAGATAAAATATGGGGAACTGAATATGCCGCAGGGCGTCCTTTCGTATAAGACGGACGGGGAGGCGGCGGAGATTACGGGATACCGGGGGAAGGATACAGAGATCGCCGTGCCGCCTGTGGCAGGCAGCTGTCCCGTAACCTGTATCGGGAAGAAGGCATTCTTGAGCAATAAGCTGTTGAAGGAGATTTCCCTGCCGGAGTCAGTCGTAAGGATCGACGACTGGGCTTTCGCCTACTGCGCGAAACTGCAGCGCGTTATCCTGCCCTATCACCGTATGGAGATCGGACAGGGGATTTTCAGGGACTGCTTTCTTCTGGAACAGATCGTGGATGATGAGGCGGATGCGGGAGAGAAAAAAACGGCGGACACGGCCTTTCTGCTGGCGGCGGTGATGAGCAGGCTTGACGCCTTTTACCTGTTTGATTTTGAGAGCGCGGGTACGGCAGCGTGGATCGCACAGTGGGACGGGCGGATGCAGACGCTGATGGGGAGGGGCGACGCGGAAGGCTTCTCGAAAATGCTGCTGTGCGGGGAGGAGGATTACGGCAGCAGGGAGAACAATCTGGACTACTACACGGAGCAGCGAAGGCGTGAAAAAGTGCGGCTTTCCATGCTGCGGCTGATGCACGACTACGGTCTTGCGCAGGCTGTGCGCGAAAAGCTGGAACAGTATCTCCTATCCCACATCAAGGGGTGCGAGACGGAGGAGACATGGCGGGTGGTGCTGGAGGAGTACGGGGACGATCTGCGATACTATCAGTTTCTGACAAAACTCGGCGGCGTCACGAAGGAGAACTTTCAGCCCATGATGGAAGATATGGGGCAGGACCACACCGAGATGAAGGCGTACCTGATGAAATACCACGGGGAGCAGCATGGGACGGAGGATGCTTTTGATGCGTTTGCGCTGTGAAATTTAAGGCTTGCACAATACCGGGTTCTGTGGTATTATGAAATCTGCTTGAATAAAGGAAGCAGTTTCGGTTTTTTCGGAATGGAGGATAAAAATGGGTGTACTGAGAATCATACTGACTGTGATTTATATTTTAATATGCGTAGCGTTGGTAGTATTAGTGCTGATGCAGGAGGGCAAGGCAGCCGGTCTTGGCGCGATCAGCGGTGCGGCTGAAACCTACTGGGGTAAGAACAAAGGCCGTTCCATGGAGGGAAAGCTCGTCAAGATCACGACGGGGCTTGCGGTCGGGTTCATGTTACTGGCGGTTGTTTTAAACCTGACTTTGTTCTAAAAGATTCTAAAGCGGAAAGAACGAAAAGCACTCTTGCACATGCGTAAGGGTGCTTTCTTGCGCGTATAAGCAGAGTCAGCAGAAACGGAAGGCGAATGGACACACAATTTGAAAAACGTAAAAATTTAATATGCGAACTGGTGGCGGATGAACAGTATGTGCCGATGAAGGAAAAAGAGCTGGCTGCATTTATGCAGGTAGCCCCGTCGGACAGGGAAGCGTTCCGGGAGGTGCTGGGCGCGCTTTTGTCGGAAGGGAAAATACAGATTACGAAGCAGGGCAGATATGTGAAGCCGGATGTGAACCGTCCCGTTGGCACGTTTATCGGCAATGCCAGAGGCTTCGGCTTTGTGGAGGTCGAGGGATATGAGGAGGACTTTTTTATTCCCGAAGACAAGACGGGCGGCGCCTTTCACATGGACAGGGTGCAGATCGCCTTTCTGCCCGGACGGCGGGGTCAGAGACGGGAGGCGGAGGTTGTCCGTATTCTGGAGCGGGGCACGAAGCAGCTTGTGGGCACTTACGAACAGTCCCAGAATTTCGGCTTTGTGATACCCGATAACAGCAAGATAGGAACGGATATCTTTGTGCCGAAGGAGCGGTCCAAGGGGGCGGTTACGGGGCACAAGGTCGTGGTGGAACTGACTTCTTACGGGGATGAGCGGCATAAGCCGGAGGGCAGAGTCGTAGAACTGATCGGACATATCAATGATCCCGGCGTGGATATCATGTCCATTGTGCGCGGCTTTGAACTCCCCACGGAATTTGGCGAGAAGGTGATGAACCAGGCGAACCGGACGCCGGAAACCGTGTCGGAGGCGGACAGGGCGGGACGCACGGACCTGCGCGGCCTGCAGATGGTGACCATAGACGGGGAGGACGCCAAGGATTTAGACGACGCGGTCAGCCTTTTTAAGGATGAGGGAGGACTTTTCCATCTGGGCGTCCATATCGCGGATGTGACTAATTATGTGCAGGAAAATTCCGCGCTTGACTGGGAGGCTTTGGAGCGGGGGACAAGCGTTTATCTCGTGGACAGGGTGATCCCCATGCTGCCGCATAAGCTTTCAAACGGCATCTGCTCCCTGAATCAGGGAGTGGACAGGCTTGCCTTGAGCTGTCTGATGACGATCAACGGGAAGGGTGAAGTGACAGACTATCAGATCGAGGAAACCGTGATAAGGGTTGACCGCAGAATGTCCTACACTTCTGTCAGAAAGATCCTGGAGGACAAGGACGAGGCGGAGCGGAAAGCGTATGGGACGCTTGTGCCCATGTTTGAGGACATGGAGGAACTGGCGTCGCTTCTCAGAAAGAAAAGGCATAAGCGCGGCTCCATCGACTTTGATTTCGCGGAGAGCAAGATCATCCTAGATGAAGATGGGCGTCCCGTGGAGATCAAACCCTATGAGCGCAATGTGGCGACGAAAATCATTGAGGACTTTATGCTGATTGCCAACGAGACGGTTGCGCAGCACTTTTTCTGGCTGGAGACCCCTTTTGTGTATCGGACCCATGAGAAGCCTGACCCGGATAAAATAAAGAAACTCTCGACCTTTATCAGAAATTTCGGCTACCATATCAAGCAGACGGGGGAGGAAATTCACCCGAAGGAGCTGCAGAAACTTCTTAATAAGATTGCGGACACGGACGAGGAGACGCTGATCAGCCGCCTGACGCTCAGGAGCATGAAGCAGGCGAAGTATACGGTGGAGTGCACAGGGCATTTCGGGCTTGCCTGCCAGTATTACTGCCACTTTACCTCGCCCATCAGACGCTACCCGGATCTGCAGATCCACCGCATCATCAAAGAACAGCTTCGGGGAAAACTTTCCGAAGAGCGTATCAGTCATTATGAAGAAAAACTGCCGGAGGTGGCAAAACATGCCTCTAAGATGGAACGGCGCGCCGCTGAGGCGGAGCGGGAGACCGATAAGCTTAAGAAAGCGGAATATATGGAAGAGCGCATCGGGGAGATCTATGATGGTGTGATCTGCGGCATTACCCAGTGGGGGATTTATGTGGAACTGCAAAACACCGTGGAGGGACTGATCCATGTGTCCTCGCTGGCAGGAGACTATTTTTATTATGATGAGGAAGCCTGCGAGATGGTCGGCAAGGAGAGCGGCGTCTCATATAAGCTTGGGCAGCGCGTAACCATACAGGTGAAGGGTGTGGACCGTCTGGCGAGAACGGTGGACTTTGTGTTTCCCGAAGAGGATTGAAAGAAGGTGGAAGTATGGCAAAAGAAGCCATGAAACTGGTGGCTAATAATAAAAAAGCGTACCATGACTATTTTATAGAGGAAAAATATGAGGCGGGCCTTGCGCTCCACGGCACGGAGGTAAAGTCCCTGCGCATGGGCAAGTGCAGCATCAAGGAGGCATATGTAAGGATTGAGAACGGGGAGACTTTTGTCTACGGCATGAATATAAGCCCTTATGAGAAGGGAAATATTTTCAACAAAGACCCGCTGCGTCCAAGGAAACTTCTGCTTCATAAGCTTGAGATAAGAAAACTGGCGGGGAGAATGGCCGAGCAGGGCTATACGGTTGTCCCGCTGCAGGTGTACTTTAAGGACGGCAGGGCGAAGATAGAGATCGGTCTTGCCAAAGGTAAGAAACTCTATGACAAGCGGCAGGATATCGCGAAGAAAGACATGCGCAGGGAGCATGAGAGAGAATTTAAAATCAAAAACCTGTAGATTGCATAGTATAAAAAATAATGATATACTAAACATAGGATTAGTATCCTGTGTCCAAAGAATTACTTCGTAATTCCGGGCATACAATTTTTATGGTATCAATATGGGCCAGTCAAGGTTTCGACAGGGGTCTTGCAGCTGGAGAAGCTATCCGCAGGCTGATGCGTCAAATCGCAAACTTAAACACAAACGCTGAAGATAATTTAGCATACGCTGCCTAAAGGCAGCTGTCCGCCTTAGTGCACCTACACATTAAGATCCGGGCATCGACTATGTAGGAAACGACGCAGGGGACGCCTCTTACCTGCGGGCGTATCAGAGGCTACTGAATCCACTGGGGTGTCGGTCTCCCGGTGGAGGAGGGAATGAGGAGCAATCCGCAATGAGCGACTATGATAGTAGAAGGACAGGGAATGGGCTTTTGGACACGGGTTCGACTCCCGTCTGGTCCACTTTTAAAAAGTTCTTACAATGCTTTTAAATTGGCGTTTTAAGAACTTTTTTTATACAGGAAACAGAATATGCGCTGGCCATGTATATACAGCCTCTTTCACAATTCACTGGACATAGTTATCATTTGGCTGTAGAATATAAAGAAATATGGTGTACTTTTACCAGGGGGAGAGAGGGCGCATTATGGCGGAAGAAAAAAGGGTTGTGAAAAGCGGTGAAAAGGGGAATGTCCTAAATTCTTTGAGGACGAAGATAGTTGGGGTCATGGTACTGGCGATGGTTATTCTGTCGGTATGCCTTTCTGTTGTGCTGATCAGGAATCTGCGGATTCCGCTGATGAATCTGAACCAGAGTTATCTCTACGACCTGGCGCTGGCATACGGCGAAAAGCTGCAGTCAGAGATTGAACAGAAAGGATATAATACGGCGACCCATTATAATAGTCTGGCCGATTCCCTCGGCGGGGTTGGCCTGAAGGGTGTGGATTCCAGCTATGCCTACCTGGTTTCAGCGGAAGGAACGATGCTCTATCACCCGACAAAGGATAAAGTGGGGCAGCCGGTAGAGAATGAGGTGGTGAAAGGTGTGGCGGCGGAGATAGCAAGCGGCACCGTTCCCGAGCCGGATGTTGTGGAGTATGAGTTTAAAGGTTCCGCAAAGTATGCGGCCTACTATGTGACGGAGCGGGGGCACTGTATACTGGTAATCTCGGTGGATGAGGATGAACTGATGAGCACCGTGCACCGGGTTACGCTCACAGGAACTGTGTGTACGGTTGTCATGGTTATCATTGCCAGTATTATCGGATTTTTCTTTGTGAGCAGGATTATCAAACCTATCATTAAGGTGACAGGTGTGGTGGGGCAGCTTGCCCACATGGACTTCTCTGAAATCGAAGGGCAGGCGAAGCTGACGGCACGGGCGGATGAGACAGGACAGATGAGCCGGGCGGTGGCGGAGCTTAGGAGGCAGCTCGTGGAAGTTGTGAGTGATCTGCGGAAGCAGAGCGAGAAGCTGTACGAGGCTTCCGATGTCCTGAACGTGAACGCTTCCGAGACGGCGACGACGGTGGAACAGGTGGAGAAAGCGGTTTCTGAAATATCCGACGGCGCGTCCTCACAGGCGGACGAAACACAGAAAGCCACGGAGAACGTGATACTGATGGGCAGCATGGTGGAGGAGACTACCAGACAGGTGGAGGAGCTTACCGACAATGCCAACGATATGAGAAAATCAAGCGACGAGGCGTTTGAGACACTGCAGAATCTGGAGAAGATCAACGACCGTGCAAGAGAAGCCATCGACGTGATTTACGAGCAGACCAACACGACGAACGAATCCGCCATGAAGATCAGGGAAGCCACTTCGCTCATTACTTCCATTGCGGAGGAGACAAATTTACTCTCCCTGAATGCAAGCATAGAGGCGGCAAGGGCCGGCGAGCAGGGCAGAGGATTTGCGGTGGTGGCAAGCCAGATACAGAAGCTGGCTGAGCAGTCCAATGAATCCGCCAGACAGATAGAAAATATCATTGATTCCCTGATCGAGGATTCCCAGAAGTCCGTGGCCACGATGGAGGATGTGAAGAAGATCATGGAGAGCCAGAGCGAAAGCGTTGGCCGGACGAACGAGCGCTTTGCACAGGTGAGAAACGGCATTACCCAGTCCCTTGACGGTGTGAATCAGATTGCGGATAAGACGAAGAGACTGGATGAGGCGAGAGTCAACGTGGTGGACGTTGTGCAGAACCTGACGGCTATCGCTGAGGAGAATGCGGCCAGCACGGAGGAGACGTCCGCTTCCGTCACGGAGGTAAGTACCATTGTGTACAGTATTTCCGAGAATGCGACGAAGCTCAAAGAGGTGGCGGAGCATCTGGAACAGAGCATGAGTATCTTCAAAATCTGACGGATGTCTTTGGGGAGTATTTATGGAAAAGCGCGAGGATGATCTGGTCGTCGGCGGTTACCGCTTTGCGACAATAGCGGATGCGGAGACGGCCAGAATGGAAATAAAGAAGGTAGAGAATCTGGAGCAGAGGCTTGATTACCGTAAGCCCCAGAACGTACTGCTCGTCTATAACCGGGCGGTGGAAAATCAAGTGTTCCTGACACCCATCGGATTAAGCTATCTGCAGAAGATGCAGAGGGAAATGGAAAAATGGGGTGTGCCGGCGGATAAGATACAGCCGGTTCCGCTTCGGGGGACATTCAGCAACAAGACGGCAAACAGCCGCTCGATCAGGATGAGCGTAGCGAAACGGCATCCGGAATACCAGGGGCGGTTCGTGACTTCGGTGCTGATCAATGTGGTGCTTGTATTTCTTGTTGCGGCGATGCTTGTCATAGCGTGGAACAGTGATACGCCCAATATTGTGAATTACAGGCAGGCTGTGGTGAATGAATATTCGGAGTGGGAGCAGGAGCTTACCAGGCGGGAGAATGCCGTCCGGGAGGCAGAGCGTAAGCTGGAGACCGGGCAGTTAAATGAACAATGACGTAACAGTTCGGTTCAAGGACAGGAAGAGAGGCAGGGCGGTATATGGATAAGTCGAAGATCCTTGTGGTGGACGATGAGAGCCGTATGCGTAAGCTGGTTCGGGATTTTCTGGTAAAGAATAATTATGAGGTTGTAGAGGCGGCTGACGGAGAGGAGGCGCTCGACCTTTTTTTTGAAAAAAACGATATGGATCTGGTGATTTTGGACGTGATGATGCCCAAGATGGACGGCTGGCAGGTGTGCCGGGAAATACGCGCGTACTCCAAGGTTCCTATTATTATGCTGACAGCCAAATCAGACGAGAGAGATGAACTTCTGGGATTTGAACTGGGGGTGGATGAATATATTTCTAAGCCCTTCAGCCCGAAAATTCTCGTGGCGCGGGTGGAAGCCATTCTGCGCAGAACAGGGCAGGCGGCTGCGGAGATGATCGTGGAAGCGGGCGGAATCCGGCTCGACAAACAGGCGCATAGCGTAATGGTGGAAGGAAAGCCGGTTGACTTAAGCTACAAGGAGTTTGAACTGCTCGCGTACTTCATGGAAAATAGGGGGATTGCCCTTTCCCGGGAAAAGATTTTGAACAGCGTCTGGAATTACGACTATTTCGGGGATGCCAGAACAATAGACACCCACGTAAAAAAACTCCGCAGCAAGATGGGAGATAAGGGCGAACTGATAAAAACAATATGGGGCATGGGATATAAGTTTGAAGGAGAATAAATCAAGTCATTAGTCTGGATTGGGCAGACGGATATGACGGGAGGTAGAAATGGCCAAACGTTGGTTTTACAAGGAGGAGTTATTCCTTAGTACAGAGGAAACGAGCCTTTCCGATGAAAATCAGGACAGGATTATTGATCTGCTTGGCAAAAATGTGGCGGTTGGAGTGGTCGGCGGATTCTATGAGGAAGGATTTCCCGTTTATTTTATCAGTTCTTTTGCGCTCAATAATATGGGCATGACTTATGAGCAGTTTATGGAAAAAACAGGCGGCCGTGTACTGGAAGCTGTGTATGAGCCGGATCGGAAGATATTCACGGAGGTCTTTCTCCCGGGGGAGGAGGAGAGCAGGGAATACCGCATTTTGAATGGAAGCGGGGAGCCGGTCTGGGTGCGTGAGATACGGACGCAGTCCTCTGCCAGCGACGGCAGGAGGATCTGGATCAGCGCGGTGAGGCTGATTGATGAGGAGCGCAGGGACAGTCAGCTGTCGAACGAGGCGTTTCGGATGCTTCGGGATACATATTTCCGAATCAGTGAGATTAATCTCAATAAGAATACGATTGTGGATTTGAAGTTTGTGGAGAGCGAAGCGCTGGAGGTGGAGCGCTTAAACGGCGATTACAGGATGACCGTCGCATCCTGTGCGCAGAATCACGTGGAGGAAAAGGACCGGGTTAATTTTGCCAACATCATGTCGGCGGAGAATCTAAAGAGAGTGTTTATGGATGGCGGCGCATCCATCCATTTCAGCTATCTGCGTCTGGTGGAGGGCGAGTGGAAGTGGGTGCGGACCGATCTGGTTCCCGTGGAAAATTTCAGTGAAGAAAACGCCAGGGTCATGTGGTATGTGAAAAATATCACGGAAGAGAAGGCGAAAGAGACGGAAATGACGGATCAGATACTGCGAAAAAACGCGGAGCTGTTTCAGGCGAAGAAGGAGCTGGAGGAGGCGAATGCGAAGATCAGGGAGTCGAACCAGAAGCTGCGCCGTACGCTGAGCGTGGAGGAACAGTATCGGCAGGCGATTGTCTCCGAGGCGGTTTTCGTGTTCAATGTGAATGTGACGAAGAATCTGATCGAGGAAGATTTTTATGAGATTGTAGACGGGCAGATGGAGCCGGTGTTAGCCAGGATGGGCATGCAGGCGCCCTGCAACGCGGACGATTTTTTCCTGCGCTGGGGGAAGGAGCGGGTATTCCCGGAGGACAGAGAGGTTTTTGTGCAGACCATAAACACGAGGCATCTGTTAGAAGCCTATGAGCGGGGAGAAAACGAGCTGATTATGGAAATTGAGACTTCCGGGACAGACGAACAGCCCGTGGTCTTAAGGCACACCATTCTGCTCACGAAGGACGGTGTCAGCGGCGACATACTGGCCCTCAACAATGCCAAGGATATCACGGATATCCGCGCAAAGGACAGGGAAACGAAGAAAGCGCTGTTAGACGCCTACGAGGCGGCGGACCGTGCCAACTGTGCCAAGACGGACTTCCTTTCCAAAATGTCCCATGACATCAGGACACCCATGAACGCGATTATAGGCATGACGGCTATCGCGGGCACCAAGCTTCACGATCCTGACGGGATGGAGGAATGCCTTGCAAAGGTTTCCGCTGCGAGCAAACATCTGCTCTCGCTTATAAACGAGGTGCTCGACATGAGCAGGATAGAGTCGGGTGCGCTCACTCTGGACGAGGAGGAGTTTAACCTTCTGAATATTATAGACAGCATGGTAAATATGCTTTCTGATGCCGCGCGGGAAAAGAAGCAGAAGATAGAATTTCGCGCCCACGGTGTTCAGAATACCAATGTGCGTGGAGATGCGAGAAGGCTGCAGCAGATATTCGCCAACGTGATAAGCAATTCCATCAAATATACGGAAGAGGGCGGGACAATCAGCATAGAAATTACGGAAAAGCCCTCGCAGCAGGAGCATGTCGGATGTTTTGAGTTCGTGTTTAAGGATAACGGCATCGGTATGACGGAGGAGTTCCTGCAGCACATTTATGATCCCTTTGAGCGGGCGGATGATGTGCGTACCAGCAAGATTCAGGGTACCGGGCTTGGTCTGACCATCAGCCGGAATATTATACAGATGATGGGCGGGGACATCCAGATCGAGAGCGAGCCGGGGGTCGGGACGATTGTGACGGTTACCGTACCTTTAAAGTATCAGATGCCGGGCGTGGTGAACAGGAAAGATCTCGCCGGAAGAACGGTTCTGGTGGTGGATGATTCGCCTTTTGCCGGGGAGACAACCAATGTCCTTTTAAGCAGTATGGGTATGCATGGCGAGTGGGTGCAGTCCGGAGAAGAAGCGTTAGACTATATGAAGGAAAAACGGCGGAAAGGGGAAGACGTTTTTGCGATCCTGCTGGATGTGAACATGCCGGGTATGAACGGTATGGAGACAGCGAAAGCGATACGCAGACAGGAAGGTGTGGAAATTCCCATTATTCTTGTCTCGGCCCACGAATGGGTGGATATCGAAGTGGAAGCGCGGATGGCGGGCGTAAACGCGTTTATCAGGAAACCGTTTGATAAGACCAGACTGTTAACGGCGTTCCGCAATTTTATTCCCAGGGAGGTAGTAAAACAGGCGGAAGAGACGCTTGAGCAGATCGGGGAGGCGGATTATTCCGACAAACGGATTCTGGTGGTGGAGGACAATGACCTGAACAGGGAAATTGCCACGGAAATTCTTTCCATGACGGGAGCAATGGTTGAGACGGCGGAGAACGGAAAGGAAGCGGTGGACATGGTGACTGCTTCTGACGAAGGCTACTATGATCTGATTCTCATGGATTTGCAGATGCCTGTGATGAATGGATATGAAGCGACGACGTCGATTCGTGCCATGGAGCGGGAGGACGCCAGAAAGATTCCCATTGTGGCGATGACTGCGAATGCCTTTCTGGAGGACATACAGCAGTCGAAAGCCTGCGGTATGAACGAACATATGTCAAAGCCATTGGATATTGACCAGCTTCAGCGGATGCTGGCAAGGTGGCTTTCCAGGCAAAACAAAAATGCATAAAAAGGTGCCGGTTCCCCGGGAATAGGGAACCGGCACTTTTCTAATTTTAAGAAAGATAAAAAAAGTCTTAAATGTGGGGAAACACACTTTACTTTTACGGACAAAAGGTTGTATTCTAAAAAACGGATATTGGGATTTAGAATTTGGAGGAGACGGGATGAAAAGACGATACATAAAATCCGGGCGCAGGGCCGTAGCAGTACTGCTTATCACGGCATGTGTTTCCATAATGTCTGCGGGATGTGGAGATACGGCGGCGATAGAGGAGGAGGAGACGCTGAGCGAGGTGATTCCTGTAGAGGCGCAGATGCCTGTAGAGGGAACACTTACCTTAAAGAATGAGTTTGTCGGGACGGTCAGCCCGGAAGAATCGGTTTATGTGATTCCCATGGTGACGGCGGAAGTACTCAGCACGGGTATCAGCGTGGGAGATACGGTAACGGCAGGGCAAGAGTTATGTAAACTCGATACCGAAGCGGCGGAGTTACAGCTTGCCAGCGCGCAGGCGCAGTATAATAGTGCGGCGGCGGGCGTACAGGCGGCAGAGGTGGGATATGAGATTGCACAGGCACAGTACGACAGCGCTGTGGCGCAGCTTGACGTGCAGAATGAGCAGACCCAGAGACAGAAGGATCTGACCATGTACCAGATGCAGATGCAGATCGACGGGATCAATGACGGAATCGACGATATCAACGAGCAGATTTATAAACTGGATGAGGACAGGGAGGACGCTAAGGAGCAGCGGGATGATCTGAATAAGGCGAGAAAACAGGCGAACAGCTATGTGAAGCAGGCGCAGTCTGCTTATCAGGCAGCGGCTTCCGCCTATGGATATCCGCAGGCCCAGGCATCATATCAGGCGGCGGTTGCAACAGTTACGATGATGGAATCGCCTGACTATGATAAGACGCAGCATGGCGACGAAGAGGCATATAAAGCGGCCTTACAGGCTGCTAAAGATGAATTGAAGGCGGCGGATTTGGCACTGCAGGAGGCAGAGAAGAATATGAAGCCCCATGCGGATACCTTACAGGCAGCCCAGACGGCGGCGTCTCAGATGGATTCCGCCTACGAACAGGCTAAGGCCGGCATTGAATCCATAGACGACGGGAAGGAAAAGCTTGAGGACTCCCTCTCTGATACATATAGGACAAAAGAACAGACAGAGACCGTCAAAAACCTGACGGAGGCACAGCTTAATATAGACACGCAGGCAGTGCAGGATATCAGTAAACGGACGGCAGCTCTGGGTGTGGATTCCGCGGCGGCGCAGGTAAACAGCGCGAAAGTCGGCGCGGCGGGCGCAGAGGTGGCTATCGACAGTGCGGAGTACCAGCTTGATATGTACACGCTGACGGCGCCGATAGACGGCGTAATTGAGGCTGTGAATGTGAAGGAGCATGATTTAGCGTCTCCCCAGACGCCGGCTTTTGTTATTTCCAATAAAAAGACAATGACAGTCACCTTTGGCGTGAGCGAGGGCATCCGCGGCACACTGCGGGTAGGACAGAAACTCACGGTGGACAGGAACGGCAAACTTTACGATGCGGCGATCACCGAGATTGGCAGCATGGTAGACCAGACTACGGGCCTGTTTATGATTAAGTCCTGTGTGAGTACGCCGGATGACAGCCTGTTGACGGGAAGCAGCGTGAAGGTGACGGCGGAGACTTACAGTCAGGCAAACGCCCTGCTGATTCCCTATGACGCGGTGTATTACGACGACAGCCAGCCTTATGTCTATGTGGCGGAGAGCGGGATGGCTAAGCGTAAGGATGTGGAGACAGGAATTTTTGACATGGATACGATCACAGTGCTCTCGGGTCTTTCCACGGAGGATACGCTGATCACAAGCTGGTCCGCGAACCTCAGGGAAGGGGCGGAGGTGTCCGTTCAGATGAAGACGGCAAGCGATGCGGACGATGGGCAGACAACTGCTGTAGGGGAAGCGGACGGCGCGCAGACTGCAGGCGGAGAGTAGGAGGCAGCGATATGGGATTGACAAAATTAGCTCTGAAGCGTCCTGTCTCGATGGCGCTTGTTGTTCTGGCCCTGGTGGTGTTCGGCCTTTCCTCGATACCGGGCTTTCGGCTGGAACTGACGCCGGATATCGAGATGCCGATGCTTCTCGTCTATACGGTTTATCCGGGGGCGGACCCGGAAAGCGTGGAGGAGCTGGTGACGAAAGAGATAGAGGCGGCAGGCTCAGAACAGAGCGGTGTGACGACCTACACCTCGCAGTCGGCAGAAAACATGTCCATGGTCATGTTCCAGTATGAATACGGTACAGATCTGGATGACGCTTATATGGATTTGAAGACAGCGCTTGACGCTGCTAAGTCGTCCATGCCGGATGACGTGCAGGAACCGAATGTGATAGAGATGGCAATGGATCAGGTGGAAACCATGGACATTTCGGTCACGGCGGTAGGCGACAGCGATGTGTTGAGCTACGTGAACGATACCATGGTGACAGAACTGGAGACGATCTCCGGGGTGGCGGATGTCCAGGTATACGGCGGACGGGAAAATTATATCCGTGTGCTGCTCAACTCCCAGGCTATGAAGGAGTACGGGGTGACCATGAGCGGCATTGCCCAGACCATCGGGGCGATGGATTTTACAGTGCCTGTGGGCAGTGTGAATCAGGGCTCCCAGGATATCGCGGTATCGAGCAGCGCGGATATTTCCGGGGTGGTACAGATCCAGAATATACCCATTACCACAGCGAGGGGACAGGTGATACCGTTATCGGAACTTGCCCAGGTCAGCGACAGCCAGAAAGAGGCGTCCAGTATAAGCCGCTATAACGGGCAGGACAATGTAACGATTGCCATTACGAAAAAGAAAAGTTACGGCACCGTGGATGTGACAAGGGATGTGGAGCGGATGCTGGAGCAGCTGCAGGCGGACAATGACGTGGTCGTGATAGACACGATCTACAACGCCAGCGATATGATTATCTCTTCACTTTCCTCTGTGGGAAGCACACTGGCGCTGGGCGTGTTGTTTTCCATGCTGGTTTTGTTCCTCTTTTTTGGCGATTTCAGGGCCAGCCTGATTGTGGGAAGCGCCATGCCGATTTCCCTGTTTGCGACGATGATCGGCATGAATATGCTTGGCTTTACCTTCAATGTGGTGACGATGGGGGCGTTAGTTATCGCTATCGGTATGATGGTGGACAGTTCGATTGTGGTGCTGGAGAGCTGCTTCCGCCTGAAAGATAAGACGGGAGAATACTATGACGCGGCGCTTAAGGGTACGGGTGTGGTGACGGCTTCGATCATCGCGTCCACGATTACCACGGTGGTCGTTTATGCGCCCTTAAGTACGATGAAGGGTCTCTCCGGGCAGATGTTTTCACAGCTTGGTATGACGATAATCATGGCCATGCTGGCTTCGCTTGTCATGGCGATGACCATTATTCCGCTGCTTTTCCGTAAGTTTAAACCGGTGGAGAAAAAGGATCTGCCGATCAATAAACTTCTTAGAAAAATCAACGCCGGGTACGACAAAGTGCTGCGCAAAATTCTGCCGAAGAAGGTGCTGGTGGTTGTGATATCAGTGCTCCTTCTGGTTGCGGCGTTTATGTTAGTCAGCCAAATCCATACGGAGCTGATGCCAAGTATGGACGAGGGCGCATTTTCCGTCACGGCAAGTTTCCGCTCCGGCACGAAGATGGAGCTGATTGAGGAACAGACGAACTTTCTTGAGAAAATGGCGGAAGAAGATGAAAATGTAGATCACTATTCGTTCAGTGTTTCAGGAGACAGGGCAACTCTGACAGGGTATCTTCCTGATGACTGCGAACTGTCCACGGGACAGGTGATTGAGAAGTACGCGAAGGCACTGGACGGACTGACCAACATGGACATCAGTATCAGCGCAAGCGGCGCCAGCATGAGCAGTATGATGGGAAGCGGCATTGAGATTGACCTGGAGGGGCGTGATCTGGATGACTTGAGGCAGACGGCAAGACAGGTGCAGGAGATGCTGCAGGGAATACCGGGTGTGCTTCAGACCTCATCCAACCTGGCGGAAGCGTCCACACAGGCAAAGATCATGATTGATCCTTTAAAGAGTATGGCAGCCGGACTTCCGCCAGTACAGGTGGCGGGAGAGATGTACAATACGTTAAGCGGCATGAAAGCGGCCACGCTTAAGAGAAGCGGCGAAGAATACGAGGTGCGGGTGGAGTATCCTGAGGGCGAGTACGAGGGTATGAACGATCTGATCAATATGACCCTCACCACAGCGCGCGGCACGCAGATTCCCCTGTCTGAGATTGCGACGGTGGAATATCAGGATTCCCCGGTAACGCTGATCCGTGTGGACGGTATCTATCAGGTGGCGGTGACCGCAAGCACTACAGAGGAAGCGAGATTTACGGCGCAGGATGCGGCGGACGAGGCGATGGAGCAGATGGTGCTCCCCAGGGGCGTTTCCCGTGCGTCAAGTATGATGGATGACATGATGATCGACGAGTTCAAGGCGATTATCACAGCTATCTTTGTGGCAGTATTCCTGATCTTCCTTGTCATGGCGATGCAGTTTGAGTCACCCCGGTTTTCCCTGATGGTGATGATGAGTATTCCCTTCGCGCTGATCGGTTCGTTCGGACTGTTGTATATAACAGGTTCAACACTCAGCATGGTGTCCCTTATGGGCGTGCTGATGCTTGTAGGTATCGTGGTGAATAACGGTATTCTGTACGTAGATACGGCGAACCGTCTGCGGGAAGAAATGTCTTTGGAGGAGGCGCTGATCCAGAGCGGGCAGCTCAGGCTGAGGCCGATTCTGATGACGACATTGACGACGATTCTGTCCATGGTGCCGATGTCTCTCGGGATTGGGGAAGGCTCGGTGATGATGGAAGGTATGGCCATGATAATCATTGGCGGACTGGTTGCTTCCACCGTGCTGATCCTTTTACTGATGCCAACCTTCTACCTCATCATAGACAAGCGGAGCAGAAAGGCGAAAAGACTGGTCAGAAAAGAGGAAAGACAGTTTAGGAAAGAAGAGAAAAAAGCGGAAAAGAGAGCAAGGAAAGAGGAGAAAGACAAGGATAAATAAAAGATAAGAAAAAGACCGGTCCGGCAGATTATTTCATCTGAAACCGGTCTTTTCCATTCCATTTTGCTTCATAGAGCGCCTTATCGGCATTCTGGTAGAGAAGTTCATAGGTTTCGCTCTTGGCGGCGAGACCTATTCCTATGCTGACCGAGAGCTTCTGCTCGGGGTATTCGCTGTCAAAATTCTGGTGTACGATGGAAATAAATTTTTTGAGCATGCCCTCCGTCTCCTGGGTGGAAATGCCGCGTCCGACAAACACGGCAAACTCGTCGCCGCCCAGACGGCCAACGATATCTTTATTGCGGTTAAAATAATTTTCCAGAATGGAGGAAAACTTCCGCAACACCTGATCGCCCACAGGGTGCCCGAGCTGGTCGTTAATCAGCTTGAAATTATCCATATCCATAATCATCAGCAGACCCTGTCCGGGGCGTTCCGACAGCGACATCCGTACAAGCTCTTCAAATCCTTCCCGGTTGAGCAGCTTGGTCAGAGGGTCCATCCTGGCTTTTGTGCGGATGGAACTCATTTCCTTCGAAAACAGCGACGTCAAAAAGAAGAGAAGGAGAGAGGCGATTACGGCGATTATCAGCATGGGAAATTCAATGCCCCATAAATCTTTCAGCACCTCGTTGCGGTTCATGCAGGTGATGAAGTACCAGTCGGTGTCCGGGATCGTAGTGATATTTACAAAATAGACGCTTTCGTCGCCGAGAATATCGTACTGGCCGGTTTTTTCCTCGTCCAGCAGCCTGTTCACATTCTGGTACAGCATGGATTCGTGTTCGCTGGACAGGGTCATGCCGATCATTGAAGCGTCAGAGTCCGCAATGATAAGCCGGCTGCCCGCCGTGACAAAGAAAGCATGCTCTATTTTTTCTGTGGTGATGGCTTCGGCCAGTCTTGAGGCATAATCCAGATATACGTCCGCAGACAGGACTGTTACGGCAGGGCCGGTTCTTAGGCGGCTGCTTATGCTCACGCACGTACCGCCCGTCATGGCATCCACATAGGGCTCGCCAAAGGCAAACTGGTCGTGGGCCAGCCCCTCTTTATACCAGTCCCGCTCTGTCACGACAAAATCTTCTCCGGGTTCCCAGCCTGAGGCGTCAAAGTATCTGCCCTGATCGTCACCCATGTACAGCCCGAAGGGGTAGGCGTCATGCGCGTCCACACTGGTACGCATTAACTCATAGGTATTCTCGTTCTCAAGCCCCAGCTCTTCAATCATGTCTTTATAAATAGTCACTTCGTTCAGAACGGATTTTGCCCATGCACTGATCTCCTCCGCATAGTAATTGGACTTCAGAATCAGTTTTTCCCTGGAAAGGGCCAGTATTTCCCGTCTGACAAGCATAAAGTAGATGCAAATCATCACCAGAACGATAGGTACGATGGTACAGACCAGTTTTATATTCGCCCAGATATAACGGTGTTTTGCTTTCACTAGAAGTCCTCCCCCGGGAAAAGATAAAAACGCTCGGTTTCCCACAACAATACTTGACATAATTTTATCATATGCACCCGGAAAGTCAAGGCAGGACTCTATTGACAAACGGCGGGCGGGATGCTAACGTGTTACCAATCTTACTTTATTTATCGGATTAGGGTGTCGAGGCACCTTACAGCACCCTTATCTTTATCAGGAAAGGATAAATTGATATCATTATGAAATATTCCATGAAGAGGCAGTTTGCCTTCATTTTCATAACGCTGATTACCGGGACGATCCTTCTTTGTCTGATTCTCAATTCGACCCTTCTTGGCACTTATTACCTTAATAAGAAGCAGAACGCGCTGGTGAGCGCCTATTACAGTATCAACGAGGCATCGAAGGCGGGTGATATTACCAGTGAGGAGTACGATATCGAACTGAAGAAGATCTGTGAAAAGTACAATATTCAGGTATTGGTGGCGGACGGGGAATCGGAGGCTGTCAAGTACTCCATGAACGACCCCCGCACCGTGTTGAAACAGCTTTTTGACAATATTTTTCTGGGTGTGGACGAGGAGGGGCTTCTCATAAACACGGCCGATTATAAAATGCGGGTGGTGGAGGATTACAGGACCCAGACGGAGTATATTGAAATGTGGGGGATGCTGGATAACGGGTATCTTTTCATGCTTCGCAGCGCCCTTGAGGGGATCAGGGAGAGCGTGTCCATATCCAATCACTTTCTGGCATATGTTGGCCTGGTCGCTATTATGGTCAGTATTCTTCTGGTGATCTGGCTTTCGAACCGTGTCACCAAACCGATCATGGAGCTGGCAAAGATTTCGGAACGGATGAAGGAGTTGGACTTTGAGGCGAAGTATGCAGGGGACGACAAGAATGAGATAGCCATACTGGGCAATAATATCAATGAATTGTCGGAGGCGCTCGAGAAAACCATCTCCGAGCTGCGGACGGCAAACAATGAGCTTTTGAAGGATATCGAAAGAAAGGACAGGGTGGACGAGAGAAGGCGTGAGTTTCTGTCAAACGTTTCCCACGAGCTCAAGACGCCGATTGCGCTTATTCAGGGCTATGCGGAGGGGCTGAAAGAGGGAATAAACGAAGACCCTGAAAGCAGGGAGTTTTACTGCGATGTCATTATGGACGAGGCTTCCAAAATGAATGCCCTGGTAAAAAATCTCCTTACCCTCAACCAGTTGGAGGCGGGCAATGAGATTATCAATATGGAGCGCTTTGACGTGACGGCCCTGATAAAAAATTATATTGCCTCCGCCGATATCTTAATCCGGCAAAAGGAGATATCTGTCCGCATGGACGACTATGAGCCCGTTTATGTCTGGGGCGACGAGTTCCGGGTGGAGGAAGTGTTTATGAACTATTTCACAAACGCTATCAATTACGCCGGGGGTGATAAGATCATTGATGTAAAAATACGCAGGTCCGACGGGCGGGTGCGGGTGTCGGTGTTTAACACCGGGAGCCCCATTCCAGAAGAGAGTGTGGCGCATTTGTGGGAGAAGTTTTATAAGGTGGACAAGGCCAGAACCCGGGAGTACGGCGGCAGCGGGATCGGTCTCTCCATCGTAAAGGCGATTATGGAATCCATGAACCGGGAATATGGCGTGATCAACTATGACAACGGTGTGGAGTTCTGGTTTCAGCTGGATATGGCATAACAGGTTGGCCGGACCGAATTGGTTTTGACTTGTAAGAATAAAAAATGTAGGGTATAATATAATAACGCAGCGGAAAAACGAAGCACTGTCGCAGGACAAAGACTTTGCGGCTGCAGCGGCATTTATTATTCAAATTAGGGAGATACTGACGTGAAAAAGGCGAATGTTCTTTTGGGCAGTGTAGCGGCGGCCCTTCTGATGACAGGATGCGCTACGGTGCCTGATCTGACACAGACAGAGACGGAATTAATATCGGAATACGCAGTGGGTGTGCTGCTGAAATATGACAAAGGGCACGGAAGAAGACTGGTGGATACTACTGGGTATGACCTGGTGGAGGAGACGGAGGAACCTGAACCGGAACCGCCTGTGGAAGAGACGCCGGAGGAACCCGAACTGGAGGAGACGCCCGAGGTGGTGGATGTAAGCCAGGATGAAGAGACAGCGCAGCCTGCGGCATCTTCAGTGGAAGCGTATTACGGTATTCCCAATATAATGATAAGCTATACAGGATGGGAGATGGTTGATTCCTACCCGCCGCAGGCAGAAGACGAGACGCCGTTTTTCTCCATGGATGCGTCGCAGGGAATGCAGCTTTTGGTGTTGAAGTTTAACGCACAGAATCTGACAGGAGAAGACCAGACATTGAATATGATGGGTTACCGGGCGACATTTCGGATATCCGTAAATGGAGAAGCGAGCAAGGGCGCGCTTGCCACAATGCTGGTGAATGATATGCAGACATTTGACAGCGTAATACCGGCAGGCTCTTCTGTGGATATGGTGAGTATCGTGGAGGTGCCGCAGGGGACAAATCCGAATACGATTGACTTCATTCTCCGGGGCGGTGAGCAGGACGGAACGCTTCATCTCCAGTAGAAGCAGCGGACATCCGTGACGCGAAAAATGGGCATATTTGTAGGAAGAAAAAGAAATTTGTAAGAAATTTGAATTTGCCGTTGACAGAGGAGAAATCTTCTGCTATTATATGAAAGTCGCTTGTGCGAGATGATTTTGAGCATGACGACAGACAGAAGAATGCGCAGCATTCTTCAGAAGTAAATTCCAAAAGGAGTTACTTCGGCGGACCTTGACAAATAAACAGTAATGCAACCCTGAAAAGATTCCAAAGAAGATTTTCAGAAGAGTATCGAACGATACAAACTAACAAACAGTATTAAGGGTAAAAAAGAAGCCAAGCTTGTTTTGACCCGGATCAAAAACCAACCGGGAGAGGGATACCGAGGACCACGGAGTGGTACTCGTAAAGTTAATCCCGGAGGGATTTACTTTTTTTTAAGAGAGTTTGATCCTGGCTCAGGATGAACGCTGGCGGCGTGCTTAACACATGCAAGTCGAACGGAAATGACACGCTGATGCGATTTCGGTCAAATCTTGTGGCATTTTAGTGGCGGACGGGTGAGTAACGCGTGGGTAACCTGCCTTGCACTGGGGGATAACACTTAGAAATAGGTGCTAATACCGCATAAGCGCACGGGGCCGCATGGTCCTGTGTGAAAAACTCCGGTGGTGCAAGATGGACCCGCGTCTGATTAGCTGGTTGGCGGGGTAAAGGCCCACCAAGGCGACGATCAGTAGCCGGCCTGAGAGGGTGGACGGCCACATTGGGACTGAGACACGGCCCAAACTC
>ERZ808035.48-NODE-48-length-161924-cov-23.158693_pt1 | contig 161924 bp, 136 predicted proteins | sample MGYA00380189_ERZ808035 | MGnify/ENA primary metagenome ERZ808035 (study PRJEB31490, sample SAMN06133407) | mouse gut metagenome | isolation source: M5_1 | host: mice | place: China: Chengdu | collected 2015-05 ... | reverse complement strand
GTTAAGCCTGTCGCTAGCGTTCATCCTGAGCCAGGATCAAACTCTCCGCTGTCGGTATATCTTTTTCAAGATTTCCTTTTGTTGGTGTTTGCCCCGGCGGCAGGACGGATCTCCTTATATTCATTAAGGATGTCAACCTGTCTGACTCGGTAATTGACGAGGCCTGCAGGGCTTGCGCCCTGCGGCTCTTGTACTACTTCATCTCTCTTGTCTATTGTAATCGTTTCAGTGTCCTCGGCTTCCGGCTCCGGGCTGCCGCCGCTGCGGTGCCTCTTTTTTGCCGGAAAGGTTTTGCAAAGTTACGGAAAGTTTCCGAGACCGCAAAATTTTCCGCGAAGTTTTTTTTCGCGGCGCTCTCTCTTACGTCGCCGCGGCTGCGCCGGCGGGCTCCGTGGGAAGCTCCCTTCCCGAAAGCGAGTGCAAAGTTACGCCTTTGCGGCGTTCCCGCCAAATTTTCCGGGCGGAAATGTTCATGATAAATGCATTAAAATATGTTATATCAGTGGGCTGCAGGGGGTTACCACACGCGCCGCATGCGGCGCGCACGGGTGCCAAAACGACGGCGCGGGGCTGCCGGGGGCTTTTAGGGGCCTGCTGGGGCTGGGAATCAGCGGCAGGATTATAAATCTTATAAGTCTTATGAATCTTATAAGACTTATGAGCGCGGGGGCGGACATGCCGCGGCATGTCCCTACAGGGAGGAGGAGGGCGTCCTTTGGGATGGGATCAGGCTACTATGATGTAGTCGGCGGCTACTTCGGCTATGGTATCGGGGTCGGGCTGCCACTTGCCTGGGTCGGTGGTACTCATCTTTATAAGGTCCATTATGGGGTAGTAGTCGCGGTCAGGGAGATCTGTGTCGGGGTCGACCAATGAGACTTCGAGGGTCATGGGGTTGATTTCCATCTGGACGTTGTCGGTGTACTCGCCTTCGTTGTCGATGTACTGATTGACTACGGCGGTTATTTCAGCCTCGAAGGCTTTGATGTCTTTTTTCAGATTTTCCATAGTTAGATATTTTGATGGGTTAGAGACCTGGGGGGAGTTTGTTTTCTTCCTCGTCATCGGGAGTCTGGGGCGGCATGTCTCCCTCTTTGGGCTTGACTTTGCGGATGTCTACGGGCTTCTGCATATCAACGGGGAGTGAATTGATGTCCCAGGGCTGCTCTATGTCCCAGTTCTTTTTCAGATGGATCTTTTTGGGGAAATAATATGTCTCATCGGGCTGGATGAAGCGGGCTTTGTATGCGCTGCCATTGCCATAAATGCCATCACCTGACTTGTCAAGGAACAGACGGGCATAATATGTGCCTGGCTGGAGGTAACGGAATGTGGCACGACCATGCTCTACGGGGAGTGTGCGGACTACCTTGTCGCTGCCGTCAAGCAGTTCGATGACAGCCGGGACGGTATCTGTGCCGGACACACTGAACAGTATGGAGCCGTAATCACTCAACGCCTTTGTGGTAATTTCTTTGCTCACAGGACGGTTATGGTCGCCATAGATGCCTACCACAGACGCAGAATCGACTGTCAACCTGTAAGTAGTGGCTGGCTGCCACTCATATTCGGCAATAAACTCCATCGGACGGTTGGCGGAAACATGTCTCAAAACAGGTGCGGCAGCAGGCACCCACAGTGTATCTTTCTTTATCTCCATCCTGATACCCGAGGCAATGAGGGTGTCAAGGGGCTCGGACGACTTGAATATCAGCGGACGGTCGATGTCCTGGGTGGTACTGCTTGCGACATCAAAGGTGACGAACCGCTCCGGCACCTCAACTTTAGGCATCGTATCGACAATGCCAGCAATAGAGTCATCAATGCGTTTCTGCGCAAGTGCTTTGGCTAGCTCCTCCTCGTCTTTGAGCTGCTTCTTGCTCTTCTTGTGGGCTTTGAAATTGAACATCAACGTATCAGATTTCCAATACATGACATCAGCCGAATCGGGCTGGTAGACAGAAAGCCTTATATTGAGGGTATCCATCATTATGAGCGCGGAATCACGCATCCACAGCTCTATAGTATCATTGGTAAAAGAATAATTCGCAACCGAAACAGCCATCAAGTCCACCTCTCCGCTGTCGGCCAGCGCAACCATATGCGGAATAGAGTCTGTGGCAGCACCCAGGGTGACCGTGAGCCGGTTACGCTCCGGACGCTGGTATTCCTTGACATACTGTGCGCGATAATTCTCATTGAACCACGCCAGCAGCAAGTCGTCAGGCAGATAGCGAGGGATGCGCCTCATCACCACGCTGTCACCTCGGGAATAACGTATGGTATCCGCATACTCTATATGTTCGACGGAGGGAGTGACGGGCTGGTCATAGAAAGCTATATCCTCCGAACGGTCCCAGTGCTTGTCATTGTTGACATCATTGATGGCGAATATGCGGTATGGGGCAGCCTTGAGATTGCGGAGCGTGAACTGCCCCTTGGCGTTGGTCTTGGTGATACGCTCAAACGGCAACGTCTCAATGGCCGAATCAGCCAGATTGGTATATGCGCCGACCAGAAACCCAGCAGCCGGCTCCAAAGTGCGCGCTTCAAGCACCATGCCGCTGATGCGGAGCGAGTCGATGAAATCGCCGGTAGAGAAATCTGTAGCGAAGCCGTCAAGCACATTACCTTCGTTGAGGTCCTTGATGGCATCGGCGAAGTCGATGGTATAAGTGGTGTTAGGCAGCAAGGTATCGTTAAGTTCCACCGTCACCGTGTGCGCATTGGCGCGAATGGTGGGATTTTCTTTTTGCGCAGGAGAGATGATGACCTTGCTGAACGCCTGGTCAAGCTCCACGTTTTTGTTCATGGTCAGCGTGACCTTCTTGCCAGAGAAATTGAGAGTCCCCTGCGGAGGATTGGTACGCACCACCACCGGGGGAGTCACATCCTTTGGACCGCCTTCGGGAGTACCCATTGTGGCACACGACACCACAGCCAGAGCAATAGCCGTCAGCGGCAAAGCTCTCAACGCTTTATATCTGCATCTGCCTTTATACATAATATATCAAGGTATATCAATCAGTTTATGGGTCTGGAGCGACAACCGCCACCACGGATGGGATTTTATATATGCTACCACAGCCTCGGTGTTGCTGCATGACAGGGGCTGGATGGACAGCACCGCACCATCAAACAGTGATGCCGCCCACTCGGGATCTTCGCCAGTGAACACAAGTTTGACCTCATCGGCTCTGCTCAGCCTGATATCGCGGTCCTTGGGAGAGCATGTCACCCAGTCGATGCCCTCAGGCAGAGGGAGCGAGCCGTTGGTCTCCACATGTATCCTGCATCCGGCAGCATGCAACGCGTCAACAAGAGCATCATCGATCTGCATCGCCGGCTCGCCACCGGTAAGAATCACAGTCTCAGCCGGAAACTCTCGCACCACCGACACTATCTCCGATGCCGTCAGTTCGGTAAACGCATCAAAATCAGTGTCACAGAAACTGCAACGCCTGTTACAGCCGCTAAAACGGACAAACACGGCAGCCACGCCAGTATAGACACCCTCACCCTGGAGAGAGTAGAATATCTCATTGACGCGATATCGCTTCATATCATTCATAATTCAGGCGACACTGTCGGGGTCATCCAGCTCATAAGACGCGGTGTTATGGGCACTTTCCTGCACGTCAACACGCCAGCAATGCTCCACCTGCGAGCATATCCACCGGGCTATGTTCTCGGCAGTGGGGTTGAACGGAAGCAGTTCGTTGAAATTGCCATGGTCAAGATAGCCGTGTATCTGCTTCTTTATCTTGCTGAAATCCACTACCATCCCCTCGGCATTGAGCTGACGGGCGCGACAATGGATGGTTATAACCCAGTTATGACCGTGCAGACGGGTGCATCTGCTCTCATATGGCAGAGACAGGCTGTGGGAACCTGAGATTTCTATATGCTTGGTGACGTAGTACATGATTTTGTCAATTATCTTTAAGTGACAGCCCCATCTCTGCGGCTTTCTCTATAACCAGTCTTCGGGCTTCCTCGGGATCGTTAGGATTCTCGCTATCAAGAAGATGCTCCTCCATGTAGCTTTTAATCATGCCCACTTCGCGGCTCTGGGGCAGTCCGAACATCTCCATGATCATGCAGCCGTCAATCGGCGGACGCCATGCCCGCAGGCGGTCTTTGGACTCTATCTCCTGCATTTTGGCGACCACGTGGTCAAAATTTTCAAGATTTCGACGCACCTTTTCAGGATTCTTCGATGTGATGTCGGCACGGCAGAGTGTCATCAGGTCATCGATGTCATCGCCAGCCTCCACAAGCAACCTACGTACTGCGGAATCCGTAACCGTATCCTCCACGAGAGCTATGGGTCGCATATGCAGCTCTACAAGTTTGCTGACATACTTGAGCTTGTCGTCCTGAGGCAACTTGAGACGGCGGAACAGCTTGGGCAACATTTTTGCCCCTACGAAGTTATGGTTGTGAAACGTCCATCCGAGGCTGTCATCCCAACGCTTTGTGACAGGTTTGGCGATATCGTGAAGCAATGCCGCCCATCTCAACCATAGATTGTCGGAATTACGTGCCACATTGTCAAGCACTTCCAGAGTGTGATAGAAGTTGTCCTTATGACCGCGCCCGCGCACTGTCTCCACGCCGCGCATGGCAGCCAGTTCGGGGAATATAAGCGCGAGAAGCCCTGACTCCAACAGCAGCCTCCAACCTATTGACGGCATGGGGGACATCATGATTTTCTGCAATTCGTCAGCGATGCGTTCGCGAGTTATGATTTTAATACGCTGGGCATTGCGCTTGATGGCTTCAAACGTTTCAGGGGCAATGTCAAACTGCAGCTGGGTAGCAAAGCGGACAGCCCTCATCATGCGCAGAGGGTCATCGCTGAAAGTGATGTCAGGGTCAAGAGGAGTGCGGATGATGCGCCGCTCGAGGTCATCGACACCGCCGAAATTATCAACCAGCCGACCGAAGTCGTCGGGGGTGATGCTTATAGCCATGGCGTTGATAGTGAAATCACGGCGCGAGATGTCATCGTCAAGAGTGCCCGCGCTGACCTGAGGGTTACGCGAATCATGGCGGTAGGACTCCTTGCGGGCACCGACAAATTCCAATTCCACTCCACGGTGCTTGATCTGGGCTGTGCCATAAGTGCGAAACAGGTTGACATGCGCACCCTTGCCGAGCTTGGCAGCCACAGCCTCAGCCAGATCCACCCCTGAGCCTACCGTCACGAAATCAATGTCCTTGCTGTGACGTCCGAGAAACAGGTCGCGGACATAACCGCCCACCACATAGCATGGCATGCCTATCTGCACAGCCGTGTCACCCACGGCACGTATAACGGGGATGTCGATCTTGCGTCGCAACGCATCTAAATCAGGTAATACCATTGTAAGCGGCTATTGGAAATGTGGATAATGGTTGTGTCAGGGAAATGACTGGGAACTGCTCAGGTAAGGGAGATAATCTCGGTAGGAGCATTTGTGATGCACTCCAGACCGTCATCCTGAACAATGAAGGTGCTTTCGATGCCGACCGCCCCCACATGAGGGATGACGAATTTCGGTTCGAGTGCAATGACATTGTGACGCTGTAATATGTCACGGCTACGAGGGGCTATGACAGGAAGCTCGTTGACCTCAATGCCTACTCCATGACCTATGAAACCTGCATGCTGGCGGTGTCCCATAAAATAGGTGTGGAGGCCTCGCTCCTTCGCCATGCCCATGGCAGTGTTATAGAGGTCAGCCGCCGCCACCCCGGGCTTGCCGAGCTTCATAAGAGCATCTATTATATCTATGGAGCACTGATGGGCATCCAATGCCAATTGCTCGAGAGATTCCAGAGCGAAAGTGCGGCTCATATCGGTCATGTATCCGGTAAAATTGCCACACAAGTCTACCATAACCGAGCAGTGAGGCTTGATAAGCTCGCCACAGGCACCAGTGGGGATGGACGGGTCAAGCCCGGCACCGCCCATGGCAAAGTCATAAGGCGAAGGCACGTCGGCGTTATCGCCCGTAATCAGGCTCCCCATATGTGTCTCCATGGTGTCGCCGCTGATGCGGAACTGCCCAAGGTTGCCGTCAAGGCGCAGAGCTTTCTCGATCTCTATCTCAAACTCTATGTCGGTCATGCCCTCACGATAAAGATGCGGGATGCGCCGGTAGACACCTTCGTGGAGGACGCCGCTACGGCGCAGCTTCTGCAATTCGGCATCGGTCTTGACCGCCCGCACCTCTCGCATCAGCGCCGAGCAATCCTTTATCTGCGCACCGGGGAAGATTGCCCGCATACGCTCCACCATATTATAGCTCATCAGATCCAGCTCCATGCCGATAACGGCTGGACTGTCAAGCAATATGCTCTCAGACATCTGCTCCGGCTTGCGTATATTGACCACGCCATCGCCATGGAGGTTCTCCATGCGTTTGACAAAGTACATCTGGTCACCATCCCGGCTGCCTATATAGGCATATCCGGAATATACGCGCCCCGTCAGATAGTAAAGATTGGCAAAATCGGCAATAAGCAACGCATCAATGGCTGCTTGCTTCATCAACTGACGCACACGGTTCAGGCGAAGCTGCTGCTCATCATGGCTTAAAAGTATAATATTATCATTCATAGTGATATATCAACATTTGTCATCTGCCTAACGTTCATGCATCCGGCTACCAGAGACAATCTCACTGTGGCAATGCATCAGCGGTAAATATGATACCAGCCTGGACTATGCCGTGGAGTGTGTCCGTCCGCATGATTTGCCGCAGAAACACCTCACTGCTGTCACGCAACGTGACACGATGGGGAAGAGTGGCGGAATTCTGATACGATGCACCGAACCCCTGCCCGGTCCATCTGCCGTAAGGGTCAGCCACCGCCATCCTGACGGTATCGCGACGCAGACGGTTGTCAGCAGAGTCCGAGGGGTTGACCGGGTATGACACCTCGAGATAGAGATCGGAATACGGGTAACTGCTGTCGTGTCGGACTGCCACCATAAGACTTCCGGTAGCTATGGAGTCATCCATGCGGGGGCGGAATTTCAGCGTGTCACCGTAGCACCACCCTGCTGCAGGCACTTCCTCGTAGCCACTGGCATCGTCAGGATTGGGGGCACATGCCGACAGTAGCGCCAACGTAATCGCCGACACCATAGCTGCAATGCCATATCGTTTCGTCATCAGAGATGTCACTGTCAGTCCTGTTTATCTTGTGACGGCGGCTGCGAGCCGTTACCCTGGTTCTTATTGCGGTTACGGTTTCGATTGCGACGAGGAGTGGCATCTGCGCCTTTGGGTGCCGACTTGCCGCCTTCTGAGGGCTTAGATGTGGCGCCATCCGCAGATTGCTTCGCGGAAGTATCCCCATCGGCTGCCTTGCGAGCCTTATCGGCTGACGGTTTGCGCTTCTTTTTCTTCTTTGCCTTGTCAAAGCGTGTGAGGCTTTCCTGCTCCACAAGGTCCACCACCCTTTTCTCGTCGGGCTTCTTGGCTCCGTCAGGGAGCAGTGTCATCGGTTTCTCACCTTTCTTGTTGAGAGAGATGATTTCAAACGCCCTCTTGGCACTTATGGTCACGAGATTGGCAGGCACATTCTTGTCAGTGGAATATGTGATTTCCTTCTTGAATATGTCAGTCTTGAAATGGTAGTATGTGCCGTCGGCAGTTTCCAAAGTGACATCCTTGCGTGGGAGCTTCTTGACGCTCTCTACGTAAGCGTCCACCTCGAAGTTAAGGCAGCACTTGAGCTTGGCACACTGCCCTGCCAGTTTCTGCGGATTGAGCGAAAGGTCCTGGAATCGCGCGGCTGCCGTACCGACAGACACAAACGAAGTCATCCACGTAGAGCAACACAGCGGACGGCCACACGGGCCGATACCGCCTATGCGTCCAGCCTCCTGACGCGCACCGATCTGCTTCATCTCGATGCGCACCTTGAAAGCATCGGCAAGCACTTTGATGAGCTGACGGAAATCCACGCGCTCATCAGCGATGTAGTAGAAGATGGCTTTGTTACCGTCACCCTGATACTCTACATCACCGATTTTCATATTGAGATGCAGGTCTTCGGCTATCTTGCGGGCACGTATCATCGTGTCGTTTTCCTTGGCTTTAGCCTCCTCCCATTTCTCAAGGTCGGCAGGACGTGCATGGCGGAATATGCGCTTCAACTCAGCATCAGGCTTCACATTGGCTTTGCGCATCTGCTTCTCCACAAGCTGCCCTGTCATGGTCACCTCTCCGATGTCGTGCCCGGGGTTAGCCTCCACAGCCACGATATCGCCGATGTTAAGTTGCAGGTTGGCAGTGTTGCGGAAATAGCCCTTGCGCGTGTTTTTGAACTGCACCTCCACGATATCCGAGGCTGTGAAGCCGCCAGGGACATCGCCGAGCCAGTCATAACAGTAGAGCTTGCCACGCGGCTCCCCCTTGCGGCGGCAGCAACCGCCCCCACATGAAGCCGCGCACCCAGTCTGGCTCCCGCCGTCAGTCAGCACCTTCTCATCCGTCGGGTCAGGCTGCGATGGCACAGCTGAGGCGTTACGGTTCTTAGATTTATCCATCGTGGAGACGCTTTACTTGGCGAAACTTACCGAACGTGTCTCACGGATCACGGTGATTTTCACCTGGCCGGGATAGGTCATCTCATCCTGTATGCGCTTGGCTATCTCTTCAGAGAGCTTTTCGGTCTCTACATCGTCAATCTTATCAGCACCGACAATCACACGCAGTTCGCGGCCAGCCTGGATGGCATAAGTCTTGACCACACCGGGATATGAGAGAGCGAGCTGCTCGAGGTCGTTGAGACGCTTGATATAAGCCTCGACAATCTCACGGCGAGCACCGGGACGCGCCCCGGATATGGCATCACATACCTGTACGATGGGAGCCAGGAGCGATGTCTGCTCTATTTCATCATGGTGTGCACCGATAGCGTTGCATATCTCGGGCTTCTCCTTATATTTTTCAGCGAGTTTCATGCCGAGGAGCGCATGCGGAAGTTCGGGCTCTTCGTCAGGCACTTTGCCTATATCATGGAGGAGTCCGGCACGACGTGCTTTCTTGGCATTGAGACCCAGCTCGGTAGCCATGATGGCACAAAGGTTGGCAGTCTCGCGGGCGTGCTGGAGCAGGTTCTGACCGTAGCTTGAGCGGTATTTCATCTTGCCTACCATGCGGATCAGGTCAGGATGCAGACCATGTATGCCGAGGTCTATGGCTGTTCGCTTGCCAGTCTCGATGATTTCCTCCTCGATCTGCTTGCGCACCTTGCTCACCACCTCTTCGATGCGGGCGGGATGGATACGGCCGTCAGCCACAAGCTGATGCAGAGCCAGACGGGCTATCTCGCGGCGCACAGGATCAAAGCCTGAAAGCACGATAGCTTCGGGAGTATCGTCTACGATGATTTCGATGCCTGTCGCTGCCTCGAGGGCACGGATGTTGCGACCCTCACGGCCTATGATGCGGCCTTTGATTTCGTCACTGTCGATATGGAACACTGTTACCGAGTTCTCTATCGCCGTCTCAGTGGCAACTCGCTGGATGGTCTGCACGACGATACGCTTTGCCTCCTTGTTGGCGGTCAGCTTCGCCTCGTCCATGATATCATTGATATAGCTTGCTGCAGCGGTCTTGGCTTCATCCTTAAGCGATTCCACCAGACGCTCCTTGGCTTCCTCGCTTGAGAGACCGGATATGTGCTCGAGCTCTTCCTGGGCTTTGAGTCGCATTTTCTCAACTTCGCCCTTGCGCATGTCAAGCTGAGCCTGCTGGGCTTCGAGATTGACCTTGGTGTTCTCTATCTCATTGCGGGCGCGCTGGTTCTCGCTCTGCTGCTGGTTGAGCTGCATCTCGCGCTGCTTCATCTTGCTTTCGAGGCTCTGGATCTTCTGCATGCGCTGGTTAGCCTGACGCTCAGCCTCGCCTTTTATCTTGAGTTCCTCTTCGCGTGCTTCAAGGAGTTTGTTCTGCTTTATGACATTGGCTTCAAGATGAGCCTCTTCGATGATAGACTTTGCGCGGGTCTTCGCCAGCCTGCGCTGTAGGAGGATTGTGACACCGGCACCTATGGCTATGGCTACCAGGCCTACGAGAATGGGAATGAATACGTCCATATTCGTGTGTGGGTATATGTGTAAAAAAACAAATGCACTCTACGTCGTCGGAGCATCTGCGTTCCTTCGGAGTCCGCCAGGCATCATGGGTGCAGGATGTGTCATGATGGCTGTCAGCGGATAGATGGCTGCACAGATGACTCAAGATGTAGGTGCAGGGATAACAGTAGTGTGATTTTAAGGTGTATCGCGTAAATGTGATGACGAGCGGAACCCTCTGCGGGTTTAAGGCTGCAAGTCAAGAAGTCTGGTCAAAGCGGCATCAGTCGCTTCCGAGGCTGCCTCTGCAGCCCTGATATCGGACTCTTGTGTTATATTGAGCCGGGCAAACTGCCATGCCACGAGGGCGAGCAGCTCTGCCGACGAGCGGTCGGGGTAGCGTTCGTGCATGAGCTTCCACAGATGGTTGACATGCGACACCGCTTTCCTCATGATTTCCTCATCCTGTGGCGACACAGTCATCGGAAACGGACCTTGGTCAGCTATACGTAGTGTTATGTTCAGTTCGTCTTTCATCGCATCAGTGGGTCAAATCATTGATGCATTGGTCGATTTCCCGCACCAATCCTGTCAGTATTTCCTTCACGCTTCGGCGGTCATCGTCGGTCGGAGCTATGGCGGCGGCAAGTTTCAAGGCTCTGAGTTCACCGCTGAGACGTTCTATCTCAGCTTGACACCTCTCTATCTCAGCCCGCTGGCTCCTAATCTCGGCATCGGCTTCGCGCTTGTCAGCGAGCAGCTTCTCATAGCGCTCTGTCAATATCAGACACTTGGCGCGGATGCTTTCAGTGTGTAACCTAAGCGATTGGGACATTCCTTTCAGAATTTCTGCAAATATAGCGAAATTATCCGATTTGAAGGCACATTTGCAGGGATAAATATCATAAGCCTGACAAACTTAATGATGACAAAATGCGATGGCGGCGACATTTCACAATGTCGCCGCCATCTTGTATGCTTTAATCTAAAAACACATCTTTCTTACCAATTCTATTATTTCTTGCATTAACCTAAAAACATCAGATTGAAAATGTATGGAGTCAGAATTTCCGAAGCCCGTTGAAGCTCTAAAAGCCACGTCTCCGCTTCCGACACTGCAAAATTACGACAGCCGTCAACCCCTCGCAACAAAATATAACTTAAATATAAATCAAAATCAAGATTAAATTTTATTATTTATCTAATAATCAAAAGATTAATTAATGCAATAAAATTCATAAATATAGATGCAAATATCACCAATATCATTATAAAAACGAACCAGCGCGGCATGACTCGTCCCTACTACCAGTCAATCTTTTGTTGCATATGGGTAACAAAATGAGAGTGCCTCGATAGCTATGCTAAAATGCTGTATAATTCTTGTAGGGACATGCCGTGGCATGTCCGCTTTCAGCAGCACTCGCAAATGTAAAGCCTGAGGGGCGGACATGCCACGGCATGTCCCTACACTATTCCGATTTTCTTACATGAAATTAGATTGACAAGCTGTAGGGCTGCACCCTGGTGCAGCCGATGACGTAACTATGGCTTATTATCAGCATCGGAGTGCATCCCTACAATTTTGGGCGATTTTTGAGTTATATACATCACCACATCACTAAGCATAATAAAGCAGCCCCATCGACATATGACATCGATGAGGCTGCTTTGATGTATGGAAATGAATATATCAGTTGAATTTGGCGTTGCGCATGTCGCCTGTTTCGATGAATGCTTCGTGGAAGGCGAATGCGTTGCAGAACGAATGGGGAGTGTGGGCGTTGGCACCGCGGGCGAGATAGTCACGCAGCAGCGGACGATAGTCGGGGTGGGCGCAATGCTCTATGATTTCATGGGCGCGCTGTATCGGCGACTTACCACGCAGGTCGGCTATGCCCTGATCGGTGATGATGATGTCTACCGAGTGCTCCGAGTGGTCCACGTGTGACACCATGGGGACAATATTGCTGATAGCACCGCCCTTGGTGATAGAGGGACATGAGAATATCGAGAGGTAGGAGTTGCGGGTGAAGTCGCCACTGCCACCGATACCGTTCATCATCTTGGTGCCGGTCACATGTGTAGAGTTCACATTGCCGAATATATCAGCCTCAAGAGCGGTATTCATGGCGATGATGCCGAGTCGGCGCACCACTTCAGGTGAGTTGGATATTTCACCAGGGCGGAGCACTATGCGGTCATGGAAGAAATCCATATTGGCAAATACGTGGTCCATCATCTCGTCGCTGAACGACATGGAGCATGCACTGGCAAACTTGCACTTGCCACTTTCCATAAGTCCTACCACAGCATCCTGCACAACCTCGGTGTACATCTCAAATGCAGGTATATCGTCACGCTCAGCCAGACCGAAGAGCACAGCATTTGCCACATTGCCCACGCCGCTCTGGAGAGGAAGGAACTCCTTGGGGATGCGTCCGGCACGTAGGTCGCTCGCAAGCAGGTCGCAGACATTGGCAGCTATGCGCTGGCTCACCTCATCAGGGGCGGTGAATGTCTTGGCTCCGTCCTTGGCATTGGTTTCCACGATGCCTACGATCTTGGCAGGGTCGATATGGAGCACAGGGCTGCCGATGCGGTCAGATGCCTTGTAGATGCCTATTTCGCGGCGATAAGGAGGATCCAGAGGCAAAACGAGGTCATGCACACCGCGCATGCGTGGCGACACCTCGTGGTTACGCTCTATGATGATTTTGTCAGCCATCATGGCAACAGTCGGGCTCATACCCACGCCTGTACCGAGCACGGCGTCGCCGTTATCATCGATATCAGCCACCTCTATGATACCGATATTCATCGGTCCATAGAATCCATAGCGCAATTTCTGAGCCATCTCTGACAGATGCAGGTCAAAGTAGTTGATATTGCGGGCATTGATGCCTTTGCGCGAGTCAGTGGTGCTCTGATAGGGAGCGCGCTTGTCGATGGCGTTGGCACGACCGAGCGCACCGTCTACATGGTCGTTGGTAGAAGCACCGGTAAAGAGGCTCACCTTGAAGTCACGTCCCTCGGCGTGTTCCTTTGTAGCGATCTCTGCCAGAGCCTCGGTGACAGCTTTAGGTGTACCGCAGGCAGTGAATCCTGAGAGACCGATGTTGTCGCCGTTCTTGATGTATTGAGCGGCTTCAGTGGCTGAAATTACGGGAAATGCCATGATTTTCTCTGTTTATGATATGATGTTAATGTGAGTATTTTAGTAAATTTGCAGCCGAAATCCTGTCATATTGCAATACCGCCCTTTAGACACAACCGATTGGGTCATAAGGCATTATTTTTCCGAATTGCAAAGATAGTCCTTTCTTTTTCGCAAAATTACAAAATACTTTTATGAAGTGCAACAAAGAGTTGCACACTTTTAGCCGATGAGTGCAATCGAACCAAACCCTGTAACCGATAAGAAATTATATATAGAGACCTACGGCTGTCAGATGAATGCCGCTGACAGCGAGGTGGTCGCATCTGTCATGCAGATGGCAGGCTACAGCCTGACAGACTCCATCGAAGATGCGGACGCTGTGCTACTCAACACCTGCAGCATCCGCGACAATGCCGAGCAGAAGATAGTGAGCCGGCTTGAAGCACTCAATGCCATGCGTCGCAAACGCTCTCGCTCCCATCGGCTTCTGACCGGGGTCATCGGCTGCATGGCGGAGCGTGTACGCGACACTCTGATCAACGACTATAACGTAGATATAGTGGCAGGACCTGACAGCTATCTTGACCTCCCTGCTTTGTTTGCTGCCGCCGAAAGCGGACAAAAAGCCATCAATGTGGACCTTTCGACCACTGAAACTTACCGCGACATCATACCGGTGCGCATCGGCGCCAACCGTGTCAGCGGCTTTATAAGCATCATGCGCGGATGCAACAACTTCTGCTCCTACTGCATCGTCCCCTACACTCGCGGCCGCGAACGTTCGCGCGAGCCCCGCAGCATCCTCGCCGAACTTGACGACCTCAGAGCCAAGGGTTTCCGCGAAGTGACACTGCTTGGTCAGAATGTCAATTCATATTCCTTTACCGACCCGGCTAGCGGAGCTACTACACGTTTCGACCATCTGCTCGCCATGGTTGCAGAACATGCGCCAGAGATGCGCATCCGCTTCACCACATCACACCCTAAGGACATGAGCGACGAGACCATAGCTGTAATAGCCTCACATCCCAATATCGCGCGCCACATACACCTTCCGGTGCAGAGCGGCAGCAACAAAGTGCTCAAGGCGATGAACCGCAAATACACGCGCGAATGGTATCTCGGACGCATAGAAGCCATACGCAAAGCCATCCCCGACTGCGGCATATCCACCGACATGTTTACCGGCTTCCACGACGAGAGCGAGGATGACTTTGCCCAGACCCTTTCGCTGATGAGGGAGGTGGGATTTGACTCGGCGTTCATGTTTAAATACTCTGAACGTCCTGGTACATTGGCAGCGCGGACGATGCCCGACAACATCCCCGAAGATGTGAAGATAGAGCGTCTCAACCGCATGATAGCACTGCAAAACGAGCTGTCGGCAGAAAGCAACCGCCGCGATATAGGCAAGGAGTTTGATGTATTGATAGAGGGTGTCTCCAAGCGCAGCACCGACCAGCGCATAGGCCGCAACAGCCAGAACAAGGCTGTCATAGTGCCACGCGGTGACTACAAAATCGGCGACACCGTCCGCGTCCGCATCATATCCTCCACCTCCGCCACCCTGATGGGAGAGTTGGTATAAGAGGATCCGCGTTGTAACAGGCAGTAACGTAATTAAACGGTTGTAGGGACATGCCGTGGCATGTCCGCTTTCAATCAAAGGTCATCATAAAAAACGTCTCAGGGGCGGACATGCCACGGCATGTCCCTACATCTATCGGCGGATGGGGTTGAATGTCAAGGGCTTGCCGTAGGCTCTGCATGGGGGATTGATGCCTGGCATATTCCAGTAGGCGACGCGACCATTTAGGATGGTAACATTTACTTTATAATCGGTGGTCATGCCTGCCAAGGGAGTCCAACCACACTTGCTGACCACCTCCGAGTCGGTGATGACGTGGGGTGTGTTACGACGCGACACAAGCACGAAGTCAGCGTACATGCCGGTATCCACGAAACCTCGTTCTTCGATGCCGAACACACGCGCCGGATTATGACACATCTTTTCTACGACCAGTTCCGGGCCAAACAGGTCAAGCATCTTGACAAGCGAAAACTGTACCATCGGCATGCCTGACTTAGCTTTCAACGCCCCACCCTCCTTGTCGGCAAGCAGATGCGGAGCATGGTCAGTGGCAATGGTGTCGATAAGCCCCGTGCGCACGGCATCACGCAGAGCCTCCCTATCAGACGCAGACTTGACAGCCGGATTGCACTTCATACGTGCACCCTTTTCAGCCCAATCCTCATCGCTCAAAAGCAAATATTGCGGACATGTCTCTGCCGTGATACGTTTTCCGAGCACCGGTCCACGAGTGAACAGCTCCAGCTCAGCTGCCGTACTTACATGTGCAACGTGTAGCAGCGCATCATGTTTGCGAGCCAGCTCCACTATGGCTTTCGACGACTCATAGCAAGCCTCGGCTGAACGAATACGCGAATGGTAGTCGACAGGTAAGTCCGCCAATCCATCAGGATTAAGCCGCTTCAGATTAGCCTGTATAACCTTTTCGCTCTCAGCATGCACCACTATCGGACACGGGACATCGGCAAGCAGACGTTCTATGAGCTTGCCGTCTGACACCATCATATCCCCCGTGGTAGACCCGAGAAACAGTTTGATGCCAGGAACCTGGGTATAATCCGCCTTAAGCAGTTCATCCCTGTTATCAGCAGATACCCCTATAAAAAAAGCATAATTGGCATCAGAACGTCCGACTGCCAGAGCCGTTTTTGCCTCCCAACGGTCAACAGTAGTAGTCTGTGGTACCGTATTGGGCATGTCAATATAGGAAGTGACTCCACCAGCGACGGCAGCGGCACTCTCAGATACAATGTCAGCCTTCTCGGTCAGTCCTGGGTCACGGAAATGCACATGGGTGTCTATAACACCAGGGAGGAGATATGCACCATCCCCATCAATTATGATTGCATCCAGGTATTTCTCTATTAGTCCCTCAGGCAACCAGCCGTCAGTATCGTATGATACAGCTTTGATACGATGGTTACGGACTGCTACTATACCGCGACGCTTACGACCGCGGTTGACAATCGTCACATTATATATAAGCATCGAGGTCTCCATAGATGTGCATTGAAGATATCTTATTTTCCCTCGGGCAGTTCGCGGCGAGGACGCGAGTAATCGGGATAGTGCTTGAAGAGGCTGTCCCATTTCAGACGCAGCACACCGAACATCGCCTCACCGAATATTCCCGAATTCATCTTGCTGGTGCCAAGCACCCGATTGACGAAAATGATGGGCACTTCCTTGATAGAGAACTTGTAGTTGTAGACGGTAAACTTCATCTCTATCTGGAACGCATAGCCCTTGAAACGGATATCGTCAAGCGGCAGAGCTTCAAGCACGCGCCGCGTGTAGCATACAAAACCAGCCGTGGTATCATTGATAGGCATTCCGGTAACTATCTTGACATATTTGCTGGCAAAATAGCTCATCATTACGCGCCCCATAGGCCAGTTGACCACATTTACCCCCGTGACATAACGTGAGCCGATGGACATATCATGACCCTCAACGGCGCATGCATCACGCAAGGCTATCAGATCGGCTGGATTATGGGAGAAATCAGCATCCATCTCAAAGATGTAGTGATACCATTCGCGTTCAAGCGCCCATTTGAAACCCATGATGTATGCCGTACCCAGTCCGAGTTTGCCGGGACGCTCCAGCAGATGCACACGTCCAGGGTGCTCCTCCATCTTGTCGCGGACTATCTGGGCAGTTCCGTCAGGCGAATTGTCGTCAATGATGAGGACATCCATAGGATGCGGCAATGCGAATACAGCCTCTATTATAGCGGCGATGTTCTCGCATTCGTTATATGTGGGTATGATGACAATGCTGTCGTTGTGCTGGGTATCCATAGTGTTCGATATATAACCGGCAGGAATTGCGGTCAGTTGATTATTTCGTATGATAGAGAGGAGGCATCAAGAGTCTGGCAGAGGCTACGGCGCGGGGCTACCAGCACTCTCCTTATGTCTGGCAATGACAACAGCGGAAGGTCGTCAATATGATCAGTCACCACCATGCCTATATCTCCTAACCGCTCTGCGACTGCCAAAGTTCGGACAGCCTGCAATTTCGACTCCGAACGGGTCTCATGTCCCATGCCACCAGTGGCTGCGTCATAATCCGTAGCCACAAGATAACGCAGCCCCATCTGTCTGACCATGTCTTGCAGGCAGAATCTCATTCCAGCCGAAGCTATCACGACATCGCCTCCATCGGCAATCCAGCGGTTGATAATCCTACGCACAGACGGGCGCACCTTGGCAAGCATAGCTGTTGTGAGAGCGTCAAAATCAGCATCCGTCATGACATCAATCGCAGATCTGCATATCTGCTGCTTGAGTTCGACATGTGATGACATATGCAGGATGCGCTTCATCATAGCCCAACACAGCAGTGACATCTGCCTCCATCTGCGTCGCTTCATCTGGTTCATGAGAGTGCCGTAGAGAAGCATTTTGAGCGAGTTGCCACACAGAAGAGTGTCATCAACATCAATCACCGCTATTTTGCTCATTTCTGTCATGGCAGACGGTCAAAATGGTGGAAAAGAAGGTTATACTGCCTATGATAATACCCGTCAGAATTTTGGTGTAGGATACTTATGCCCGGGCTTGAAGTCGACCGACCAGGGATAACGCACCAATGTACCAGGCTTATACAGCGACACATCCGGCTTGCAGATGGCGCAACGGCGGGTCACCGCTATCGTGGCTGTAAACAAAGTAATATCCGGATTGAGCGACATGAGCCTCTTGGCGGCACTACCCAACGTTGAGCCTCCGTCGACCGAGTCATCCACTAAGAGCACATGCCGGGAGCCAAGCTCTTTGACCTCCTGAGGCATCTCGAATTTGCGTGACAGAGAGTGTTTTTTGGTCGAACGGCCTGTTTCTTTGATTTCACGCAACTTCTTGAGAAGCCATTCGGGTGTGATACGGAAAAGCACATTGAACACCTTGCGCGATGCGGGTTTATTGTCAAGAGGCTTGATGTAATATACTTTAGCCTGAGGGTAGCATTTGGCAACTTCGTCGGCAACGTAGACACCGGCGGAGCGTATGCCTATGATAACATCTGGCTGAAACTGCATGTGATGCACCTTCTCAGCCAGCTTCTGGCAAGCGGTCTTAAAATGTTGCTCTTCGAGAGTAACTAATTCCATTTATATAGTGTCACTTTTTCTGACGCAGGGTGATGTGCGTAGTAGTTCAGAAAAGACGTGTGTTTTTATTGCCACAAATATACAAGTTAATTTTGACAAAACCATAGATGGCGTAACATTGTTAGAAAAATAAGCAATTGTATACCGTTTGTCGCCATGTCATCACCATCACAACACAGGCTATCGACCCTTACTCCGATGCAGCAACGCATCACTGGAATCCTCAATGCCACAGTACTCATATTGTCGGTATTGCTAATCGTGTTCATATCGGTCGACACTTTCCAGGGCATCCCGTTCCTTGACAACCATGTATATATGACATTCCAATTCTGGGTCTGCATCATATTCATGGCGACGTTTTTCATAGAGATGTCATTTGCCCGCAGCAAATGGCGGTATATCCGCCGCCGTTGGCTTTTCTTTCTCTTGTCCATCCCTGTGCTCAACATCATCAACCAGTTCAACCTCAATCTTAGCCCCGAGACGGTGTATTTTCTCCGCTTCATCCCATTGGCGCGCGGAGGTCTGGCGATAGCCATCATCGTGGGATTTTTTGCCCATAACCGGATGGCTTCAGTATTTGCGAGCTACACATCCATACTGGTGCTGGTGGTGTACTTTTGCAGCCTCATCATATTTGAGCGCGAGCAGCCGGTCAATCCGCAGATACCCGACTATTCATCAGCACTGTGGTTTTCGTGCATGGTCGTGACCACTATCGGATGTAACATAGCCCCTCTGACCATATCGGGCAAGATATTGCAAATAGTGCTTTCGGGCATGGGAATGATCATGTTCCCTCTTTTCACAGTGTTCATCACCTCCACTGTGATACGCCTGCGGCAGCAACGTGCCGACAAAATCACGGCGCAGACACATGCCTCCGATGCGTCCACGTCAAAACAACCAGAGCCTGCTGCCGACAACACATCTGACGGGCCTAATCCCCCTCAGTCATAATGAAATCAAGCGGGATACACCCACCATATTGCCATATCGGCGAAAAATGGCTATATTTGTCGGTCTTATCTCACTTGAATATCACAGATGGAATCATTCCTCATAAAGGCGGCGCAGCTGATAGCCGCACTCGCTTTTCTGGTGGTCATGCACGAGCTTGGCCACTATATCTTCGCCCGCATATTCGGCATAAAGGTCGAGAAATTCTACCTTTTTTTCAATCCAGGCTTCTCGCTGGTCAAATGGAAACCTAAAGAAAAAGCCAAGAAGTCCGACGGACGCGCCACTTGGCGTGACACCGAGTACGGCATCGGATGGCTGCCTCTGGGTGGCTATGTCAAGATAGCCGGCATGATCGACGAGAGCATGGACAAAGAGCAGATGGCAAAGCCGCCGCAGCCGTGGGAGTTCCGTTCGAAACCAGCCTATCAGCGTCTGCTGGTCATGCTCGGCGGAGTGCTCTTCAATTTCATCCTCGCCATCCTGATATATGCCGGCATAGCTATCTACTGGGGTGACAAATATGTACCTTTAGACAAAGTGACCGAGGGCTTTGACTATGTGCCCACGGCGCAACAATACGGATTCCGCAACGGTGACATCCCCCTGAGCGCCGACGGCAAACCGCTTGATGCCGCAGACCAGCAGTTTGTCCTCAAACTCGCCGAAGCCCATGAGGTCAAGGTGCTCCGCAACCATGCTGACACCGTTACCATCAAGCTTCCTGACGATTTCGTGCTGAAACTCAACAACGACCGCGGATTGCTCGCTCCGCGAGTGCCGGTGTATGTCGACAGGCTCGTAGCCGGAGGACCGGCGGCTGTGGCAGGAATCCGTGAAGGTGACCATATCATCGGCGTAGGCGACAAAGCCACGCCGAGCTTCACCGAACTGACACCAGCGTTGCGCTCACGTGCCGGGCGCGACACGGACATACGCGTAATCAGAAGCAACGACACTCTTACCCTGAAAGCCACTCCTGATGAATACGGCAAACTCGGTTTTCAGCTCCGCTCCCCTGTCGACATCTATGAGACCGTGACGGTCAAATACGACCTCCTGAGCGGATTCCCCCGTGGATGGGAAATAGGTACCGAAACACTCGGAGCCTATGTGGGTTCGCTGAAACATCTGTTTTCGTCAGAAGGAGCACAGAGCATCGGCGGATTCGGAGCCATGGGGTCGATGTTCCCTGACACATGGAACTGGTATGCGTTCTGGCAGATTACCGCCTTCTTCTCAGTGGCACTCGCCATCATGAACCTGCTGCCTATCCCTGCACTTGACGGCGGACATGTGCTATTCTTGCTTTACGAGGCCATCGCACGCCGCAAAGCCCCCGAGAAGGTCATGGAGATAGCCCAATACATCGGCATGTGCTTCCTGCTCTGTCTGTTGCTGTATGCCAACGGCATGGACTTGTTCAGAGCCTTGTTCAAATAACCGCCATCACCTACTACAACAATGACACAGACAGCATATCCTACGATTACACTACGCCCGGGCAAGGACGAATCACTCATGCGTTTCCACCCGTGGGTATTTTCGGGAGCCATAGCTTCCATGCCTGACGGAATAGAAGAAGGTGACATCGTCAAGGTAGCATCGGCAGACGGCCGTCTGCTCGGCATAGGACATTACCAGATAGGCAGCATAGCCGTCAGGATGCTCACGAGCGATGCCGACACCGCCATCGACGGCGACTTCTACCTTGCCCGTCTTACAAGCGCATGGCAGCTGAGACGTACCCTCGGACTGCTTCGTGATGACAATGACGCATTCCGCCTGGTACATGGTGAAGGCGATTTCCTACCAGGACTGATCGTAGACATCTACGGTGACACAGCGGTCATGCAGGCACACTCTCCAGCCATGCACTATGCGCGTAACATCATAGCCCAGGCTCTCACCGAACTGCCTGAGGCTCGTATCAAAAACGTGTATTACAAATCTGAGACAACGCTGCCCTACAAGGCGAGTCTTGACCCACAGAACGACTATATCCTCGGGCACGACACGGGCAACATCACCACCGAAAACGGACTGAAATTCCATGTCGACTGGCTCAAAGGACAGAAGACAGGTTTCTTCATAGACCAGCGTGACAACCGAGCTCTGCTGGGTCGCATGTCTGCCGGACGGCGTGTGCTCAACATGTTCTGCTACACAGGCGGTTTTTCGGTCTATGCTCTGGCTGGAGGTGCCGAGCGTGTGGTGTCGGTCGACAGTTCAGCCAAGGCGATAGCCCTCACTGATGCCAACGTACGCATCAACTTTGCCGGCATGGAGGCAGAAAAACGCCACTCGTCCGAAGCTGTAGATGCCTTTGACTACCTTTCACGCATGGAGAAGGACGAATTCGACCTTATAATCCTAGACCCACCAGCCTTTGCCAAGCACCGCAGCGCCATCCGCAACGCCCTGCGCGGCTACCAGCGTCTCAATGAGAAGGCTCTGCGCAAGATAGCCTCCGGGGGAATACTCTTCACATTCTCCTGTTCGCAAGCCATCACGCGTGAGCAGTTCCGCTTAGCTGTATTCTCAGCTGCAGCCCAGACCGGGCGACGTGTGCGCATCCTGCATCAGCTCACGCAGCCGGCTGACCACCCTGTAAGCATCTACCATCCAGAAGGGGAATACCTCAAAGGATTAGTGCTCTACGTGGAATAAGCACCAAAAAGATACGATATCATACAACACATTTCGCCACATACCCATGAAAAAGTCAACATTGCGCAACACTCTCGTCGGCATAGGTGCCGGCATGTCATTAATGTTATCACCCACAATCATGGCAGACATTGAAAAGACCGACAAATCAGGCAATTTCGACTACAAAGTCGACTGCTTTGCCGACATCCAGGTGCTCCGATACAAAGTGCCCGGGTTCGAGCAGCTATCGCTTGATCAGAAACTCCTCATATATTACCTGACCGAAGCCGCATTAGCTGGTCGTGACATCGTATGGGATCAGTATGGAAAATATAACCTCGCCATACGTGATCTGATTGAGAACGTGTATCTGACCGCACGCGAAAAAGACGGCAAAAGCGCAGACTTCAAGGCTCTTGAAAAATACCTCAAGCAGATAGAATTTGGCAACGGTATCCACCATCACTATTCGATGGATAAGTTCACGCCCGAGTTTTCGCGCGAATATTTTGATGCCATGGTCAAAATCCTGCCTGCCGACAAGCAACCCGAAGGACTCGCAATGCTCGAGGAGGTCATATTCAACCCCACATTCATGGCAAAGAGGGTCAACCAGGCTGACGGCCATGACCTCGTGGTCACATCTGCCGTCAACATCTACGAAGGGGTGACCCAACCCGAAGTCGAGGCTTATTATGCCTCTCTGCGCGACACCACAGACCTCACACCTATAAGCCTCGGTCTCAACAGCAAAATCATCAAACGCGACGGAAAGGTCACCGAAGATGTCTACAAGCAGGGAGGACTTTACGATGCCGCCATAAGCCGTATCATAGACAATCTCACAAAGGCACAGCAATATGCCGAAAACGACCGCCAGCGTCAGGTGATACAGTCATTAATAGACTTCTACCGCACAGGCGACCTCAAGAAATTTGACGAATACTCCATCCTATGGGTCGGCGACACAGCATCACGGGTCGACTTCATCAACGGCTTCATCGAAAGCTACGGCGATCCGCTCGGCATGACCGGCACGTGGGAGTCGATAGTCAATTTCAAAAACCTTGAGGCATCTCACCGCACCGAGGCAATCAGCGACAGCGCACAGTGGTTTGAGGACCACTCCCCTGTTGACCCACGTTTCCGCAAACCCCATGTCAAGGGCGTTACAGCCAAGGTCATCACCGCCGCCATCCTTGCCGGCGATGCCTATCCTGCCACCCCCATCGGCATCAACCTGCCTAATGCCAACTGGATCCGCGCAGCCCACGGCTCAAAATCAGTCACTCTGGAAAATATCACCCAAGCATATGACGAGGCATCACATGGCGACGGATTCAACGAGGAATTCGTAATCGACGCACCCACAGCCCGTCTGATGGACAAGTATCTCTTCATCACGGATAATCTCCACACCGACCTTCACGAATGTCTCGGACATGCCTCTGGCAGGCTCCTCCCCGGTGTAGACGAGAACGCCCTCGGCGCCTACGGTTCCACTCTGGAGGAAACCCGTGCCGACCTGTTCGCACTATATTATCTTGCCGATCCCAAACTGCTTGAACTCGGGCTTCTCGACAATCCCGAAGCTTACAAGGCTGAATACTACAAATACATGCTCAACGGACTGATGACGCAGCTGATGCGCATCGAGCCTGGGAAGGACATCGAGGAAGCACACATGCGCAACCGCGCCCTCATAGCCTACTGGGTCCTTGAAAAGGGAAAAGCTGACGGCGTGGTGGAGATGATCAAGCGCGACGGCAAGACTTACGTGCAGATCAACGACTACCATGCACTGCGTGGACTCTTCGCACAGCTGCTTGCCGAAATCCAGCGTATCAAGAGCGAGGGCGATTTCGCTGCCGGACGCGCATTGGTCGAGACCTATGGAGTAAAAGTAAATCCTGAGCTTCATAAAGAGGTTCTTGACCGCTATGCCCACCTTGACATCGCGCCCTACAAGGGTTTCGTCAATCCCGTATACAGCCTTGTCAAGGATGCCAACGGCAACATCACTGACGTTACAATAGATTACACCGAAGGCTACATACCGCAGATGCTCCGTTACTCACGCGACTACTCTACCCTGCCCCGATAACACACCATCATCGACCACAGAATATATAAATGAAAATACTCACTCAAACCGTCAAAGCATTAGTCCTCGCAACACTGATGCTCATATGCGCCGGGGAGGCATACAGCCAGATGCGCTGGGGTGCCACGGCAGGCATATCCCTGACCGACATGCACTTCAAGCAGCCGCTCGTCACTGTCAAGAAGACTCCGGGATTCGCAGCCGGCATAATCGGCGAAATGATATTCCCTGGTGTAGGCTTCGGCATAGACGTGGGAGCTCAGTACCAGATGCTCGGCGCGAAAGTCAATCTTGGCGAAAAACTGATGTGGAGCTCGCAGGGCTACGGCAACCAGCGCTTCTACCTGCACACCCTGAGCATCCCTGTACACCTCCGCTTCAAGTACACCCGGCTCAACGGCTTTGAGGAATACCTCGCGCCGCTGGTATATGTAGGTCCGTCATTTGACTTCCTGCTCGCACACTCCAAGTGTGACGCATTCTCATTCCCGTTCGGCTCCATCGGCATAGACATGGGCATCGGAGCTGAGATATACAAGAAATGGCAGGTCACCGCGTCGCTCAATCTCGGCATGACCTACGTCACCAAAGCCGACATACTGACCGACTACAGCGCGCAAAACCGCGTATGGAAGCTCTCAGTAGCCTACTTCTTCGGCAGAGACTGACAATATCGCACGAAAAACGTATCACATAGCCAGCATTTTTTGGTTATACCAAAAAAACTGACTACCTTTGCACCGTCATGACCGAGAGATGCCGCCGGAGGCGTCCGCCAGCAAGGTCAGAGGCATTCGGAGTGTAGCGCAGTCCGGTTAGCGTACCTGCTTTGGGAGCAGGGGGTCGCGAGTTCGAATCTCGCCACTCCGACACACAATGAATGGGCGGCAGGAGTTTTAAAACTCCTGCCGCCCATTCATTGTGTGCCATATTATCTTTTGCTAACCAATGCTGGAAGCAGCACACATAAAAGCATGAAGGCGGGGAGGATGGGGAATAGGAGGCGAGAGAAGTCGTAGGGGGCGCCGAAGGATACTACGAAGATATTGCCCAAGAGGATGAGGGTTAGGAATAGGGCAAAAGACCAGGGACGCATATCCATATTCTGACGATTGGTGGATGAACGGTGGTGTCTGAATACTACGAACTGGTAAACGAGCAGAATCATGACTGCAAGCGATACGGCAAGCGGTATCCACCATGTCAGCCAAATGCCACTAAGTAAACTGCCTGTGGCAGCACGAAAAGCATATACGGCAAACTCTCCACGGTCAGTGCCAGGATATAGGAGTGGTTCAGAGAGACCATTGCTAAGTTTGCAGATAAAGTAGTCATGCCACTGATCGGGATGCTTTTTCTTGCTTGCGTCAACAGCGGCTTGCAGAGATGGAAGATCATATTCATTGGTGAGGTCAATCGCTTCTACCCAAGCCTTTCCGTCAATATCCTCGATAACCGGACGTGCATCAAGTTTCTGCTGTATCGCTGCCTTCAGAGCTGAATCAGGACAGCATTCTGCCTCAAGCACACCTGAAAGCCGGGCTTCATAGTAGTCATTACGCAGACTGACCGTAGACGGGGTAAAGACACCCCATTTGTGATAAACCATGGTGCTGTAAACCAGTACGCATGTTATCCCGGCAAGCCCGGATATTATCAGCCTACGTGCGAATCTATACATGGACGCATTGGCGCGCATCAATCTGATGACCACCCCGACCAAAAGCACGCTGACCGGCACGAACAGAAATGCAGGCTTTATGGCAAGCAGCATTATTACCATCACTGAAAACAATCCCCATAAACTCCATGAAGGATTATATGACATCCGCCAAAAAAAGTATATGGCGAACACGACAAATGACATCGAGAAACTTTCAGTGCCTAATTCAAGCGGCAAGATGTCAAATGATGGATAGAAGGCATAGAGACATCCGATGCACAAGCCCAGCCAACCTCCAGCAGCCGTAGCTATGCGGGTAAAAGCCGCTGCCGAGAGTGCATATGCCATCACCGGGACAAGAGTCACCATTATCATGGAAGGCACATCGGTGTTGACCCGCATGCCGCAGGCTTTCAGAAACAAGGGATAAAACGGCGGACGAAGCGAGAAGCCATCCATGATATATGACTGCGTATCGGGCATATAGAACCCCCACCAGCCGGTAGTGGCATGATGATAGAGCATAAACCCGAGACATTCAAGCAGACACAGGGTCGCTACAATCCACGGTATTATCCCTGAATATTTATCCAGAAGCCGCATGAGGTAATGATGCGATAAAACAAGCAGCGCCGCCGTGATGGTCGGGCGGCGCTGCCATTATCTGATGGGTTTATCTTACTTATTTCAGCCCGAGCTGCTTGCGCACTTCAGGAGTAACGTCCACGACATCCTTGCCAACGTAGGCAGGCACTTCGCTTGTGAAGATGAATGTATAGCTGCCGAGTTCGCCTACAGCCTTGATGGCACTGACCACCTTCTGCTGCACGGGTGCAAGGAGGGTCTCCTGCTGACGCTGGATATCCTGCTGTGCGTTCTGACGGAACTGCTGATACTTATTGGTCATATCCTGTATCTCCTGCATGCGGCGTTCCTGGATAGCCTGAGGAGTGTTGGGGTCATTACGCATTGTCTTCTGCAGGTCGTCATACTTGAGCTGGATTTCAGTCTGGAGCACGCTGTCCTCCTTCTGATACTTTGCAGACACTGCTTCGAGTTCCTTCTGAGCCTTGGCAAGTTCGGGGAGGTCTCTCATTATAGCGTCGGGATTGACGATGCCGAATTTAGACTGTGCCATGGAGCACACGGGGAGTGCCATAGCTACGACAGCAAGCACTGCAAGAATTTTCTTGATCATAAGATTAGATGGTTGTTATGGTTAATTGTTGGGATCATCTATGTGGGGGAAACGTATCAGTTGGCATAGCCGAGCTTTGAGAGGACCTCTCTACTGACATCTATGCGTGGCGATGCAAACACGACATCTGCCGATGAAGCGCGGTCGAATATCGCCTGATAGCCACGCTCCTCTGCGACCTTCTTGATGGCGTTGTAGACATCGTCCTGTATGGGCTTCATCAGGTTCTGGCGACGCTTGTAAAGCTCACCTTCAGGACCGAAGTACTTGTTGCGGAGTTCGGCAGCAGCCTTCTCCTTTGCCACGATGTCCTCCTCGCGCTTTTTCTGCATCTCGTCGGTCAGAAACACCTTCTCGTTCTGATAGTTCTTATAAGCGGTCTGGGCATCGTTGGCAGCTTTTTCAAGCTCCTTTTGCCAGCGGAGCGAGAGCTGGTTGAGCTGCTCGTTTGCCATCTCATATGCGGGGACATTCTTGAGGATATATTCCATATCCACCATTGCGAATTTCTGTGCATGGCTGGCAAGTGCGGTCATCACGCATATCACTGCCAGCATTATTATCTTCTTCATAGTCGTCAGTATGATTCGTTGGTTTAGAATTAGACAGTTAACAATTTGACACTTAGGACAAATATTTGGTTTAACGCAAAGATAATAATATATGTTAATTAAAACTCCTGACCGAGGATAAAGTGGAAGTGACTGCCACCCTTGACACCATATGCCTTGTCAAAGCCGTAGCCCCAGTCGATACCCATCATGCCGACCATGGGTAAGAACACGCGCACACCGGCACCGGCACTGCGCTTGAGGTCAAACGGAGAGAAGCTCGCCACATCAGTCCAGGCATTACCGCCCTCAACGAATACAAGACCGTAGATGGTGGTCGACGGCTGCAACAGGAACGGGAAATGAAGCTCTGCTCCGAAGCGGGCGTATGCGTAGCCGAGACGGTTGCCGGGGGTGAGCGCACCGTTGTCATAACCGCGGAGTGCGATGGTCTCTGTGGCATAGGTATATGAGCCTGACATGCCGTCGCCGCCGACATAGAATGTCTCAAACGGAGTCTTTACCCAGCGGTTGTAGTAACCGAGCAGACCGATGTCGGCACGTGTCATCAACACGAGAGTATATTGACCCGAAGGGTCTGTGAGCGGAGTGTATGTACGCGACTTGAAGCGGAGTTTCCAGTATTCGATCCACTGGTATAGCTGCTTCTTCGACTCCTCGGTGTTCTCCTCGTAGAGCTGCTGCCAGTTTTTGTTGCGGAACAGGCTCCACGGCGGAGTCAGCTGGAGGTTGAGAGAGAATGTCGAGCCGCGACGTGTATATGTAGGGTTGTCGATACTGTTGCGACCGAGAGTCAGACCGAGCACGATGGAGTTAGACGTACCGTTGCTCATCTGGAAGAGATAACGCCAGTTTTTAAGATAGTACCAGTTGTAGCTCAGGTCAGCCTGGAATGTGAAGTAGTCATCGGGCCAGCTGAGTCGTTTGCCGAAGCCTACGGTTATACCTGCCATCTGGAGTACCTGATTGGGGTCATAGGCATTCTCGTAGGTATAGTTGTAGTTATAGTTGGCATTATTGTTGTTCCACGAACCTCCGAGACCGTAACCATACATATTGTTCCAGTAGTTACTGTTGTAATATGAAGAGTTGACACCTGTCTGACGGCTAAAGAATGCCGACACGCTGAGCGAATTGGGTCGCTTGCCGCCAAACCACGAGTCAAGGAACGAGACGCTATAACTCTGATAGTAGCGGGCATTGGTCTGCGCCGAGATGGTGAACTGCTGACCGTCGCCCTGAGGTATGATGCCCTTATAGCTGCTGGGATGGAGCAGATTCTGTATGGAGAAGTTAGTAAACGACAGCGCGACCTTACCGATTACGCCCGTCTGTCCCCAGCCGAGTGAAAACTCTATCTTGTCATTGTTTTTCGACTCGAGATTGAAAAGGATGTCCACAGTGCCGTCATCCTCGTTGGGCTGAGGGCGGATATCCATGTTCTCGGGATTGAAGTGACCCGTAGCGGCGATTTCACGCGCCGAGCGCATGAGGTCTTCCTTGCTGAACAGTTCGCCCGGCTTGACACGCAGCTCTCGGCGGATGACGCGTTCATACAGACGGTCGTTACCGTTGATGATGACCTGGTTGATGCGCGCCTGAGGACCCTCCATGATGCGCATCTCAAGGTCGATAGAGTCGTTACGCACGTTGCGCTCTATGGGCACGAGATTGAAGAAGAGGTAGCCGTTGTTCATATAGAGGTTGCTGACGGCATCGTCATCCTCGCGTATGCGTTTTTCGAGACGTTTCTGGTTATATACATCGCCGGGATTCATGGCAAGGAGATCCTGAAGAGCCTCTGTAGGATAGACGGTATTGCCCACCCACTCTATATTGCGGATATGATACACATCGCCCTCCTCTACATCGATATACACGTCCACTCGGTTTTCACCATAGGGGACCACGCTGTCACTGAGGATTTTGGCATCGCGGTAACCACGCTCATTATATGCCTGTATGATGCGGTTGAGGTCATCCTGATAGTCGCTTTCCACGAACTTCTTCTGCTTGAAGAGGTTGAGAATGTTGCCGTTCTCATTGGTCTTCTTCATAGCACCCTTGATCTTGCCGTCAGAGAGAGCTTTATTGCCACTGATATATATCTTATGGACCTTGATCTTGTCATGACGGTTGACCACGATATCGACAGTCATATAGTTAGGTTCGGAAATATCCTCGGCGGTCGACACTGTGACATTGGCGTTGGGGAAGCCCTTTTCGTCAAAGTACTTCTTGATGATCTGCTTTGCGCGGTTGACGATGTTAGGAGTAATCTGGTTACCCTTCATCAGCTTAAGTCGATCCTCAAGGTCTTTCTGCTCCCCTTTCTTGACACCGTGGAAATTGATAGTACCGATACGTGGCTGCTGACGGAGGTTCAGGCGAAGCCATACCTTGTCACCGACAAACTTGTCAACCAGAATCTGCACGTTGGCAAACAGCCCTTGATCCCACAGACGCTTGGCGGCATCGCTGATATCCTTGCCGGGAATCTCGATTCGGCTACCCACACGCAGACCGCTGTAACCCACCACGACCTCACGCTGATAGTTGGGGGCACCGTCGACGGTGATACCTGCTATCTCGTATATGCGCGGAGTGGTCGTATAGACGATATTGGGATTGAACACAGTATCCATGGGCACGGTCACGCTTTCCAACAAAGCCGTATCAGACGGAGATGCAGCAGTGTCCTGCGCCATAAGACTGTCAGAACCTGCCAATACAAGAGCAGAAACCACTGCCACAGCAAGGGATGTGCGTGACAGCAGGCATTTTATTATATCAGTCAACGATGAATATGCTAAAGTGATGTATCGGAGCATCTAATGTATATAATGAAAGGGGTATGTGCGGATAAATTTAAATTGGCAATCGTAACTGGGCGCGCCTATGAAGAGGGCGTGCCACTGGTGTCTGCCGACACCTGCTCAGAGGTCAGTCCGAAACGTCGTTCGCGACCTGCATACGAATCAAGTGCCTGCTGGAACTGTTCTTTAGAGAAATCAGGCCAATATGTCGGAGTGAAATAAATCTCGGAATATGCGATCTGCCAGAGCAGGAAGTTGCTGACGCGCTGGTCACCACCTGTACGGATGAGGAGGTCAGGGTCAGGCATCGAAGCGGTCGTAAGGAAGCCTGAGATGGTATTCTCATCTATTTCTTCAGCGTTCAGCCGTCCTTCTGCCACCTCGCGGGATATGCGTCGGGCGGCTTCTGTCAGTTCCCAGCGGGCAGAATAGCTAAGGGCGAGACACAAGGTCAGCCCAGTGCAATGCGCTGTGGCATCGACACACCTGTCAAGACGTGCGAGAGCCTCCGCGGGCATCCTGTCCATATCGCCTATCATTGTCAGGCGTACATTATTGCGGATCAACTCCGGGGTCTCGCGCTCTATGGCTATGCCGATGAGATGCATCAGAGCATCCACCTCAGTCTGCGGACGATTCCAGTTTTCGGTAGAGAAAGCGTAGAGTGTCAGATAACTGATACCAGCACCGGACGCCGCCTCGGTAATCCGACGGACAGTATTGACCCCTTCGACATGACCGGCTGAGCGGTCAAGTCCACGTGCTTTAGCCCACCTGCCGTTTCCATCCATGATTATGGCTACATGCACGGGCACTTTGCCTGCCTGTCGGGGCATGTCGGATGTATGTGCGGATGCTTTTTCAGTCATATTACCGATAAATATATTATTCATGACGGTTACATGCCACACATCGGCGGCCGAACTCGTATGTGAAATAGAGCTGTATGGTAGATACCCAGTCGGTGTGGCGAAGGAAATCGGTCTTGATGCCTGTGAGATTCTCGTAGCCGTCCACCTTGTCGCCGAACACCTTCATGAAAGTCCACTCGGCACCTAAGTTGACGCGTTCGGAAATCTTGTATTTGACACCAAACGACATCGGCAGGGTCAATGCCACGTTATTCTCCTTATTGACGCACGACATGGCAGCTCCAAGCCCCAGTCCGAGATAAGGAGTGACACGGCTCAACTGCTTATAGGTTTCACCGATGCCGAAATTAAGAAAATTGAATTCGGCTCGCGCATCCAAAGCATAGAAGCCAGCCGAGAACTCAAGTTCACCTGCTGGCACGATATTTTCGGCATTTTTATTGGAGCCGTTGAGCTGTGCGCCTGTAAAGCTGCCTCTTATGAGCCATCGCGCATCAAACCTGTAATGGAACAAAGCCGAAGCCGCCAGCCCGGGGTCGGCAAACATGTTGCTGCTCAGGTCGCCCCAATAACCAGCCATGCCCATGGCAAGTCCGAAGTCAAACTTATACGGTTCTTCAAACGACTGCCATGACTGGGCATAGGTACGCTGTGGCATGGCAAACATGGTGATGACTGCAACAAGTGCAGACACCGCCACCATTGAAGAGGTCCGACGGATTATATGTCGAAGAGAGAGTTTCATTTATTGCAGAGGCTTGAATTTCAAGCGGTTAATTACGCCTCGCCATATATTGTGGTCTATTGCGCCAGCATCGTCCTGACCGCCAAACAGATATATATAAGGGCATTCCCACTGGGTAATCGGTGTCACACCTGTCTGATCCTTGACATAATTGCGCGCCATCCATAGCGGCATCTCATTAGATGCCACGGCTTCCCAGGAAGAAGCTGCAGGCTGGTCAACCGACATCGTCTGCGAATACACAAGACCGGATGCACCTGTAAAAGCAGGCATTGCATCGGGCAACTGCAATGGCTCGTCAGCTTTGAGCCAATGTGCACCGAAATCGGTAGATACATAGACTTCCTTGCTCAGAGTGCCGTCAGGATTTGTACCGCCCATGGCGAGGAACGCTGTCAGTTTTGTGGTGACCCAGCTTGAGGAAGCCGTGCGGTACACGAAATACGGCACGAGGGTTACCCCTGTACGCTGAGGCGACGGTGTCACGGCTATGTTGCACCAGGTAGTCCCGTCATAAGCCCAGCAGGCATCTGTCAGAGAGCCGTCGGCAAGTGTGCCGCCGACCATCATGCTTATCGGTGATTCCATCCACAGCTTCTCATAGGAGAGCATCTGTGAAGTGCCGCTGACAGGGAAACCTTCAGGCATTGCCGAAGTCGCTCCTGATGGATACTCCACTAAGGTATAATTGCCTGACGCGTCTTTCAGATTGCCGAGAAGACGGTCACCGTAAGCTCCGTATATATACGTCATATCGACCGACTCAACACCCCATGTGAGGCCTCCGTCTGGTGAACTCAACAGCAGGTTTTGCCCAGCAGTCATGTACAGCTTATCTCCACATACAGTCAGAGTGCTCACATCTACACGGCCGTCCGGAGTATTATAGGGCATCGTCGGGATTTTAAATGACCATTGAGGATTTTCAATATCTGCACAGGTGGCTATGCACATGGCTCCTCCCTCAATCTTGGTCAGTACAAGAGGCTGACCGTTATAGTCAACCGCCTTGGCTGCTATTACATTCTCAATGCCGAGCGAAGTAGGTAATTCGGAGCGTGCCGCGTCATCCCATGCGAGCAAGTCGGCATCCACGTCATAGACGTTTACAGAGATCTTGTATGAGCGCGTATGGTTGCCGTCTCCGCTGGTGACGGTTACTGTAGCTGGTCCGTGAGCGAAATTGATTTTGGCACTTGAGTCTGCCATGTAATCCACTGTCTGTGTAGCACCATTGTCATCTACATAGGAGATAGTTATGGCAGAGAGCACGCCGGTGCCTATGGTGACACCGAGAGATGAAACCTTAGTACCCTTGGGCAGCGGTTGTGCATTGAATATCAACGCATTGTCAAGGTCGATGGTAAAGAACACCGTGTTAAGGTCACGCAACACCTCCTCATCTTCAACGAGTGAAAACGAGCTTATCACGGTGCTTGTATAACTGATGTTTTGACCTTCCTGTTCGTCATCGCTCTTGCTATTGCAAGAAACTGACAGTAAAGCCATTAAGGCTATCAAAGGAAGTGCCAACAGATATTTGTTCATGGATGAATCAAAAAATACGTACTTTTTCAACGTGCAAAGTTAACAACAATTTCGTAACCATGCCGACCCCCTGATAAAGATTGGATGTTTTTACATGATTTTTAACACACCATATGTAGGGACACTTTACGGCACAATGTCACTAACTTAAGCTAATATTGTTCTTCCCATGTTAGCGCCCGAAAGGGCGCATCTTTCTCGTAACCGAGGGGCTTGCCCCTCGGTAAACGTCAGTCTCTGTCACGCGCTGCGCTTTGCCGCAGCGCATCAAACATCGTGATATCCAATATGATAGTGACTGATGCGCTGCAGCAAAGCGCAGCGCGTATCGGTTTGCATCGTAACCGAGGGGCAAGCCCCTCGGTTACGATAGAGATGCGCCCACAAGGGGCGCGTCAAAGCATATGATGATCTGCTTAGGTATACAGCATTGCGGCATGTTCCCTACTGCTTATATTTCAATACTTTATTCCCGTCGATGCACGTCATGTCGGCTGGCAGCATCGGGATTACGGGGGCTTGGGCTGTGCCCCGGTCTCCTAATTTTACCGGGGCAACCTCTATGCGGGCTTCATCCCACATGCCGCATTCGATGAAGCTCCGCAACAGCGCGGGACCGCCCTCCACGAGCAGCGATGTGACACCTTCCGCCCGTAGTCGGAGAAGCATATCGGAGACGCTTTCATGGCTGTCAGCGATGATGCGGCGCGGATTCCTGCCAGCCCAGTATCTGACCGTGAGAGAGGGTCGATCCATATCCGCGGTGCGCCGTCCCACCATAATGGCATCATGCGTGGCGCGCAGGCGGTGCACTATAGCACGGTTGAGCGGCGTAGAAAACAGGAAAGACGGCTCACCGAGATCACGCTTAACGTCCATATATCCGTCTGCGCTCTGTGCCCATTTGAGCATTACGTACGGGCGGTCAGCAGAAAATGCCGTCATGAAATGCGGATTGATGGCACGGCACTCATCTTCAAGCACTCCTGTGACCACCTCAATACCAGCCTCTCGGAGCATCGCCACACCACGACCGTTGACCTTGGCATTGGGGTCCCCAGAGCCTATCACCACGCGTTTCAAACCCTTATCAATAAGCAGTCTGGCACAAGGTGGTGTCTTGCCATAGTGGCTGCATGGCTCCAATGTCACGTAGGCTGTGGCTTCTTTCAGCATCGAGGGGTCAGCCACCGAAGCCACAGCATTGACCTCGGCATGCCCCTCACCGCATCGGCGGTGATAGCCCTCGCCTATTATCCGGTCGCCTATGGCTATGACGCAGCCCACCATAGGGTTGGGCGACGTATCCATGCGTCCGTTGCGGGCGAGCTGTATGGCTCGCCGCATCATCTTCTCGTCAAGAGCTGTAACGTCAGGCATGGCAAATCATTGGGGATCAATCCACTGCCCCTCGCGCTTGAGCAAATCAATGAGGCGCGGTATGGCTTCTTCCTGTGGGATATTCTTCTCTATGGGCTGCTTGCCTTTATAGAGGGTTATATGTCCTGCCGATGCTCCCACGTAGCCGTAATCGGCATCAGCCATCTCGCCCGGACCGTTGACGATGCAGCCCATGACACCTATCTTCAGATGCTTGAGATGCGAGGTGGCAGCCTTGATATCGCGGAGCGTGGACTGGAGGTCAAACAGGGTGCGTCCACAGCTCGGGCAGGCGATGTATTCGGTCTTTGAAAAACGTAAGCGTGTGGCTTGGAGGATTGACAGTGCCAGATTGTGGCACTGATCGGCGGTCATGCAGTCGGCTGTGATGCTTATGGCATCCCCCTCGCCTCGCAGCAACGGAGTGCCAAGGTCTACGGCAGCGCGGACAGTGACCTCTTCGGGCGTAAAGCCGTGGTAGTCAACCGACAGCACTCGGTCATCCATCGTGGCAGCTTCCTCTTGTGTCATATCAAGACCGACAACAGACGGAACCTGCCGCTCACGCTTGGGTGCTGAGAGTCTCACCGGATCTGTAGCGATATAATCCACAAGCATCTTGGCTACAGGTATCTCAGCCTCAGGCTCTTCGCTGAGCGACACCCTTATGGTGTCACCGATGCCGTCAAGGAGCAGCGAGCCGATGCCCACGGCACTCTTGACACGCCCGTCCTCGCCGTCACCGGCTTCGGTCACGCCGAGATGCAGAGGGAAGTGCATATCCTCCTTATCCATAGCCTCCACGAGCATACGGACAGTGCGTGTCATCACTATCACATTGCTTGCCTTGATGGAGATGACCACATCATGGAAATCCCTCTTGACCATCACGCGGAGAAACTCCATGGCACTCTCCACCATGCCCTCCGGGGTGTCGCCGTAACGGCTCATGATACGGTCAGAGAGCGATCCGTGGTTGACACCTATGCGGATGGCAGTGCCGTGTTCGCGGCACAGTTCTATAAACGGAGTGAGAGCTTCATCGATGCGGGCAAGTTCGCCGGCATATTCCTCATCGGTGTACTCCAACTTCTTGAATGTCCGTCCCGGGTCAACGAAGTTGCCAGGATTGATGCGCACCTTCTCCACCCGCGGAGCGGCGGCAAAGGCAGCCCGCGGATTGAAGTGGATGTCAGCCACCAAGGGGACATCCACCCCTTTCTCCCTCACCTGACGGCGTATCTCCTCAAGATTGACAGCCTCGCGTTCGCCCTGGGCTGTGAGCCTGACGATGTCAGCACCGGCTGCCGCTATGCGGAGTATCTGGTTGACACTGCCCTCGGTATCCATGGTGGATGTGGAGGTCATTGACTGGAGTGCTATCGGATGACTGCTGCCTATGTTGACACTGCCGACCCTGACGGAGATGGTTTCGCGCCGTTGCATATGAGAGATAATGTTGATTTGTGGTTATCGGAATCAGTTGGTCTTGAAGTCGTAGTGCACCTCGGCAAGACTTGCGTTGGCTTTCTCTATTTTGGAAGCAAGTCCGCTGCGGTACACATCAAAGCGCGCTGCCACATCGGCATCGCTGAGGGCTATGATCTGCGTAGCCATGATGGCTGCGTTCATGGCACCGTTGATACCCATGGTAGCTACAGACACGCCCGGAGGCATCTGGACGATGCTGTAGAGGGCATCGCGGCCATCGAGAGTGGAGTTGATGGGCACACCGATGACAGGCAGCGGAGTCATGGCGGCGATAACCCCGGGAAGGGCGGCTGCCATGCCTGCGGCGGCGATGATGACCTTGATGCCGCGGTCCTTGGCTTCGTAGGCGAACTTCTCCACGGCAGCCGGAGTGCGGTGAGCCGAAAGGGCGTTCATCTCAAACGGTATCTGCATGTCGTTGAGAAACTTGGCAGCTTTCTCCATGATAGGGAGGTCGGATGTGCTCCCCATGATAATGCTAACTATTGGCTTCATAATGGTTTATGTAGATTGTAATTTCAATTTATCATAGTGATGAAAAAGACGCAGATGAATCCGCAGGCAGTCCCAGCAAGCACCTGCCACAGGTCATGCCTCTCGCGATAGATACGGGCAGAACCCACAATGCCTGTGAGCACCACCGCCCCGATGATCCACCACTGCATGTCGTATATGGCGATGTGGGAGACCTGAAAGCGGCACAAAAGAGCCACAAAACCGCCCATAGCGGTCATGTGGGCGCTTATCTTCCACCATTTGGTGATGACCACATTGACTATCATCGCCACCATGGCAGCAGCGATAAACAGCCAGAGCCAATCCGGCGAGTGCACTTTCAGTAGATATATGGTGGCTGCCAGATAGCACACGGCACTTATCAGATATGGCGGTGTGCGTTCGCTGCGGTCACTGAGTGAGTGGTCGCTGACCATGCCGAGACGTTTCATCACCATAATCGACCCGGCTGGGATTACGGCGGTCATAAAGAAGAGCATCCCGACTGTAAGCCAACGCGTGGCTGGGGGCAACAGAGCCAGGAAAGTCAGAGACATAGCCAATATGATCCCGTAAGTCGGAACCAGCAACGGACTGAACACCGTAGACACTGCCAGAAAAAACTTATTCATATCGCGATTAAAAAGGCTGTAGGGACATGCCGTGGCATGTCCGCATCATACACGTTGGTATCGTCACATTGCTGCAAACGGACATGCCACGGCATGTCCCTACACGTTTATGTTTCCGCTCAATGTGATTCATCTATTAAATTAACGAGCCATGGATATGAAATGTTGTGCATCACGAAAGCCCTCTGCGCAGACGTGAAGTGGGTATGCCCATGCGTTCGCGGTACTTGGTGACGGTGCGGCGGGCGATGTTGAACCCCTTGGCTGAAAGAGCATCGGCTATGGCATCGTCACTGAGCGGACGGCGCGAATCCTCGCCCTCTATCAGCTCCTTCAAGGCAGCCATGATTTCATGTGCCGTGGCATCGGAGTCATCTGTGGCACGCTCGTTAAACAGCATCTTCAGCGGATAAATCCCTGACGGAGCAGCAACATACTTGCCGTTAGTGGCTCGTGACACCGTACTGATGTCGTAGCCTGTCAGGGCTGCAATATCTTTGAGTAGCATCGGACGGAGATCTAACGTATCACCCGACAGGAAGAATGCTTTCTGTATGCCCGTGATGGCTTTCATAACTGCCAAAAGCGTTTCCTGACGGAGTTTCAATGCTTTGATAAGCGTTGATGCCTCATCGCGGTAAGGTGCCATAGCCTCGGCTTCTTTGCGCTGGTGCGGCGTCATTGTTGACGTGTCATCCATGGCAAAGGACTCCGACACCGACAGCTCAGGCAAGCGGTTAGGCACTGTGACCGTCAGGCGGTTGCCGTCATTTTCCACCACGAAGTCGGGCGACACCACATTGACCCTCTCGGTATATCCGGGAGCTGCCACCGCCGCCCCCGGCTTGGGATTGAGGGAGCGTATCTGCTCAAGCGCGGCTCGCATGGCATCGTCGCTGAGTTTCATGCGTGAGGCTATGCGGTCAAGGTGCATCAGGGCAAACTCGTCGTAGTGATCCGACACTATCGTGAGGGCGTTTATCATCGCCTCCGATGGCTCACCGCTTTCAGCTATCCGCCGTTGCAGCTGGAGCATCAGGCACTCGCGCAGGTCGCGCGCACCCACCCCTGGCGGGTCAAGGTGCTGGATCACGCCAAGCATACGGCTGACGGCGGCATCATCGACATCCTCGCCGGTGTGCACCATTATATCCGAAGCCATCGCCCCGACCGAACGTGTCAGGTAGCCGTTGTCGTCGATATTACCTATGATATACCGCGCTATCCCACTGTCAGCAGGCGAGAGGTCAAGTTCACCGAGCTGCTGTTCAAGGAGTTCTTGCAGGGTGGCAACGGGCGATTCCTGAAATGACTCCCACGGAGTATAGTCGCTGTCATAGCCGCCTGAAGCGTAGGGTATGAGCCGTTCAGGCTCATTTACGGGGATAGGTTCGGCATCCTCGACTACCTCTATGGCAGGGTTCTCGTCGACGGCTGCGCGGACCTCGTCTTCCACCTCGTTGGTGGTCATCTCAAGCAGACGGCCCAGACGCAACTGCACAGGCGACAGACGCTGGGACAATCGTTGTCCCAGCTCTGTCCGCAGTGTTATGTCATTTCTGTTGGGCAATATGTCAGAATGGTGTTACCTCGCCGAGAGACATGCCCTTGAGGTCTTTGGGGCTGAGAAGCATCTCCTCGCGTGCGATGGGCCAGTTGACACCGACGGTCTCATCGTCAAAGCGCAGGGTGGCTTCCGACTGGGGGGCATATACATTGTCGACCTTGTACTGGAACTGTGCCTCATCGCTCAGCACCAGAAATCCGTGAGCCATGCCACGGGGGATAAAGAGCTGACGAGCATTGTCCTGACTCAGCTCCACAGCTACATATTTGCCGTAAGTGGGGCTACCGCCACGCAGATCCACAGCCACGTCAAGCACAGCACCGCGGCTGACGCGCACGAGCTTAGCCTGGCTGAACTCCCCTTTCTGGAAGTGCAGACCGCGGAGCACACCGCGGGTCGACATCGACTCATTGTCCTGCACAAACTGGATGTCGCCCACATGCTTGCGAAACTCCTCAAGTTTGAACGACTCCATGAAATAACCGCGTGCATCGCCAAACCGCTTAGGCTCGACAATCCACACACCCTTGATCTCGGTCTCAATAAAGTTCATATCCAATAAATGTAAATCAGATTTATACAAATTCTACACAGCAAAATTACTCATTTCCCCCCACCCATGCAACCCCCAGCCAGCGCATGAACGCGCAACAATGCCGATATGCCTCCGTCGGAAGCACACATGTCAGGCAGTGGTCGGGCTGACCTACAGCCAGCCTAACCACTGTACAGCCTGTAGGAGGCGGATTCAGAGGGGACGGTAACAGAACAGGGGTCAGCCAAGCCCAAGGCTTGTATGCCCCCTGCCTAACCTGTGTGTCTCCGTCGGAGACATGGGCATTCATCTGAGTATCTGTGACACATCTATTTTGCTGTACAAAATATATTTAGTATTTTTGCAACAGCGGTTACAGTAACAGCCGTTACAGTAATATAATCTTTTACGATAGGGAAATAGAGACAGAAACATTGCAACGCATCGAGACGACATCACATGATTTCGCTCAGATGACAATAATAACAGGCAGAAGGCGAATCGGCAAGACAACACTTATAAAACATGCTTATGCCGGCAAGGAAATCATATATTTCTTTGTCGCACGTAAGAGTGAGACGTTGCTGTGTCAGGAACTTGCAGATACTGCGCATGACGTGCTCGGCGAAGACATTGGCAGTTTCACAAGCATCTCAAGGTTATTTTCTGTATTGATGCATATAGCACAACGTCGGCATTTCACGCTGGTTTTTGACGAATTCCAGAATTTTAAGTTTGTCAACGAAGCGTTTTTCAGTGACATGCAAAACATATGGGATTCGTCTAAATCCGAAGCTAAAATAAATCTGATCATCTGCGGATCGCTATACTCTATGATGGCCAAGATATTTGACGACCGTAAGGAACCTCTTTACGGACGAGCCACCTCACGCATCCGACTACGGGAATTTTCATTGGCTACATTGAAGGAAATCATGACCGACAACCATCCCGATTACACTCCTGATGATTTACTCACCATGTACATGGTTACCGGGGGGGTCGCAAAATACGTAGAGCAACTGGTCATGCATAAGTCCTTCACTAAAGAAGAAATAATACACAGTGTGCTTTCCTTTGGATCGTACTTCATCGATGAGGGACGGGAACTCCTTTCGGATGAAATTGGGAAAGACTACGGCAGTTATTTCTCAATACTATCATCGATAGCCAACGGGTTTAACGAACGCGGTGAAATCAAATCATATACCGGCATAGAGGCTGGAGGCTATCTTGACAGGCTGGAAAACAATTACGATCTCATCTATCGCTATAGACCTTATCTGGCAAGTGAAAATAGCCGCAATGTCAAATACGGTATCAAAGACAATTTCCTGAATCTATGGTTCAGGTTCATATATAAATACCGAAGTGCTGTTGAGATAGGCAACCTTGAATATGTGAGAGAAAAACTGTTGGCAGATTATACGACTTTTTCCGGCTGGGTTCTTGAACGATACTTCCGTCAGCGTTATCGTGAGACAGGTCTTTACAACATAGTCACCAACTATTGGGAGAAGAATGGCAAAAATGAAATCGATCTTATTGCGGTCAATGAAGCTGAATGTGAGATTGTCATTGGTGAGGTAAAACGTAATCCATCGCGCATCAATCTCCACGATCTTGAAGATAAGTCTGCAAATATCTCATCTAAACGTAAAGGATGGAGGATAGAGTATGCCGCACTGTCGCTTGATGACATGTGATTACATACTGCTACCTATAGTGTGTATTTGTTTGCGGTTTTTTATTACATTTGCATATCTACGTTATAGACTTGTTTGGATATGTCACATGAACTGGGGCTGTTTGAGGTCCGTAATTTCGATGCGTTTTTGATTGTCATGGCGGTGACGGCTGTGGCGGTGTTTGTCGCGCTGCATTTCGTGAATGCCGGCTACGGGATGATGCGTTCACGGCGTTGGGGTCTCTGCATACCTAACCGCATCGGGTGGGTGGTGATGGAAGCCCCGGTGTTTGTGGTGATGTGTGTGCTGTGGTGGTGCTCGTCGCGGCGCATGGAGGCGGCTCCGCGGGTGATGTTCTGCCTCTTCCAGCTCCACTATCTGCAACGGTCGTTCATCTTCCCGCTACTGATACGCCGCAGCAGCCCTATGCCGCTCGCTATAATCGTGATGGGAATGGTATTCAACACGCTCAATGCATTGATGCAGGGCGGATGGATATTCTACGTCAGCCCCGCTGACCGCTATCCGCTGTCGTGGCTGTGGTCATGGCAGATGATTGTGGGCACCATACTGTTTTTCAGCGGCATGGGCATCAACCTCCACAGCGACTACATCATACGCCATCTGCGCCGCCCAGGCGACACGGCTCACCATATACCACGCGGCGGGATGTTCCGCTACGTGACCTCTGCCAACTATTTCGGCGAATTTGTGGAGTGGACGGGCTTCGCGATACTCACATGGTCATGGGCTGGCGCGGTATTCGCTCTCTGGACGTTTGCCAACCTCGCCCCACGCGCCCGCTCTCTTAGCCACCGCTATGCCGAGGAGTTCGGCAGCGACTACACCCGTCTCCACCGCCGCCATATAATACCATTTGTATATTAACTTACTCTGAATAATCGCAAATGGATGTAGGGACGCGGCGTGCCGCGTCATCAAACGGATAATCCACCCCCTGATACGATGACGCGGCACGCCGCGTCCCTACATTCAAATAGTTTGCACATATCAACATCGAACATAACATGCACGACTCCAACCGTTATCCCGACTCGCTGCTGTTCACGCCTGCCAAGATAGGACCTGTGACGCTGCGCAACCGCACTATCCGCTCGGCGGCGTTTGAGGGGATGTGCCCAGGCAACTCCCCGTCGCAGATGCTGCTTGACTACCACGAGAGCGTAGCCCGTGGAGGAGTGGGCATGACCACGCTGGCATACGCCTCTGCCACGCGCAACGGCGTGTCGTTTGACACCCAGCTGCTCCTGCGCCCCGAGGTCATACCCCACCTGCGGCGCATCACCGATGCCATCCACCGCCACGGAGCCAAGGCATCAATCCAGATAGGGCACTGCGGCAACATGTCGCACAAAAGCACTGCCGGCGAGACACCTGTCTCGGCTTCGGGGGGCTTCAACCTCTACAGCTACAGCCCTGTCCGCGCTCTCCGCGCCGACGAACTGCCCGGGTTGGCTCGTTCATTTGGCGACGCGGTGCGCATGGCGATAGACGCAGGCATGGACTGCGTGGAGATACATGCCGGACACGGCTACCTCATCAGCCAGTTTCTCTCACCCTATACCAACCGACGCCGCGACGGCTTCGGTGGATGTCTCGACGACCGTATGCGCTTCATGCGCATGTGCATGGAGGAGGTGATGTGGGCTGCCGACGGGCAGATAGGCGTACTGGTCAAGACCAACATGCGCGACGGCTTCAAAGGGGGCTTAGGCATAGACCATTCCCTCATCATAGCCCGCGAGTTAGAGCAGCTTGGAGCTGACGCTCTGGTGCTGTCGGGCGGATTCGTCAGCAAAGCCCCGATGTATGTCATGCGCGGACCGATGCCCATTCGCTCCATGAGCCACTACATGCGTCCATGGTGGCTGCGCTGGGGCGTGCGCTTGTTCGGCAAGATGATGGTGCCGACTGTCCCCTACACCGAGACATATTTCCTTGACGATGCCCGCATATTCCGCAAGGAGCTGAAGCTGCCGCTCGTCTACGTGGGCGGATGCAGCAAACGCGCCAGCATAGAGAAGGTGCTCGGCGAGGGGTTTGAGTTCGTGCAGATGGGACGTGCCCTGCTGCGCCGCCCCGACTTCGTCAACCGCATGGCAGCCGGAGAAGAAGCTGCAGGCTGCGACCATGTCAACTATTGCATAGCGCGGATGTATTCGCGCGAAATGGCATGCCACCACTGCGCGGGTGACATACCGCCATCTCTGCTCCGCGAACTTGACAACCTCAAACGCCGTTATCCCTCCCGTGAACCATTCTTCCCATAAACGTCGCTATCCCTGGCAGCTTGCCGTCATCACGGGAGCCGCTTCGGGCATCGGCAGATGTTTCGCTGAAGCACTGGCTGCCGACGGCTGCGGGCTGGTGCTCATTGACCGCAATGAAATCACGCTACCTGTATGCAACGAGGGTATTGTAAGCCTGGATACCCCACAACTTGTAGGGACATGCCATGGCATGTCAGCCCCATCTTCCAAAGTCCAACCCACTACAGGTAGCCAAAGCGGACATGCCATGGCATGTCCCTACAGTTCAACTGAGCCTTTAATCCATACTATGCAGCTTGACCTGACTGAGGCTGATGCCGCTGACAAGGTGATGGCATATCTTGATGCTGAGGGGCTTCAGCCAGACCTCCTCATCAACAACGCCGGCATCTTTGACTTCAAGGCGGTCAATGACCTTACTCCGAGGCGCATTGACACCTACATTGACCTGCATATGCGCGCTGTGACGCATCTATCGCGCCTGATGGCGATGCGCATGGCTGTCAACGGCGGAGGAAGCATCCTCAACATGTCATCGATGTCGTGCTGGATGCCGATGCCAGGGATTGCGCTTTATTCAGCCACAAAGGCATATATCAGGGTGTTTTCACGTGCTTTAGATGTGGAGATGCGCGACAGCGGCGTTAACGTCACCGTGGCATGTCCAGGGGGGATAGCCACCGACCTGTTCGGACTCCCTCGCAACCTGCAGCGTCTCGGAGTCAGAGTAGGCGCGCTGACCACGCCCGATAAGTTCGTCCGCAATGCCCTGCGCCGCTGCATGCGTCGCAAACCACAATATATCAACGGATTGCTCAACCGCATCGCCATCCCTGCCGTGGCGATGCTTCCCCGAGGTGCACGGCATATGATTAAGACAAAACTGCTTGACCGAAACAACAAACAATGATTGACATAGACAATTACACACCCACACATGGAGCCGTGGTGGTCACAGGAGCCACCGGCGACATGGGTCTCGCGATAACCGAACGCCTCTACCGCGCCGGACAACCGGTCATCATAGCTGCGTGCCGGCAACCCGAACGGATGCGTCCCTACATCCACAACTTAGATGTGATGTATCCCAATTCGCCAAGCATCATCATCCCGGCGCGGCTCGACCTCTCCACGGCATGGCAGGCACGCAAAGCCGCAGCCGAAATCGGAGCGATGGGACACGACATCACAGGCATAATCAACAATGCAGGGGTGATGCATATCGACCACACAGAGATGAGTCCTGACGGATTTGAGATGTCACTGCAAGTCAACTGCATCTCCACTCTGGCATTTACCCTCACTCTGCTCCCCAAGCTGCGCCAAGGAGCAGCCGTGGTGATTACATCTTCGCTGATGCGGCGGTTCCCCCTGCCACGCCGCGACTTCGCCAGCAAGGCTATCTATGCCACCAATTTCGCCCAGCGGTTCAACAACTACGGACGCAGCAAGCAGATACTCACATGGGCAGCAACTCTCCTGGCAGAACGGATCAGCTACCGCGGCATCCGCGTCAACTGCGCCGACCCCGGCATAGTCAACACTCCGATGACGCGCCTCGGCTACAACTGGGTCGACACGATAGCCGACCACATAGCCCGTCCCCTCATGTCCTCCCCCATACAGGGTTCCCGCGCCGCCATGCAAGCTCTCGCTACCCCCTGCACCTCCATGATGGCAACCCAGCGCACCCTGACCCCGCTCCCACGCCTCACCGCCGCCCAGGCCGAAATAGCTACCGAAGCTCTCCGCCTCGCCATCCCCTGACATTAGCATTATTTCGTGAATGTCCCTACAATATAAAAAGCTCCGTGGAAGATACTTCACGGAGCTTTTTGTATGATGTATGATATAGCGCGGTTAGTCGAGTTTGAGGACGGCGAGGAAGGCTTTCTGGGGGACTTCGACGGAGCCGATCTGCTTCATGCGCTTCTTGCCTTTCTTCTGCTTCTCGAGGAGCTTGCGCTTACGGGAGATGTCACCGCCGTAACACTTGGCGGTAACGTCCTTGCGCACAGCTTTGATGGTTTCGCGGGCTATGATTTTCGCGCCGATGGCTGCCTGGATGGCGATGTCAAACTGCTGGCGCGGAATGAGTTCTTTGAGTTTCTCGCACATGCGGCGTCCGAATGTGACAGCATTGTCGGCATGAGTCAGAGTCGACAGTGCATCCACGCTCTCGCCATTGAGCAGTATGTCAAGCTTGACGAGCTTGGACTCGCGGAAATCGTGCAGATGATAGTCAAATGAAGCATAGCCCTTGGATATGCTCTTTAGCTTGTCGTAGAAGTCTATCACGATTTCGCCGAGAGGCATATCAAACACTATCTCCATGCGATTGCCGGAGATATATTCCTGCTTGACGAGTTCGCCGCGCTTGCCGAGGCAGAGTGTCATAATCGGACCGATGAACTCGGCTGCGGTGATGACAGTGGCGCGGATGTACGGTTCTTCGATATGGTCGATTAGCGTAAGGTCGGGCAGCCCGGATGGGTTATGCACCTCCTTCATGTTGCCCTGCTTGTCATAGACGCGATATGACACGTTGGGCACTGTGGTGATGACATCCATGTCAAACTCTCTGCCGAGACGCTCCTGTATGATTTCCATATGGAGCAGACCGAGGAAGCCGCAGCGGAAACCGAAACCGAGAGCTGCCGATGACTCAGGCTGGAATGTCAGCGAGGCATCATTGAGCTGCAACTTTTCAAGCGATGAACGCAGATTCTCAAAATCCTCCGTCTCAATAGGATACACACCGGCAAACACCATCGGCTTGACCTCCTGGAATCCCTCGATTGCCTTGTCGCACGGACGCTCTACGTGGGTGATGGTATCGCCCACCTTGACCTCGCGTGAAGTCTTGATGCCCGAGATGATATAGCCTACATTGCCTGCACTCAGTTCCTTACGAGGTTGCATCTCGAGTTTGAGCACACCTATTTCATCAGCGTGGTACTCCTTGCCCGTTGCCACAAACTTCACAAAATCATCCTTGCGGATGGTGCCGTTGAGTATCTTGAAGTAGGCGATGATGCCTCGAAAAGGATTGAACACCGAGTCAAAAATCAATGCCTGAAGCGGAGCTTCGGGGTCACCCTTGGGAGCTGGTACGCGCTCCACGATAGCCTTAAGAATATCCTCCACGCCCTGCCCGGTCTTACCGCTGGCACGGAGTATTTCGTCACGGTCACATCCGAGCAGATCCACGATCTGGTCTTCGACCTCCTCAGGCTTGGCGCTGTCAAGGTCAATTTTGTTGATGACCGGGATAATCTCCAGGTCATTGTCAATCGCCATGTAGAGATTGGAGATGGTCTGAGCCTGAATGCCCTGCGAAGCATCCACGATAAGCAACGCACCCTCACAGGCAGCAATGCTTCGCGACACCTCGTAGGAGAAGTCCACATGTCCCGGAGTGTCGATAAGGTTGAGCACATAACGCTCTCCGTCAAGCTCATAGTCCATCTGGATGGCATGGCTCTTGATGGTGATACCACGCTCGCGCTCCAGATCCATGTCGTCAAGCACCTGCGCCTGCAAGTCCTTGCCTGTGACGGTCTTGGTGTATTCGAGCAGACGGTCGGCAAGCGTGCTCTTGCCGTGGTCGATATGCGCTATTATACAGAAGTTACGTATATTTTTCATTTGACTAACCGTTGATAAATGGGTTAAACACATCGTGGAGCTGCTGATGCTCCACAAGGAAGCCGTCATGTCCAAAACGGCTCTCTATCTCCGCATACGAAGCCCCCGGGATCTTGGATGCCAGCTCTTTGACCTCGTAGGGCGGAAAAACTATGTCGGTAGTGATGCCGACCACAAGCGTCTTGGCTGTGATTGATGCCAGTGCGGCATCAACTCCGCCGCGTCCGCGTCCGAGGTCGTGGGTGTCGAAACTGTTGAGGATGGCGTAGTAGCTGTATACATCATAACGGCGACAGAGTTTCTCGCCCTGATAACGCTGATAGCTCGATGCGCGGTGCACCTCAGGCAGTTCCTCCACGTCACGCTGAGTGAAATTGTAACCGCTGGGGCCGCGGTAGCTGAGCAGGGCTATGGCACGAGCCGTAGCCAATCCAGCCTTGCCTGCATCGGGAGTCGGATCGCCGAATGTGGGGTCTCCCTCGATCGCCATGCGCATGGTCTCGTCAAGGGCTATGGTCCACGGCGACGCTATGGCATCGGTAGCCATAAGTATCATCTTGTCGATGCTCTCTGGTTTCATCACAGCCCATTCAAGAGCCTGGAAACCGCCCACCGAAACACCTATCATGGTGTTTATGCGGCTGATGCCGAGATGGTCGGCAAGCAGCATGTGCGCGCGCACCATGTCGCGAATGGTGAACTTCGGGAACTGGTCAAGGTAAAGCTTGCCTGTGGCAGGATTGACCTGCATGGGTCCCGACGAGCCGTAGGGCGAACCGAGGAAATTGGCGCAAACTATGAAGTGGTCTCGCGGGTCAAGAAAACGTCCCTCTTCCACTGTGTGGGGCCACCAGTCCTGCACATCGCTGTTGGCGGTCAGTCCGTGACACACCCACACCACATTGTCACGCCGCTCGTTGAGGGTGCCGTAGGTATTATATGCTATCCTGAGCTTGGGGAGCGACCCGCCAAGTTCAAGTGGAAAATCGATGGGATAGTCGTAGTATTCAGTCATCAGGAGTAATCAGGACTGGTGCAGATCATGCCCCATGCGGGCACGTTTGGTATGGAGATAAACTCGGTTATATTCGTTGGGGGCTATCTCGATGGGTACGTTCTCGACCACACGGAGTCCGAAGCCCTCGAGTCCGGTTCGCTTGACGGGATTGTTGGTGATCAGGCGCATGTCACGCACGCCGAGCTGGTAGAGAATCTGGGCACCCACGCCGTAGTCGCGCTCATCAGCCTTGTGTCCGAGGTGCAGGTTTGCCTCCACGGTATCCATGCCCTCCTCCTGGAGCTTGTAAGCTCTGATTTTCTCCATCAGACCTATGCCTCTGCCCTCCTGGCTGAGATAGAGTATCATGCCGCGTCCCTCCTTGTCGACCATCTGCATGGCGCGGTGTAGCTGCTCGCCGCAGTCACATCTCTTGGATGCGAAGATGTCGCCTGTAGCACATGACGAGTGCACTCGGAGGAGCACGGGTTCGGGTGTGGTTATGTCACCCTTGATGAGTGCCACATGTTCCAGACCGTTGTCAAGCTGGCGGAAAGGTATCAGACGGAAATGACCGTATTCGGTAGGAAGGTCAACCTCCACGCCGCGCTCCACGAGCGACTCGTGCTTGATGCGGTAGGCTATGAGGTCGCGTATCGACACGAGTTTCAGTCCCCACTCGTCAGCGCGCTTACGCAGCTGCGGCAGACGCGCCATCGTGCCGTCGGGGTTGAGTATCTCTATCAGTGCGGCAGCCGGAGTCAACCCTGCAAGACGTGCAAGGTCAATGGCAGCTTCGGTATGTCCGGCACGCTTCAGCACTCCCTGGTCCTGAGCATAGAGAGGGTGCACATGCCCGGGTCTGCCGAAAATCTCGGCTGTGGAAGCCGGGTCGGCAAGGGCGTTTATAGTGGCAGCGCGGTCATGCGCCGACACGCCGGTGGTGCATCCAGGGAGCTTGTCGACAGTCACCGTAAAGGGAGTGCCGAGCATCGAAGTGTTGTCTGCCACCTGATGCTCAAGATGGAGCTGGTGGCAGCGTGATATGGTCAGAGGAGCGCAAAGCTCTCCACGGGCATTGGTAACCATGAAGTTTACGGCATCAGGCGTGACCTTCTCGGCTGCGATGATGAGATCGCCCTCGTTTTCGCGGTCTTCGTCATCGACCACTATCACGAATTTGCCTTCACGGAAGTCGGCTATAGCCTCCTCAATGCTATCGAGTTTTATTTCTTCATTCATCGTGGATAAGTATTATGCAGGATTGGAAATATATTGTCGTAATTATGCTTTATCAGTCGCTTTTGGCGTGAGCATATCTATCAGTTCGTTGCACACCTTGACCACCGTACGTGCGTCATGCACCTGCGCGCCGCGTCCCATGTGCATCTTGCCTATCAGTGTGGTGTGGAACACCGGGAAATCCATCAGCTTGTTGATGACGAGCACGTCACGCGAATTGCCGAGATATGTGACTACAGCCTCCATCTCCGCGCTCAGTCGGTCAAACTGCTCCTGATCGTAACGCTGGGGAACCCACCGGCGCAACGGATGTGCGGCAATCACCCGCTCAGCGCGCTCCCTTAGAGCGGCAACCATCTCTATGGCTTTCTGCGGGTCTACATCGTCCATTACCAGCTCCTTGAGCATAACAACGCGATAAGGAGCCCTGCCGAGCAGACGGCGTATGAAATTGCGGTAGGCATCAGCATTGAATACAGCCGAGTCATTGACCGCCTTGTAGGTGAAGAAGATGCCGAGCGGAAGCAGCACGGCTGCGCTGAGCCACATGCCTTCCCATACCTCCCATCGGCCGTCACGTGCGAGCTTGTAGCCGGTGTTGTCTATTATGTAATAGAATATGAACAGGAACACCGAAATCACCAGCGGCATGCCGAGTCCACCCTTGCGTATGATGGCACCGAGGGGAGCACCGATAAAGAAGAAGATTATGCAGGCAAACGACAGGGTAAACTTCTTCTGCAACTCTATGGCATGGCGACGTATCGTCTCGCGGTCCTCGCTCATGGCAAGAGCCTTGAATTCATAGTTCTGCTTGTTGCGCCGGGCTATGTTGAGGGCTGACTGGATATACGACCGCTGCTGTGCGCCCCCGGCTCTGAAGAGCGAGTCTATGTCGACCAACCGCCCTGCTTTCTCAGAGCCATCATCCTTGATGTAGGTATATTTCTTGCCGTCATATTCCGTCTTGTAGGCGCTCGTGCCCACTATGGACTGGCGGCGCAGGTCGCCTGCATATATGGCACCGACGCTGTCGACCCGCAGTCCCACGCTGTCAATGGTGGCTTGCAGCTCGCTGAGATTCTTGCCCACATACTGGTTACGCATGCCCTGCTCGTCAAGACGGTTGAAATTGGCATCGAAGGTGACAAGTATCTCCTTATCTTTAAAGGACTCACGCCTGTATGGCACATTGCGCATGTTTGATGCCGCCTCCTTAAGATTCTCAAACGATTCGCCGTTCCACAGCTTCAGAAACAGGTGGGTCTGATCTTCCGAAAACGCCAGACGCCCTGAGTCGGCAAGGATGATCGACGAGTTTTCAAAACCCTTCGACACATCATATATCATCATGTTGTAGAGCGTGCCCGTATCCGAGTTTTTAGTTTCCACAAAGAGGTTGTAACCAGGAATCTGGTCATAGAAAACCCCTTCGGGTATCTCCACTTCGGGCGATTTCTGCCTCATGGAGTATAGGAGCGTCCACATCTTGGTCTGTGCGATGGGGAGAACATTGTTTTGGAAGAAGAATGCACCTATGGCTATGAGAATGATAAGCGCGATGAGCGGTTTCATGGACCGCAGCAGCGACACACCCGACGCTTTCATGGCGGTAAGCTCAAACTGTTCGCCGAGATTGCCGAACGTCATCAGCGATGCCAGCAAGATGGCAAGCGGCAGAGCCATAGGTATCATGGTCAGAGCGGCGTAGAAAAACAGTTCGGCGATGACATCCACACCGAGTCCCTTGCCCACAAGGTCGTCGATATAGCGCCATAGAAACTGCATCAGCACTATAAACAGCGTGATGAAGAATGTCATGACGAAGAGCGGCAGAAAGCTCTCCAACATGAACATATACATGCGCTTTATTCCAGGGATTCTCATAACGGTCAGTAGCATCACCGCCAAGCCGCAGCTTTGCGAACTACAAAGTTACGAATTTTCGCGCAAACACCGCCCAAAATCCTTCTGGTCCGAATTACACCTCACCTTAAAAACTACAAGAGCTGTTTCAAATCATCTGGATCCGGGAGCGCATCCTTATATTCTTCGGGAAGTTCCTTTCGTAAGGTGTATGTCGCGACGCCCATGGGAGAAGTCATGTTTCTGAATGCAAATTCTACTATTTTGTCTGATTTCTCCCGGCATAATATGATACCTATTGATGGATTTTCATCAGGGCGTTTCACATATGCGTCAAGTGCTCCCAAATAAAAATTGAGCTGACCTGCATAGGGAGGCTTGAAAGAGCCACGCTTCAATTCTATCGCAACCAGACATCGCAAACTTCTATGATAGAATAGCAAATCAATGAAATAATCCTGACCTTCAACATTAAGCCTGTACTGATTACCCATATAGGCAAAATCTTGGCCGAAAGCCATGATGAAATCCTTGACATTCTTGACTATTTCACCTTCAAGGATTTTTTCGTCAACCAAATCCTCGTCATCCTCCAACTCCACAAAATCAAAAACATAGTTATCCCTAAACGATTGCAACGCTCTTCGTCGCAACAACTCGTCATCAATACAACCATGGAAATTAGTTGACGCTATATTGCGAGTATTTACCAGCCCATCAGCAAGAGCCTTCTGCAATCTTTTTACCGGCCAGAATTCAGTAGCACATTTCTGAATATAAAACAGTCTCTCCTCTAATGAACTGGTCTTACGCAATATCTCTCGATGATGGGTAAAAGCGACACTGAAAAAATCATCAAGTTCTTGCGGTGTCAAATCGGCAGTCATCAACTGCCGATTTACGACCCTCTCAAAATCATCATCAGTCACAGGTGCTAAATCGGCAGTTGGCGACTGCCGATTTTCAAAAACACCTCGCCACTCTTCAAAGAATATGCGCATATTCTTTATATTGGTTTCAGAGAACCCCCTTAATCCTGGAAGTTCCTGATTAAGCAGTAACGAAAGACGAGAAATCGCATTGGTCCCCCAGTGTCCGAGACGGGAGCGGATGGAGATAAATCGACCGATGTTGTAGTAAAGGGTGACTATCTCCTTATTAATCAACTTTGCTGTGACATATCTACTTTCTATAATGGCACCCTTTATAGCCCTCACAGCCGAAAGGATATCCGAATATTCAGATTTTGAATTATCAATAATCTCCATCATATATGTATAAGTCACCGCAAGTCAGGCGAAGTAGCGGAGGTGGTTGAGGGCGCGGAGTACGTTGCAGAGGGGGCGGCTCCAGTAGGACTCGAAGTCCTCCTTGACGGCGGCGAGCGATGACTGGACCAGCTCGTCGGGAGCATCGCGCACCACGTCAAGCAGATTGTACATCACCTGAAAGATGTCACACAGTCCCTCGGAGATGCTTGCGGCGATGGGGGTGTCGGAATACTTCATATCCTCCTCAAACACTTCGAGATATGTGTCATCCTCGCCCAGCAGATTCTCGATATGCCGGCGCAACGAGTCGTAATACTGCTCGTCAAGCACATTCTCAATATAAGCATCCTCGGCAAGTACATCTTCATCGGGTTTGAGGTCGGTGGCGGATATATAGATGCGCGGCAGCTGGCGGAGCATAGTTGCTATAAACTCGTCACGAGTAGATTCTCGTGCCTGTTCGAGAGCCTGACAATACTCGTTACAGAGGGCTATGAATGCTAAGGAATTAGGTGCTAACATCTGGGATATGTGGGAATTATTGTGGTTTGCGGACTCCGTAAAGCCCGTTGTCAAGAATATATCTGTAGACACCCGGAGGGAGGAAAAAGTTCATGTCTCCACCTTTGGCGAGGGCGTGGCGCACAAATGTGCTTGACAGGTTGGTCATCGGAGCGTTGAAAAACTCCGCACGGCTCTCATATATAGGTGTCTCTATCTCGTAGCCCGGGCGCGGATACACTATAACACCGAACTCGTCAAGTATAGCCTCGTAATCGCGCCACTTATCAAATATGCGCCAGTTGTCAGACCCTATGATGAGCTTGAATCTGCGTCGCGGATACCGCCTGGCAAGCAGACGGAGGGTATCAATGGTAAAAGAGGGACGAGGCATAGACAGCTCTATGTCACATACACCCACTCCATGAGCCTCGGCAGTGGCGATCTGGAGCATCTTGAGCCTCTGCATGTCAGACAGCAGTTCATTGGATGCAGCTTTGAGCGGATTGAGAGGAGAGAGAGTCAGCCACACCGCATCAAGCCGTCCGAACTGGCTCAGATACGATGCCAGCATCAGATGGCCTATGTGTACGGGATTGAACGATCCGCCGAGTATGCCTATGACCTGGCGACCCTGTGAGTCCATGATATGTCAACGGTTGATAAAATCCTTGACGAGCCCGCGCACCTCCTCCACGGCGGTGTGGAGGTCGTCATTGACCACTATGCGGTCAAACTGCGGAGCAAACTCCATCTCATACTCTGCCTTCGCCACCCTCTGGGCTATCTGCTCGGCAGTGTCGGTGGCGCGTGCCTCCAGACGCTCGCGTAAGGTATCTATCGTAGGCGGCTTTACGAACACCGACAGGGCATCCGTGCCCATCATCCGCTTGATGTTCACACCGCCCTTGACATCCACATCCATGATGACGTTATGTCCCTCGCCGGTTATGCGGTCAATCTCGCTGCGGAGCGTACCGTAGAAGCGTCCTGGATATACCTCCTCCCACTCCACGAATAAATCGGCGGCAACCGCCTTGCGGAAGTCATCAGCAGTGAAAAAATAGTAATTGACACCGTGCGCCTCCCCTTTGCGTGGCTCGCGGCTGGTGGCACTTATCGAAAATTGCAGGTCAAGCGACGGGTCGCCCATGATCCTGTTGATGATGGTAGACTTGCCGGTACCCGACGGGGCGGATATTATGATGATTTTGCCTTTATTTCCGTTATCCATTATATTCATTAACTTGTAGGGACGCGGCGTGCCGCGTCATCAAAGGTATGAGATGCAACGCCTGATACGATGACGCGGCACGCCGCGTCCCTACATCAGGGCGGTGTCTTGACTTACAGCACGTTGAGCACCTGTTCCTTGATCTGTTCGAGTTCGTCTTTCATCTTGACCACGAGCTTCTGCATCTCGGCGTGGTTGCTCTTCGAACCGAGAGTATTGATCTCGCGTCCCATCTCCTGGGCTATGAATCCGAGCTTTTTGCCCTGTCCCGGCTCTGCGTTCATCGTGGTCTTGAAGTAGCTCAGATGTTGTGCCAGACGCTGCTTTTCCTCGTTGACATCAAGCTTTTCTATATAGAATATCATCTCCTGCTCCAGACGAGAGCGGTCATAGTCCACCTTATGCAGCTGACCGAGACCGTCCTCGATACGGGCACGGATTTTCGCCACTCTCTCCGATTCATATTGCGGCACCATCTCAAGCAGAGTAGCTATGGCATCAATACGCTTGGTGAAGAATTCCTCAAGTTTTGCGCCTTCCTGCATTCTGAACTCTATCAGAGCATCGGCAGCCTCATCCACTGCGTCAAGCAGAGCCTGAGCCTCCACTTCCGACACCTTTGACGATGCGGCATCGCTGCTCTCGTATATGTCAGGCATCCTGACGAGGATGCTGTACCAGTCAGCAGGCAGAGGCAGCCCGAGCTCGCGGCTTGCATTGGTGATCTGCTCCTTATAGTCACGCATCACGTCAAGGTTGAGGCGCGGGGCTTCCGACCCCTTGCTGCTCTCGGCAGTGATGACCATATCCACCTTGCCACGCATCAGGCGCGAAGCCAAGTGGTTACGCATCTCCAGATCCTTGTCGCGATAGATGGAGGGGACACGCGTCGACATGTCAAACTGCTTGGAGTTGAGCGACTTTATCTCCACTGTGATTTTTCTCTCCGGAGCCTGCACCGTGGCATCTCCGAAACCGGTCATTGATAAGAGCATAGCTTCATAAGTGTTTCTATCCACAAAATTAGCGAAATAAGAGAGAAAAAACCTAAATTTGCATTACATTTTTTAGCATGTTTTTCAGCAAATGGCGACAATCATAAGCATAGAGACATCAGCCGATGTATGTTCGGTGGCACTTTCGTCTGACGGTTTCATCCTTCTGCACTTCGAGGAGTGGGAGAGCCACAATCATGCCGCGCGCCTGAGCGGCTTCCTGAGCGAGTGCATGGAGCATCTGCGCCGCCACGACATGGGCCTCGATGCGGTAGCTGTCTCCATGGGACCAGGCAGCTACACCGGCTTGCGCATAGGTCTCAGCGAGGCAAAGGGGCTGGCATACTCTCTCGGCATCCCGCTCATAGGTGTCGACACGCTCAAATTGCTGGTCACACATGTGATGTTTGCCGGAGCGGAGCTGCCCGACGATACCCTCTACTGCCCGATGGTAGATGCAAGGCGCATGGAAGTGTTCACAGGCGTATATGACATAGCTCTTAATGAAGTCGCCACGCCTGGACCTATGATACTCGACGAGACCTCACTCGCTGACATCCTCGACCGCAACCACGTAGCCATCTTCGGCACAGGCAGCGACAAAGCAGTCCCTGTCATACGCCATCCCAACGCATTATATATATCAGGTGTGGTGCCCCTCGCCACCGACATGGTGGCACTCGCCGAGAAAGCATGGCATGCCCGGGATTTCCTCGACCTCGCCTACTCCACCCCCAACTACCTCAAAGCCTTCCAAGGCACCCAGCCCAAAGCCCGCATCTGATGTGACGTCGCCAAAATCACATGGACGCAGGGACTCGGCGCAAATCTAATAGTCTGCTTAAGGCTCTGCTGCGGATAGATACGTCGGAGACGTGCCTCCTATATTGTATTCGCGTCACAATGCTGTTAAGCAGATCTGACACAATATCGACCCCAGAGGGGTCACATGTATTAGGCATGGGTCACACAATCCGTCAGGATTGGCTGACCCATGTTATTGTCACGCCCCCGGTTTCCGCCGCTGTAGGTGGCGCGTAGCCCCTGCGTGGGTTGTGTGCCTCCTATGGAGGCATTGCGCCGCGTCCCTACGAGCTTGCGAAGCCTCGTGGCATATCCCTATACTCCCCCGTAGTGAACAAGTAGGGTATTTCTGACGTATTATTTATACAAATACGTTTCATAACCCTTTTTCAAACTTCACCATGGACAAAAGGTCATTTCTTCTCACTCCCATAATCATCCTCATCGTGGGCATAGCCCTGATAGTGATGCACTCGCAGATCGATGTCATCCGATGGATTGTAATCCTCATCGGCTGCGCCCTGCTGATTCCCGCAGTGTTCAATCTCATATGGATATTGATGCGCCGCCGTCGCACCGGCTCCGACATCCGCGAGGCTAACGACAGTTCGTCCATCGCCGTCAGCATCATCAGCGGACTCCTCGGCATATGGATAGTGTGCATGCCCGACTTCTTCGCCGCATTCATAGTGTATCTTTTCGCAGCATTGCTCGTATTCCTTGCCATAGTAGATGTGGTGCTGATGATACGCGCCAGCCGTCCGGCACGTCCGCCGTTCTGGTTCTACATCGTACCGGTCGGCATGATAGTCGTGGCAATAGTGCTGCTGACATCGCCGCTCGGCACCATCAACGCCACCATAGTCCTCGTCACCGGCATAGCCATGGCAGCCTCGGGTCTCAACCGTCTCGTGGAGCTTGCCACAGTATGACGCAACCATATGAGGCTCCTGACGTAGAGTCCCTGCTTTGTACTGGTCACTAATACACTTTGTCCCCCCTAATTACCCCTCTGTGGATGGTGTTAAGGGGGACAAAGTGCTTAAATTTGCATCGATATTGATAACCACATTAGGACAAAATTGATATTCACACACATCATACACATATAATATATTCATCAACTCAACCTAATTTCCACACACAACAACAAGATGAAATCTATCGTTTGCAAACTCTTTGCAGCCATCGTGGCTGTCATGGCTGTATCATGCAGCAGCGGTCCCTCTCTCGAACAGCTCGTGGCCGAAACCAACAAGCACATGCCCGTGACAGTGCCGGGCGTAGGACAGATTAAGTCAATCGACTTCACCGACAACACCCTCACCTACCAGTGCCTCGTGCTCAACCGCAGCTTCAACCTCAAAGCCCTCGAAGGACATGAGGACGAGATGAAGGCCGCGATAGCCCCCATGCTCCCCAACCTCCTCAACCAGGGCAAGAACAAAGTCTTCACCGACAAGCTCATCGAGGACAAGGCTTCGCTCGCCGTACGCTATTATACCAAGGGATCCAAGGCTGCCGAAGTGACAGTCACATTCACCCCCGATGACCTCAAGGACATCATTGACGGCAAAATCAACGACAACCCCGAGGCAAAACTGAAATCACAGATCACCATTGCCAAGCTCCAGACTCCCCAGCGCATCGACAGCGAGACCACCATGTCAAGCATCGATGCCCAGAACGGCTACGTGGTCTACACATTCGAGATGAACGAGAAGCGCAACCCCGAAATCATCGACAACCTCAACGAGAACATGGAAGAGCTCCGCAACTCTACCGCCCAGACCATCCACAGCAACGCCAAGGACATCAAGGCCATCGTGCAGGCATGCAAAGACGCCAATTACGGCATACTCTACCGTTATGTAGGTGTGCCCTCAGGCAAGGTCGCCGAAGTCAAATTTGAGTCATCCGAACTGTAGACATATGCATCTCTCTAAATTATCAAAGGCTGCATCCATAGCATGTGCAGCCATCATGATGGCCACGACGCTTAACGCCGCCGAGGTGACACTCAACGGATTCACTACCGTCGGAGAGAGCAAGGCCATACAGGTGACCTACGCCCTCAACAAGACCGAGAAGGTGGCCCGAGTGCGCCGCGTCAATGACACCTCCACGTCTGACAAGAAGCGCAAATCATGCGTAATCCCCCAGACCATCACGGTCGACAAGGTCAAATACACCGTCAAATATATCGGAGAGGGGGCTTTCTCCCACACCACCGATGGCTTCGAACCCCCGGTCAACGACAAGAATGCCTGCAAATTCCAGAGAGTAGAGCTGCCCAACACCATCACCGAAATCTGCCAACGCGCCTTTGTGGGCATGAAGACCCTCAAATACTGCAATATCCCCACGAGCGTAAAGCTGATATATCCCTATGCTTTCATGTGGACCTCATTGGAGTCAGCCGCCATACCGGCCTCATGCACCGGCATCGGGGCATCCGCTTTCCAGGAAGCCCAGCTCAAAACCCTTACTTTCGCCGAGGGGACCAGTCCGCTTGAAATCGGTGCATTTGCATTCTTACGCAATCCAATATCCACCCTTGTGACGCCAAAGAGGCTCAGCAAACTCTGGAATAACTGCTTTGACGATTGCGAGCAAATGACCGACCTGATACTCAACGGCACTCTGACCGTTATTCCCGAATGGTGCTTCGGCGGCTGCCCGAACCTTGCCAGAGTGACCATCAATGCCCCGATTGCAACCATTGACAACTATTCATTCCAGAACAGCCTTACCAACGTGCAGTCATTTAAAATCACCAACAACGCACTGCGCACAATAGGTCACGGCGTGTTTATCCGCACCGGGTTCACTACTATCAGCCCCGACAACATCCTCCACGAAGGACTTACCTATATAGGAGAGATATGCTTTGAATATTGCCCCAAACTCACCACGGTAATCTTCCCCTCCACCATCAAGAAGATTGACAAATCCGCATTCGGCGGCGATGAGACAATCAACGTACGCCGTATAGACTGCTACACGTCCCATGTACCGGAATTAGACAACACATTCAACCACGAAATATACGATAAAGCAGTAGTCAATGTAAAACCCGAACTTGCACCACAATTCAGCAAGGCATCTTTTTGGGAATATTTCAACTGGGACAAATACAATCTTGCCATAGATGACATAGCCATCGACAACTATGACAGCAATCGCCCCGTAGAATACTTCACCCTCCAGGGCATGCGTGTCGATGCCGACAACCTCACCCCCGGCATCTACATACGCCGCCACAACGGTCGCAGCGAGAAGATAGCCATACGCTGAGCAGGCGCATCTCTCCGGTCCGTAAATTAACTTTTTCATAGCAGCCGCAAGCCGCCCCGATACAGCCGTGTGTCGGGGCGGCTTCACTTTTTCATATCAAAAAACGGCCATTAAGTATCAAAAAACGCGCATCGCGCCAATTTTTATACTCATCACACCATCAATTATAGGATACCACGCACGCGGAGGAGTAATTTTGTGGCATAAATTTTTCATAATAAATCTCAATAACATGAAACGAACATTTCTCAGTGGACTATTGCTATCGCTCATGGCAATCATGGCTCAGGCACAGAACATCACTGTGCATGGGACAGTCCTTTCAAAGTCTGACGGAGAGCCTCTGATAGGAGCGTCCGTGCTTTGCGAGGCTACTAAAGCCGCTACAGCTTCCGACATTGACGGTAATTTTACAATCTCCGTCCCCGAAGGAGCAATCTTGAAATTCTCTTATGTAGGATTCAATCCCGCCGAAGAGAAAGCACAGCCTAAGATGACTGTCGAACTTGCCGAAAACGCCGCCATGCTCAGCGAGGTGGTAGTGGTGGGTTATCAGACCGTACGCAAGGCAGACCTCACCGGAGCCGTATCAGTCATGGACCTTAAAGAGCCTCTGAGTGAAAATTCAGGCAACATCCTCAACTCAATGGCAGGCAAACTTCCCGGCGTCAACGTAGTGCCCGATGCAGCTCCCGGCGGCACAGGCTCTATACGCGTGCGTGGTATGTCGACCGCCAACTCCAGCAACGACCCCCTCTATGTGATAGACGGTGTGCCGACCGACAACATCAACTGCATCAACCCGAGCGACATCGAGACCATGCAGGTGCTCAAGGATGCCGCATCGGCCTCAATCTACGGTTCGCGTGCAGCCAACGGTGTCGTGGTCATCACCACCAAGCAGGGCAAAGGCGACCGCATGACCATCAACGTCAACTATGCGGCAAGCGCACAGACCATAGCCAAGAGATATGATATGCTCAATGCCACCCAATGGGGCGAAGCATACTGGACGGCATCCAGGAATTCAAACATCGCCCCCTCGCATATATTATATGGCAACGGCCCCGTACCGGTGCTCCAGCCTTATGTCGCAGGCAACCCCAATTATCCCACAGCCGACACCGACTGGCAAGATGAAGTGTACCACACCGCCTGGACCCACAATCTCACAGCATCGATATCAAACAACACCGAGAAGGGTTCGGTATTGTTCTCGCTCAACTACATCAACCAGAACGGTAACATCAAAGACACCTTCTACGAGCGCTACTCGGCACGTGTCAACTCTCGCTACGACTTCAACAAGTATATAACCGTAGGCGAGAACCTTCTCGTGGCCCGCTGGACCAACCGCGGTATGGATGTGGCCGGAGACCGTGGCATCCCCTTCACCGCCATGAGCCAGAACCCCGCACTTCCCGTGCGCGGCCTCGACGGATCATGGACACGCCCCATGGAGCTTATCGGCTCTGACCTTGCAAACCCGATGCAGCTCATTGACAACGCCAAAGACAACGACCTCTCATCGTGGCGCATACTCGGCAACGCATACCTCGAAGTCAAGCCCATCGCCGGCCTGACATTGAAGACCAACCTCGGCATCGAGCACAGCCAGTATTTCAACCACACCCTCGGCCGCAGCGTCAACCCGGGCGACGTCAACAGCGCCTCAAGCGTCTACGGACAGGGCGACACCTGGACATGGACCAACACAGCCAACTACAACAAGACATTTGCCGAAAAGCACCATCTGACAGCCCTCGTCGGTACAGAAGCAATCGGCTACACATTCAAGGACCTCTCAGCAAAACGTGAGGGATACGCATTTGAAGATTCCGACTTCATGCAGATCGGCGCCGGTACAGGCACACGCGACAACGGCGGCGGCAAGACACAGTGGTCAGTATTCTCACTGTTCGGAAAGGTCGATTACAACTTCGCCGACCGCTACCTGGCATCATTTACAATCCGCCGTGACGAAAACTCACGCTTTGCAAAAGGCCACCGCGCAGGCGTGTTCCCCGCCTTCTCACTCGCATGGCGTCCCACACAGGAGTCATTCTTCCCCCACAACAACATCCTCACCGACATGAAGGTGCGCTACTCATGGGGTCAGAACGGTAATGCCAACATCCCCTCACTCTACCCCGCCTACTCGACATTCATATTCAACACCGGCAACGGCGCATATGACATCACAGGCTCAGGCTCGCAGACATCTCCCGGTATCACCCTGGCAAGCACCGGCAATCCGGAGCTGAAGTGGGAGACCACCTATCAGAACAATATCGGTATCGACCTGCAATTCCTTAGCGGAGCCATCAACGTCAGCGCAGACTTCTATATCAAGAAGACAAAAGACATGCTTACCATCCCGCCGGCACTCGACGTGGCAGGCGAAAACGCCGCGATGTGGCTCAACACAGGCGACATGAAAAACACCGGATGGGAACTCTCTATCGGCTATACCAGCCCGCAATACGGCGACTTCTCATGGAACGGAGCTCTCAACCTGTCGCAGTACAAAAACAAGCTCGTCACCCTCAACTCTCGTCAGGAGTTTATCGGCGGGGACGCCCGTCTGATACCCGGCCAGCCTATGGGCGTCTACTACGGATATGTATGCGACGGCATCTTCCAGAACGCCGTCGAAGTCGCCAACCACGCCACTCAGCCCGGTGCAGCCCCCGGCCGTCTCATCTACCGCGACCTTGACGGCAACGGAGTGATCGACGACAACGACCGTTGCATCATCGGCGATCCCAACCCCGACCTGTCGATGGGTCTTAATCTCGGATTCAAATACAAAGCCTTCTCTCTCGACATGTTCTTTGCCGGTGATTTCGGCTTCGACATCCAGAACCACATGAAGCGTCAGCTCCTGTTTATGACCTACGGCGACCCCTCGACCAACCGCGGTGTCGACATACTCAACGCATGGACCCCCACCAATACCAACACCGACATACCCGCGCTGACATTTGTCAACGACAACGACGAGGGCCGTTTCTCGACATACTTTGTAGAAAACGGGTCATACATGAAGATGAAATACCTCAAACTCTCATATTCTCTGCCTAAGAACATCATCAAGAAGATAGGCGCTACCAATCTCGATGTCTACGGACAGGTTGAAAACGTATTTACCATCACAGGCTATTCGGGCCTTGACCCTGAAATCCTCCCCGGCACTTACGGCGCACGCGTTGACAACGGCGCATATCCACGTCCGCGCACATTCACCCTGGGCATGAATCTTCAGTTCTAATCCTAAAAAACACACACGACAATGAACTTCATAAAAAACACAGCGATTAAAGCATTCGTCGCCCTGACCGCCGTTTCGGCAGGCATGTCAGTGACATCATGCGAAGATATGCTTGACACCAAGCCGCAAGGTTCCTTTACCAACGAACAGATCGGCGACAACGAGGCCCTGCAGCTGATGACTGCGGCCTATGCCACCCTGCTCAACCACTACTTCGGCAACAACGAGTCGTTTGCCGGGCCTATCAACAACTGGGTGTTTGACGTGCGCTCCGACGACGCCCTCAAAGGGGGCGGCGGCCTGACGATGGAAGGATACATCCACCAGCTCGAAGTCGGCAATGTGCAGAGCGACAACGACGTGGCAAACTTCAAGTGGCGCAACAACTACTTCTCGATCAGCCGTTGCAACACCGCCATCCGCGCCATTGTATCTGCCGAAACGATTTCTGACGACAACAAAGCGTCGTATATCGCGGAGATGAAGACGCTCCGTGCATACTACTACTTCGACATGCTTCGCATCTTCGCCAAATTTCCCTACTTCGACGAAAACGTCGAAAACCCGAGCGAATGTCGCGCCGACCAATATACCCGCGACCAGATTGCAGGCTTCATCAAGCAGGATCTGCGTGACTGCTACGAAATCCTCCCCGACAACCAGGAAGAAATCGGTCGATTCAACAGATACGTCGCTGCCGCCCTGCTCGCCCGCGTAGCCCTGTTCACATCTGACTGGGCCGAGGCCGAAAAATATGCCGGATATGTCATCAGCAGCAACAAGTACCAGCTCTATCCCAACTTCCTCGACATGTCTAAGCCGGAGCTCAACAACCAGTATGAATCCGTGCTCGCCATACAGTTTTCGTCGGCCAACTCGCCCGACCAATACAACTTCAACAACTGTATCAACTGCACATACTCAGAGGGCAACCTCTATGGCAACGGCGACGACTTCTATCTCGGTTCGCAGAATCTTGTCAACGCTTTCCGCACAGACAATGACGGCCTGCCCTATCTCGACGGCGCACCCGACGACAAGAATGTCGACAAAGCCGACTTCGACGGCAACGTAGACCCCCGTCTCGACTTCACGCTCGGACGCATCGGCATGCCCTGGCGCTCACACATGTACAACGACAAGTGGTGCCGCGCCCTCGACCTCTACGGCCAGTACTCAGGCAAGAAGCCCTATCCCTCACCCGAGTCGCCCTACGTCAAGCCCGGTATCGTGCCTTGGGGCGCATCTTCGCTCAACTGCATCCTCATCCGCTATGCCGACGTGATGCTTATGAAGGCCGAAGCCCTAATCGAGCAGAACAAGAACCTCCCCGAAGCCCGCACACTCATCAACGACATCCGCCGCAAGGCTGCCCGCTCGGTAGATCCGTCATACGAGCCCGTGGATTGCAACCCCATGGTTGCCAGCTACTACGTGAGCGAATATCCCGCCACAGGCTGGACCCAGGACTACGCCCGCAAGGCCGTGCGCATGGAACGCCGTCTCGAACTCGCCATGGAAGGCCTCCGCTGGTTTGACCTCGTGCGCTGGGGCAACGCCGTCGAGACCATGAACGCCTACTACGTATCCGAAAGCAAAATCCATACATACTACCAGGGTGCAAACCTCACCGAAAACGAGATCTACTTCCCGATACCTGTAAATCAGGTTGACAACGCAGGCGACCTCTATCAATAAACAATAAAACACATCATTCACAATGAAAAAAATATCATCATACGGTATCTTCGTCCTGCTCGTGATGCTATGCGGGATGTTGGGCGCATGCTCCGATTTCGAGCCCAAAGGCTTCCCCGAGGTCCCCGACCTCCAGACAGCCAGCGACCTCAGAGCCGACATCGACGGCTACATCGTCAACCTCTCATGGAATCTTCCGGCATCGGGCGATGTCGAGGGCGTGGAGATTATCGTCAACGGCAACTCCGCCAACCCCATCCGCCTCGAAGGGCCCGTCACCACTTACACCGTCAAGGGCCAGCCGATGCAAAAGGAATATCTCTACACTGTCAAGGTGCTCTATGACGGAGGCTATGTATCAGAAGGCGTATCCGTCAGCGCCACAGTCCCCTACATCGAGCTTGCCAACGTCAGCGGCCTGACAGCCGCCGTCGACGGCCGCAAAGTCACCCTTGACTGGACCCTCCCGGCAGCCGAAGGCATAACCGGCGTGAGAATCATCAGAAACGGCGAGGCCGAAACCGCCACAGTCATCGAGGGCCCGGCCACGACATATGAGCTTAAGAGCCAGCCTATGGGACAGGAGGTCACCTACACCGTCTCTGTGATCTACGACGAATACTACGCATCTGAAGGCACCTCGGTGACCGCGACCATACCGTATATCGAAGCCAAGATCGGCTATCTGATGACAGCCGCCACCATACAGCAGCTCCCCGATGACGACGAACGCGCAGCAGCCGCATGGTTTGCAAGCCAGCCCAATGCCGAGCTGATCTATCCCGACCAGATTGCCGACCTCGACGCCGAAATCTATACAGTGCTCTGGATCGAAATCGACCGCGTCGGATTGCCTCTCGGATGGCAGAACCTCCCCTCGGCAATAACCAACGACGCCACGATTGCAGCCCTGCGCCAGTACTCGGCCAACGGCGGCAGCCTCTATCTCTCAAATATGGCCACACAGCTGACCGTGCCTTTAGGATTCGTGCCTGACAACATGGCTCCGACCGTCTACGGCAACGGCGAAGGCGGCGTAGGCACCGATGTATGGGTGCTCAATGCCTACCTCGGCTGGGATTTCCGCAACGGCAGCGACCAGGGCTTCTATGACCGCACCGGACATGCCATCTATCAGGGACTCACATTTGAAGACCCCAACAACTACGGCTACCAGAACCTGCCTCTGATCGGCCCCGGCCAGCGCGAAGACCACAACTGCATGTGGGACTGCAACATCTATGGCAAGGGCAACTATCCCGACGTAATCAAAAACTTCGAAATGACCACCAACTCCATGGTGCTCGCCACTTGGGGCCACGTGCGCGACCACTGCGTGGCAGCGATAGTCGACTTCAACGCCAACGCCGAACACGGCCGATGCATAGCCAACGGTCTGGCAGCATACGAATGGAACCAGAACTCCGGCACCAACCCCTATCAGCACAATATCGAACAGCTGACAACCAACATATTGAATTACCTTAAATAATAAACCCTTATATGAAATCAAAACTTTTTGCAATCGCTCTGGCCACACTCTGCATCAGCACATCAGCCGACGCCACAGAGCGAGCAGCCCTGCTCATCGGATATTCCGATGAAAACAAAATCGACAACTTCCAGGAAGACGCAGCCGTAAAAATCTTCAAGGAACTGCAGCCCGACGGAGCCATCATATCTACCGACGACGTAAGCTCCCTTACAAAGAAAAACTATGACGTCGTATGGGTACACATCGACCGTTGCGGCATAGGCATCAACAATCTGCCCGCTGCGTTCAGCAACCCCACCGTACTCAACACACTTGACACATACCTTCAGGAAGGCGGCAACCTCTATCTGTCGAAACAGGCAACCCAGATACTCCATAAGATCGGACGCATCCCGACACTCTACGCTCCCGGCATCTACGGAGACGGCAACGGAGGCGAAGGCACCGACGTCTGGACAGTCAACGCACAGATCGGCCACTGGTTTATCGACGAGGCCCGCAACCCCAACGACCTCAAGCCCGATGAATACTATGACCACCGCAGCCACCCCATCTACAACAACATGGCCGTCAACAACGACTACAACTGCGAAACCTACGGCCTGCTTGGCACAGGCAACGGCAGCGCCATGTGGCGCGAGGACCACAACTGTCTGTGGGACCTCAATGCCTACAGCAACATCTACACAGCCGACGGACGCAACACCGTTGAAAAGTTCCAGAACCAGAACGACTGCGTCGTATTAGGCACATGGGGCCATGTCGTAGACCACGCTGTGGCAGGCATAGTAGAGTTTAACCCTTCAGGCAAATACAAAGGCTATGCCATCGCCAACGGACTGGCCGCCTACGAGCTCTCGCCGCGTCAGGGTGGCAACTCGCAGACCGCCAACATCAAGGCTCTCACAGGCAACACCATCAACTATCTTGCCACAAAGAACCCCTCTTCGGTCGACGACATGACTGACATCGCCACCAGCGATATGCCCGTTGAATATTACAACATCCAGGGCGTCAAGGTCGCTGCCGACAATCTCATCCCCGGCATCTATATCCGCCGTCAGGGCAATAATACCGATAAGATTATCGTTAAATAACAGGATAATCACCTACACCACAGTACTGTCAGCGAGAGACGTGGTCTTTAGCTGACAGTACTTGACTAATTTTTATAATCTTGCTTTACCTCTCTCATTAAAATCTATTAGCATGAAGTATCTTAAACAACTGATCGGTGCCACCGGAATTGTCTGCTGCGCATTTTCATCGCATGGCGCTCTGGTATCACACTTCCCCATGGATGTGCGCTCGGGCCAGATCATCGACGAAATAAGCGGCTGGCGCTATGAAGTGCAGGGCAATTTCGCTCCCGAAAATGTAGCGGGTGCGGTCGGCAAAGCATTGCGTTTCGACGGCTACACATCATATGTCGAAGCTGCGCTCGGCGACATATCCGCGTCAAATACCGGCTGCATGACAGTGTCGCTCTGGGTTGCGCTACAGTGTTACCCGACAGTCCAGATCGATGTCGAGACAACTGACCAGATAGCCATCGCATCGTGTCTCGACAATGACGCCAAGACCGGATTTGGCTTCTATATCGACAAAAACGGCGCCTGGAGCTTCAAGACATTTGTCGGCGGATGGCCGTTGACCCTCAATGCCGACACCGCGATGCCTGTCAACAAATGGAACTGCCTGACAGCCGTGCTCGACAAGAGCGACCGCACACTCAAACTCTATCTCGACGGCAAAGTGGTGGCCCAGAGCCGCGCCAACGGCACTCTCAGCATGGCGTCACGCTCCACTCTCCGCATCGGCCACGATGCCGAACAGAATTTCTCGGGTCCGTTTGCGCTCGGTTCGTTCAACGGACTTATCGATGAGATAAAGATCTGGGACGAAGCCCTGCCGCAGTCGACCATCAGCGGCTGGACTGCCGAAAACGAGGCCGACCTCTCCATACCCTCCTCACGATTTGAAAGCGACCTGCTGCGTCCACGCTTCCACGGCATGCCCGAGGCCGCATGGACCAACGAATGTCACGGCATGTACTACTCCAATGGCCGCTATCATCTGTTTTTCCAGAAAAATGCCAACGGCCCCTACATGGCGCGCCTCCACTGGGGACACATCTCCAGCGAAAACCTCTATGACTGGCGCGAAGAGCCCATAGCCATCGCCCCCGGCGACTGGTTTGACTCAAAAGGGTGCTGGAGCGGCTGCATCTTCTCCGACGATGTCATCACCGGTGGACGCCCGTCGATACTCTATACAGGCGTAGACTATGCAAGGGCAAGAATCGTGCAGGCCAACACTGCCGACAACTCGCTGACCGGCTGGACCAAGGCTGCGCCCGTCATCAACGGCCGTCCTGACGGCCTGTCTGACGATTTCCGCGACCCGTATTTCTTCAGAAACGGCGACGACGCATATATAATCGTCGGCAGCTCTAAAAACGGCATCGGCACGACGACCCTCCACAAATACAATGCAACGACACGCAACTGGAGCAATGACGGCCAGCTTTTCTTTACCGGCACATCGGCTGCACAAGACGGCACATTCTGGGAGATGCCCAATGTCACTCAGATGCCCGACGGCAAATGGCTCTTCACAGCCACCCCTCTGGGCACATCGCAGGGCGTGCGCACTCTCTACTGGACAGGCAGCATAGCCGCAGACGGCAAGTTTGTGACAGATGCCAACTCATCGAGACCTCGTCTTGTCGAGCTTAATTCGCGCGACGGATTCGGTCTGCTCTCGCCCACCGTGTATCAGCATGGCGGCAAGACCATAGCCATGGGCATAGTGCCCGACAAACTGCCTTCGACATCAAACTGGCGTCTTGGTTGGGCCCACTGCTACTCGCTACCCCGCGAATGGTCGTTAGCCTCCGACGGCTCGCTGGTGCAGAAGCCCTATGAGGCTCTGACAGGGCTGCGTAGCGACACACGCTTCTCCAAAAGCGATTTCTCGCTCTCAGGCTCCATGCCTCTCGACCCGGTCAACGGACGCTCGGCCGAGATATGCGCCACATTTGAGGTCGGCACATCTACATTCGGCTTCAAGATATTCAAGACAGCGAGTGCCGAAGCCGTCATCTCATACACACCCTCTACAAGCGAGCTGACAGTTGATTTCAGCGCTCTCCCCCGCCTGACCAACGACGGCGGCGTATATGACGGAGTCTACCGCTGCTATCTGCCCGAACGGCTTGCCATCGGCAGCGAGATGAAGCTCAACATCTTTATCGACCACTCCATACTTGACATCTTCGTCAACGACAAGTGGGCTACCTCCATACGTGTGTTCCCGACCGAAGCCGATGCCAACGGTATCGAAGCCTATTCTACAGCAGCCACAAAGGTCAAGGACCTGAAAGCATGGAATCTCTCTGTAGATGCCTCGCAATCGAGCATCGACGGCATATGGTCAGACAGCGACAGCCAAGAGTCTCCATATGTCGATGTCTACAATCTCCAGGGAGTAAAAATCCTCGCCAACGTACTTAGGGAAACCGCTACCGACAATCTCCCCGGCGGTCTCTATATCGTAGGCAACCGTAAAGTCCTCGTCAGATAACCTGACACCATCCATACATAGCAGCGGCCACATGCTTTTCGGGCATGTGGCCGCTTTGTTTTCATTGTGCGATATTTATCCGAGGCGGTCGCGCAGCTCGGTGGGTGTCTCGCCGTAGGCATCTTTGTAGCACTTGGTGAAGTAGGCGGGCGACGAGAAACCCACCTCATATGCTATCTCGCTTATGGTCTTGTCGGTAGAGGTCAGCAGCGAGCGGGCGTGGCGCAGACGCAGGTTGCGCATCAGCTCTACCGGGGAATAATTGGTCAGAGCCTTGATTTTGCGGTAGAGCTGCGAGCGGCCCAATCCCATATCGGCTGCCACTGCGTCTACGCTGAGTTCGGGCTCACCCATGCGGGCGGTAAACACGGCGAGGAAACGCTGGTAGAAGTCATTGTCAATATCGCCCTCTCCGGCGGGTGCTCGGCGCTGCTCGGTCGCCGCCTCCTGAGGCCGGGCAGTATCATCCTGACCACGCCACAGGTCGCGGATGCGCTTGCGGTTGGCGACGAGACTCGCACACCGCGCTCTTAGCACAGCCTCGGTAAACGGCTTTGACAGGTAGCCGTCGGCTCCGCTGTCATAGCCCTCAACCCTCTGCTCGTCCATGGCGCAGGCCGTCAGCAGCAACACGGGGATGTGTGAAGTGGAGACCTCGGCTTTGAGCTGACGGCAACACTCCAGACCGTCCATCACCGGCATCATCACGTCGCAGATTATCAGGTCGGGCACATAGCGGGCGGCAGCCTTAAGTCCCTGACGGCCGTCGGCAGCAGTGGCGATGCGGTATGTATCGCCCATCAGCGACGATATGAGCAGACGCATGTCGGCGGTGTCGTCTATCACCAGCAGCAGCGGTCGGTCATCGGCGGCATCGGCATCTGTCGGCTCTATGTCAGCCAGTTCGGCAGCGATGTCGCTTGAAGACGTTGCCTCGGCACACACAGCTGCCAGAGGCTTCGCAGCCACATGCGTCACAGGAATCTCCACTCTGAACTCCGATCCCTCACCCGGCTCGCTATCCACCGAAATCTTGCCTCCGTGAAGCTCCACAAACGCTTTGACGAGCGACAGACCGATGCCTGAGCCTTGCGGACGCACCTTGTCGACCTGATAGAAACGGTCAAAAATCTTGTCAATATCATCGGCGGGGATGCCTTTGCCTGTATCGGCTACCTTTATGACCATGTCGTCGCCCTCAAGCCCGTAGCTGACGGTTATCAACCCGTTGTCGGGAGTATATTTAAAGGCATTGGAGACGAGGTTAAACACCACACGCTCTATCTTCTCGACATCCATGGCTATTGAATCGGGGACTTCGCCCATGGCCTTGACCGTCAGCTTGATGTCGCGCTTGCGCGCCAAGGGTCTGAACGCCTCTACCCAATCCTCTATCAGCGACTGTATGTCGGCTTCTTCAAGATTGAGCGTCAGCTTACCGTTTTCATACTTGCGGAAATCGAGTATCTGGTTGATCAGACGGCGGAGTATGCGTACATTCTTGTCGGCTATCTGCATCAATGTACGCTGCTGGGCTGTAAGATTCGCCGCCTGTGCCACCTGTTCCACAGGTTCGGCTATGAGTGTCAGCGGAGTGCGCAGGTCATGTGACACATTGGTGAAAAAAGCCAGTTTTGACTGCGTAGCCTCGTTGAGCTGCTGGTTAAGCTCCTTCTGCTTGTCTCGCTCCAGCTCCAGCAGACGGTTCTGCTCCATGAGAATAGCCTGATGGCGGCGGTGCTGCCAGAAAGTCCTCAGAAGCAGGAAGAGCACACCTGACACCAATACCAATATGGCTATCAATGCGTAAAACAGCGTGGTCTGAGCCGAGTGCTTCGTCCAGTAGTCGTCAACCTGCGATTTCAGCAGCTCCATCTTGGCAGTCTCCTCGGTCAGCGACGCGTTCTGGAGCAGAAGTATATCGGCATTCGAGCTGTCGACTGCCGATGCAGCCGGCAGCATCTCGTCACGCTCATACGGCTCGCCTCGCAGTATGGCAAGAGCCGTCCGTATAAGTTTGTGCCCCTCGGTAGGATAGAGGAATGTGGCATCTATCACTCCGTCAGCCACAGCCTTGATGCCTATCTCCGGAGCTGCGTCTATGCCCATCACCTTGACATGCTCCAGACCGTGGCGGCGCGCCACCTCCGCAGCCCCTATAGCCATGCGGTCATTGTGGCAGTAGATGACATCTATGTCGGAATCCTTGTCAAGCAGCGAATCCACAGCCTTGACGGCATCGTCCATGTTCCACTTGCCGTATCCTATACCCACGAGACGTCCGCCGCCACTTTCCCATTCTTCGGCAAAGCCTGAGTGGCGGTCTTCAGCCGGAGTCGACCCCTTAAGCCCATAAATCTCTATAGCAGTAGGATCCACATCAGCTGACGAAAGTGCGTATCGCGCCGCAGCCCGTCCCAGCCCCACGTCGTCGGCACCGATACGCGCCGTGTAGCTGTCGCCGTTGATGTTGCGGTCAAATATAATCACGGGCATCCCGCTCTCATAGATTTCTTTGATGACGGGCGTGAGCGAATCAGCCTCGTTGGGCGAGACGATGATTATGTCAAATCCGTTGTCTACGAAATAGCGCAGATCCTCGATCTGCCGGCGGCAATTGTCATGGGCAGAGCGTATCTCCACCTCGGCATCTTCGTGGAAGAGCATCTCGCGGCCTATCTCGCCGTTCATCTTGTCGCGCCAGTCGTCGCTGCTGCATTGCGACACGCCTATGCGCCATTTCCGCTCCTCCCGGCATCCCGTAAGAAGCACACAGATAAGCAACATGCCCGCAATGCAATATAATTTTTTCATGGTGTCCTACTGATAGTTGTTCCTGTAGATTGATTGGCTTGTATGTGCAAATGTAGGCTTTTATTCAGTAATCTGGTAGCATTTGTGCCTAAAAATCACCCTATGCACCATATCTGACAGCTAATGCTCTTTTTATTATAGGGCTTCCAACGGCAAATAATGTAGATTTGCATCAGAATCACAAAACGCAACACACACTCATGAAAAACCTGCAAATACTATCCGCCCCGCTTCTGGCACTGTCGGTGCTGACGGCTGCTGCCGCCGACAACGGAGTGGCTATTGACCACCTCGGTGTCAACAATTCACTCATACGTGTCACCGGAGACCAGCGTTACCTGCTCCTGCCGGTAGAGGATGCCGGCGAAGAGGCACGGCTCAACCTGCTGCTTGACGGCAAGCAGGAACGCTCGCTCGTCATCCGGCTCGCCAAAAGTAAGGTAGACTACCACGTGCCCGTAGACCTAACCCCCTACAAGGGACACACCGTGGCTCTCAATGTCATCACTCCCCAGGGTCGCTCAAGCATACGCGAAGCCAAAGAGGATGCCTGCTGGAGCAACATCAGCCTCTCCGACACCTTTGACACCTCTAACCGTGAGAAATACCGTCCGCTATTCCACCACACCCCTCCCTACGGATGGATGAACGACCCCAACGGCATGTTCTACAAAGATGGAATGTGGCACCTCTACTACCAGCATAACCCCTACGGCTCGAAGTGGCAGAACCTCTCATGGGGACACTCCACCTCGACCGACCTCATCAACTGGCAACCCCAACCGGAAGCCATAGAACCCAATGGATTAGGATTAGTGTTCAGCGGAAGCTGCGTTGTCGACTCCGCCGGGACTGCCGGGTTTGGCAAAAACGCTGTCATCGCCCTGTACACATCAGCCGATGTCAGCCAGACCCAGAGTCTCGCGTGGAGCACCGACGACGGCAAGACATTCAACATCTATCCCGGCAACCCCATCCTCACCCTCGAGAGCGAAGCCCGCGACCCCAACATGTTCTGGCACGCGCCCTCGCAGCAGTGGGTGATGCTCCTGGCTCACGCCCTCGACCACGAGATGCTCATATTCACATCTCCCGACCTCAAGGACTGGACGCTCCAAAGCTCCTTTGGCAAAGGTCTCGGCTGCCAGGACGGCGTATGGGAATGCCCCGACCTGTTCGAGCTGCCAGTTGAAGGCTCGGATGAAAAGAAATGGGTGTTGCTCTGCAACATCAATCCCGGCGGACCATTCGGCGGAAGTGCCACGCAGTATTTCACAGGCAACTTCGACGGCAAGACATTCACCCCCGACACCGATGCCGACGGCAAAGTGCCCACAAAATGGATGGATTATGGCAAGGATAACTATGCCACCGTCAGCTGGAGCGATGCTCCAGACAGCCGTCGCACCGTCATCGGCTGGATGAGCAACTGGCAGTATGCCGCCGAAGCCCCCACACTCCAATACCGCAGCGCGAACACACTGCCGCGCGAGATGGGACTATTCCGTGGCGCAGACGGGCAGATATATCTGTCATCCGCTCCATCACCCGAACTACTTGCCATGCGCGGCAAGACCGTAGCGTCAGCGCGCCATTTCAATGTAGGGCCAAAGCAGCGCGCATTCGCTCTGCCCACCGACAATGACGGCATATGCGAGATAACCCTGCGCATCGAGCCTACGACTGCCAGCAGTGTCACCCTGACTCTCGCCAACCACCTCAACGACAAGGTAGACATAACCTATGACCCCAAGGCTAAGACCATATCGATGGACCGTCGCAACAGCGGTATCACCGATTTCAGCCAGGATTTCCCTGCTGTCACCACCGTTCCCCTCTTCGGCTCCGACGGCTCCGTGACGCTCCGCATCTACGTTGACCGTTCCAGCATCGAACTCTTTGCCGACGGCGGACGCAGCGTGATGACCAACACCGTCTTCCCCACTTCACCCTACACCACCCTGTTTATGCGCTCCGAAGGTGGCAAGACAGGCATATCAGACCTGAAGATTTATTCTCTCAAGACTTTGTAATCCCCAAAAAACACTTCAAGATACTATGGATAACGCTCAATCTATCGCCGTGGGTCGCCGCAGCTCCCTGTTGCAGTTAGTTCCCGTGATGCTATGCTTCTTTGCCATGGGATTTGTAGACCTCGTGGGCACAGCCTCCAACTATGTGCAGAAAGACCTCGGCTTGACCGACTCGCAAGCCAACCTGTTTCCGTCGCTCGTATTCTTCTGGTTTCTGATATTCTCCGTGCCGACAGGCATGCTGATGAACCGCATCGGACGCAAGCGCACAGTGCTCCTCAGCCTCGCCGTCACAGCCGTGTCGCTCATCATACCGCTGACAGGCGACGGCTATGTGACCATGCTGCTGGCATTCTCGCTCCTCGGCATAGGCAACGCCATCATGCAGACTTCGCTCAATCCGCTCGTGACCAACCTCATCGGTGGTGACCGCCTGGCATCTACACTGACATTCGGACAGTTTGTCAAGGCGATAGCCTCCTTCCTCGCCCCGATCATCTGCGCGTGGGGCGCAACGACCTATCTGCCGGTGTTCGGACTCGGATGGCGTGTGCTGTTTGTCATCTATGCCGCAGTCAGCATCCTCTCTGTGGCAGTGCTCGGAGCTACCCCCATCGCCGAGGAGCGTCCTGACCGCGCTTCGGGCATCAAAGAGTGCATCAAGCTGCTCGGACGTCCGTTCATATTGCTCTGCTTCCTCGGCATCGTATGCCACGTGGGCATCGATGTCGGCACCAACACCACCGCGCCCAAGATACTCATGGAGCGCATCGGTCTGCCGCTCGAGGAGGCTGGATTCGCCACCGGCATCTACTTCATATTCCGCACTGCCGGCTGCTTCCTCGGAGCATTTGCCCTACGTGTCATCTCACCCCGCATCTTTTTCGGCATAAGCGTAGCCCTGATGCTCATAGCCATGATCATACTGATGTCAGCCGACTCGCTGATGCTCCTCTATGCCGGCATAGCCATGATAGGCTTCGGCAACTCCAACGTGTTCTCGGTCATATTCGCCCAGGCACTGACTGCATCACCCTCGGAGAAAAACGAGGTGTCAGGACTGATGATCATGGGTCTCTTCGGCGGCACAGTGTTCCCCCTCGCCATGGGCTATGCAGCCGATGCCGTAGGGCAGATAGGAGCCATCGCCGTGATGACCGTCGGTGTAGCCTATCTACTCTATTACACCATCAAAATAAGATAATACTTTCATCTGGGACACGGACATGCCACGGCATGTCCCTACAACCCCCTTTATATTCCAACCATAAACTCTAACATCATACTATGGACAACAACAGCAACGACGTAATCATAGGCATGGGCGAAGCCCTGTGGGATGTGCTTCCCGACGGCAAGAAAATCGGCGGCGCACCAGCCAATTTCGCATACCATGTGTCACAGTTCGGACTTGACAGCTGCGCTGTCAGTGCCATCGGCGATGACGCTCTCGGCGAGGAGCTGCTTGAAAACTTCGACCACAAGGGTGTCAAGCATCTCATAGAGAAAGTGCCTTACCCCACAGGCACAGTGCAAGTAGAGATAGACCAGGCTGGCATACCGCAATACGAAATCAAGGAAAACGTGGCGTGGGACAACATCCCCTATACTGCCCGACTCGACTCGCTGGCTTCGCGTACACGCGCTGTGTGCTTCGGCTCGCTCGCCCAGCGCAACGTGGTGTCACGCAACACCATCAACCGCTTCATCGATGCGATGCCAGAGGATGCCCTGAAAGTATTTGATGTCAACCTGCGTCAGGGATTCTACAACAAGGAAATCCTCTGCAACTCGATGCAGAAATGCAACATACTGAAAATCAACGATGAGGAACTCGTAGCAGTCAGCCGCATGTTCGGCTACCCGGGCATAGACCTTCAGGACAAATGCTGGATACTTCTCGGCAAATACAACCTCCGTATGCTCATACTGACCTGCGGCATCAACGGCAGCTATGTGTTCACCCCGGGCAACGTGTCGTTCCAGCCCACGCCCAAGGTGGAGGTAGCCGACACCGTGGGAGCCGGCGACTCGTTCACTGCCACATTCATCGCATGCACACTCCGCGGGCTGCCGGTATCTGAGGCTCACCGCCGCGCCGTGGAAGTCTCGGCTTACGTATGCACCCAGGCAGGAGCCATGCCCACGCTTCCAGCCGATTTGACCAAGTAAAAGGTTGTTTAATAACAACCTCTAAAATCAGAAATTATATCCTATCGACACTCCGACGAGGGCGGTGGTATAGTGCTTGACAAGGTTGGCTTTCGCTTCAAGAGCCAGACGCAGACTGCTGTTGACATTATATCCCACCCCCGCGCCGAGGTCGAAGCTGATGCCGCCGTGACGGCGCATATCCAGATCGCCCTCGTCGTTAAGCTCCTTGATGTTCCATGACGAGAACCCTATGCCGGCAACGCCGTAGACATTGATTTTCTCGGCATGGATAGGGAGTGAAAACTGTCCGTCAAAGTTCACGATAAAGGCATCCTGCTCCTTGTGGCGGAATACGAAGTCTACATGAGGCTTCAGAGCGAAAAAATTGGAGAACTGATACCTCATATACACTCCGGCATATGCCGATGTGTTGCGGCTGACATAGCCGCTCTCTATGCCCACGGTGGTCAGATGGTCGGCAGCAGAAGTCTTTTGGGGAAGAGCCAGTGCCGCGGTGCACAGAGCTATGACGGCGAGTAAGTGACGGAAAGTTTTCATGTGATGATGGATATAGGGTTGAAACGTTGGTAATATTATATGTATCAGGATTCTGAAGATACCTGGTTTACATGCACGTCCATCTGCGGGAACGGGAACGACAGACCTGCCTTGGGCAGCTCGTTGTAGAAGGTCTCGTTCATCTCATAGTAGACCGTCCAGTAGTCGGTGGTACGCGTCCATGCTCTGACTTTGAGGTTGATACTCGAATCCGCCATCTGGTCAAGCACTACTACCGGATGGCGCTTGACGCGAGGATTATAATTCTCTATGCGGCTGCGATGTTCCTCGCTCAGACTCTCGATCTTGGCGGCGAGGGCTTTGCGGCGGCGGTGAAACAGTCGCCATACCCAGTTGTGCTGTTTCTCCTCTGATTCAGTCTGCTCCTCCTGCTTTTCCTCCTGAGCCTTGGCTTCCTCGGCAGCCTCCTCAGCCATCTTGGCAGCATGGTCCTCTACGTATTCCTTGACTATGCGCTGGTCGGCAAGCAGTATATCCTTTATGACCTTACGCGCCGTCTCCACATCATCTCCGTAGCTGATGGAAATCGTCCAGTCCACGCGGCGGTAGGCTTCACGGTTCCAATTGTTGATGCTTCCGGTCGACAAGCCGCCGTTGGGAATGATAATCGACTTATTGTCGTAGGTGGTGATGATAGTGTGGAATATCTGTATCTCCTTGACAGTTCCTGCATAGCCCTGTGCCTCTATGTAATCACCTATCTTATAGGGTTTGAGCAGCAAGATGAGCACACCACCGGCAAAATTCTGCAACGTACCGCTCAGAGCCATACCTATAGCCACGCCCACAGATGCGAATATCGCCAAGAACGAGCTGGTCTCCAGTCCCAGGATGCCTATAACGGTAATCAGCAGTATGAAATACAGGACTATATTGATCAGTGACAGCGCAAAAGTGGTCAGACTGCGGTCGACCTTGCGGTGCACGAGTATCGTTCCCACCACCTTATATATCTTGCGGATGATGAAGCGTCCGATATAGAACACTATGATCGCCACAGCGAGATGCATCGCAAACTCGGCGGCAGCGTTGACAAGCTTGTTGACCACCTCGTCAAGCGGCAGCGTCTTGAGCATCTCCAGCTCCTCCTTGGGGTCAGGGACATGCGTGACCGAATCAGCGGGCACGCCGGGAATAAGTTGCAGTGGCAGCATATCTGTCAGTCAATATGATGAATAAGCGCGGGCATCGCATCCAGCCCGCATATCGCATAGCTATAACGCATCAACGCCCATTTTGGTTGACACATCTTTCACCCTACAAAATTAACCAAATTCCCCCACATAACCTCACAAATGCGACGCCTGATGGGCGGACATGCCACGGCGCTACATGAGTAGATGACTTGCTGCGCGAAAAAAAGCCCTGCACGGGATGTCCGTGCAGGGCTTCATATCGGGGATGCTATTCAGCAGTCTGTTACTTCACGATGGCTTCGGGTTCTGTGCCCCAGTTAGCCATGGAGAGGCGCTTGTAGTTGTTGTAGCGCCACTGGGCGTTGGCCTTGGCGGCAGCGAAGAGTTCGGCAGCCTCGGCGGGATACTGCTTCTGTACTGATGCGTAACGCACCTCGCCCTTGAGGAAATCCTCGAAGAGATCCCAGTTGGGCTCCTTGGAGTCGAGCGAGAAGGGGTTCTTGCCCTCCATCTCCAGAGCGGGGTTGTAACGCCACAGATGCCAGTAGCCGCATTCTACAGCTTCACGCTCCTCTTCCTGCGACTTGCCCATACCCTTGCGAATACCGTGGTTGATACAGGGTGAGTAAGCTATGATGATCGAAGGTCCGTCATAAGCCTCAGCCTCGCGGATGGCTTTGAGGGTCTGGGCGTTGTCGGCACCCATAGCCACCTGAGCTGCGTAAACGTAGCCGTAGGTTGTGGCAATCAGACCGAGGTCTTTCTTGCGCACACGCTTGCCGGCAGCGGCAAACTTGGCGATTGCTCCGATAGGAGTAGCCTTTGACGACTGACCGCCGGTGTTAGAGTAAACCTCGGTGTCAAGCACGAGCACGTTGACATTCTTGCCTGATGCGAGCACGTGGTCGAGACCGCCGAAACCTATGTCATATGCGGCACCGTCACCGGCGATGATCCACTGCGAACGCTTGGCGATGTAGCCCTTGACCTCAAGGAGAGCCTTGCTGTTGTCACAGCCGCAAGCCTCAGCGAGGGGAACGAGCTTGTCAGCAACCTCGCGGGTCACCTTGGCATCGTTGCGGTTGTCAAGCCACTGCTGAGCCAGAGACTTCATCTCGTCGGAGCACATCGGGCATTCCTTGATCTTGCCCATGATGTCAGCCACGCGGTCAGTCATCTTCTCGGTGGCGATGCTCATGCCGAGACCGAATTCAGCGAAGTCCTCAAAGAGCGAGTTAGCCCAAGCGGGACCCTGACCCTTTGCATTAGTAGTATAAGGTGTAGAAGGCACGGAGCCAGAGTAGATTGACGAGCAACCTGTAGCATTGGCTACCATCTCGTGGTCACCGTAGAGCTGGCTGATGAGCTTGACGTAGGGTGTCTCGCCGCAGCCCGAGCATGCGCCCGAGAACTCAAACAGCGGAGTGGCAAACTGGCTGTTCTTGACATTGAGCTTGACATCAACGAGATCCTGCTTCGAGGCAACTTCCTTGACGCAGTAGTCCCACTCCTTCTGCACGTCGAGCTGGGTTTCGAGAGGCTTCATGGCGAGAGCCTTCACGCCCTTCTTGCCGGGACATACATCCACGCAGTTGCTACAGCCGAGGCAGTCAAGCACATCCACTGACTGGATGAAGCGGAGACCCTTGAGCTGGGGACCCATGGCGGGGATAGTGGCATCTTCGCCGAAGGGTGCTGCCTGCATCTCAGCCTCGTTGAGGAGGAAGGGACGGATGGCAGCGTGAGGGCAGACGTATGCACACTTGTTACACTGGATACAGTTTTCTTCGAGCCACTCGGGCACGAACGCAGCCACACCGCGCTTCTCGTAAGCGGCTGTGCCCTGCTGCCATGTGCCGTCCTCGATGCCCTTGAAGTCGGAAACCTTCAGCAGGTCGCCGTCCTGTGCATTGATGGGGCGCACGATATTGTTGATGAAAGCGGGATCGTCGTTTGCCACAGGAGCGTCATCAGGCAGCTCTGCCCATGCGGGATCCACAGCAAGCTGCTTGTACTCGCCACCGCGGTCAACGGCTGCATAGTTCTTCTGGACTACATCCTCGCCCTTCTTGCCGTAGCTCTTGACGATGAACTTCTTCATCTGCTCTACAGCGAGATCCACGGGGATAACCTCGGTGATGCGGAAAAATGCGCTCTGGAGGATGGTGTTGGTGCGGTTGCCCAGACCGATTTCCTGAGCTATCTTGGTAGCATTGATGTAGTAAAGCGATACATTGTGCTTGGCAAGATACTTCTTGACGCGGTTAGGCAGATTCTTGGCAAGCTCCTCGCCCTCCCAGATGGTGTTGAGAAGGAATGTACCGTTGTCACGCAGACCGCGTGTCACGTCATACATGTGCAGGTAAGCCTGTACATGGCATGCCACGAAGTTAGGTGTGTTCACCAGATAGGTCGAGCGGATAGGTTCGTCACCGAAACGGAGGTGAGAGCAGGTGAAACCGCCTGACTTCTTGGAGTCGTAGGCGAAGTATGCCTGGCAATATTTATTGGTGTTGTCACCGATGATCTTGACAGAGTTCTTGTTGGCACCCACAGTACCGTCGGCACCGAGGCCGAAGAACTTGGCTTCGTAGATCGAAGCACCGCCGAGAGCCATCTCCTCAACCGGGGGCAGAGATGTGAAGGTCACATCATCGATGATACCCACGGTGAAGTGGTTTTTAGGCATCGGCAGCGCGAGGTTTTCGTAAACGCCGATGATCTGAGCGGGGGTGGTGTCCTTTGAAGCGAGACCGTAGCGGCCGCCGACGATTACGGGAGCGTTCTCCACGCCCTGGTATGCCTCAACCACGTCGAGGTAGAGGGGTTCGCCGTTGGCTCCGGGCTCCTTGGTGCGGTCAAGCACAGCGATACGCTTCACAGTCTTGGGAACTGCGGCGAGCAGGTGCTTCACTGAGAAAGGACGATAGAGGTGCACTGACACCAGACCTACTTTCTCACCCTGCTTCATCATATGGTCGATAGCCTCCTGAGCTGCCTCGGTAACAGAACCCATGGCGATGATCACGCGGTCAGCGTCAGGTGCGCCGTAGTAGTTAAACAGGCCGTACTTGCGTCCGGTGATTTCAGATACCTTGTTCATGTAATCCTCTACGATGGCAGGCACTGCGTCATAGTAGGGATTGCATGATTCGCGGTGCTGGAAGAACACATCGCCGTTCTCAGCCATACCACGTGCAACTGGCTTCTCGGGATTGAGAGCCTCGGCACGGAAACGAGCTATGGCATCACGGTCAACAAGAGCTGCGAGAGCGTCCTGGTCGATTTCCTCGATCTTCTGGATTTCGTGGCTGGTGCGGAATCCGTCAAAGAAGTTGACGAAAGGCACACGGCTCTTGATGGTGGCGAGGTGTGCCACACCTGCGAGATCCATCACTTCCTGCACCGAACCCTCGGCGAGCATAGCGAAACCGGTCTGGCGCACCGACATCACGTCCTGGTGGTCACCGAAGATGCTCAGGGCGTGGCTGGCGATGGTACGAGCCGATACATGGAACACGGTGGGCAGCAGCTCACCTGCGATTTTATACATGTTGGGGATCATCAGCAGCAAGCCCTGCGATGCGGTGTAGGTGGTGGTCAGAGCACCAGCCTGGAGCGAACCGTGTACGGCACCGGCGGCACCGCCCTCGCTCTGCATCTCCTGTACGGTGACAGGCTCGCCGAAGATGTTCTTGCGACCAGCCGCTGCCCATTCGTCAACGTACTCTGCCATGGTCGAAGAAGGTGTGATGGGGTAAATTGCAGCCACTTCGGTGAACATGTATGATACATGCGCCGCGGCTTGGTTGCCATCACAAGTCAGAAATTTTTTTTCTTTACTCATAAGCGTCAATTTCTATTGTACAATATATAATTGAGATTTCATTTTCAGAGGTGTCATGGTGTCCGACTTGCAGGGAAGCAAGTTGACGGTCTCCGATGCCTTATTTATTATAAAGCACGATTGCAAAGATACGGAAATTTCGGCTTTTTGCCAACTTTTTCTCACGTGCGCGTCTATGATCGGAAGTACCGTCTCAGCCACGGCGCAAAACAGGCTTCCAATGCCCCTCTCAAGCCCCAGAACACGCCTCGGACTCCTCCAGCACGCCAGCATCTCGCCACCGTCCGGACATGCCACGTCAGGGGGCGGTCTAATCGTGCTATCACTCCGCGCACACGGTTGACGCCGTCTTGCTCCGACACACGGAATCCGGTCGAAACGCCGGGATGTGTAACGATGGTCACGGGGAAAAAGCGGCATACTACTCCCTGACGGATGGCTTTGCGGAGCAGCAGTTCCTCTTCACCGCATATATATCTTCCAGATCCAAGTCCGAATTTCTCACAATACCGCAGCCCCCCTGCCCGGCTGTCGCGCCTCAACGCCACCTCAAACGAGGTCTGCGAAAAGCCACGCGGCAACGGTATCCCTAACCGCATCTCATGCTCAGGATAGACCCGCTCGCCGGGACCATCGTGCCTGAACGTGGCATACTCAAGCGCATGGTTCGCTTCAAAGACGCGACGTATGGTCTCAAAAGCCCCCTCATGGTATTCAAGGTCATCGTCCGCGATAAGCACGATGTCGCCACGTGCATGGTCAAGGGCGTTGTTGCGGTTGGCTGAAAGTCCCTGACGCTGGCACGCCACTATCCTGACATCATCGCGGCTGACAAGCTCTGTAGGCACAGGACACCCCTCACCTTTCTGCCAAGATATAAGGTAGCTCACTCCTACCTGAGGAGCGGCAATCATACGAGCCACTCTGGCAATGCCCTCCGCACCCATGGTGCAGACGGCGACCTCGAGCGTGAGCTGTTGTGAAGTTGCCTTAATCATGCTTAATCGATGCCTGTTTGTCGCAAAGATACTGATTTATACGTCTAAATCAATGCGAAAGTAACAGTAAAATGCTAACTTTGCACTTTAACTTACAATCTCTGACATATGACTAAGATAGCTATAATCGGCGCAGGTGCCATGGGAGGTGCCATCGCCACAGGCCTACTCAACAACGGCTACAATGCCACAAACCTGACCGTCGCCGACCCCTCTGACAAGGTAGTCGAACACTTCGCCGCCCTCGGAGCGGCTGCTACCACCGACAATGTCGCTGCCATCGCCGATGCCGACATGGTGATGGTGGTGGTCAAGCCGTGGCTCGTAGAGAAGGTGCTGGCAGGCATCCGCGACGAGCTGCGCTATGACACCCAGTCGCTGGTGCTCATCGCTGCGGGCATATCGTCAGAACAGCTGTGCGGATGGCTCCGCAAACCTGACGGCAAGCTGCCTCAGGCGGCTCTCGTCATCCCCAACATAGCCGTGGCAATAGGCGAATCGATGACATTCGTGGCTCCAGTGACCGCCGACGAGCAGACGGTGGCTGAGATAGTCAGGATATTTGACCTGATGGGGTCTACCCTCGTCACCGAGGAGCGTCTGCTGGCAGCAGGCACTACGCTGGCATCATGCGGCATAGCCTACGCGATGCGCTACATCCGCGCAGCCGTCGAGGGCGGCGTGGAACTCGGCTTCAAGGCTGCCGACGCACAGAAGATTGTGGTGCAGACGGTCAAGGGCGCGGCTGGTCTGCTCAGCCTCCCCGGCGCACACCCTGAGAGCGAAATCGACAAGGTCACGACCCCCGGCGGCGTGACCATACGCGGTCTCAACGAGATGGAGCATGCAGGTTTCACATCTGCCGTCATCCGCGGACTCAAAGCCGGACTGAAAGCATGAAGAAGTCACGCCGCATAGTGGTCAAGGTGGGCAGCAACGTGCTCACTCGCCCTGACGGAAAGCCCAACGTGGTCAACATGGCGCAGATCGTGGACCAAATCGCTGCTCTGCGCCGCCTCGGACATCAGATAATATTGGTGTCAAGCGGTGCCGTGGCTTGCGGACGCAGCATGGTCAAGCCGTCGAAGAAACTCGACTCCGTGGGGCAGCGTCAGATATTCTCGGCAGTGGGACAGATCAAACTGCTCAACATATACACCTCTCTCTTTGCCGAATACGGCATAACCATAGGACAGGTGCTGACGCAGAAGGAGAATTTCGGATCACGCCGCTCCTACCTCAACCAGAGGGCAGCGATGCAGGTGATGCTCGAAAACGGAGTACTGCCCGTGGCAAATGAAAACGACACGGCATCGCTGACCGAACTGATGTTTACCGACAACGACGAGCTTTCGGGCATCATCGCCGCGATGATGGATGCCGACACACTCGTCATCCTCTCCAACATCGACGGCATATTTACCGGCGCGCCCGACCTTCCCGACTCGCGGCTGATAGAGCGCGTGGAGATAGGCGATGACCTCAGCCAGTATATCCAGACCACCAAGAGCGGTTTCGGTCGCGGCGGCATGGGCACGAAATACGGCATAGCGCGCCGTCTCTCGGAGGAAGGTGTGCGCGTCATCATAGCCAACGGCACGCGCCCGGGCATACTCACTTCAGTGATTTCCGACCCGAAGAACACTCCCCACACCGAGTTTGTGCCGCGCGAAGAACCGGTCAGCAACATCAAGCGTTGGCTCGCCCACAGCACAAGCTTCACCAAGGGACGCATCAACGTCAACGACCGCGCCGCCGAAGCCCTCCGCAGCGACAAGGCTATCAGCCTCCTCCCCATCGGGGTGACCTCGATAGAGGGCGAATGGGAGGAGGGCGACATCGTGGACATCTACGGACCCGACAGCTCCAAGATAGGCATAGGCCGCGCCAGCCTCTCCCACGAGGAGACTGAGGCGGTGCTCGGCCGCCACGGCAGCAAGCCCATCGTCCACTATGACTATCTGTTTATCGAATAACCCATACATCACACTATATATGGAATCCAATCTCACCGACATATTCTCAGCCGTAAAAAAGGCATCACGCCGCATAGGGTCACTGACGGTCGACAAGCGCAATGCCGTGTTGCTGCGCCTCGCTGACGCTCTGGAAGCCGATGCCCCGGCTCTGCTCGATGCCAATGCCAGCGACCTGGCACGCATGGATCGCAGCAATCCCCTCTATGACCGCCTCCAGCTCACCACCGAGCGTCTCGCCGGCATAGCGTCAGACATGCGCCACGTGGCATCGCTCCCCTGTCCCGTGGGCGAGACCATCGATGAGACGGTGCGCCCCAACGGTCTGCGTCTGCGCCGTGTGCGTGTGCCCTTCGGTGTCATCGGCATCATCTATGAGGCGCGCCCCAACGTCACATTTGACGTGTTCGCGCTCTGCTTCAAGACCGCCAACGCCTGCATACTCAAAGGCGGCAGCGATGCCGAGGATTCCAACAAGGCTATCGTCAGCCTCATACGCCGTGTGCTGCGCGAGGAGGGCATCGACGAGAATGTCGTGGCTCTGCTCCCTGCCACCCACGAGGCGACAGCAGCGATGCTCAATGCCGTGGGCTACGTGGACGTCTGCATACCCCGAGGCGGCAAACGTCTGATCAACTTCGTGCGCGACAATGCACGTGTGCCCGTCATCGAGACAGGAGCCGGGGTGGTCAGTGCATTTTTTGACTGCGACGGCGACCTCTCCATGGGACGCGACATCATCTTCAACGCCAAGACACGCCGAGTGAGCGTCTGCAACGCCCTTGACACCCTCATCATCGACAGCAGCCGCCTCGCCGACCTGCCAGCATTAGTGAAACCGATGGCTGACAAATCGGTGGAGATACATGCCGATGACCGCGCATATGCAGCCCTTGACGGCAAATATCCCGCATCGCTGCTCCGCCATGCCGATGATGACACATTCGCCACTGAGTGGATGGACTACAAAATGGGCGTCCGCACCGTCGATGGCATATCGGAGGCGATAGACCACATAGCCCGCTACGGCTCTGGACACAGCGAGTGCATCATCACATCCAACGCCGACCATGCGGAGCGTTTCCGCCAGGAGGTAGATGCCGCATGCGTCTACGTCAACGCCCCCACGAGCTTCACCGACGGCGCACAGTTCGGCCTCGGCGCGGAAATCGGCATCAGCACCCAGAAACTCGGTCCACGCGGACCAATGGGACTCGCCGAAATCACCACCTACCGCTGGCTCATCGACGGCAACGGCCAGACCCGCCCATGATGATTTATAAGATTTATAAATTTTATAAGATTTATAAGATTTATCCCCCTTCTAAGGCAGATTGTAACAAAAATCGCGCTGTTTAGGATTTTTTCATTAACTTTGCAGTCCGTTTATATAGGCAACTTATATCTTCTAAGGTAATCTTAATTTTTCGATGAACAACGATCAGGTTTCGGTGATGTTTGCCACTGACGAACATGTCAAATACGCCGAACACATTGTCAATCTAATTTACGAATCCGCTCTGCAGCGCGGCACCGGCATCGCCCGCCGTTCCCCCAAGTATATCGAGGACAAGATCAAGGGAGGAAAGGCAGTCGTAGCGATGTACGGCGACCGTCTGATCGGCTTCAGCTACATCGAAAGCTGGGGCCACGGCGATTACGTAGCCACTTCGGGTCTCATTGTAGACCCCGAATACCGCAAGCTCGGACTTGCGGCGCGTATCAAAAACAAGACATTTGAGCTTGCCCGACGACGATTCCCCTACGCAAAGATATTCTCCATCACCACATCGCTCCCGGTGATGAAGCTCAACTCACGCCTCGGCTACAAGCCGGTGACGTTCTCGGAGCTCCCCCAGGAAGACGAGTTCTGGAACGGCTGCCAGGGCTGTGTCAACTATGACATCCTGCAGCGCAACAACCGCCGCATGTGCCTCTGCTACGGCATGCTCTACGACCCCAAGGCAGAACTCAAGAAGCAGTCATGGTCCACCCCCTACCGCACATGGGTAGCGACCCTCTTCCGCAAACTCTTCCACCTCAACAAATAACTCCTTATAAGATTTATAAGTCTTATAAGAATTTATCCGATTTATCACACCCAATAATAAAAAAACATCCAGCGCTATGGACAAGAAGAAAAAAGTCGTTCTCGCCTTCAGTGGAGGTCTCGACACATCATTTTGCGCAAAATATCTCTCGGAAGACCTCGGCTACGAGGTACACACAGCCCTCGCCAACACCGGAGGCTTCTCCGACGAGGAACTCGCCCGCATAGAGAAGAAGGCGATGGCTCTCGGCGCGGCATCACACGCTTCGCTTGACATCACCAAGGACTACTATGACAAGAGCATCCGCTACATGATCGCCGGCAACGTGCTCCGTAACGGCACATACCCCATCTCGGTGTCATCCGAACGCATCTTCCAAGCCATAGCCATCATCGAATACGCCAAGAAGATCGGTGCCGACGCAGTGGCTCACGGCTCTACCGGCGCAGGCAACGACCAGGTGCGCTTTGACCTGACATTCCAGATTCTCGCTCCCGAAATCGAGATCATCACCCCGACACGTGACATGACCCTCACCCGCGAGTATGAAATCGACTACCTCCGCAAGCACGGCATACAGGACGATTTCAAGAAGATGGAATACTCCATCAACAAGGGTCTGTGGGGCACATCGATCGGCGGCAAGGAGACTCTCCATAGCGAGCAGACCCTCCCCGAACACGCATATCCCAGCCAGGTGACCGCATCAGGCGAGGAGACCCTGAAAATCTCCTTTGACAAGGGCGAGATTTCTGCCGTCAACGGCAAGAAGTTCGACAACATGATCGATGCCATCCGCGAGATCGAAGCCATCGGCAGCAAGTATGGCATCGGCAGAGACATGCACATCGGCGACACCATCATCGGCATCAAGGGACGCGTGGGCTTCGAGGCAGCAGGCCCCATCCTCATCATCGCCGCCCACAAGATGCTCGAGAAGCACACGCTGACCAAGTGGCAGCAGTACTGGAAAGACCAGATCGGCACATGGTACGGCATGTTCCTCCACGAAGCTCAGTATCTCGAGCCCGTGATGCGCGACATGGAGAAGTTCCTTGAGAGCAGCCAGCAGAATGTCACCGGCACCGTCGAGCTTACCCTCCGTCCGCTCAGCTACACCCTCGTGGGCGTGGATTCACCCTATGACCTGATGAAGACCGACTTCGGCGAATACGGCGAGGTCAACAAGGCTTGGAGTGCCGACGACGTCAAGGGCTTTACCAAGATTCTCGGCAACCAGATGAAGATATTCTACAACGTACAGAACCGCAACAAGTGATACGCGCAGGCATCATCGGAGGCGCCGGCTACACCGCCGGCGAACTCCTCCGCATCCTCATCAACCATCCTGAAGTGCAGATAGAGTGGGTACACTCCACCAGCAACGCCGGCAACCCTGTCACCGATGTGCACATGGGTCTCATCGGCGACACAGATCTGGTGTTTGCCGACGAGCATCCGCTTGACCGGGTGGACGTGGTGTTCATGTGCTCTGGTCACGGTGCCAGCTCCAAGTTCTGGAGCGAAAACGCTCTCCCTGCAGGGGTCAAGGTGGTAGATCTGGCACAGGACTTCCGTGACGAGTCTGAGGGCTATGTCTACGGACTCCCCGAGGTCAACCGTGACCGCATCAAGGGTGCCGACAAGGTGGCAAATCCCGGATGCTTCGCCACCGCCCTACAGCTCGCCATGCTGCCCCTCGCTGCGGCAGGGATGCTCCACGGCGACATCAACGTCACCGGCATCACCGGCTCTACTGGCGCAGGTGTCAAGCCGGGCGCAACCACCCACTTCAGCTGGCGCACCGACAACGTGTCGGTCTACAAGGCTTTCACCCACCAGCATCTCAAGGAGATACGCATGACGCTCTCGCAGCAGCAGCCGGGATTCGACTCTCCCATCTACTTCGTGCCTGTGCGCGGCGACTTCGCCCGCGGCATCTTCGCGATGGTTACTGTCGACACCGACCGCCCAGCCGAGGAGATAGCCAAGCTCTACTCCGACTTCTATGCCCCGGCAGCGTTCACCCACTACAGCACTGCCAACATAGACCTCAAGCAGGTGGTCAACACCAACAAGGCTCTCATACATATCATCGAACACGAAGGCAAGCTACTCATACTCTCAGCCATCGACAACCTCCTCAAGGGCGCGAGCGGCCAGGCAGTCCAGAACATGAACCTCATGTTCGGTCTACCCGAGACGATGGGTCTGCAGCTCAAGCCTTCGGCATTCTGACAGATCAGCTATGAAACTTTTTGACGTATATTCTCTCTACGACATAGAACCTGTCCGCGGCAAGGGCAACCACGTCTACACCGCCGACGGTACCGAGTATCTCGACCTCTACGGAGGCCATGCGGTCATCTCCATAGGCCACGCCCATCCCCGTTACGTGGAGGCTGTGAGCCGTCAGGTGGCAATGATGCCGTTCTACAGCAACTCGGTGCAAAATTCGCTCCAGCAGCGTCTCGCCGACCTGCTCGGCAAAGTGTCGGGATATGACGATTACCAGCTCTTCCTCGTCAATTCGGGCGCGGAAGCCAACGAAAACGCCATCAAGCTGGCTTCGTTCGTGACCGGTCGCAAGAAGGTGCTCGCCTTTGACAAGGCTTTCCACGGACGCACATCGGCTGCCGTGGCTGCCACCGACAACCCCAAGATACAGGCTCCGTTCAACCGCACCGACAATGTGGAGTTCGCTCCGCTCAACGACATCGAGGCTGTCCGCGCCAAGCTCGCCACAGGTGAGTTTGCCGCTGTAATCATCGAGGGCATTCAGGGCGTGGCAGGCATACGCATGGTGTCTGACGACTTCATGCGCCAGCTCCGCGACATCACCAAGGAGACGGGCGCCCTGCTCATCCTTGACGAAATACAGAGCGGATACGGCCGCACGGGCAAGTTCTTTGCCCACCAGCACACAGGCATACGCCCCGACATCATCACCGTAGCCAAGGGCATAGCCAACGGCTTCCCCATGTCGGCGGTGCTGATAGCTCCCGACATCAAGCCGGTCAAGGGCATGCTCGGCACAACATTCGGCGGCAACCACCTCGGATGCGCCGCAGCCATCGCCGTTCTTGAGGTGATGGAGAGTGAAAACCTCATTGACAATGCCGCCAAGGTGGGCGAATACCTCCTCGGTGAGCTTCGCAAGATGCCGCAGCTCAAGGATGTACGCGGCCGCGGACTTATGATAGGCGTAGAGGTGGAAGGACCCGCCGCAGAGGTGCGCAAGAAGCTCCTCTTTGACCACCGCATCTTCACCGGCGGCGCAGGCGAGCACACCGTGCGTCTGCTCCCTCCGCTGACCATCACCATGGACGAGGCGCGCCAGTTCATCGCCGAGTTCCAGAAGTGCCTCTCCGAATTCTGAACAAGAAACAAGACATGTTTATCCTCTGATTGTAGGGACGCGGCGTGCCGCGTCATCAATCGCAACACACCGCCTGATACGATGACGCGGCACGCCGCGTCCCTACGACTTAACGATAATCATAAACACCAAATAACCCTATATGAAACGTTTCCTCTCTGTCAACGACATAGGACCTCTTGACAAGGCTGTAGCCGAAGCCCTCGATATCAAGCGTGACCGCTTCGCATATCAGCACCTCGGACGTAACCGCACACTGATGATGATATTCTTCAACTCCAGTCTGCGCACACGCCTCTCCACACAGAAGGCTGCCATGAACCTCGGCATGAACGTCATAGTGCTTGACGTGAACCAGGGCGCGTGGAAGCTTGAGACTGAGCGCGGTGTCATCATGGATGGCGACAAGGCTGAGCACCTGCTTGAGGCAATCCCCGTCATGGGCTGCTACTGCGACCTTATCGGTGTGCGCTCTTTTGCGAGCCTTACCGACAAAGCTGCCGACTATGAGGAACGTGTCATCGAGCAGTTCATCAAATACTCCGGACGCCCGGTATTCAGCATGGAGGCTGCGACATGCCATCCGCTGCAAGCATTTGCCGACCTCATCACCATCGAGGAGCACAAGACCAAGGAGCGTCCCAAGGTGGTCATGACATGGGCACCGCATCCCCGCGCTTTGCCGCAGGCTGTCCCCAACTCGTTTGCCGAGTGGATGAACGCCGCCGACTACGACTTTGTCATCACCCATCCCCACGGCTACGAGCTTGACCCGAAATTTGTAGGCAATGCCCGTGTGGAGTATGACCAGGACAAGGCTCTCGCCGGTGCGGACTTCGTATATGCCAAGAACTGGAGCGCATATGCCGACCCCAACTACGGCAAAATCCTCTCCACTGACCGCTCATGGACTGTCGACTCAGCCAAGATGGCTCTGACCGACAACGCATATTTCATGCACTGCCTGCCGGTGCGCCGCAATATGATCGTCACCGACGATGTCATCGAGTCGCCCCGCAGCATCGTGATTCCCGAGGCTGCCAACCGCGAGATCTCAGCCCAGACAGTCATCAAGCGCATGCTTGCATCCCTCTGATCAAAATATAATTCTTATAGGTCTTATAAATCTTATAAGACCTATAAATTTTATAAGATTTATCCCAAGATATGGCTCCCGTCAAAGTTTTCAAAATCGGCGGTAACGTCGTTGACAATCCCGACGCTCTCAACCGCTTCATCCGTGAGTTCGCCTCCATCAAGTCACCCAAGATTCTCATCCACGGCGGAGGCAAGGAGGCTACACGCCTGAGTAAACGGCTCGACATCCCCACCCAGATGATTGACGGACGCCGCGTGACCGACCGCGACACGCTTGATGTGGTGACCATGGTCTATGCCGGACTTATCAACAAGCGCATCGTGGCAGCACTGCAGGCTGTAGGCTGCAACGCTCTCGGACTGACGGGTGCTGACGCCGACTGCATCCGCGCCACCAAGCGTCCTGCCAACCCCGTGGACTACGGATTTGTAGGCGACATCAACCCCGCCGACATCAACGACCTCTATATAGAATATGTGCTCCGTCAGGACATCGTTCCGGTGTTCTGCGCCATCACCCACGACGGCAAAGGCAACCTGCTCAACTGCAACGCCGACTCGGTGGCTTCGTCGGTGGCTATCGCCACCTCTCGCATAGCACCGGTAGAACTTATCTACTGCTTCGAGCGCAACGGCGTGCTCCGCGATGTCGATGACCCCGACAGCGTCATCTCCATCATCACACCGTCAATCTACGAGGATCTACGCCGCGACAACATCGTGGCTGACGGCATGATACCCAAGATTGACAATGCTTTCAACGCCATCAAGCGCGGCGTGGGAAGCGTGACTATCAAGCACAGCGACAACATCCTCTCCGACATAGGCACCACTATCACCGATGCTTGACGACGCTATAGACCTACTACAGCAGATGATTGCCACACCCTCCGTCAGCCGTGACGAGGCGGCTGTGGCAACTCTCATATATGACCGCTTCGTGGCGTGGGGACTCCGCCCCGTCCGTTACGGCAACAATATCGTGGCTAAGGCTTCCACTTGGGAGGCTGACCGCCCGACTCTGATGCTCAATGCTCACATTGACACTGTGCGCCCTGCCGCATCCTACACCATCGACCCATATACCCCTCTACTCCGCGACGGCAGACTCTACGGGCTCGGCAGCAACGATGACGGGGCATCGGTGGTGGCGTTGACGAGCGCGTTCCGCCGTCTGCGTGACGAGTCCCTGCCCTACAATCTGCTTCTGGCTCTCTCAGCCGAGGAGGAGGTAGGCGGCGAAGGGGGCATGCGCATGCTGCTCCCGGCTCTGGCTAAGGAAGGCATCACTATTGACGCGGCTCTCGTGGGCGAACCGACAGGCATGCAGCCGGCGATAGCCGAGCGCGGACTGATAGTGCTCGACTGCATAACCCACGGCGTGGCTGGACATGCTGCCCGCAGCGAGGGCATAAACGCCATCTACCGCGCCATGGACGACATCAACCGTCTGCGCGACTTCCGCTTTGACCGTACCTCTGCCATCCTCGGACCCGTCAAGGTCAGCATCACCCAGATCGAGGCTGGCAAGCAGCACAACACCGTCCCCGACACATGCCGCTGGGTGGTGGACGTGCGCACCACCGATGCCTACTCCAACGAGGAGACATCCCGGCTGCTCCGCGAAGCCCTCAGCCCCCACACTGAGGCAGCCCACCGCTCCACTCGCGTCCAGGCATCGGTAATCGCCGATACGCATCCCTTAGTCAAGGGAGCTGTAGCCTTGGGTCGCACACCGTTCATATCACCCACCACCTCCGACATGAGCCTGATGCACGGCATCCCCTCGCTCAAGATGGGTCCCGGCGACTCCTCGCGAAGCCACCGCGCCGACGAGTACATCCTCATCAGCGAAATCGCCGAAGCCATCGACCTCTACACCACCCTTCTGACCGACCTCACCCTCTAAGGCATGTATGTCATAACATATACCCAAAATTGCAGGGACATGCCATGGCATGTCCGCGTCCCCATGGCGAGCGGCATCCAGTGTGTGCGTGGCGGACATGCCACGGCATGTCCCTACAAGCTGAGGATTGCCAAATAAATACCAAATCAATTGGCGCAGCCCAATAATGACCACATCAATGGCAATGAGGCACGTCGGAGACGTGCCAGCCGTGCGAAACCCCATGCACGGAGCGTCAGCGAACGTACATGGGGTGCAGGAGAGGTTGTGACCCATCAGCTATTTTTACTAAATTTGCAGAAAACGATATAAACCCATAAAAATATGGCAAAACTTTGGGATAAAGGCTTCGAGCCTGATGCTCTGATAGAGAAATTTACCGTAGGCAACGACCGCGACCTTGACCTGCGTCTCGCCCGTTATGACGTGCAAGGCTCCATGGCTCACATCAAGATGCTCCAGTCGATAGGTCTGCTTGAGAAGGACGAACTTGACACTCTCCTCGCCGGACTTGAAGAGATCCTCAAGACCATCGAAGCCGGAGACTTCCGCATCGAGGACGATGTGGAGGACGTGCACTCGCAGGTGGAGTTTCTGCTCACCCAGCGTCTCGGCGACCTCGGCAAGAAGATACATGCAGGCCGTTCGCGCAACGACCAGGTGCTTGTGGACCTCAAGCTGTTCATGCGTGACGAGCTCCGCACCATAGCCATGGCTGTCGAACGCCTCTTCAACCGCCTCCAGCAGCTCAGCGACCGCTACAAGGATGTGCTGATGCCTGGCTACACCCATCTGCAGGTGGCTATGCCTTCATCGTTCGGACTCTGGTTTGGCGCATACGCCGAATCGCTCACCGACGACATGCACATGCTCGTGGCAGCCTACAATGTAGCCAACCAGAATCCTCTCGGATCGGCAGCTGGCTACGGCTCGTCATTCCCCCTCAACCGCACCATGACCACCCAGCTCCTCGGCTTCGCCGACATGAACTACAATGTCGTGGCTGCCCAGATGAGCCGCGGCAAGACGGAGCGCGCCGTGTCGATGGCAGTGGCTGCCATAGCCTCCACCCTCGCCCATCTCGCCATGGATGTGTGCATGTGGATGTGCCAGAACTTCGGCTTCGTCAAGTTTCCCGACGAACTGACCACCGGCTCCTCCATCATGCCGCACAAGAAGAATCCCGACGTGTTCGAGATCATGCGCGGCAAGTGCAACCGTCTGCAAGGACTCCCCAACGAGGTGGCTCTGCTGACCACCAACCTCCCCCTCGGCTATAACCGCGATCTCCAGCTTCTCAAAGACATCATCTTCCCTGCCACCGACGAGCTGGTCAACTGCCTCGACATGGCAGAGTTCATGCTCCGGCACATCAAGGTCAATGAGGACATACTCTCCGACTCCAAATACGACTATCTCTTCACCGTCGAGGATGTCAACCGCCTCGCTCTCTCAGGCATGCCGTTCCGCGACGCCTACAAGACCGTGGGCATGCAGGTGCAGCGCGGCGAGTACAAGCCCACACGCTCCGTGCACCACACCCACGAGGGCAGCATCGGCAATCTCTGCAATGACCGCATCGCAGCCAAGATGCAGCGCGTCATGGAGCCGTTCAGATAAACTTGTCTATCATATCCCTTAGCTGATGCCACACGTCATCGGGCGTGACCGAGTCCATCAGCTCTCCATAGCTCTTCCCTTCGGTTTCATCGGGGGGAAGAGTCTGCATATAGGATATTCCCGATGCAGGCGTGGATGTCTTCGGCAGCCACGTCTGCATCTCACCCGAGGGTGAGAAAATCGCAAACGAAGGCACGCCCACAGCCTGGACTATATGCCGGGCGCCCCCTTCGTTGCCGAAATAGAAGTCGCAACACGCTGCCATGGCAGCCATCTCGCGTATGCTCCGCGCCTCTATGTCTATCTTCACGTTGTCAGGCTCACCGAGCAGACGGAACACGTCACGCGCCTCCGCCTCCTCCTCACCCGGGGCATAGTTGAATATCATCTGTAAGTCCGGGCGGTGCTCCAGCACCCTCCGCAGCGTCTCGACTATGTAGTCCTTGCGCCAACGCTTCCACGGCAGCTTGGCAGACACGCCAACGAGCATTACCTTGCGGTCAGCATCGATGCCGCCGTCAGCCATCTTCTGCCTGAACCGTCTGCACTCCTCCTCAGTGATACTCAGTGTGAAGTCTTTGCAATAATCCATCGTGAAATACCGCTCCAAGGGGCGCAGCAGCAACAGGTCGCGCTCCACCATGGTCATATCCAACTCAGGCGCGCCATTCTCAGTCACAGCGTTGAGAAGCGGACGCGTATATCCCTTCTTGCGCCCAAGTCGCCACGGCGTGCGCAGCGACATAAGCGAAAACAGCAACGTCCTGATCGTCGACCGCATGTCCACAATCATGTCATACCTGCCCTCGCGCATGACCTGCCGCACCTTGCACAGATAAGCGCCCAGCGGCTTATTGTCCGAAGGCGCGAAACGTATCACGCGATCAATATCAGGATGCCCCTCAAACAGCGGAGCAATCCCGCTGTTGAGCACCATATCTATCCGCGCCCCGGGAAACGTGCGCCGCAGCGTCGAACACACCGACGTAGCCAGCACCGCATCCCCAATCTGCCTGAACCTGATCACCAGAATCCTCTCCGGCATCCTCGATTTCCGTGACATAATCCAGATATATAAATTGAAATAACGATTGGTTTCACCACAAAAATAATCATAAATCCACACATATCCATCCTACCGTCATCCATTTTTGTAGAGAGACACCATAAAGCATCGAGATACGTCGGAGACGTGTTTTTTCATAGACGTCCCATGAATTTTTCGCAGCAAAATCAGCCGACTTATGCCGTGAACACGCGGATTTTTTGCTATCTTTGCCTATTATTAACTTCAAAAGCTGAAAACAACACTGACTATATGGAAATCCAAGGTAAAATCATACTTGCCCTCCCCGAAATGACCGGCACATCCAAAGCCGGCAACCCATGGAAAAAACGAGAATACGTGCTGGAAACACACGACAGCTTCCCCAAGAAAGTCCACTTCGACTTCTTCGGCGACCGTGCTGACCAGTTCATACTCAACCCCGGCGACGAAGTGACCCTCTCGTTTGACATCGAGAGCCGCGAATACAACGGCCGCTGGTTCACGAGCATCCGCGGCTGGAAAGCCGAAAAAGTAGGTGCAGCCCCTGCTGCCGGAGCACCCGTGCCCCCCGCAGGTCCCGCCACCACATTCCCCGGCGGATATCCCGCACCTGCCGCCCCCGCTGACCTCGCCCCATCAGTAGGCGATGCCACCGAGGATCTCCCCTTCTGATAAGACAAAGATGTGCATATGGACGAAAGTCCACATAGATATTTGCATTTTGCGAAAGTCGTGCCGTAGTGATTACGCCACGACTTTATTTTTTGCCTCATCACACAACCCATGAACGTTCGCTGACGCTCCATGCATGTGATTTCAGACAGCTAGGATGTCCCTACGTACTATTGGGATGGGGAAGATGTCTATTGTTTGTCAATCAGTTTGGCTTCTATTTCTGCAATGGTTGGAAGGGTGCTTTTGAAATTATCGGGAAGCAATCGGCTCAATTGATATTCGGAGATGCCCATTGGCAGATTATAACCTTCGAGAGAATACTTGGCGAGCACATTATCTTTTGTTTTGCAAACCAACAAGCCTATTGTCGGATTATCCTGTTCGGTTTTCAATATATGGTTGACTGCTGTGACATAGAGCCCGAGTTGTCCCAGATGAGCGGCTTCAAATTTCGTTGTCTTGACCTCTATAACGACGTAACATCGAAGTTTCAGATTGTAGAAAAGCAAGTCTGTGAACTGTTCGGTTTCCCCGACTTTAAGTCGATATTCGCGACCTACATATGCAAAACCTTCTCCTAATTCAAGTAGAAACCGAGTGATTTCATTGAGAAGGGCATCCTTTAGTTCGCGTTCCTGATATGGCTTGACCAAGTTCGTGAAGTCGAATATATAGGGGTCTTTGGTCATCTCCTGTGCCAACTCGCCAGTGGGCACTGATAACGAATTACTGAAATTTGTGATGCCCTTGCCCTGTCGAAGATGTAAGCTGGTGTCGAGCATATTGAGCAGTATGGCTCTGGACCATCCTTGCTTCACGGTTTCGACTATATAGAACAATGCAACCGTTGGATCATTGAAATATTTGTCTATAAGCACTTTGTGATGACCCCATGACACAGAGTATAATATTCCCTCAAGTTGGGGGGGGGAATTTTGATTGTTCAGATTTTCCCTCAAGTTGAGGGAAAAATAGGATTTTTTGGAGTTACGGGAGAGCTGGATACTTAAATATATGCAGGAAAATATTGCTGTCTGATAAAAAGTTATGCGCGAACATTATACAAAAATAAATTTGAGCCGTGTCTCACGACAAGGCTCAAATTCTAAACATGTTGTATCAAATGTTTACAGGGATGTGATTTTAATAGAGGGAATTGTTCTGTTCACAAAGTTAAATAATAATCCAAAACCTGCCAAATTTAACTTAATTTCCTACAATAAAATAACATTTTTTATAAATGGGTGTCTGTGATGATGCACACCGCGCATCACACTATATTTCTCGGATGATGTGACAATATCTCGCTGCGAAGCATCGAGCGGTCGACATGCAGGTATATCTCGGTCGTGGCTATGCTCTCATGACCGAGCATCTGCTGGATGGCGCGCAGGTTGGCTCCCCCCTCGAGCAGATGGGTCGCAAAGGAGTGACGCAGCGTGTGAGGCGAGATGTCGCGGCGTATGCCGGCAGCCACCGCCAGGTCTCTGACTATATGATATATCATGAAGCGCGTCAGCTGCCGTCCGCGACGGTTGAGAAAGAGGATGTGCCTGTCGGCTGGAGAGATGCGCAGCATCTCCCTATCGGGCAGATACGCCCTTATCTCCTCTATGCTGCGGTCAGACATCGGCACTATGCGCTGCTTGTCGCCTTTGCCCTGCACCACCAAGTAATGCTCATCGGCATATATGTCGCCCATCTGCAGATTTATCAACTCACTGACACGCAGTCCGCACCCATAGAGCGTCTCCATGATGGCGCGGTTACGCTGCGCCTCCGCCAGCTGCGGGTCTATGGCGGCTATCATGGCATCTATCTCCTCCACGCTCAGCACCTCGGGCAGATATAACCCGATTTTGGGAGATTCGAGCGTCAGCGTGGGATTGTCGGGTATGATACCCTCCATGGTCAGGAACTTGAAAAAAGACCTTATCCCCGACACGATGCGTGCCTGCGACCTCTCGGCTATGCCGAGGTCGTGCATGTCGCCAAGCAGCTGCCGCAGGTCATCTACAGTCACATCGGCAAGCCCGATTCCGTGGTCGGCAAGATAGCTGCCAAGCTTGTCCACATCCTCCACATAAGCCATGCCGGTGTTGACGCTCATACCCCGCTCCACGAGCAGATGCGCCTCAAACATGTCCCGAGCCTCTTTGAAGTCCATTAAAACCACAAAGTGAAATGTTGCACCGGCAGATGCCTCATAGCCACTATGAAACCTATATTTCCGTTGGTGAAACTCATGCCGTAAGCGAGCTTACCCTTGACGGCAGCCCACACGTCTGCGGTCTGCGACCTCTCACGTGTCAGGTTGCGCAGTGCCACGACACACTCCCTCGATGTCACCACCTCTGCCAAGGCATCGCCTACAGCAGCCGCATCGCCATCCACGTCATTGACGAGAATGAACGGCATACCCGACACACGTGAGGCATATGCCAGAATCTGACCGGCGGCATCGTCCGACGGCAGTCTGCCGATACGCCCGGCAAACTCCTTGGTCACCTCGGCATACACATCCTCATGGTCATTGGCAGGATTGTAAAGCGACAGCTTCGCACGTGAATCAGCCAGCAGCAATGCAGCCGTCGACAGCCCGAAATGGCTGCCGAGCTGCAGGTATTCATCCGTGCCGCCGAATCTGACCGCCACGCGATGCAGCATCTTGGCGTTTTTGAGCGACATGATGCGCGGATGGCGCGACTTGTGATGGGCTACTGCGAGAGCCACCTGCCGCAGCCACGCTATCCGCTCATAGGCATAATACTGGTTGCGGCAGCCGAGGGTGTCGCGGACAAACGCGTAGGCAAACGGCGAGTGTATCCCGAAGCCGTGGCTGCGGTTGTAGCGTCTCAGGGCGTTGGCATACAGTCGCGCAGGTTTCATATCGTCACCTCACGCCTTGACAGGCTGCTTCTTGACCATGCGCATGACCGAGAGGACTATGCCGCCAGCGAGCGCGATGTAGATGAGTATGATGGCTATGCGCGCGAGCGTGTCGGTGGTATGGAGCGACTGCGGATCAAACACCATAGCCACCTCATGCTCCCCGGCAGGGATATTGAGCGCTCGGAGCACATAGTTGACGCGACCCAGCTCTGCGGGCTTCCCGTCGATGGTGGCATGCCATCCCCAGGGGAAATACACCTCCGAGAATACAGCCAAGCCGCCGTTGGCACTGCGAGCCTTGTAGGTCAGACGTCCGGGGGCATACGTAGTTTCATATATGGTGTCGCCGGGTGCAATAGGCTTAGCCGGTCCGAGCACTTTCTCAAATTTCCTGTCAGCCACAGCCGATGTGCGCAGGTTGATGGCACTCAGTGCCGCCATCTCCTCGTCGGCATTGGCAGCCCAGCGGAGCGTGTCGACATACCACGCATTGCCCATGGCACGGTCATTGAGCAGCGGAGTGCCGTCGGGTCCCACCACATACTTGGCGTTGAGCATGTCGAGCACCTGCCAGTCGGCAGCAGCCGGCTCGCCGGTGAGGAAGCCGTTGAGATGGCGGTCTATAAGGTCCTGATAGCGCGTCAGCTTGGCAGCATGGTAGCCGCCGACCATCTTGTGGTAGTATGACGGCGCGGGCGACCAGAAGCGCGGTATGTCCATCACGCGGTAATTCATCGCGGTGTCGGCAAGTATAGCCTCGTCGGCTGGAGTCTTCTCTATCGGCATGCCCATAGTCAGCGACTTGGGCACGAAGCTGTCATGGTTGAGATAACGCTTGTTGACGCTGTAGAGGTCCACAAGCACCAGCGCGGCTATGCCGATGCCAGCCACCATCGCCGACAGCTTGCGCTGGAGATATACATACAGCACCACCCCTGCCAGCAGCAGGAACACAAGGCTGCGGAGCGCATCGCTGCGTACCATGCCGTAGCGCAGACTCTCCACAGCGTCATAGATATGCGGATTCTGGAGGCTGAAGGCTGCAATCTGCTCCTTGTCATAGCCCTGCGCCGCGAGCGACTGGCTGATGTACTGGTCATTCTGCAAGTCGCCTGATGTGACGGCATCGCCGTATATCCCTGGCAGCACGAGAGCCACCAGACAGAAAAACGCCGGTATGCCCACCGACCACAGCAGCGGACGCTGGTATTTTTTCACGCCCTCAGGGTCGCTCAGCACTTTCTGGAGCGCCATAGCCCCGAGGAGCGGCATGGTAAATTCGGCTATCACGAGGATACTCTCGACGGTGCGGAACTTGCTGTACATCGGCACATAGTCGATCATCAGGTCGGTAAACCACATGAAATTGCGCCCCCATGCCAAGAATATCGACAGCAGCGTCAGAGCAAGCAGCATCCACTTCCACGGTCCTTTGATGACAAACAGACCGAGGATAAACAGGGCGCATATTATCGCACCGACATACACCGGTCCGTTAGTGCCCTCAGGCTCTCCGAAATACTGTGTCAGATATTCGAGATACTGCGCTTCGAGCGGATGTAGCTTGCCTGAGTCAGCCATCTCCTTAGCCTGGGGCATGCTGCCGAGAGTCAGCATCGTGTTGTTGCCTTTCTCAGGCTTGACCGATGCGCCTCCCTTGATGTCGGGAATGAGCAGCGAGAAGGTTTCAGCCTGTCCGTAGCTGTACTGGGTGATATAGTCGCGGTCAAGTCCAGAAGTGGCTTGCGACGCGCTGCTCTGCGGCTGGGTCAGTTCGGAGTGCTGCCCGCGCATTGTCTCTTTGGAGTACTCGTATGTGTTGTAGAGACTCGGCGAATTGGCAAGCACCGCCAGTACACCTGCCACTATGAGCGACCCTGTGGCTATGCCCCAACGCTTCATGGACTGGCGGTCTTTGAGAGCAAGTACGAGATACACCACCATGAATCCGAGCACCACAAACAGGAAGTAATATGACATCTGCACATGGTTGCCGGCTATCTGCATCATGGCAAACAACGCAGCGATTGCCGACCCTATCAGATAACGTCCCTGATAGCATAGCACCATTCCGGCTATCGTAGGCGGTATGTAGGCGAGAGTGATAAATTTCCATATGTGCCCCGCACCTATTATGATGATGAAATAGCTCGAGAATCCGTAGGCTATAGCTCCGGCAAGAGCCACATACCACCTCATCCTCATAGCCATCAGCAATATGAAGAAACCAGCCATCATCATAAACACCAGATTGGCTGGCGACGGAAGCCCCAGCCCCATCACGGTGTTGATCCAGCGGAACATACCGTCTGACGGATACGAGGGTGATATCTGGAAGTTGGGCATGCCCGAAAAGAGCGAGTTGGTCCATCGGACCGTCTCGCCAGTCTGCTCGGCATAGGCTTTCGCCTCCTGACCTATCGCGATGCCCTGCTGGGTGTCATACTGCCGCAGCACGTTGCCCTGCGACGCGTCGGGATAGAAATAAGCGAAAGCTATGACACCCATCACCACGATGGATGCCACGAAAGCTATGATGCGGCTGTATCTGCGCATAAACATTGGTATCTGTCGGTTTTTTCATCAACCCGTAGGGACGCGGCACGCCGCATCATCTGATGCACGGACATCGCCTGATACGATGACGCGGCACGCCGCGTCCCTACATGTATATCGATGGATTGTTAATCGGTCAAAATGATATGAGGTTGCCGCCGTCGTTGTGGCGCGGGTCATCGTCGATGATGACGTTTTCGCTGACGATGCCCATGTTCTTGATCTCGTCGCTGGTGCGCTTGTCGCGATTATAAGCCGGGGCGCGTTCGAGCTTGTCAATGAGGGCTACATCCTCGAGCTGCGATGGTTTGAGCACCACATAGCGTGTGCGGTCCACATTGCTCTTGATGCCCTCGAGTCGTTCGCTGCCATATTCGTTCTCTATGCGCTTCTCCGATGCCTCGCGCGAACGCACAGCCTCTGGCTGGCGCGGCTGCTGCATCGGGGGCTGCTGCACTGTCATCACCGGCTCCTCGTCAAAAGGGATAGTGTTGGCGTAGCGCGCTGACTGTGCGCCACCCTGACGCACTGACGGATTCTGACGCAGGTCAGCCGCAGGGGCTGCCGGACGGCGCACTGCCGGCTGGGGTGCAGGAGCCTGGACGGGCGCGGTCTGGTCCTGACGGAAATTATTCTCAAATCCGGCAGCCAGTATGGTCATCTTCACCTTGTCGCCGAGGCTGTCGTCAAAGGCTATGCCCCAGATGACATCCACGTCGGGGTCGAGGGTATTGACGAAATTGGTGATTTCGGCAGCCTCCGCCATCTGGAACGGTGTCTGCGCCTGACGTGAGAAGTAGAGGTTGAAGAGCAGATGCTTCGACCCGAAGATGTTGCGGTTACGCAGCAGCGGCGAGTTAAGCGCATCCTCTATCGCCTTGGTGACGCGTCCCTCTCCCTCACCGTAGCCGGCTGAGATGATGGCTGTGCCGCCGTCGCGCAGGGTGGTGTTGACATCGTTGAAGTCGAGGTTGATGTAGCCGTCGCATGTGATGATTTCGGAGATGGAGCGTGCGGCAGTCGAGAGGGTGTCATCAGCCTTATTGAATGCGTTGATGAAGTCGAGGTCAGCATAGATTTCGGTGATGCGCTCGTTGTTGATGATCAGCAGCGCATCCACATATTTCGCCATCTCATCGGCACCGTCAAGAGCCTTGAGGATTTTCTTCTTGCCCTCAAAAAGGAAGGGGATGGTCACGATACCCACCGTCAGCAGTCCCTTCTCCTTGGCGATGCGCGCCACCACAGGACCTGCGCCTGTGCCTGTGCCGCCGCCCATGCCGGCGGTAATGAACACCATCTTGGTGTCATCGTTGAATATCTCGGCTATCTTGTCGGCATCGTCTTCGGCATACTGGCGACCCTTCTCAGGGTCGTTGCCGGCTCCGAGACCGTCACCTATCTGCACCTTGGTAGGCACAGGAGAGTTTTTCAGAGCCTGGGCATCAGTGTTGCACACCACAAAGGTTACATCGCTGATACCTTCGTTGTACATATGATTGATGGCATTGTTACCGCCACCGCCCACACCTATCACCTTGATGATAGGAGGCAGAGCCTTTGATGTCGCTGTGTCGATAAGATTGACATCGTTTGCAATATTCTCTAAGTCTTCGCGATTCATGACTGTCGTTGGGTTCTAAAAATGTGTGGTTATGATGCTTTTATAGATAACTGTTTATTTCTGGTCGTCAAAGTCGTCGTCATAAGGATCGTCATTGAGGAAATTGCTCGTGAAATCCTTGATTTTGGAGAAGAAGCGTCTGCCAGGCTTCGGGCGGCGTGGACGCTCCTCTTCCTCTATGACAGGCTCAGGTTCTGGTTCGGGAGCAGGTGCCTGCTGTTGCTGTACCGGTTGCGGCTGTGACTGTACCGGCTGCTGCTGTTGTTGCGGGGTGACAGCGGGCTGAGGCATCTCCATGCACTCACGCGCACCGCGGCGCGCCGCAGCATAGAGCACACTGATGACATCCACGGCATCGGGACCCTGGATGCGTCCGTCAAGGAAGCGGATGCTGTCAAGCGGAGTACCAAGGCGCACAGGCAGCTTGGTCTCTGTCTCCAGACGCTCGTTGAAGCGTGACAGTTTGGCTCCGGCACCCACTATGATGATACCGGCAGGCAGCTGCGAGGGGCTGTAGCCGGCATATTTTATCTGTTCGTTGATGTTGGCAATGATTTCACCTGCGCGCGCTCCTACGTAGCTGTTGATTTCATCGTAGTTGGCACTGTCGGGGATGAGCGACGATGTCTGACGCTCGCCCATGGCGTTACCGCCGATTTTCTTGTACTCCTCGGCTTTCTCCTCAAGGCAGTTGAGGGCTGTGATGTCAAGGGTGATGTTGCGCGACCCCAGAGGCAGGGTGGCGAAATATTGCAGATGACCCGACTTGTAGACTGACACGCCTGTGGTCTCCGCACCGAAGTCCACGAGCACGCAGCCGAGCATCTTCTCCTCGTTGGTAATCACGAGGTCGCCCTCGGCTATCTGGCGCACTATGAAATCGTTGATGCCCAGGCGCAGGCGCTCCGACACCACGCGGTTGACCACCTGCTTGGGCAGCGGACGGCAGGTGACTATGTTGAACTCTGCCTTGATGTCCTGACCATACACGCCTATGGGCTGGTTTTCGGGAGTGCGGTCTATGTAGAACTGGCGCCCGATCACGTCGACCACCTCGCGGTCACCTACAGGCAGATTGAAAGCTTCCTGGCGCAGGTCGGCAAGGATGTCCTCTGTAAACTCCTCGGGAGCAGGAAGACGGCGGCACACCTCGCGTGGCGATGACATGAATGAAAGTCCGCCTATGCCGAGATAGACGCTCTTGATCTTGCGTGGATGCAGACGGTTCTCCAGCTTCTTGATGATACGGTGGATGCGACTGTCTACCTCCTCCACATTGCGTATCCAGCCGTATCTGACGCAGTCTATCAGCCGCTCTTCCTCAAGAGCGATGACTGTCAGTATGCCGTTCTCGTCCACGGTGCCGGCTGCTCCGCGTATCTTGGAACTTCCTATCTCAAGGGCTATTACGTGTTTCGGTTCCATAATGGTATCGGGTATATCTGTTCGTTGTTTTTCTATGGTATTTGTTTCAGACTGGTTTTTCTGATTTCTTTTGCGTCACGGAGTCAGGTTTCTGCGGCTGCTTGACACCCTTTTTGGTCTTGGGGAAGCCTTTCCCTTCCAGAGCGTCGTCGGTGGGCATCATCGTGGTGGCATCGTCAGCCTCGTCGATATCTTCCTCTATGTCGGGGATGACGTTGTGACCTTTCTTGGCACGTGTCGCCACGACCTGCCCGCGCCATTTGACTGACACGGTGTCGTAGTAGTTCCACCCCTTCTCAGGCATGACCTCGCGGTAGAATCTCTTGAGCCTGTCAAGTTTCTCCACATAACCCGAGGTGTCGCCGAGGTTGATGACATGGCCGTGGATGACGGGCACGAGCATGATGTCACGCGGCGAGTCGATCTTGATGGCTGACACTAACGCATCCCAGCCAGGGTCGCCGCTGATATGGCGCACAAGCGGCAGATATGACTCTGCGCGGAGATTCATGCGGTCAAGGCGCCCCTCGATGACAGGCACATCCACATGGTAGCGGGCGTTGGCGGAGATGCGCTTGCCGTCCTTGTTGATGTAATATGACTTGTTGCCGTCAAATATACGTGCCACCGGGCGCATGGGGGTTACTTCGATGAGCACCTTGCCGGTGGTGAGTATCAGAGCCTTGGCATCCTCTATCTTGTCTATGCCGGCAAGCCTCCGCTCTATGTCGGAGGTGTTGATTTCGCTCAGCGGACGCCCGGGCGCGGTGTTGATGATGTCGCCGAGGTCGCGGTTAAGCTCGCGCACGGTGACAAACGGATGCGCCGAGGTGTCATTGACCTGTATGCTCACCTCGGTGCACGTGTCGGCAGCAGCCATATACGACGTAAGCGTCAGTGCCGCCGCAAGATATGCGACGGCTACCGCGGTCACTATTATGGCTACGTAGCGTTTCATCGGCGCGGATGTTTTTTCAGTTCGTCAACCAGAGGAGGGAGCATGTCGCTGACATCGCCGGCTCCCACATTGAGAAGCACGTCGAAGTCGCCCTGACGCATCCACTCGGCGAGCATGCTCTTGCTCAGCACGATATGGCGCGGATTCTTCATCAGACCGGCTATGGTCTGCTCGGAGATGCCCTCGATGGGCTGCTCGCGCGCAGGATACAGCTCTACAAGCACTACTTCGTCGGCTATGTCGAGCGCGGCGGCAAACTCCGGAGCGAAATCGCGGGTACGGCTGTAGAGATGCGGCTGGAACATCACGGTCAGCCGCCTGTCGGGATACAGGCTCTTGACGGAGATTATCGAGGCGCGGAGCTCGTCGGGGTGATGGGCATAGTCATCTATGACAACACGCGACGAGGGCGCAGGTTCACGCATCAGGAATTCAAACCGCCTCTTGGGTCCCATGAACGATGCCACGGCACGGCGCATGCTGTCCACTTCGAGATGCCCGGTGGCATATACTCCTGCTATGGCGGCGATGGTGTTCTCTATGTTGATTTCCACAGGCACTCCGGGGGTGATGTCGCGGATGATGCCGTCGGGTGTGGCGAGGTCAAAGGTTATGGTGCCGTCGCCGCGGCGTATGTTCTCGGCATGGAAATCTCCGTCGGTCTTGCCGTAGGTCCACACTCTGACATCTTTGCCAGGGCGCGGCTTGAGCTTAAGCCCCGTGTGCACTATCAGTGTGCCTCCTGGCTGGATGAGTTCGGTGAAGTGGGCGAAGCTCTCCAAGTAGGCTTCCTCTGTGCCGTATATGTCGAGATGGTCGGGGTCGGTGGCTGTGATGACGGCGATGTAGGGAGTCAGGCGGTGGAAGGAGCGGTCAAACTCGTCTGCCTCTATGACGCTGTAGGGCGAGGTCTGGCTCAGCAGCAGGTTGCTGTCATAGTTGCGCAAGATGCCACCGAGAAATGCGTTACAGCCCACGCTGCTCTGATGCAGTATGTGCGCCGCCATGGACGATGTGGTGGTCTTGCCATGCGTTCCGGCAAAGCAGATGCCGAGGCTGCTGCGGGTAATCTTGCCGAGAAGTTCCGCGCGTTTGACCACCTCAAATCCGTGGTCTCTGAACCATCGCAACCCCTCATGGGTCGCGGGCACGGCGGGGGTGTACACCACCAATGTGTCCTCAGGGTTGCGGAAAGCCTCGGGGATGGCATCGGCACTCTCGTCAAGTGTTATCTCCGCTCCCTCCTGGCGGAGCTGTTCGAGCAGATGCGAGTCGCTGCGGTCATAGCCGCCGGTGCGATGCCCCTTCGACAGGCAGTAGCGCACAAGTGCCGACATGCCTATGCCCCCTGCGCCTACGAAGTAGACGTTGGGCTTGATGGCATCGCTGCACGAGTGTGCGGCAGCGGATATGTTGTCTTGTTCCATCATTTCTCTTTGTTCAACAGTTTGATTACCTCGTCGGCTATACGCTCGTCAGAGCCGGGGAGTGCCATCTTGCGCACATTGGCTGCATACCGCTCGCGGCGGTCGGGGTCGGCGAGAAGCGCGGTGGCTTCCTCTTTGAGCCGCTGCGAGGCTTCGGCATCAAGTATCATCATTGCAGCATCGCGGTCTACGAGCGCCATGGCATTTTTGCGCTGATGGTCCTCGGCTACATTGGCTGAGGGAATGAGTATGGCTGGCACGCCGAGGAGCTGAAGTTCGCTGATGGTGCTTGCTCCGGCGCGCGAGATTACGAATGTGGCAGCGCGGTACACGGTTGCCATGTCGGGCAGAAACGCCATGGTCTTGACCTTCTGCTTGCCCTGGGTCTTCTCGGCAAACTCATCATAGTATATCTTGCCGGTCTGCCACAGCAGGTTGGCACCTGTGGCGGTGATGGCATCCATGGCTGCGTAGGTTGCATCGTTGACTGAGCGCGCTCCGAGGCTGCCGCCTACCACCACCACGAGCGGCTCGTCAGCGGGGAAACCCAAGGCTTCGCGAGCCTCGGCAGGGGTCAGCTTGCAGTCAAAGAGGGCTTTTCGCACGGGGTTGCCGGTCATCACTATGCGGTCGGCTGGGAAAAAACGCTCCATATTGTCATACGCCACGCATATGCGGTCGGCATCCTTGGCAAGGAGCTTGTTGGTGACCCCGGCATAGGAGTTCTGCTCCTGGATAAGGGTAGGCACATGTGCTTGTTGTGCGGCTGCGAGGGTCGGACCGCTGGCATAGCCGCCGACACCTATAGCCACGTCGGGCTTGAAATCGCGGACGATTTTCTTAGCCATGCGGCTGCTGCGCCACAGCTTCAGCAACACGCCCACGTTGCGCCACAGACGCTTGCGGTCGAAACCTGCCACAGGAAGCCCGATGATAGGGTAACCTGCCTCGGGGACGCGCTCCATCTCCATGCGGTTGTCAGCCCCGACAAACTGTATCTTCGCCTGGGGAAGCCTCTGCTTGAGGGCGTTGGCTATGGCGAGGGCAGGGAATATATGTCCCCCGGTGCCTCCGCCGCTTATGAGTATATGATAGTCGTTCTTCATATCTGATTTTTAGTCTATCATTGTAAGATTGTCGCCGCTGATTTCTTCGGGAAGTGCATTGATTTCGCGGCGTATGTTGGTCTTCTTGTCGCTGCCTCTGACGGCGTAGCGGCTGACACTGAGCATGATGCCGAAAGCTATAGACACCATCAGTATCGAACACCCCCCTTTGGATATGAGGGGCAACGGCTGACCCGACACAGGGAACACGCCCGTGACGATAGCCATATGGAACAGGGCTTGCATCACCACCGTGACCGCCATGCCGATAACGAGCAGTGCGGGGAACGCCCGAGAGCACCGCGAAGCTATCGAACTGGCGCGTCCGAGCAGCAGCAGGTAGAGAAACAGCACGAATGCTGCCCCGGCAAGCCCGGTCTCCTCTATGATGATGGAGTAGATGTAGTCAGAGAATGCGAGGGGCAAGCGGGAGGTCTCACGCGAATTGCCGGGACCGACGCCTATCACTCCTCCACGTGCCTGTGCCATGTAGGCATACATCTCCTGGGCATTCTTGTCGGTGATGTCCTGCTCGTACTTGGGCACGTCGCCGTCTGACGAGTGGCGTATGAGACGCATCACCCATGTGCCGACACGCCCCTTGTCGCCGAAGCGGTCAAGCAGAAACTGCTGGGTGGAGGTCAGCTGTCCTGCCTCCACAAGTTCACTGATTTCCTTGCGCGACTTCTCGTCCTGACGGCTGTCTGACGAGTCGGTCGGCGAGATGAGTATGTAGGCGGCTCCAAGCACTATCAGCACTCCGAAGTAGAAGAGGAACACCTTGCCAAGCGTGCGCCACCGCGACCCGCCGATGACGAGCATCGACAGGCTGATGCCTATCAGCAGCAGCGTGTTGGTCATGCCCTGGGTGATGAGCAGTGCGCAGTAGCCCACGACTATGGTTACGGACACCCACACTCCGGGGGTCTGAAGCTCACGGTTGCGGCGGTTCTGAGTACGCGCCAGCACCAAGGCTATGCACAGCGGTGCGGCGAGTTTGATCATCTCGCTCGGCTGTATGGTGATAAACAGGTTGATGGAGCGGCGCGCACCATTGACCACATCTCCTGCCACCATCACGTAGCCCATCAGGGCGGCGGATGCAAGGGCAAACGGGGGTATCCATTTGGCTATCTTGCTGTAATGCACACGCTGGAGCAGCAATATGCACACGAAGCCCAGCAGCAGCGTGCCTATATGGCGCACGATGGGAGCGAACACGCCCAAAGTGCCCGAAGTGACCACTTCGCGCGACGATGCGCTGTATAGCTCGATTATCGACACCAGCACCAGGAATATGTACACGCCCCAGATATAGGGGTCACCCTTAGCCACGGGCTTCAACTCATCCACAGCCGCCGTCCGTGGCGCAGCCTGCGCTGTCCGCGCCTCCGCCTCCTCAGGGTTATATGCTACCGTAGCCATCGTTTATGAAATTTATAAGATTTATAAGTCTTATAAGATTTATAATTTTTTATTAAATCATCCCGCGCACTGCCGCCTTGAACTTCTCTCCGCGGTCCTCATAGCTCGTGAAGAGGTCGAAGCTCGCGCAGCAGGGCGACAGCAGCACTGTGTCACCCTCCTCTGCCATCTTGCGGCACTCTGCCATCGCATCGGCAAGCGAGTCGGTGCTGACTATCTGAGGCACTTCTGCTCTGAAGAAATCCATGATTTTCTCGTTGTGGAGACCCATCGCCACTATGCCCTTGACCTTTTCGCGCACCAATGGGAGGATTTCGCTGTAGTCATTGCCCTTGTCCTTGCCACCGAGAATAAGCACGGTGGTGCGTGACTTGGGCATACTCTCGAGTGCATACCATGTGCTGTTGACATTGGTCGCCTTGGAGTCGTTGATGTAGCGCACTCCGTCAATGACTGCCACAGGCTCTAAGCGGTGCTCCACGCCCTCGAAGTCGCCGAGAGCCTTGCTGATGACATCCTTCTTGATGTTGAGAAGGCATGCCGACAGTCCGGCTGCCATGGAGTTGTAGAGGTTGTGCAGACCGTTGAGGGCGAGGTCGGCGCGGGGCATGGTCATCGATGTGCCAGGGGTGTGGAACTCCACATCGCCCTGACCGTCGACATACGCTGCCACATCAGGCTCTTCGGTCTCGGCAAACGGATAGCGGGCTGCCTCGGTGGTGACGTGGCGGAGCTGCTCGGTGATTACGGGGTCGTCGTTCCAGAATATGAATGCGTCCTCTGGGGTGAGATTGTTGAGAATGCGGAATTTCGCGTTGACATAGTTCTGCATCTCATGGTCATAGCGGTCGAGATGATCGGGGGTGATGTTCATCAGCACTGCTATGTTAGCCTTGAAGTCATACATATTGTCAAGCTGGAAGCTCGACAGCTCTATGACATAGATGTCGTGAGGCTCACGCGCCACCTGCAGGGCGAGCGAATTGCCCACGTTGCCGGCGAGACCTACGTCAAGCCCCGCCTTGGTCAGTATGTGGTAGGTGAGCATGGTGGTAGTGGTCTTGCCGTTGCTGCCGGTGATGCACACCATGCGCGAGTCGGTGTAATATCCGGCAAACTCTATCTCGCTGACCACCTTGATGCCCTTCTCGGCGATGGCGCGCATCACAGGGGTCTCGAAAGCGATGCCGGGGCTCTTGACCACGAGGTCGGCATTGAGGATGCGTTCCATCGTGTGTCCGCCCTGCTCCCACTCTATCTGTTCGCGGTCGAGCATGGAGGCGTAGTGACCCGACACCTTGCCGTAGTCGCTGAGAAACACCTCCCAGCCCTTGTCCTTGCCAAGTATGGCGGCACCTACGCCGCTCTCCCCTCCGCCGAGCACTACCAAGCGTCTGGCTTCAGGTATATTTTTGTTCTCTTTTATCAGACTCATAATATGTTATATCTCAATATATTATGTCGCAATATGTTATATCGCTGTAGGGACATGCCGTGGCATGTCCGCCAACCATAATCATCTGTTATCGTATCTTCAGTGTCACAAATGTAATCGCGGCCAGGAATATCCCCACGATCCAGAAGCGTATCACTATCTTCGACTCGGGAATCGCCTTGAGCGGTGCCTGGAGCAGCGCGTCTATCCCGGCATTACCCTGCTTCTGGAAATGATGGTGCAGGGGGGTCATCTTGAATATGCGCTTGCCGGTGCCGCTGCGCCGCTTGGTAATCTTGAAATACGCCACCTGAAGCATCACCGACAGGTCCTCGACGAAGAATATCGCGCAGAGGATGGGTATCAGCAGCTCCTTGTGGATCAGGATGGCAAACACGGCGATGATGCCGCCGATGGTCAGCGACCCCGTATCGCCCATGAACACCTGAGCCGGGTAGGCATTGTACCACAGGAAGCCTATCAGCGCACCGATGAATGCCGCCATGTACACCACCAATTCGCCCGAATCGGGCACATACATGATGTTGAGATACGACGCATACACGATGTTGCCGCCGAGATATGCCATTATGGCAAGAGCTACCCCGATGATGGCTGATGTGCCGGTGCAGAGCCCGTCAAGCCCGTCGGTGAGGTTGGCGCCGTTGCTCGTGGCGGCTACAGCTATGATGGTCACGAGGATAAACACTATCCAACCGCCCGTTGCGGCATACGGACCCATCCATTGGGTCAGCCAGTCATAGTTGAAGTTGTGGTCCTTGACAAACGGCAGGGTCGTGACTGTCTCCTTGACGTTTTCGGGCTTGTATGTGATGACTTCGGTGCCGTCAATCTGGGTCTCGGTGGCTACGTTCTCGCGTATCACTATGTCGGGGCTGCCGAGCATGGTGAAGCCCACGATCAGTCCCAGTCCCACCTGACCGATGATTTTGTATTTGCCTTTCATGCCCTCCTTGTTGTGGCGGCGTATCTTCAGGTAGTCGTCCAGACCGCCTATCAGCCCCATCCACACGGTAGCTATGATCATCAGCAGCATGTAGATGTTGCTCAGATTGCCCACAAGGAGCGTCGACACGAGTATGGCTACGATGATGATGATGCCGCCCATGGTGGGTGTGCCGGTCTTGCTCATCTGCCCCTCGATGCCGAGGTTGCGCACGATTTCGCCCACCTGCATCTTCTGGAGATGCTCTATGATTTTCTGTCCGAAAGCCATGGCTATGAACAGCGACAGAAGCAATGCCAGTCCGGAGCGGACGGTCAGATAGTCCATCAGTCGGGCTACGGTGGAGCCAAACAGGTCGTATTGCTCAGATAGATAGTACAGCATGTCGTGGTCAGTCTTGCGGTGTTTGCGATGCGAATATGTCAAGCACTACCTCGCGGTCGTCAAAGTGGTGCTTTACGCCCTTGACTTCCTGATAGTCTTCGTGTCCCTTGCCGGCTATGAGCACCACATCGCCCTTCATAGCCATGCGGCATGCCTCGGTGATGGCTTCGCGGCGGTCGGTGATGCTGACGGTGTGGGTGCGGACTTCGGCATCAAGCCCGGCTTCCATGTCATGGAGTATCTCCTCAGGGTCCTCGAAGCGGGGGTTGTCGCTCGTCAGCACCACGAAGTCGCTGCGCAGGGCTGCCTCTTTTGCCATGATGGGACGCTTGCCCTTGTCGCGGTTGCCTCCGGCTCCCACTACGGTGATGATGCGCCCTGAAGTACCTACCACCTCGCGTATGGCGTTGAGTACATTGATGACGGCATCGGGTGTATGGGCGTAGTCGACTATGGCGGTATAGCCCAGCGGGGAATGCACCGACTGGAAACGCCCTGCCACAGGCACCAGACGGCTCATGTTGACGAGCACTTTTTCGGGATCCCAGCCCAGCAGCACGCATGCTCCGTAGACTGCGGTAAGATTATATGCGTTGAAGCGTCCGGTAAACATGGTCTCGACCTCCCTGCCGTTGATGCTCAGGAGCATGCCGTCCAGTCGGCTCTCCACTATCTTTGTGGTGAAGTCGGCGACGGTGCGGAGCGAATAGGTGTGGCGCGTAGCCATGGTGTTCTGCAGCATGACCATGCCGGTCTTGTCGTCGATGTTGGTAAGCGCGAACGAGTGGCGCGGCAGTCCGTCGAAAAATGACTTCTTCGCAGCTAAATATGCCTCGACGGTCTTGTGGTAGTCGAGATGGTCACGGGTGAGGTTGGTGAAGATGCCCCCCGCAAATTCCAGCCCGGCTATGCGGTGCTGCTCGGCGGCATGGCTGCTGACCTCCATGGCGCAGTAGGTGCATCCGGCATCGACCATGCGGCGCAGCAGGGCGTTGATGGTGATGGCGTCGGGAGTGGTCTGGTGCGCCTCGACCTTTTCTTCGTCCACGAGGTTGACCACGGTGCTCAGAAGCCCGGCTTTGTGTCCCATCAGACGCGCCATCTCGTAGATGAGCGTGGCGGTGGTGGTCTTGCCGTTGGTACCGGTCACGCCCACAAGGCGCAGCGCAGCCGAGGGATTGTCATACCAGGCGGAGGCGATGTAGCCGAGAGCCACATGGCTGTTGGGCACTTTGATGTAGGTGACGCTCGACTCGCGTGTTGACGGCACTTCCTCGCACACCACGGCGGCAGCCCCGGCTGCCACGACCTGCGGTATGAAGCTGTGGCCGTCGGCATTGGTGCCCTTGACAGCCACAAACAGCGTCCCGGGACCTGCCTCCCGCGAGTCAAACGTGATTTTGGAAATCTCGCGGGTGGTATCGCCCGAAAGCTCCTCTATGATAAGTGATGATATCAGTTCCGATAACCGTTTCATTATCTCTTGATTTATATATCTTATACGATTTATTCGACTTATAGACGGCTTATTTCAACGTCAACGCCACCCGCGTCCCTGCCTTGGCAGGTGTCCCCGCGGCAGGCACTGAAGCTATCACGCATCCTGTGCCGCTGTGGCTGACATTGTACCCGGCTGATTCAAGCGAGGCGATGGCGGAGCGCAGATCCATGCCGATGACACTCGGCACATGCCCGGCGCGTGTCTCGCCCGACGGTGTGCGGAGCACACGCAACTGTCCGCTGATGCCGAATGCATCACGCAGCTGCTGGCGGCGGTCGTTGCCCACACCGGCTGCGAGCCTCGGCACATCGCCGTGTGGCTCTTCGGCATGATAGTCGGAGTTGTCACCGAGCATGCCGCGCGAATACATCTTCATGGCGATGTTGCGCATGATCTGCCCGGAGGTCGATGCGGCTCCGAGCCAGTTGACCTTGGGTGCGCAGGTCAGCACGATGCAGCTGTATTTGGGCTTGTCGGCAGGGAAGTAGCCGCAAAAGGTCAGTCGCTTCTTCGAAGTGACATACTGACCGTTTTCGATCATGTACGATGTCCCGGTCTTGCCGGCGAGTGCCACATACTCATTGCGCAGTGAGCGTCCCGTACCGTGGTCACCCCATACTACGCGCTTGAGCATGTCGCGGAGTATGGCTGCGTTTTCACGCGAGCAGATGCGGTCTTTGATATACGATACCGGCAGCACGGAGTCTATGCCAAGCTCCTGGTTGATGAGCCGCTTGAACAGGCGCGGACGCACAAATGCACCGTCGTTGGCTATGGCGTTGTAGAGCGCGAGGGTGTAGAGCGGCGGTATCTCGGTGGCATAGCCGAAGCACTGACGTGAAAGCACCAGACGCCCTCCGCGGTTGGATGGCACGGAGTCGATGCGCGGCACTGTCTCGCCTGAGATACCGGTGTGCATCGGTTTGAGGAAACCGAGCTCTTTGATGCGCGAATAGAATTCGCCCGGGTTGGCTTCGAAATGGCGGGTGATGATGCGTGTCATGGCTATGTTTGACGACTGCTCGAGCACTTCGCGCACCCGCAGCGATGTGGTGGCATGGCTGTCGGTGATGGGGCGCCCCATATACATGCACTTGCCTGTGGGTATCACCTCGTCAAGGTCGGTCACCACCCCCTCCTCGAGTGCTATCAGCATCGACAGGGTCTTGACCACCGAGCCTGGCTCATAGCCGAGCACGGCGCGGTTCATAGCCTCTATGTAGTTGCCCCCGAGGGGGTTCTTCTCCAAGTTGGATATCGCCTTGATGTCGCCGGTCTCCACATCCATCAGCACCGCCACGCCCCAGTCAGCCTGCACGTATGACAGGATGGAGTTCAATTCGTTTTCCACGATGTCCTGCATATTGATGTCAATGGTGGTGACCACATCGTAGCCGGGGACGGCTTCGGTCTTTGCCCAGTTGACTATGCCGTGGGTCAGAGCCTTCTTCTCGGCTACGCCGGGCACTCCGTAGAGCAGGGAGTCGAGGGCGCGTTCGAGTCCGCTGATGCCGTGGACTTCGCTGCACTCGGCTGTCTGCCCGACCTTGCCGACGCTTCGGCGCGCCATGTCGCCGTAGGGGTTGGTGCGGCGGCGGGTGGTCTCGCTGTAGAGTCCGCTGCGGTTACGGCTCAGGTCGCCGAAAAATGGCATCTGCTTGACCTTCTGCACATCGGCATGTGACAGGTTGGCGAGCAGGCGGAAACTGCGCGGACGCTTGTCCTTGGGCTTCGACAGCGGCTTGAGAAGCATGTCACGCCACTGCGTGGCTGTCTTGGGCGGAAACTCCCTGGCGAGGGCTGTGGCAAGCTCGCCTACATGCTTGCGCAGACTGTCCTCGGCAAACTGCTCGGTGCGGTAGTCGATGCGCAGGGTGTAGAAGTTGAGGTTGGTGGCAAGCACGCTGCCGTCGGCGGCGAGGATGTTGCCGCGCTCAGGATGGATGACGGTGCGCTTGTCAAGGATTTCCTTGGCTTTCTCGTTCCACTTCTCGGCGGTGAAAACCGACGTGTCCATCACCTTCGACATGATGGTGGCGGAGAAAAGCAATATCAACGCTATGACCACGGCATAGCGGAGGAGGATGGTGCGTTTGCCTGACTTCTTCATCGGTCTTCGGTTATCTTGAATGGTGGACGGGTCTGTACACTAAGCCCCAGGTCGAGGCTGTCGATGAGGGTCTGCATGGCGCTTTCGCGTGTGCGGCTCATGTAGACGCTCTTGGCGCGGATGCGCTCAGTCTTGACCAGCTCCAGTTCCTTGTTGAGGGCGCGGATCTCCTCCATGGAGGTCTGGCAGTAGTATTTGTTGGTGATATAGAGTAGCAGAAACAGCACCACCAGCGCAGTGATGCCCCAGTGGCGGCGGAAAAACTCCGCACTGATGACCTGGCCGTGGGTCACACGGCGCACGTAGCCCAGAGGGGTGGTATATGATGGCTGACCGTCTTTCTGCGACATTGCTGCTGATGGATGAATTCTATAGTGATGCTGGCTGGTGGGTAATGGAGGTTACTGCTCCATGTCGACGCGCTCGGCTACGCGGAGCTTGGCTGAACGGCTGCGCGGGTTGGCAGCCACTTCCTCCTCCGAGGCGGTGATGGGCTTGGATGTGATGAGTTTCCAAGGTGTGCGGCGGCGTCCGTAGAAATCCACGTCGTCCTTACCCTCAACGTTTCCGGTGCGCATGAAGTTCTTGACCATGCGGTCTTCGAGGCTGTGGTAGGTGATGATGGCGAGTCGGCTGCCGGGGCGGGTCACCTTGAGGGTGGAGTCGAGCAGGCTGCGCAGTGCCCCCATCTCGTCGTTGACTTCGATGCGGAGTGCCTGGAACACGCATGCCAGGTCTTTCTTCTCCCTCTTGGGGTTCATCATCGGCGACACGACATCGAGCAGGTCCTGCACGGTGACAAACGGCGCGCTCTGACGGGCGCGGTCTATGGCACGTGCTATGCGCGGAGCATCCTTCAGCTCTCCATAGAGCCGCATGATGTCGGTCAGACGCTCGGTGGTGGCGGTGTTGAGCAGTTCAGCTGCCGACAGGGCTGCCGCCTGGTTCATGCGCATGTCAAGCGGGCCGTCAGCACGGAACGAGAAACCCCTCTCGGCAGCATCGAAGTGATGAAACGAAACGCCCAGATCTCCAAGCAGACCGTCTACCCACTCCACGCCCTCATAGCGGAGGTAGTTGGTCAGATAGCGGAAGTTGCCGTGGATCATCGTCAGCCTGTCGTCAGCAGGGGCGTTGGCTATCGCCTCGGCGTCCTGATCGAAGGCGCAGAGCCGCCCCGACGGCGACAGCAGCCCGAGGATGGCGCGGGAGTGCCCTCCGCCGCCGAAAGTCACATCGACATACGTCCCGTCAGGTCTGATATTCAGCCCTTCAAGTGCCTGCGGCAGCAGTGCCGGTATATGGTAAGGAACGTCGGTCATGATGCGTCTGCGATGGGTTAAAATTGTGGTTATCGGATATAGTACCTTGGAGTTGGTAAAGTTACGAAGTTTTTCAAAGAATTTACGAAACTAAACTCAATTATTTTTCAACATTTTTATCCAAATTATCAACCGCCGCCCCGCGGCACCCTCAACCGCCTGTCAGTCAACACCAACCCACCCCTCCCCTCGGTATTTACATTTGCAAATATATCCAGAGGTGTTGCAAGCCCGCAATATTGTAGGGACATGCCGTGGCATGTCCGCCACGTACACAAAAAATGCCATCTCCTGGGACGCGGACATGCCACGGCATGTCCCTACACGCTGCTGAATTTGAAATACTCCCACACTCTCCTCCTCGGATCACCCTTCTGATGGTCAATACACCCGCGAGGCGAGCTGGGCGAGGGAGCGGTCGGTCTCGAACGCCCAGGGGTCGGAGCGGATGACGTAGAGCCCGATGGCGCGGGTCATCAGGATGTCGTCGTGGTAGCCGCGGCGTGCGCCGTAGCTGCCGGTGGCGCGCCGCTCGTAGGTGAGCAGTTCGTTGCATGCCTCGCCGTCGCGCTCGATGTAGGTGCCGTCACGCACCTCGGCTATGAGGGTGGTGATGACGAGCTGCTTGGTAGCCATGTTGGTGTGGAAACCGATGCGGCTCTCCATGTTCTGACGGGCTGCCTCGCGCACACGGCGGCGGTAGATGCGCGGATACTCCATGTTGACGCGCTCGAGCAGGTAAAGCGCCTGTCCGCCCGACGACACGTCCTGCTCGTAGCTGTTGCTCTCCACCACAAGGAGGGCTTCACAGTAGTAGCGCGCCAGTTGCAACGCTTTCTCTGCCAGCAGGTCATGGTCGATGTGTCCGCGCCACTGCGCCACGACCTCCGGCACGTGGGTGCGGCTGTCGGTCTTGAGCACGGCTATGACGGAGTAGTCTGACGTGTCGGAGCGACCGCCGACATCCACCACTGCCACATACGACACGTCGGGGTCGTCGGGCTGCGGACGCTCCCATATCTTGAGCGCACCGCGCGGGTCGGCGATGATGCGGACATCTCCGTGGTGCGGAGCAGCCACCAAGGGCGCGGCTATCTCACCGACAAGCAGGGGATTGCGGCAGCCCTCGCGCAGACGCTCCACAGCCTCGCGGCAGAAAACGTCATTGCCGGTGTTGACAAACGCCTCTATGTCATCCGAGGGATACTCTGCCATCATGGCGCGGTGTGACGACATCTCCCTGCGCTTGGCATGATACCACGCTATCTGTCCCAGCGTCAGCCCTATATCCTCCCACAGGTGCATCTCGTAGTCGTCCATCTGGCGGATGACGCGCTCCTTGGCATCGTCATCGGCAAGCGGCAGCTCATAGATCTCTATCTCATACCACGGCACGAACACCGGCTTGTAGGCACTCTCGCCAGCCTTGGCGCGAAGCCACTCTGTGTGGAAATAGTTACCCACGCCGTTGGCTGTGCTCTCCAAGGCGATGACAGTCAGGGGCTGGAGGGGTATGCCAGAGCATACGGAGCGGATGAAGTCCTCGGGCGAACGCTGGTTGGTGTCGCGCCAGAACGCCACCTCGCTCAGGTGAGCCATGGCGATGTCGTTGCCACGCGCCGCCTCCTGGCTCTCGCACGAACCGAGGGTCACGCGGCACTCGCGCCCGGAGATGACGCGCGTGTTGAGACTACGCTCATAGCTGTTGAATTGAGGAGGCTCGTCATACGCCCAGTAGTTGGTGGGATAATTGCGGAGCATGCGCGAATACATGCCGCGGATGGCAGCGGAGGTATCCTTGACATGGGCGCAGATAAACGAATGCCAGTTTTCGCGGTGCATGATCTGTATCCACGCCATATACATCTGTATCAGCGTGGAGCCGCCCCACTGGCGCGCCTTGAGCATGATGATGCGTATAGGCTCGCCCTTGCGACGCTGCTCCTCCATCGCCGCCAACGCCTTGCGCTGCGGACGGTTGAGCACAAACGGCACATACGTCCCGGTCTGCTTGTCGCGTATCTGGACGCATGTGCGGCACCAGAACGCGAAGTCATGGCGCATGCGCGCCAGGTTGCTCACGTCAGTCGAGGTGCTGCCACGCCACTCGGGGTCGGCATACACCTCGTCGGGCATATCTTCGGCGCGGGCACGGAGCCGCTCGTTCTCAAGCTCTATGCGCCTGGTGCGGTCCTCGGCTATCATCTCGCGGATGCGCTGCGGCGTCAGCACCTCCGTCCCTTCATTCATCTCCTCCATATCGTCAATCAGTTTAATGTAACTTCTACCGCAAAATTACCCCCGCCCTCCCCCTTCCCCCATGCGAAAACGTCAGCACCATCTGTAGGGACATGCCGTGGCATGTCCGCATCCCGGGCGGTCACATTTCTTGCGCAAGCGGACATGCCACGGCATGTCCCTACAGGCAGCGGATTCCGTCCTTGCCCCCTTCACACATTCATGAAGCGGTCGAGGCGCGCCATGCAGCGGCGTTTCTGGTCGAGGTTGGGATGCACGTAGAGGTTCATCGTGGTCGACACGCTGGAGTGCCCGAGGATGACGCTGACGGTCTTGTAGTCACACTGCTCCTCTATACACCGCGTGGCAAACGTGTGGCGCAGCCCGTGGAACACAATCTGGGGGATGCCGAGCCGCTTGAGCAGCCTGACGAACACGTCACGGTATGAGCGCGGTTCCTTGGGATGGGCTCCGTCACCCACCACATAGCAGCTGCCGCACTGCTGCTGCGTCCTGACGCTCCGCAACGCATTGAGCAGAATCGGCGATACAGGTATGTCACGGTTGGATGTGCGCGTCTTGGGAGTGGACACATACCGCTCGGTGACGCTGGTCTCGCAATTATATATGCGCCCCACAGTGCCCCTGACCGATATGACACGGTGCGTCATGTCCACCTGTTCCCAGCGCAGGGCACACACCTCGCCGATGCGCAGCCCCGTGCACAGAGCCAGCATGACACCTATATTCTGCGTCGTAGGATGCTCCGACAGCTCCCTCAGCAGCTTGCGGTGGTGTGTCCGCGACAGCACAGGAAGCTGCCGGCTCGCCGTCTCGGTGGGATACACCACATCCCACGGCTCGAATCTGAATATTCCGTGCTTGGCACCGAACTTCGCCACCGATTTCAGCACCGCCATCATGTCCTGCACCGTCTTGCGGCTGAGTCCATCCCTGAGCCTGTCAAACACAAACTGCTGTGCGTCATCCTCCGTAATCATCTCGGCATCGCCGAAAGCGGGCAGCAGGTGCGTCTTGAGTATCAGCGTATAGGCACAGTAAGTCGAATACTTGACCACATCGCGCTTGCTCTCTTTCCACAGCGCAGCCACCTCATAAAATCTCTTGTTACTCATATCCACAAAATTTAAAAAGTTCCCTGCGAAAATATCCCTTTTCCCCAAAAAAACGCACATCCCACCCCACTCTAAAGCCACGTCTCCGACGTGCCTGCCTGTGAAGAGCTCGGCGTAGCCGCGGCAGGAGCAGTAGCCACATGGACGTAGGGACGCGGCGTGCCGCGTCATCGTACCAGGCGAGGTGTGTTTCGCTTGATGACGCGGCACGCCGCGTCCCTACAATAAAGCAAAGCGTTAAACGGACAGTATTGGGTACATGCCGTGGCATGTGCGCGAAGCAGGTCAGTCTCGGTGCATCAGGATGGGGAGGTGGAGGGAGTAGCGGAGGGCGAGGACGCGCAGAAGCGACCATATGAACCGATATAAATCCTCTGCATGCGAGGGGTTTATGGTCATCTTGCGGCAATAGGTGTTGATGACTGCGTGTATGTGGTTACAAACTTTGCTCATATCGGCAAATATAGCGATTATTTGCTGATGTGCCACAACCTCTCCGAGGTTGATATGAGTGGATATCCGTCCCACCCCATGAACGTCGCTGACGCTCCGTGCATGGGGTTAACGACGACCGCCACGTCTCCGACGAGCCCTTCCCGTTCAGCGGTGCGTATCAGCCGAAGGCATTGCATGACCCATCAAATGTGGTCATGACACCTATTGATGTAGGGACATGCCATGGCATGTCCGCATCCACAGTCCGAAGTTTAAAGGCTGTTTTCGGAAGCGGCATATAGAATATGTCGGCTAAAAATTGGCTAAAAATTGTCGGTATATTTGAAAATATGTGAATTTGTTTATAATTTTGCAATGTCGGTTAGCCCAGAGGGGCAGACCGTAATTACATACATAAAGAACGTTTCATGGCGTTTGTCTTCTACCCTTAAAATTCTCGCAAAATTTCAAGACAGAGAAGATGAAGCAACTAAAGAACCGTTCGCGCTGAGTGTTGGATTACTCCAGTCTCTGGCTGCCATGTCTGCCCCTTGAAACGAGGGCGCAGCATCGCAGGTATATAGAGGCGTATTCCATACTTCAAGGCGTGGGCTGACTGACGTTGCTTATCCTCTGTCGATGGCAATGCGAGAAGCCTTAAGGGTAGGATAAGCAAAATGATGCAGATCCCGCCTTTTTTGTGTATGTACATGTCGTAACCACCATTTCTACACGCATGCGGCGAGGGATCGGCCGCACACCCCCAAAGTTGCCCCCGACACATATACAGGGAGAGACCAATCATGAAACACAGAACGATCCTATTACTCGCAGCGAGCGTAGCGCTGTCGTGCATGACGACGGCACACGCCCAGAAAAAAGACCCCAACCCGAAGAAGTTTGAGAGAGCGCAGGCACGAAAAATAGAACCCGAAGTACGCACTTTCGTGACTCCGCAAATCTTCGACATGAAGATGCTCAGCAACACCCGCGAGACTTACGGTCCCTACTATTTCCCCCTTGACCAAGCCATCGGGAACACTCTGATCGGGGAAATCCGCAACGATGAGATGCGCGCCCTCTACCGTGCCTGTCAGGAAGCCGATGCCGATGCGATAATAGAGCCGCTATTTGACTCCTATACCTATGAGAAGGATGCAAAAATGCTCATTGTGGAACTTTCGGGATACCCTGTCAAGTATGTCAATTTCCGTCCTGCATCCAAATCCGAAATCGACATGATAGGGGTGGTATATCCCACGGCAAAGACCTCGGTATCTGTTTCGTCGGACAACGCTTCAGATGACAAGCAGAAGAACACAGGCATCACCAAATAAACACGTTCGTCTTTAAATTCAATAATTTCCACCAATCAAACCCGTGCACGGATTCGGACGTCCGTGCACCACTAACCAACACTTTTCTTATGAAAAAACTTTGCATCATCGCAGCAGCTGTCACCATGGCAGTGACAGCCTCGGCGCAGGTAATGGACTCCTATTCCTACAGCAAGTCCAAAAGCAACACCATGTGGTATGCCCGCATAGGCATGGGCATCGACAACCTTTCAGGAGGCAAGATGGTAAACGACCTCAACAAGGACAACGAGTACACCGAATACTCCTTCGGCAGCCGTGCGGGGCTGGAAGTCGACTTCGGCTTCCAGAAGCCCATCAAGGACTTCGGACTCTACTGGGGCATGGAGCTCGGCATCGGCACCCGCGGCGCCTCCTACAAGGAGAAGGACAAGGACGACGGCGACTGGACCGAGGGCAAAGGCACCGCGTGGAACGTCAAGTACTCCCCCTTCACCTTCGGCTACAAGTACTCCGTGACCGACGACCTCAAGATCGACGCGCATATCGGAGCTTTCGTGAGCTACGACTTCGCCGGAAAGAAGATGAAATTCGAGGACAGTGACGGCGACACATGGGACAAGGACTTCGATGACCTCCACTGGGACTATCTGGCTGTGGACGCAGGCATGCAGATAGGTGCCGGCGTATGGTTCAAGCGTTTCAATCTCGACTTCACCTACCAGCGCGGTTTCGTGCCGATGTTCAAGCCCACCGTCACCACCTACACCTACAACAGCCACGGCTATTACACCAGCTCCAGCAGCGAGGAATACAGCCTCTGCTCAAGCAACTTCATGATACGCCTCGGCGTGGCTTTCTGAGAGATTATCTGAATCATAATAATAATGGATGAGACGGCAGACGTGGACATCAACCTGCGACAAGGCGAAACCCCACGTCTGCCGCTTTTAAAAAAACATGATAACTACCGATGACTCGAAAAAGACATATACGCACACTCACCGCCACCGTACTCATCGCACTGGCGGCAGTCGCATTATCTCCTGATGCGTCAGCCCTTAAAATCAAGTTCAAACGCACGGAAAAGCCCAAAACCGACCTCGCCCAGTGGGCAGATTCGGCATCGCTGCCGTCAGCCGACAGCCACGGACGCCCTATATTCTACCCGGTCAACAAAGCCGACGCCGACAGCGCGGCTACAGTCACATGCACCTTAGAAGCCGGGGGGCTCCCTGCCGACAAGATCTTTTTCGCCGCCCTGGTCTATGCGGTCGACAATCTCAATGAGGAATCGCAAGAACAGATCGTCTCTACGGACTACCCGTCACGGACATTCACCATCCTCCTCCACTCGACCCAAGGCTCAAGCTCATCGGAGACCACCCACAACCGCTCCATCACAGTGACCGCCCTTGACGGCAAAATCCAGTGTACCACCGATGGTATCTCGGTGCGTTACCGCGAAAAGGGATTGATACCGCGCACCGTACAGTTAGACAAGCTGCATCCCGAGTCCAACGACCGCCACAAGGGACTTGTCACAGAGTTTTCGCAGGTCAATTCGGCATACGTCCATGACATGGCTGCATATGCCGCCACCCGTAGCGACATATCCGTCACACATATCCCCGAAATCCGTGACGGCAAAGCGGCAGAGGGGATGACGACAGACGAGGTGAAACTCGCCAAAGGGCTTCCGCTCGAGACAAGGAAATCAGGCTCGCGGCTGCGCTGGATCTACGGCAATGACGATATAATAGTCTTCACAGACGGCAAAGTATCGCGCATCATAGGCGACTGACCCCGCGTGCACGCGGACATGCCATGGCATGTCCCTACGAAGGAGGATGGACCCTACAGGGCAGCATGGGTCAGTCTCGGTGCATCAGGACGGGGAGGTGGAGGGAGTAGCGGAGGGCGAGGGCGCGGAGCACCAGGACCACGGCGGCGCATGCCAGCGGGGGGATGATGGAGGGGGCGACGAGCGAGGCAAGCCAGTAGACCACCGCCCCGGCTATGCAGGCTGTGGCATAGAGGTCTTTGCGGAATATGATGGGCTCCTCGTTGATGAGGATGTCGCGGATGACTCCGCCGAACGCTCCGGTGATGACGCCCATGATGCCGGCGACCCACATCGGGTAGCCGAAATGGAGGGTCTTCTCGATGCCTATGACGCAGAACAGGGCGAGACCCACGCTGTCAAACATCAGCAGTATCCGCTCCCTGCGGACGAGGAACGTGCGGAAGACAATCACCGCCGCCAGCGACAATGCTGTCACGGCGAGATACCACCATGTCTCCATCCAGAAGACGGTACAGTCAAGCAGCAGGTCGCGCAGGGTGCCACCGCCTATGGCTGTGACGAGTCCGACGGTGTACGCGCCGAACCAGTCGAAATTCTTTGTGGCGGCGAGGCGTATGCCGCTGATGGCGAAGGCTATCGTGCCTATGACCTCGATGATGAATAGGAAGGTGGCTTGGAGGGTGTCAGAGTCCATTGCAGGGATGCGTGTTCTTCCGCACGGCAAGCCGTGCGCACGGTGACGAAAGGTATTGAGAATGGTATTTATATGACAGCCCGCGATTCGTCATGGACGGGAATCGCGGGCTGGTCATGGTGAGCTTTCAGTTGTATGCCGATTACTTGCGGATACCGAGCTCCTTGCGTGCGATGATGGCACGGTAGCGGTTGATATCCTTGCGGATGAGGTAATCGAGCAGACGGCGGCGCTTACCTACGAGAGCCTTGAGCGCGCGCTGTGTAGTGAAATCCTTGTGGTTCTTCTTGAGGTGCTCGGTCAGGTGAGCGATGCGTACTGAGAAGAGGGCGATCTGAGCTTCGGGGCTGCCGGTATCGGTCTTGCCGCTGCCGAATTCCTCAAAAATCTTGACTTTGTCGTCAGAGCTTAAGTGCATTTCTTTTGGAAATTAAGATGTTAGTAAAATAATGTTGACCTTGCTCCCGCAGCGCTGCCAAAAGAGCCATCGCTGCCACAGTGGTCAAATCCGCCGCAAAGTTAACACATTAATTCCGAATATGCAACATCATTGCAGCCAATCGGCTCAGAGGTACACCTTGGTGACAGATTTGCCCTGTCGGCGGATGTAGAGACCGCTCTGGGGGTTGTCGACTCTGACACCCTGGAGGTTGAAGTATTCCACAGGAGCGTCTGCGTCATCGGCTGCGGTGACATCGTCGATGCCGAGCGACACGTCGGTGTAATCGCCATATACTATGCGTGTGTCGGGGAAATATTCGTCGTCGTCAAAGCTGTAGATTGACAGGATGATCTCCGTGGGGTTGCCTTTGGCATCGTAGGTGATGTCGTATTTCTCGCCCATGATGAGTTCAAAATCACCGCCGTCATAAGCCTCCTTGAGTTCATCCGAAACCACATTGCCGTACGAGTCACACATGATGGTCTCCACCGACTGGTATGTGGGGGAGGCGGTGACATTACCCTCGTAGTCGAAATACTCTGTATCGGTGATGCGCTTGCTGCCATTGGCATCAATGGTCTCCACCTGACTCACGAGACCCACCTCAGAGGGGTCGGCATAGGTGCTCTTGAGCAGATAATCATCAGGGTTGGCGGCTGAATACTCCACAAACACGTGACCGTCAAGCTCGTTTTCGTAGTAGACGCTATATTGCTTGACGCGGTTGGCTCCGCTGAGAAGCTCGTTGATGTGGGTGGTCATCTGGCCGTCGGTAGCGTCCCACACGATGTCACGGTATGAAAGATTCTCGTCAAGCTCCCAAGCCTCGTCGGCACCGCTGTAGTTGACATAGTAGTCAAACCGGTCAGCCTTGCCGGTGGCTGCGTCATAGCTCCATACCGACTTGTATGCAGGGAGCATGTCGTCGCCGAGGGGGAGCGACTTCACTATCATCGTGATATGGTTGGAGGCATTGCGTGTGATGTCGTTTTTCTCGCAATAGTGGTTCTTGACCCACTCTCCCTCCATCCAGCTGTAGCCGAGGCGCTGGGTATAGAAGTCGGTCACGATGGGATCGTAGGCATATGTGCGCTTCTCGGAATTCTCGGTCACACCCTCTTCAGTATATGTGGTCAGGATAGATGTCACCATGTCGTTCCGGTCATATGTCCTGACGGTGGTGGAGATTACGCCGTCCTCATCAAACGACTCCTCTATATTGTTGCCGCGGTTGTCATATTTGAAGTTCACGGTGCCCATCTCGTCCCAGTCCTCGCCGTTATACATGTATTCGGTCTGGCTTGCCGGACGCCACACTTCGGCTTTTGCAGCAGCCACAGCAAGTCGGCGGCTTCCGTCAGGACGGGCGGTCACGGTCACAGCCTTGTCGGCATGCCTCTTTGACACAAAACGTTGGTGGGCTTCAGCTGCGGTAGCTCCTACGGCGCAGCACAATGCGATGATGTAAAGTTTCTTCATTGAACAAAAAATGGATTATTAGTGATTGGTATTCGCGCAAATGTAATAAAATTTGGCAAAAAACAGCAACTTTTGCAACTTTTTAGATGCATCAGACAACAAAATCAGTTATTTCATGCCGACAGAGCCGATGTCATGGAAAAGTGGTAACTTTGCCCACGGAAACACACACATTTTTTTATTCACGACCAAAATATCAAATAACAGAATATGTCGACCAATACTACTGACAACAAACGGAAAGTGACCACGGCGCGGTTTGCCGAGATGAAGGCACGCGGCGAGAAAATAGCCATGCTGACCGCCTATGACTACTCCATGGCGAAACTCATCGACGAAGCAGGGGTGGACGCGATACTCGTGGGCGACAGCGCGTCAAATGTGATGGCAGGCAATGTCACGACTCTGCCCATCACTCTTGACCAGATGATCTACCACGCCCAGAGCGTCAGCAAGGGTGTCAACCGCGCCTTGGTGGTGTGCGACATGCCGTTCGGCTCCTATCAGGGCAACCCGCTGGAGGCTCTGGCATCGGCGGTGCGCATCATGAAGGAGAGCGGAGCGGAGGCTGTCAAGCTTGAAGGAGGCGCGGAGATACGCGAGTCGATAGAGCGGATACTCAGCGCGGGCATCCCCGTGATGGGGCATCTCGGGCTCACTCCGCAGAGCATCAACAAGTTTGGCACGTACAATGTCCGCGCCCGAGCCGAAGCTGAGGCTGAGAAACTGATCGCCGACGCCCATCTGCTCGAAGACCTGGGCTGCTTCGCCCTCGTGCTCGAGAAGATACCTGCCGAGCTTGCCACACGCGTCAGCAGCGAACTGACCATCCCCACCATAGGCATCGGAGCCGGTGGCGGCACCGACGGCCAGGTGCTCGTCATGCACGACATGCTCGGCATCAACAAGGGCTTCTCGCCCCGTTTCCTGCGCCGCTACGCCGAGGTGGGCGACATCATCGGCGATGCCGTCAGCCATTATGTCAGCGATGTCAAGAGCTGCGATTTCCCCAACGAGTCGGAGCAGTACTGACACGGGATTTGCTAAATGATATTTTAACATGAACGTAGGGACGCGGCGTGCCGCGTCCCTACTAAATGATAAAAGGACAGCGTCTATGACATTCTCCCTTTCAAGATACAAGGCGATACTGTCGCTGGGGCTGCCCATCCTCGTGGGGCAGGTGGGCATGATCATCGTGGGGTTTGCCGACACCACGATGGTGGGGCACTACAGCACCAACGCCCTGGCGGCAGCATCGTTTGTCAACAATCTCTTCAACGTGGCGATTCTCGCCTGTCTCGGCATGACGATGGGTATCACTCCGCTCGCCGGCGCGCTGTTCTCGCAGAAACAGTATAGACGCGTGGGCGAGCTGATACGCAACGCCGTGCCGGTCAACCTAATCTTCTCGTTGTTGCTGATGGGGATAATGACCGTGGTGTATCTCAACCTCCAACGCCTGGGGCAGCCTGAGGAGCTGCTGCCTATCATCCGTCCCTACTTCATCATCTACCTGGTGGGTATGCTCCCTGTCATAGGGTTCAACATATGGGCGCAGTGGAGCTACGCCATCAACCGCACACGCATGCCGATGTGGATCATCCTCGCCTGCAACGCGCTCAACATCTTAGGCAACTACCTGCTCATCTACGGCAACTGGGGCTTCCCCGAACTGGGGCTTACAGGTGCCGGCATATCCACGCTGACCTCGCGCGTGGTGTCGGCGGCGGTAATCATAGCGGTATTCTTCGTCAAGAAAGAGTATAAGGAGTATGCCCGGGGCTTCATCCGCTCGGCTTTCAGAGGCTCTATAATCAGGCGCGTCACCAACACCTCGTGGCCCGTGGCGTTGCAGATGACATTCGAGAGCGGCTCGTTCACGGCAGCCGCGGTGATGGTGGGATGGATAGGAGCCGTGGAGCTGGCATCGTTTCAGGTGATAGTCATCACGGGGACTCTCGGCTTCTGCGTGTACTACTCCATGGCGGCAGCCGTAGCCGTAATAGTCAGCAACGAGGCTGGACTCGGCAACCGCCGCGGGATGCGCGAGACGGCTTTCGCGGGCTACCACATACTGCTTGCGCTGGCGGCAGCGGCAAGCCTGTTTTTCATCTTCGGCAGCCATCAGCTCATCCGCTTCTTCACCGAAGACCCCCTGGTGGAGGCATGCGCCCTGTCGCTGATATTCCCGCTGGTGCTCTACCAGCTGTGCGATGCCACGCAGATATGCTTTGCCAACTCCCTGCGAGGCACCTCGCATGTGATGCCTATGGTGGGCATCTCGTTTCTGAGCTACGTCATCATCGGCATACCTGCCACATATATCCTCGGCTTCCCTGTCGGCATGGGGCTTTACGGCATCATGCTCAGTTTTTCAGTGAGCCTGTTTGTGGCGGCGGTGCTGTTTTTCTACTACTTCATGCGCACCACGCGCCCCAAGCTATGATACGACACATAATCCTCCCTCTTCTGCTCATCGTGGCATGCTGCACCCCTGCGCATGCCGCCGACTCGCTGCGGCTCGGCAACGAACGCCCAGAGCTGTATCTGCCACTGCTCCGCGGCAAGAAGGTAGGGCTGCTGAGCAACCATACAGGCATAGACCGCGACAGCGTCCACACCTTAGACAAGCTGCTGGCGGCGGGCATCAACGTCACCACTCTGTTTTCGCCCGAACACGGCTTCCGCGGCGACGCCGATGCCGGGCAGAAGGTGGCAAGTGCCACCGACAGCCGCACGGGGCTGCCCGTCGTATCGCTCTACGGTGCCAAATCGCTGCCGCTGGCGGCGGGTGTCGCTGACAGCGTGGACGTGTTTGTGGTGGATCTGCAAGACGTGGGGCTGCGCTTCTACACCTATTATATAACGATGCTGCGGCTGATGGAGGAGGCGGCGCGCGAGGGCAAGGAGCTGATCGTGCTTGACCGCCCCAATCCGTTAGGCATGACCGTGGACGGTCCGGTGCTCGACATGTCGCTCAAAAGCGGCGTTGGCGCACTGCCCATCCCCGTGGTGCACGGGATGACCATGGGCGAACTCGCCCGGATGATTGCAGGCGAAGGGTGGATGAAGCCCTCAGCCAAGCCGTTGGCTTTCACCATCATACCGATGGAAGGCTACACCCACTCCACGCGATTCAAGCTGCTCAACCGCCCCTCGCCCAACCTCAAGAGCATGCACGCCGTGTATCTCTACCCGTCGACATGCCTCTTCGAAGGCACCGTCATGAGCCTCGGGCGCGGCACAGAGCATCCGTTTGAGATATACGGACATCCGGCGATGCGCACCGGCTCCTACCGCTTCACACCGCAGTCGATGCCCGGAGCGAAAAATCCGCCCCTGCTGGGGAAACGGTGCCGCGGACGCGACCTCCGCTCCCTGCCTGACGACGACATCATAGCCGAGGGGCTGACCCTCGACTATGTCATAGACGCATACCGCAACATGCCCCGCGGGCAGAAATTCTTCACCTCGTTTTTCGATCTGCTGACGGGCGACCGCACCATCCGCCGCCAGATCGAAAGCGGCAAGTCAGCCGCCGAAATCAAAGCCTCATGGCAGGGCGACGTGGAGAGATTCCGCCAGCAGAGGGCGAAATACCTGCTCTATGAATGAATACATCAAGCGGCAAGCCGCTTGCACGATAACAAAAAACGGGTGACTGCACATGCGGCAGATTGGTGTGCATAACTTTGTAGCTGTCGGTTTTTCTCGTTAATTTCGCAGAAATTTTTCATAATACCAGGATGAGCAAGAGGCAATGGCTTAAGATAGACGTGGATGAAGTGCTGCGCGAGCGGCTGCCGCGCTATTACCGCTTCATACCTAAGGTGCTGATATCGTGGCTCAAACATGAGATATGCCAAGAGGAGATGAACGGGATGCTCAGCCGTGCCGACGGACTGGAGGGGGCGCAGTTTTGCCGTTCGGTGCTCGACTACCTCCATGTCAGCTACGACATACGCGGCGAGGAGCACATGCCCTCACCTGCCGACCGCCGTGTCACCTATGTGAGCAACCATCCGCTCGGAGGGCTTGACGGCATGGCTCTGATAGAGATGGTCACAGCCCACCACGGCACAGAGCCATACTTCGTGGTCAACGACCTGCTGATGGCTGTGGAACCTCTGCGCAAGGTGTTCGTCCCGGTCAACACCCACGGACGACAGAGCCGCCGCGGCACAGCCGGCATCGAGGATGCCTTCGCGAGTGACCGCCCGGTGATAGTGTTTCCTGCCGGACTGGTGTCACGCAAGGGCAAAGGAGGGCGCATAGCCGACCTCAAATGGCGCAAATCGTTCGTCAACCTGAGCGTCAAATACAGCCGTGACATCATACCTATGTATTTCGACGGCACAAACTCCGGCACATTCTACGAACTCGCCAGGGCGCGTGAACGCCTCGGGCTGAAATTCAACTTCGAGATGATACGCCTGCCGCGCGAAATCATGCTAAGCCGCGGCAAGAAATATACGATACATATCGGCAAGCGGATACCCGTCAGCCGTCTGCAAGGCGGACGGCGAGCCGACGACGAGACCCTTGCCGTCCGCAAGATAGTCTATAACCTCAAGGACAACTGAACCCCATCATCACACCCATGCCTACCATGCAACGGATCATCGATCCCATAGACATAGACCTGATCAAAGCCGAACTCACCCCCGACTGCTTCCTGCGCCACGCCAACAAAGGGGGCAACGACATATATATAATCGACGGCCGCAAGGCTCCCAACACTATGCGCGAGATAGGCCGTCTGCGCGAGATAGCGTTCCGCTCAGCCGGCGGAGGCACAGGCAAGGCTTGCGACATCGACGAGTTTGACCTGATGGAACCGCCCTGCATGCAGCTCGTGGTGTGGGACCCGGAGAACGAGCAGATACTTGGTGGCTACCGCTTCATCCGAGGCTGCGACATACGCCAGAACCCCGACGGCACACCGCGCATAGCCACAAGCCACATGTTCAGGTTTTCGGAGCGTTTCCTGACCGACTATCTGCCCAAGACGCTCGAACTGGGACGCTCGTTTGTCAGACTCGAATACCAGTCGACCCGCGCCGGTGTCAAAGCCATCTACGTGCTCGACAACCTGTGGGACGGACTGGGCGCGTTGACGGTGGTCTACCCCGAGATCGAGTACCTCTTCGGAAAGGTGACTATGTATCCGAGCTACGACGAGGAGTGCCGCAACATGATACTCTATTTCCTCAACAAGCATTTCCCCGACCCCGACCGCTTGGTGACCACCATCAAGCCGCTCGAGACCCACACCGACGTGGAGGCTATGAAGCGTCTCTTCCCGGGCGACACGTTCAAGGAGGACTACAAGGTGCTCAACAAGGCGGTGCGCGACCATGGCTACAACATACCGCCGCTGGTCAACGCCTATATGGGTCTGTCACCTACGATGCGCATGTTTGGCACTGCCATCAATGACGAATTCGGCGATGTGGAGGAGAGCGGCATATTCTTTGCCATCAGCGACATCTTCGAAGAGAAGAAGCAGCGCCACATCTCCACTTACCACTCATGACCCCTGCCGAGCGACTCACTGCCGCACCCGTATGGCTCTACGGCATTCTTGCCGCAGCTCTCGCCATAACCGCCTCGGCGGTGTGGCTGATGCCGTGCGGAGCCGACTTGCAGCTATGGCTGCTTCTCGTGGCAGCAGGTGTGCTCACAGGCTGCGCTTACCGTGCGATGCCGTGGCGCAACAACGCCGGATGGGCGGCTCTGATCATATTCTGGGCGATGCTCGCCGTGGGCGTGACAGCCAATCTGCACCAGTGGACCGTGGAGCGGTGGTGCACGCTGGAGCACCCTTGGATGCTCAACTGGGATGCCAACGACTTCCGCAACCAGGCTCTCCTGCGCATGGGGCTTGTGCCAGAGCGACCCATCTACGACCTTGACTACGCCCTGACCTATGACGGGGTGCTGGCGGCGTTCATATGGCTGTTCGGACGCTCGATCATGTATCCTATGCTCGGCAACATGCTGATGACCCTGCTGGCGGTGGTGATGAGTGGATGGCTGGCAGTCAGGCTGCTGTCGCATGACGGCGGGACGCACAGCCCTGCATTCAAGGCTTCGGCTGCCATAATCATGACAGGGGCGATAGCCTCCTACCTCAACTGCGGGACGGTGCTTATCAAGGACGCGACCCTCAACTGCTGCACCGTGGCAGCCCTGCTGGGGCTGACCGCCCTCTGGAATCCGCCAGCCCGTCTGAGCCGCCGCGCAGTGATGGTGGTGATGATGGTCATCGGACTCGCCGGCATCACCATAGTGCGATACCAAATGCTACTGATGATGCTGCCAGCCGTGGCAATGGCTTGGCGCAGACGCTACTGGCAGTCAGCCATAGCCGTTGCGGCGATAATCTTCATCCTCTACTTCGGCGTAAGGTCGATGGTGACCACCTACAGCATCAATGAATACACTGATACATCCATCATAACCGAGCGGTTTTTTCAGGAGCGCGAGAGCCACGCCACATACCTTGACATGCTGGGGAACTACGCCTCTATGGGCTTCTGGAAAAAACTGATGTGGCTGCCTGTGTGCTGCGCGGTGCAGTATCTGATACCGCTGCCGTGGAACGCGCTCGCCGACATCCCGATGGGTTACACTCTGGCGTATGCCCACCAGGGATGGGCGTGGTATCTGATCGGCGGCTGCGCCCTATATTATCTACTGCTGATCTCGTGGACTAACTGGCGACGGAGCCTGCTGAGCCGATATGTGCTCTGGGCTGCCGCTTGCTTCGCGGGGATTGCGTGGATGTTCGGCGGGACGGTTTCGCGCTATGTGCTGCCGTTCATGCCGGTATTTGTGGCAGCCGCTATGTATGCTTGGCTGCGATGCCGCCACCGCGCAGCCTTCAGGCGGTTTTATGCGGGGTATCTCGTGGCTTTGGCTGCGGCTCTGGGGGTGTGCTGGTGGTTAGGATGACATCGGCGCGGCAAGCCGCGCCCACGAAGGCAAAAATATATGGCGGAAATAATATAAAAAGACCTTGGGAGGGGGCTCTCAAGGTCTTTTTCACGGATGTGGGTGGTTGTCTTACCTGGATTCGAACCAAGACAGGCAGAACCAAAAACTGCAGTGCTACCATTACACCATAAGACAATCCTATGCGCTCAGGCTTTGCAGCCTAAAGCTGTGGCAAAGTTACGCACAATGGCGCAAATATGCAAGTGTCAGCGATAAGTCTTATAATTTTTATAAGTCTTATAAATCTTATAAGTCTTATAGGGTTAGATGACGCGGATCAGGAAGTAGTTTTTCTTGCCTTTCTGGACGAGGATGTACTTGCCCTGGAGGAGCATGTCGAGGGTGACATCGGCGTAGATGTCGGTTACCTTCTCCTTGTTGATGGAGAAGCCGCCCTGCTGCGCGAGCTTGCGGAGCTCGCCCTTGGAGGGGAACACGGGAGCCTTGTCGACGAGCATGTCGGCGATTTTGAGCCCCTGCTCGATGTCGGTGCACTGCACCTCAAACTGGGGCACGCCCTCGAATACCTCGAGGAGGATACCTTCAGGAGTATTGCGGAGGGTCTCGCCGGCGTGGTTGCTGAAGAGTATCTGCGATGCCTCCACGGCAGCCTGCCAGTCAGTCTCGGAGTGTACCATGGTGGTGAGTTCCTTGGCGAGGCGGTGCTGGAGCGGACGCTTGCCAGGATCTTGCTGCTGCTCTGCCACGAGGGCTTCAATCTCCTCGCGTGTCAGCTCGGTGAAAATCTTGATGTATTTCTCGGCATCGGCATCGCTGACATTGAGCCAGAACTGGTAGAACTTGTAGGGCGAGGTGTAGCGGGGGTCGAGCCACACGTTGCCGCTCTCGGTCTTGCCGAACTTGCCACCGTCAGCCTTGGTGATCAGCGGGCATGTCAGGGCGAACGCCTCGCCGCCTGTGGTGCGGCGGATGAGTTCGGTGCCGGTGGTGATGTTGCCCCACTGGTCGCTGCCGCCGAGCTGGAGCTTGCAGCCGTAATTGTTATAGAGATTGAGGAAGTCGTAGCCCTGGACGAGCTGATATGAAAATTCGGTGAACGACATGCCCTGCTGGCTCTCGCCCGAAAGGCGTTTCTTCACGGAGTCCTTAGCCATCATATAGTTGACGGTGATATGCTTGCCGATGTCGCGGATGAAGTCGAGGAATGTGAAATTTTTCATCCAGTCATAGTTGTTGACCATGATGGCGGCATTGGGGGCATCGCTCTCGAAGTCAAGGAACTTGGAGAGCTGCTTCTTGATGGCTTCCTGGTTGTGGCGCAGGGTCTCCTCGTCGAGGAGCTTGCGCTCCTGGCTCTTCATGGAGGGATCGCCGATCATGCCTGTGGCACCGCCGACGAGGGCTATGGGCTTGTGTCCTGAACGCTGGAAGTGCTTGAGAATCATTACGCCGACGAGGTGGCCTATGTGGAGGCTGTCAGCCGTGGGGTCGATGCCGAGGTATGCGGTGGTCATCTCCTTCTTGAGCTGCTCTTCGGTGCCGGGCATCATCTGGTGTATCATGCCACGCCACTGGAGTTCTTCAACGAAATTCATTGCTGTTGGTGTGATGTGTATATGTTATTGTTGTTGCTTTGTTGTTATTTCTCGCGCATGTACACGTTGATGGGCGTACCCGAGTAGTCCCAGTTTTCGCGTATCTTGTTCTCGAGATAGCGGCGGTAAGGCTCCTTGACCCACTGCGGCAGGTTGCAGAAGAAGATAAACGTCGGCACGGGCGCGCCTTTGAGCATGGTGACGTACTTGATCTTGACATACTTGCCCTTGTTGGCAGGGGGCGGATATGCAGCGATTACCTCGAGCATGACGGTGTTGAGCTGGGATGTGGGCACCACGCGGTGGCGATTTTTGTACACGTCCACTGCGGTCTGGAGCACCTTGAATATGCGCTGCTTGGTCAGGGCTGATGTGAATATGATGGGGAAGTCGACAAAGGGGGCGAAGCGCTCACGTATCGCCGCCTCGAAGTGCTTGATGGCATCCTGCGACTTGTCTTCCACGAGGTCCCACTTGTTGACGCACACCACCAGTCCCTTCTTGTTGCGCTGGATGAGAGAGAATATGTTGGCGTCCTGCGCCTCTATGCCGCGGGTGGCATCGATCATGAGGATGCAGACGTCCGATGCCTCTATGGCGCGGATGCTGCGGATGACCGAGTAGTACTCGATGTCCTCATTGACCTTGTTTTTCTTGCGTATGCCGGCGGTGTCGACGAGGTAGAAGTCGAAGCCGTATTTGTTGTAGCGCGTGTAGATGCTGTCACGGGTGGTGCCGGCGATGTTGGTGACGATGTTGCGGTCCTCGCCTATGAAAGCGTTGATGAGCGACGACTTGCCGGCGTTGGGACGTCCCACGATGGCAAACTTGGGTATGTCGTCGAGCTGCTCCTCGGCATCCTCGTCAGGCTCGGGCAGTTCCTTGACCACCTCGTCGAGGAGGTCGCCCGTGCCAAATCCGCTCATGGCAGATATGGGATAGGGGTCGCCGAGACCGAGGCTGTAGAATTCGGGGACATTATAGAGCCAGTCGTTGCTGTCTACCTTGTTAGCCACGAGAATCACCGGCTTCTTCGCCTTGCGGAGGATTTCGGCTATATGGTCGTCAAGATCGGTGACGCCGTTCATGGCATCGACCACGAAGAGGATTTCGTCAGCCTGCTCGATGGCGAGAGCCACCTGCTTGTTGATTTCGTCCTCGAAGATGTCTTCGCTGTTGACCACCCAGCCGCCGGTGTCGATAATCGAAAATTCGCGGCCGTTCCAGTCCACCTTGCCATACTGGCGGTCGCGGGTGGTGCCGGCGGTCTCGTCCACGATGGCTGTGCGTGACTGGGTGAGGCGGTTAAAGAGAGTCGATTTGCCTACGTTGGGGCGGCCGACTATGGCTATCATCTGTCCCATAAATAGATAGAATGAGGTTGTGTGAAAAGTAGGGACGCGGCGTGCCGCGTCATCGCACCATCATCTCTCCAGTCGTAGGGTATGTGCTTATGGTGACGCGGCACGCCGCGTCCCTACTCCTGGATGGATATGTCGACATTTAAGTGCAAAGTTAGTGATTTTTTTTCGGGTATCACTCTATGTAGCCGAAAGCGCGGAGCTTGTTGTCGCGGTTACGCCAGTTGGGTTCTACTTTGACGAACAGCTCGAGATAGACGCGCTTGTCAAAGAAGGTCTCGATGTCCTTGCGCGCCTCGATGCCAACCTTCTTGATGCGCGAGCCTCCGTGGCCTATGATGATGGCTTTCTGGGAGTCGCGCTCCACATAGATGACAGCCATGATGTGGATTGAATTCTCTTTCTCCTCGAATTTCTCCACGATGACCTCGGTGCTGTAGGGCACCTCCTTGTCGTAGTTGAGCAGGATTTTCTCGCGGATGATTTCGGTGACGAAGAAGCGAGCGGGCTTGTCGGTCAGGGCGTCCTTGCCGAAGTATGGGGGCGAGTCGGGCAGCAGCTCGACGATGCGCTTCATCAGGTTCTCGACATTGAAGTGGAGCTTGGCTGAGATGGGGAAAATCTCGGCGTTGGGGAGCATCTGCTGCCAGCGCGCCACGATGGCTTCAAGGTCAGCCTGTTCCTTGACGAGGTCCACCTTGTTGATGACCAGCAGCACCGGCACTGTCTCCTTGGCGACCTTGGCGAGAAACTCGGCGTTTTTGGTGGGGTCCTCGACCACGTCGGTGACATAGAGGAGTATGTCGGCATCGGTCAGCGCGCCCTCGCTGGCATCAAGCATGCTCTGCTGGAGCTTGTATTTGGGCGAGAGCACTCCAGGGGTGTCGGAGAATACTATCTGGTATTCAGGGGTGTTGAGAATGCCCATGATGCGGTGGCGCGTGGTCTGGGCTTTGGAGGTTATGATGCTGACGCGCTCTCCTACGAGGTCGTTCATGAGGGTCGACTTGCCGACATTGGGGTTGCCGACGATGTTGACGAAGCCGGCTTTGTGGTCTTGTGCCATATCTGTAAGTGTGTTTTTAAATTCTGCTTTATATTTAACAACAAAGATAGCACCTTAAAAGATGCTATCTTATGCGAAATTTTCAATGCCACGGCAAGCCGTGACCACGAGATCAAAAAAATTCAGTCACCTCATCAGATGTCCCAGACGATGTAGAGCGCGCCCCAGGTGAATCCGGCACCGAAAGCGGTGAGGATCATCTTGTCGCCGGGCTTGAGGGTGTTCTTGTACTCGTCGATGCAGAGGGGGATGGAGGCTGCGCTGGTGTTGCCGAACTTCTGGATGTTAACAAGGACCTTGGAGCGGTCGATGCCGGCACGGTCGGCTACAGCCTCGATGATGCGGAGGTTAGCCTGATGGGGCACGAACCAGTCGACTGACTCCATAGTCAGCCCGTTGCGCTTTGCCACATCAAGCGAGGAGGTGAGCATGTCGGTAACGGCATGTTTGTATACCTGGCGTCCCTCCTGGTAGATGTAGTGGTCGCCGGCATCCACGGTCTCGTGGGTGGCGGGGTGTACGGATCCGCCTGCTTTCATCAGCAGGTGGGGCAGACCCTCGCCGTTGACGTGGAACTCACCGTCCATGATGCCTACGGGCTTGTCGGTAGGCTCTATAAGCATGCAGGCTGCTGCATCGCCGAAGAGCGGACAGGTGGAGCGGTCAGAGTAGTTGGTCATCGATGACATCTTCTCGGCTGCCACTACCACCACCTTGCGGCGGAGACCAGACTTGACGTAAGCTGCGGCATCCTGCAGAGCCACGAGGAATCCGGCACATGCAGCCTGGATGTCATAGGCGTAGGCATTGGCAAGACCGCAGTCGTGGGCGATGATCGAGCCGGTGGAGGGGAAACGGTAGTCGGGGTTGGAGGTGGCGCATATGAGCAGGTCTACCTCCTCTGGTGCTGTGCCGGTGGACTCAAGCAGACGCTTGACGGCTATGGCACCCATGTAGCTTGAGCCGGTGCCCTCCTTTTTCAGGATACGGCGCTCCTTGATGCCGACACGGGTGGTGATCCATTCATCATTGGTATCGACCATCTTCGAGAGCATCTCGTTGTCGAGGATGTCGTCAGGGACGTATGACGCCACACCTGAAATCTTTGCGTAAACCATGATTATGTGTTACTTGGAGTAATTGTCTGTTGTAATGTAGATAAACGCAAAGAGATGACTACCGCCCAATCAGGGCGATAATCATAATCTGCAATTGCTTCCTGTCGCAGGATTACCTTTGCGTCGGGAGGGTGCGGCAAAACTCCAATCTCATATGGCAAACATTTCCAGTTTTGTAGGGTCGCTACATGTAGCGACCGCTTACAGACTGGTTTCCAACATTTGCTCGTTGCGGTCGCTACATGTAGCGACCCTACAACCTCGTTGGGCTTGCGACACCCTATAAGCTAAGCCGCAGGTCTGATCAGACTGTCTCAGCCTTTTCGATCACGACCTTGCCACGATAGTAGCCGCATACGCCGCATACAGTGTGGTAAACGTGCCATGAACCGCAGTTGGGGCAGAGTGCCAGTGTGGGGAGCACTGCCTTATCGTGGGTACGACGCTTTGCGGTACGTGTCTTTGATTGCTTTCGTTTAGGATGTGCCATTGTTGTTTATCTGTTTGTGTGAGTTATATATTTCTTGTTGCGATATGTGTGCAGTCTTGTCATTCGTTGTCATCACCTGAAGCGGACGATAAGCCCTTGAGAGCATCCCAGCGGGGATCGGTGGGAGCGGCGGCATCATCGTCGGCGGCGATATCCACAGAGTCCATCTCCTCTATCAGCGACTCCTCGAGCGCGCCGTCCTCAGCCGAAGCCGAGCTGACCTTGTGGCGGTGGAGCATGGCGTTCATGTCCTTGTTGCACTTGCCGGGGGCATGCACATGCTTGATGGGGATGGTCAGAGCCACGGTGTCGTAGAGCATGTAAGCCACGTTGAGATAGTTCTCGCTCTCGGGAATCTCAAGCAGGGTATCCGAATCGTCGCAGTACGCCTCGCCATACTTGACGCTGATGTCGTAGGTGGTGTCCACATCGTGGAGCATCGCGTCAAGGCAGCGGTCACACAGCAGGGTGACGGTGCCCGTGACGTGGAAATGCAGGTCGTATACGTCGCCTTTGTGGGTGACGGTGAGCTTCACGTCAAGATCCGCCCCGTGGATGTCGGAGCTTTCCATGTTGACGAAAAACTGCTTGCCGAGATGATAGTCAAACTCCTGTGTTCCCACAGGCATAGACTTCAGGGGCAGCTTGAATTCGGTGAACTTTCCCACGGTTTTAGTGATTGGAGATAAGTCTCTTAGGTGTGAGTTGAGAAAAACTGTGCAAAGTTAATGATTTTCCTGATATAAAACAAGCATCGCGGAAAAAGGCACGAAACCAGAGACATAAGTCTTATAAGACTTATAAGATTTATAAGATTTATAAGATTTATAAGACTTATAAGACCCGTCAAGCCTGCGTCGCAGCCAGCGCGGCGTGCCAGAGGACTTCGGAGAGCGAGGGGTGGGTGTGGACGGCGGCGGCTATGTCGCGGACGGTGAGGGAGGATGCCATGGCGGTGGCGGCTTCCTGGGCGAGGTCGGCGGCGTGGGCACCGAGGATGTGGCAGCCGATGATGGCTCCGCCGTTGTACTCGCTGATGAGCTTGACGAAGCCCTGAGGCTCGCCCATGGCTACGGCTTTGCCACACGAGGCATACATGGAGCGGCTGACGCGGTAGTGGATGCCACGCTCAATGCACTGCTCCTCGGTCAGACCGACCATGGCTGCCTCTGGCTCGGTGAAGAGTGCCGAGGGGATGACGCGGAGGTTGACATCCGCGCCCATGACATAGCGGCCCTGCGCCGTGGCGGCGTGGGCGAGCATGCAGCGTCCGTTGACATCGCCGATGGCATAGATATGCTCGCGCGATGTGCGATAGTCGTCATCGACCATGATGAAGCCGCGGCTGTCCACCTTGATGCCGGCTTCCTCGGTGCCTGCGGGGAGACACGCTTTGCGCCCCACTGCCATGAGGGAGGCTGCTACCGGGAGAGTCTGGGGTTTGCCCTTAGCCTCGTAGCTGACGGTGAGCGATGCGTCAGCCTTCTTGGCGATGGAGGTGACGCGGGCATCGGTGACGATACGGATGCCCCGGCGCGAGAGGAGGCTGCGCAGACGCTTGGCTATGTCGCGGTCAAACGGGGGCAAAATCTCCTTGCAGAACTCCAATACGGTCACCTCGACGCCGAATGCGGAGAGGATGCAGGCGAACTCCATGCCTATGACTCCGCCGCCGATGATGGCGATGCTCGCAGGGAGGGCGTCGAGCGACAGAAGGGTGTCGGAGGTCATGGCAAGCTCCGCGCCGGGGATGGGGAGCTGCGAGGGGACGGAGCCGGTGGCGATGATCAGGCGGTCAGCCATGTACTGGTCCTCCCCTACCCACACCGAGGCACCGGTGGAGGCGAGGCGCGCCGTGCCACGCACGATGTCGAACTTTGAGAGTTCCTGCGCTACCCCCTCGCGCAGCCCGCTGACCACCTGGCGCATGCGGGCGGCAGCGGCGGCAAAGTCGGCATGCCAGCCATCGGGGATTTCCACGCCGAACTGCGCGGCATCCCTGAACGCCAGAATCCGCGACGCGGAGGCGCACAGGGCTTTGGTGGGTATACAGCCGCGGTTGAGGCAGGTGCCTCCGAGCTGGTCGCGTTCTATGAGGGTCACGCGCTGTCCCTGACGGGCGGCGAGGGCGGCGGTCTCGTAGCCGCCGGGACCCGCGCCGATGATTATGAGGTCACTTCGGGTTATTGACATGGCAGGTAGGGATAATTCTTATAAGATTTATAAGATTTATAAGATTTATAAGATTTATAAATCCTTATATGTTACGACCGGGTTGATGGCGGCGGCGGTGTCGTCGGGGTGGCTGACGGGGGTGTCGTGGGGGGCGGCTTTGAGCATGTCGGGGCACTCGCGCGCCTCACGGGCTATCTGCCTCATCGCGTCGATGAAGGCGTCGATGGTCTCAAGGCTCTCGGTCTCGGTAGGCTCTATCATCAGCGACTCGTGGAAGAGCAGCGGGAAATAGATGGTGGGGGCATGATAGCCGAGGTCTAAGAGCCGCTTGGCGACATGGAGAGTGGTGACACCTGTGGATTTGTCAGCCAAGCCGTCAAACACCATCTCATGCTTGCACAGCCCTGGGATGTGGAGCAGGTAGAGATCACGCAGACGCTCTTTTATATAATTGGCATTGAGGGTGGAAAGTTTACCGACAGCCATCAGTCCGTCAGCTCCGAGCGACAGGATGTAGGCGAGGGCGCGCAGCTCCACGGCGAAGTTGCCGAGCCAGTGCGACACGCTGCCGAGGGAGGTGTCGGAATCGGTCAGCACGTCATACGAGCCATCGGCTTTGCGCACCACGCGAGGCATCGGGAGAAACTGCTGCAAGCCGTCACGCACACCCACAGGACCGCTGCCGGGACCTCCACCGCCGTGAGGGGTGGAAAATGTCTTGTGGAGGTTGATGTGCATCACATCAAAACCCATATCGCCCGGACGCGCCACGCCGAGCATGGGGTTGAGGTTGGCACCGTCGTAGTACATCAACGCCCCTGCGCCGTGCACCGCGTCGGCTATCGCCGGGATATCGCGTTCGAAGATGCCCACGGTGTTGGGGTTGGTCATCATCATCGCCGCCACGGTGGAGTCGAGCTTGGCGGCGAGGTCGGCGGTGTCGACAGTGCCGTCGGGGAGGCTCCTGACCTCCACCACCTTGTAGCCGGCAAGCGCCGCGCTCGCAGGGTTGGTGCCGTGGGCGGAGTCGGGAATCAGCACCTTGTCACGCACCACACCCTCGCCGCGGCTCTCGTGGTAGGCTTTGATGACAAACAGCCCCGTGAGCTCGCCCTGCGCCCCGGCATAGGGGTTGAGGGTGAACTCCGCCATGCCGCCTATCTCGCTGAGAGCCTGCTGGAGGGTGTGATACGCTTCAAGTGCGCCCTGCACGCTCTCTGCGGGCTGCAACGGATGCAGGTCGCGGAAATCGCGGTGCGAGGCTATCTCTTCGTTGATTTTGGGGTTGTACTTCATGGTACACGACCCCAAGGGGTAGAAACCGGTGTCTACGCCGAAATTGTTGGTGCTGAGATTGTTGTAGTGACGCGCCACGGTAGGTTCGTCCACCTCGGGGAGGCTGACGGGAGCGGTGCGGCGCAGACCCTTGGGGATTTCCACGGGGCAGTCGATGCCGTTGGAAGGGATTTTGACCCCGCGTCGCCCGGGGTGCGACAGCTCGAATATCAGCCGTCCGTATAGTTTGCGATTCATAATCGGGTGTTTTCGTCGGGAAGTTAAACCAATGATGCGGCGACATCGGCGAGGGCATCCATGTCGGCGCAGGTCTGCATCTCGGTGACGGCGATGAGCACATGGGTGTCGTCGACCTTCACGCCGCCGAGTATGCCGCGGTCGGCGGCTGCCGCCAGGTAGCGGTCTGCGCCTGCGGGGACGGTCATCACGAACTCGTTGAGATATGGGCTGCCGGGGTAGGTCAGCGACATGGTGCCTGTGGCAGCGAGGCGGTCGGCGAGGTAGTGCGCGCCCTCCATGCCGCGGCGGTTGACCTCTTCCAGGCCGTGCCGCCCCATGAGCGACAGGTATATGGCGGCGTAGAGGGTCATCAGCCCCTGATTGCTGCATATGTTGGAGGTGGCTTTCTCGCGGCGGATATGCTGCTCACGCGCCTGGAGGGTCAGCACGAACACGCGCTGGCCGTCACGGTCGACGGTGGCGCCGACGATGCGTCCGGGCATTTTGCGCATCAGGGCTTTGGTGGCGCATAGGTAGCCGAGCGTGGGTCCGCCATAGCTGAGAGGCATGCCGAGCGACTGTGCATCGCCGCAGGCTATGTCCGCGCCCCACTCCCCTGCGCTGCATATGACTGCCAACGCCGAGGCAGGGCTGTCGATGGCAAGCAATGCCTTGACTGCGTGGCACTTGTCGGCTATGTCGCTGAAATCCTCGAGGATGCCGAAATAGTTGGGCGACGGGAGAACTACCCCCGCCACGCCTCCAGCGGCTATGCGCTCTTCCAAGACCGCCCTGTCGGTCACGCCGTCAGCCGTGGCTGGGATGACCTCGAGGTCTATGCCGTGGAAATGGGCGTAGGTGCGCATCACGGCGAGAGTGCGCGGATTCATCGTGGCAGAGGTCAGGATGCGTCCGCCACGGCGCATGGAGGCATTCATCATCAGCATAGCCTCGGCAGCTGCGGTGGAGCCGTCATACATCGAGGCGTTGGAGACATCCAAGCCCGTCAGCTCCGCCATCATGCTCTGGTACTCGAATATGTAGTGGAGCGTGCCCTGCGAGATTTCGGGCTGGTAAGGGGTGTAGGCGGTCAGAAATTCCGACCGCGATATGATGGTCTGTATCAGAGCCGGGGCGTAGTGGTGGTAGTAGCCTGCCCCGGCAAAACAGGTCATGGTGCGGTTTTTGCGCCCCAGCGCGTCGAAGAAGTCGCGCACCTCCTTTTCGCTCATCTCCTCGGGGAGGCGGTAGGGTCGGGCGAGCCTCAGGCTGTCGGGCACATCGGCATAGAGGTCGTCGAGAGTCTCCACGCCGATGGCATCAAGCATCCGCGCGATGTCGTCGGGCGTATGCGGCAGATATCGGTGGGTCATATCAATTATGGTAAGAATGATTTTGCTGTTGTAGGGACATGCCGTGGCATGTCAGTGTCTCAGGCTATGCTATGACGTATCACCTTCTCGTAGGGACGCGGCGTGCCGCGTCATCCAGTGCCATACACATCGCCTGATGCGATGACGCGGCACGCCGCGTCCCTACCTGTAGGTTGGTATATGCTCGGTTTCTGCTCACTGGGCAATCAACGCCTGGTACTGCTCCTCGGTGAGGAGCTTGTCGAGGTCGAGGGGGGCTGACAGCTCCACTTTGATGATCCAGGCGGTTTCGGGGTCTTCGCTGACCAGACGGGGGTTGTCGATAAGCTGGAGGTTGGGCTGGATGACCGCGCCGGTGACAGGCGAGAACAGGTCGCTGGCTGCCTTGACGCTCTCTATCGCGCCGAACTCTTCGCCGAAAGCCACGTCATCGCCTTCCTCGGGCATGTCAACGTAGACCACGTTGCCGAGCTGGGAGGCGGCGTATTTAGTTATGCCTACGTAGGCGATGTTGCCGTCGATGCGGGCGTACTCGTGTGATGGGAGATAATATGTGTTTGCCATGGTTGATAAGGTATTAGGTTTCTTAAGGTTTTTAATGACCTTAGGGACTTTATTTTTTGTATCTTGGTTGGTAGAAGCGTTTTTTGACGACTGTGGCTGGGACGGCTTTGCGGCGTATCTGCACCTGCACCTGCGTACCCACAGGGGCGAAGCGGCTGTCAATCATCGCCAAGGCGATGGACTTGCCGAGGGTGATGGAGCGGTAACCGGTGGTGATGACACCGATTTCGTTGCCGTCGGAGTCGAGCACCTGATAGCCGTGACGGGCTATGCCGGGAGCGAGCAGATCGAGACCTACGAGCTTGCGCTGCAAGCCCTCGGCTTTCTGCCGTGCGAGGGCATCCTTGCCGATGAACGACGGTTTTTCCATCTTGACAAACATGCCCAGACCAGCCTCAAGCGGAGTGGTCAGTTCGGTCAGTTCGTCGCCGTAGAGCGGCAGCCCAGCCTCGAAGCGCAGGGTGTCGCGGCATCCGAGACCGCATGGAGCGCAGCACTGCGAGTCCATCAGGCGGTCCCACATCGCGGCAATCAGCCGGGGCGATGCGTAAATCTCGAAGCCGTCCTCGCCGGTATAGCCGGTGCGGCTGACAAGAATCTTCTCGCCATCATAGTCATACACTTCAAATGTGTAGAACTCCAGACTGTCACACGCTATACCGAGGACATCCGATATGACCGCCGATGCCTTGGGTCCCTGCACAGCCAGCTGGGCGGTGGAGTCGCAGAGGTCATCGACAGTGACCTGCCACCGTTGCGCCTGGGAGCGTATCCAGTCCACATCCTTGTCGATGTTTCCGGCATTGATGACGAGCAGGAACTTGTCGGCGGCTATTTTGTAGACGAGCAGATCGTCGATCACGCCGCCGTCTTCGCGGAGCATCATGCCGTAGAGGATTTTGCCATCAGGCATGTCACGGACATCGTTGGTGAAGATGTCATTGACCATAGCCTCGGCTCCTGGTCCACTGACCATGACCTCGCCCATGTGCGAGACATCAAACACTCCGCAGCCGCCGCGCACCGCCTGGTGCTCCTCCTCGATGCCGGCATACTGTATAGGCATGTGCCACCCGGCAAAGGGGCTCATCAGCGCGCCCATCGCCTCGTGGCGGTCGTGGAGGCATGTTTTCTTGAGGTTTTCCATAAGGTTATGTATCAGAAATGAGGTTTAAATCATGGTTGTGACATACGTTGATCATACATCACGTGGTAGGGACGCGGCGTGCCGCGTCATCGTATCAGGCGAAGCATCCGATGACCCCGATGCGAAGTGGCGTTTGATGACGCGGCACGCCGCGTCCCTACTCGCTCCCCGCAGCTCCCTCGTCAACACTTCGCTGACATCGGCGGGGGTCATCACGTCACCTGTGGCGGTGACCGAGCGGATGCGGCCGTCAGCGTCAAGGCTCAGGCTGACCGTCAGGATGCCGTCCCCGTCGATATGGCACTGCATCCTGTCGGCTGTGTGCCGCCGCCCCTCGAGCCAGCCGGGGCGGTAATATGACTCCTCGATGGCGCGGATGGTGTCTACCTCATCGGCGGTCAGCACGCGCTCGTTATCGCTCAGACGCTCCTCGGCGAGATGCCGGAACGCTCCCACTTCCATGCTGCCGAGATAGCGGCTGAGCGAAGTGACACGCGAGCGCACGGACTTCACGCCGTGCGACTCCAATTTGCCCGGCTGCGGAGTCAAAACCCGTCCCATAACCTCGGCATCGAAGTCATAGAGGAGCGTGCCGTGGATGATGTGCCGCCGCTTGCCGGCGAGATATGAATAGCCGCTGATCTTGCAGCCGTCGATGGTCAGGTCGTTGCGTCCCGACACCTGTGCATCCACGCCCAGAGCGCGGAGCATCAGGGCGGTCTTGGAGGTGAAGCGGCGGAATGTGTCCTCGATGCTCTCCCCTGCCATGGGGAAGGCGATGTAACTGAACATGACATTGTCCATGTCGGCATACACCGCTCCGCCGCCGCTCTTGCGCCTGACGATGTCTATGCCGTGGCTGCGGCAATAGGCTGTGTCCACCTCGTCGGCGAGCGACTGGTGACGACCTATGATGACGGTGGGGCGCACCCTCCACGTCATGAAATAATCATCGTCGGAAGCCACATCGGCAGCTGCCCACTCCTCCGCGGCAAGGTAAAATGCCAGCGGGCGCGGACTGTCGTCATCCAGCCTCAGCAAAGTTATCATGGTATCAAGGCGTATTATAAATATAGGTGTGAATCTTCAAACTCAAATATAGGCAATCTTTTCATAACTGCAAAAACTTTCGTATCTTCATGGCGTTAACACCATATAATATATACATACATTGACATTCACAGCTATGAAAAGATTTGCCATCATCGCCGCAGCAGCCACCGCTCTCGTGGCACTCACATCATGTAACGAAGCCGCCAAACTCGCCTCCGACACCGAAGGCTCATGGAGCGGCGCACCCGAGCAGTTCACGGTCAGCGACGCAGCCGTAGCCACGATGACCCCGATATACACCTTCGTCCTCGGCGACGGCGACAAGGAGGGCGGCAACGTCACCGTCTCCGCCCTCATCTCAGCCACGATGCCCTACACCCCCCCGACACCCGAGGTGGTGCTCCCCTTCTCCATAACCGCATCTGCCATAGGCACCATCGAAGGCACATGGAAAGCGATGGATGACGACGACATCGCCTTCAACTTCAACTTCGACTCGCTCAACGTCAACGTCAACCCCGACAACATCACCCTGAGCGACAACGCCCTGACCGACCAGACCCAGGCTGACTGGGAGCAGTTCAAGCCATCATACATCAAGTCGCTCGAAGCCCGCTTCTCCGACGCCATGCGCCTGCGCTTCATGGCAGTCCGCGGCCTCGAAGACATCAAAATCAAGGGCGACATCATGGAATACGAATTCAACGACGTCAAAATGTACATGCACCGCTCCGGCAACATGGCAGACGTCAAGTAGGGACGCGATACATCGCGTCCGCCCCCCCAATCGCCCCCCCACATGACCGTAGGGACGCGGCGTGCCGCGTCATCAATCGCAATACACATTGCCCGCACGACGACGCGGCACGCCGCGTCCCTACAGAATGGCAAAGCACCCCCAATGCTGTCTGCTTAAGCATAATCAGTGAACCCATTACAGGAGGTACGTCGGAGACGTGCCAGCCGTGATTAACCCCATGCACGGGAGCGTCAGCGAACGTACATGGGGGTAGCATGCTCTTGTAAAACCAACCTCGGAGAGGTTGTGGCACACATGATTATCTATGTGAGTCATTGATTAAAATGGGAAATGAGAGGGGCGGTGTTGGGACGTGGGTATGCCCCAACCTCTCCGAGGTTGATCATAAGAGTGTGTCATCTGACCCCATGTACGTTCGCTGACGCTCCCGTGCATGGGGTTTCGCACAACTGATACGTCTCCGACGTATCCATCCGCATCAGAGCCTTAAACCGACAGCTTTGGGACTTGCCCGGCTATGCAACCCCTCGGCGCTTGATGCAACCCGGTTGCATCGGTTTTTTCATTAAATTTGCATTTATGAAATCCTCCGCTGACATACTTGACCGGAAAAATGTCAAGCCCACCCCCAACCGCCTCCTCGTGCTTGACGCGCTGCTTCGGGCAGCGAGCCCCATGAGCCTGGCAGACCTCGAGACCGACATCGACACCATGGACCGCTCCAGCATATTCCGAACACTTGCCGTCTTCGTCAGCCACGACATCGCCCACAGCATCGATGACGGCAGCGGCTCGGTCAAATACGAAGTATGCCACGGCGAAGACCACTGCACCGTCGACGACATGCACGTCCACTTCTACTGCGAGTCATGCCACCGCACCGTCTGCTTCGAGGACATCCACATCCCCGCCGTCCCCCTCCCCGAGGACTACACCCCCCGCTCCGTCACCTACATCGTCAAAGGCATCTGCCCCGCCTGCGCCCGCAGCAAAGGCTGACATTTTCGCATGCCGCAGCCGTCCGTGCCGACTTATCTTTGGCTGTATTACCCACAACCCAAAGACTCAAACACTATGGCACGACCGGCAAAACCTGGACTCGACTACTTTCCCTTAGACACCGACATGTTCTGCGACATGCGCATCCGCCGCCTCATCCGCCGCTGCGGCGGAGAGGCTGTCGCGGTCTACACCTTGCTGCTGTGCACCGTCTATCGCAGCGGCTACTACATCGTAGCTGACGATGACCTCTCCTTCATGCTCTCCGAGCAGTCAGGACTTGACGAAGCATATATACTAAAAGTCATAGGCTGCTGCATAGACATCAGACTCTTCGACAAGACCCTCTACGACTCCGACCGCGTGCTCACATCACGCGCCATCCAGGAGCGTTACCGCGAGGTACGCACCCTCTCACGCCGCGTATTCTCCATCAAAGAGTTTGCCCTCATTTCTTCAGAAGAAACCCCGGTTATTGCACAAGAATCCCCCGTTAATGTACAAGAACCCACAGTTTCTGCGCAAGAACCCCCTATTTCCTCCGAAAAAAGTACACAAAGAAAAGGAAATAAAAACAAATCAAACAAAACATCATCTGACGATGATGGCTGCGCACCTGCCCCCGACACACCAACGGAGATTGAATTTGTAGGGATGCACCCTGGTGCATCCGCATCCCCAGCTGCATCCCCATCCGCTGACACGCATATATCCCCTCCTCACACATCGGCTGCACCCCGGTGCAGCCCTACGGATAAAACATCGTCAATGCCTGACCATCAGGCAGCCGACCCCGTAGCAGCCAGCCTGGCATGGGCGGAAGCCAACGCCGAACGCCTCGCCCATGAGAGCGGTACCCACGCCGCCGCAGTGCTCCACCACGCCCGCCAGGTAGCCGAGAGTTGGCGAATGACTGGCGAATGGGACCGCGCCAAGCCCAACACCCACATGGCATCAGCCATCAAAGCACGCATACGCCGCAGCCGCGACATCTGCGGCGACACGCCTCCTCCCTCCTCCCCCACAGCCCGACGCATAGCCGCCGAACGCGAAGCCGACCGCCGTGCCCGCGCCTCACGCAAGCCCATCGACTCCCGCGCCGCCCTCCAAGCCTACCTCGCCTCCCAGGGCCTCTCCCCCGACACCCGTCTCTCCCAAACCATCCAATCCAACAACTGAAAAAACTATGGAATGACGCGGCATAGCCCCAAGATTATGCGGGATGTCATTCTAAAGATTCCTGAGGATGTTGTAAAAAAATAATCAGTTGAAAAACCGCTCCTAACACTTGTACATATGAAGCAAGTATGCTATATTTGCGATACAGCCGCATGCAGAAGCCGGTAAGGGTTCCGCGGGCGGGTGGTGCCCATCATGGATATGGGCAGATGACATATAGAAATGCGTTTACTTGACGCTCTTTCTTGACGATTGGAAACTTCGCAACTTTTCAGGATTAGTCAAGGATGAAGCAACGGTAGATGCCTGTGGATATGCTATATCTCAGGGCAACACGGTATGTGAATACCGCGGTGTCCTCATATATCATATTTGCGTGAGGCTTCTGCGTCGTTGCTCGTTCTGCTAATCCGGGCAATGCGAAGGCCTCCAATCGCGGGACGAGTGACAGTACAGACTCTTCACGCATTCTTTTTGTTAACGAAGTCGAGGCACTGCACAGGGAGAGTCAGCAGGCCGCACATTGTCACAGATGAATCAAAAACAGATTGCCGGAAGAGTAACCATGCTCATTTTGCTTGGACTGGGGATAATGATGTCTGCATCCGACGGGTGGGCGCAACGCAGGAAGAGCCGCACCCCTCCCCCTCCGAAACCAGTGGAAATCGATTACTCGACATTCAATTCCTTACTGCCCATATACCTTGATGCAAAATCAGCAGGACGGGATTACACGGCTCCTCTGACAGGAATAGTCATGGACTACGCCAAGATGAGCCCCGAACAGAAAAAACTATACCGAATCGCTGTCATAGACCGCGGGGTGCAATGTATGGAAGCTGCCAGATATGACGAAGCCCTGGCTATGGGTGACCTATACAAAGCTTTCAACACCCAGCCCGAGAATCCGTATGCATCTGAAACATTTGCTTTCATTCGCGGTGTCAAGGCAGCTTTATTGTATGGTGATTCGTTGACGCTGAAACAAGAGATAGCTGTGATTGAAAGTCTCGGAAATGCCGACAAACCATCACTGCGTAAAGCCCGTGTGGCGACACTCAACACATACCTTCAGCAAATCCGCGACTATATCCCACCTCATAACACCCTCAGCGGGACATGGATTGCAGACCTCTGCGAACTGAGCAACGGCTATCCTCTGGTAATCATGGATATAGAGCAACCTGACGACCCTCACAAAGGAAAGGCGAATTTCAGACTACGCCATAGGCATGCACTTGAATTGAATTATGGCCACGGCAGCGTGTTCAAGGATTCCACATTGTTAGCCCAAGAGGTTTTGTCATATGCTGGAGACTCAATCTATTGCGCTTGGGCGAGCGAATCCATGCGCAATCCCAGCCCCGAACTCAACATGCTGTTCCGGTCTACCGGCATGACTTTCAGCAATGCATTGAGCCAAAAACTGATTTTTGAATGTGGCAACAGTTTTGCAAGTTCCCTTATGGGTGGCATCACGGGCGGCATTTTGGATGCAGGGGTCAATGCGCTTGCCGATGCAATCCTCAATCCGTCAAAAAAAGTCATCTTCCTCCAGATGAAGATGCGCAAAATCAATGACCGGCTGATGGAAGGCGATATCTACTTCAGCGCGATGAAAGTGAAATCAGGCGCAGTACAGCAGCGTGACAGCACTGTTTATCATACTCTTTTTACCAAAGTCGAGCCAGAGGATTCTCTATTTTTCTGGAACTTCGGGCGGCTTATACCTGTCACCGAAGGACAGCAATTTACCAGCCGTCAGATCCGAGGAAAATATTCATGGAAGCACACTCCCGGGTTTTCCGTCCTTGCCGGAGCCGACAATCTGACTTTCAGCAAACTCCAGTTTGCAAAGCAACTTTACCGCACCCAGCAACGTATGAGGGACGGCAATACCGCCCGATTAATCAACACATCTAATGTCATTGGGGTGAATCTGCCTGAAAAAGAAATACCTGCGGACAATGGAGTTGTCATCGGCAAGCCGATAAAAGCTTTCCCTGCACATCTCGCCGGACTCAAAAACGGAGACTGCATAACCCATGTCGACGGTTTCCCCGTCAATTCATGGGAGGAACTTAAAACGATGCTGCAAAGATGCACCCCTTACGAAGACATAGAAATAACGTTCGTCAGAGGTAAGAAAACCAAAAGTGTAACCCTTCAACCTGTTTTACCATGGCAATATTGAAAGCAACCTGCATGAAAACGCTCATAACTGCTGTCCTCATAGGGTTGCCATCGCTGGCTCTATGTGCCGAACCCGTTGAAAAAAACTCCACTGATTCGATACCTGCTTTTGCATCCCTTTGCTCAATAGACATCCCGGCAGACAGCTACACCCTCGATCCGTGCTTCACTATACCAGGTCTCGGTCTGTTCACTAAAGTAGGCGACGGACGCTTCCGCAGCCTTGATGCCGAACTCAGCCCCGACATGGCAGAATTCATGCGCTTGGATAATATCTACTATGACCAGGTCGTGGGACTGACCGATGTAATGCTCGTACGCAGCGGCAGCGATATTTATTCGTTAAGTGATGATTGCACATGTATCGGCAGATTTGACACAAATTCATTCCGCATTTTTCCCGGGCAGACAGGCTCATATTACGCAGTAGAATATCACGCAGACGGGTCGACATTATACTCCATGCCGCTGTCATCCGATACAAAAGCGTGTGCTTTGGCAAAATCCAAAGAATATATTTCCCGTGTTATACCAGTCAAAGACAGTGCATGCCTATTCGCATCCGGCACCTCCATATATTTATGCCAAAACGGAGAAATAGCCCCCTATCTGACGGTTGATAACCCCATCACCGATTTCGCCTTGACCAACTCGGACATCCTCGTCGCTACAGCCAATCATCTATTAGCCATCGGCGACAATGAGGTCTCCGTAGTGGGTCAGGGAGAGGCACGCTCCCTTCTCTACGACAACGGACGCGCCTACGTGGTCAACCACGACGGTAGCATCCTCTATTCCGATAATTTTTAACTAAGAAAATATATGAAACATCATCTTTTATTTATATTCCTGTTTTTTGGGATATTAAGACCAGTCTCAACAGTCGCCCAAAATAATCTTTATAATAAAGTTTACAATAGGGTCATGGAGGTTGAGCGTCAAAATCAATTAAAGAAAGCTCAGCAGCAACAGCAGCAAGTAACCCAACAAAAGGTACAACAAACCGTCAATCAGACGCAGCAAGCAGCCACCCAGATGGCTAACACCAACTATACCCAAGACCTGAAGCAGACTTCAAGCGTCCGTCCGACGAATGCCAATGGGGTAAGGACATTGTCTAAGGTTGACACCAAATCCATATACGGAGGAGCCAATGGAAATGTCACAACCTCTATTGATACCACGACCGAAAACGACAATCCTACCCCACAAGAAACTACTGACTCAACTTCGACCCCACAGACCTTCAATCAGCAAGGAGGAGCTGGATTCAACGTAGAAGGTACCCATTACGCTTCTTATAATGAACACATCACAGATTTCAAAAGCAGGGCACAAACCGAAAACCAAAGGACAAAACGTACTCCACCCTCAAATCCAAATATTTCCCAAAATCCAACCCCCAAGCCTCCGCAGTCTAACCCCAAGACTGTACCACCTATAACCGAAGCTGATCGGCAGAAGGCATATGATAAAATAGAGAAGAACATCCCTGACCGATATTTGAGAGTAGGCGAAATCGGTGATGCAAAACAAGCCCACGACACCTGGAACTATCTCACATGGACGGCTCAGGATCCCGCCAAGCCCGGCTATGTGTCATATTGCGTGCAACACCTGGTAGGCAGAAGCTATGTGATAGTACGAGGTGAAATGATAAAGGGGCAGTGTAAGTACACGCCGATTTCAAAACCGCGACAGTATCCCATCCAATCTAAAGTCCAAGGCAAGACCTCGCAGCCCGGCAAAGGCACCAAACCGAAGAAAGCGCCTAAAGACACCCCTGCATCCAAATCCGCCAAGCCGTCAAAGAAACCCTGATGGGAGCATGACCCGTCTAATCTGATAGCCTCCGCTTTCAGACATTGATTCGGTGATATTCTTAGACGCATCTAAAGCGCCATCCCGGTAGGGACATGCCACGGCACAATGTCACTAACTTAGGGATTTGCAAGCAATTCGCGCCCCTTGTGGGCGCGTACATGGGAAGAATAAGATTAGCTTAAGTTATTGACATTGCTACATGTAGCGACCCTATAAACTTGTTTAAATGCGGTTCTGCAACACCCTCCATACAATATTCATGCAACCGATATCGGGATGCGGTATGCCAGTACTACAGAGTGCGGAGGATGTTGAGGAAGCGGGTGGCGATGACGGGGGCGGTGAAGCGGGTGGCGATGGAGGCGCGCTGGGCGGCGCGGTCGAAGGGGGCGGCGAGTGCCTGGCGGAGGCAGGCGGCGAAGTCGGCGGGGTCTTTGTAGGCAGCTGTGTAGCCGTTGACGGCGTGGCTGACTATGTCGCGCTGGCCGCCTCTGTCAAATGTCACTGCGGTCGCGCCCGAAGCTATGCCCTCCATCAGGGTCGCGCCCATGGTCTCGAAGTCGCTGGTGGAGATGACCGCTGTGGCGGCTGAATAGACGGCTCGCAGCCGCTCCGAGGTCAGCGGTCCTGCAGCCACATGATCCATGACCAGACCGCTGAGCATGGAGGCATCTCGCAACTCTCCGACAAACACTGCCTGGCACTCTCGCGCCAGCCCGGGGTCAGAGGCGGCGAGAGCATTGAGAGCCTTGACCGCCATGGGGAGGTCTTTGACATCATCGTCGAGACGCGCCGCCGCCATGACGATCAGCCGGCGGTCAGGGTTGATGCCCATTTCGCGCAAAGAAGCCAGTTGCTCGGCTGACGGCTCCACAGAATAAAGCTCTACCGGGAAAGCGTGAGGGAGGATGTGTATCGTTCGGTCACCCAGCAGATTGCTCCTGAGGCATATCTCGTGCTGCCAGCGGCTGACCGCCACGAAGTGCAGATTGGGGTGTCGGTCATAGAGGGCTTTCTTGCGCTGCCACACGCGGTGTGACAGGTCGGTAAACCGCCCGTCCTTGTCCGTGTTGCCGAGCAGCGGACAGTAGCCGCACTCGCCTATATACCTGCTGCACCAGCCGGGCAGGTGGCATATGCCGGTGGCACACCAGAGGTCGTGCATGATCCACACCACAGGCTTGCCGAGACTGCACAGGCGGTCTATATCGTCGAGGGACAGGAGACCCTGGTTGATCCAGTTGAGCACGATGACATCAGCATCGCGCACCTGGGGCATATCGCAGACACCGCACCCGGTGGAGGCGGAGGATACCTTGAAGAGACGGCTGCGGCGCAGCCCGTTGCGCACGAATATGCCCAGACGCTCGCGCAGAAACGCCGACAGCCATCGCCGACGGCTGACAGCATGCACATATGGTGTATCCTTAAGCTCATGGCGGGCGCAGACCATATATGCGTCCTCTCCCCTGCCGCGCAGAGCCTCGATGAGCCGCATGGTCACAGTGGCAGCCCCGCCAAGATTGTCGTTAGTGCTCAGAAACGCTATACGCATGGCGGTCACTCCTTGCCTGTAAGCAATTTGGCAAGGTATGCCACGCCCTCCGAGGCACACATCTTGATGACCGTCACGCCCGGGGGCACCGCAGCGGGATTAGGGTCGATATAGTAGATGGGCACATCAAGAGGCACATAGCCCAGCAGCCCCGCTGCTGGGTAGACATTGAGCGAGGTGCCTATGACCACGAAGATGTCAGCCTGCTGTGCCCACTCGATGGCTTTCTCAATCATCGGCACAGGCTCCTGGAAGAATACTATGTGGGGACGCACAGGGTCGCCATACTCATCGCGTGTTTCGGGCGATGTCTCCAGATGGTCACGGTCGAGGGTGTATATTCGCTCGGGATGGGTCATGGAGCGCACCTTCATCAGTTCGCCATGGAGGTGGAGCACATGCGCGCTGCCCGCACGCTCGTGCAGGTCATCCACATTCTGGGTGATGATGTAAGTGTCGAAGTGCTTCTCAAGCTCCTTGAGTCCGAGATGCCCGGCATTGGGCGAACACGTCACAAGCTCGCGGCGGCGCTTGTTGTAAAATTCATGCACCAGAGCCGGATTGCGGCGGAAGCCGTCGGCACTCGCCACATCCATCACCGGATACCGGTCCCACAGACCTCCGGCATCGCGGAACGTGGCGATGCCGCTCTCGGCGCTCATCCCCGCGCCCGTAGAAATCACAAGTCTCTTTTTCATATCCGCAAATATAACGAAATCCCCCGTCAAAACAAACAGAAAAGCCACCACGAAAGCTTTCACATAAGCTGTAAGGAGGGTTTTGCAGAACTGGAAATTCCGCAACACCCCCAGAGCATAAACGACAAGCCCATCGCCGGGGAGACGATGGGCTTGTGACGCATATAAGGTCAGGGGGATTGGTTACCAGATGATGACGCGCTCGGCTTCGGGGCGGAACATGGGGTCACCTTCTACGATGCCGAAGGCTTCGAAGAAGGGCTGGAGGTTGCGGAGGCTGACGTTGACGCGCTGCTTACCGAGCGAGTGCACGTCGCCTGTGGTGAGGGAGCGGATTTCCTCGTCGCGGATGTTCTGAGCCCAGAGGTTGGCGTAGTTGAGATAGAATGCCTGGATGGGGGTCAGTCCGTCGATATTGGCTTCTTCGGATGTCACATCCACGCCTTTCTTATTCTGGCTGTCAAGGAAGGCGGTCATGGCGATGTTGAGTCCGCCCTGGTCGGCGATATTCTCGCCGAGGGTGTACTGGCCGTTGGCATGCAGACCGGGGAGCACCTCTACCGCGCTGAACTGGTCAACGAGCACCCGAGCCTTCTCGCCGAATTTCTTGGCATCTTCGGGAGTCCACCACATGGTCATGTTGCCGTCGGCATCGAAGTTGCGTCCCTGGTCGTCAAAACCGTGGGTCATCTCGTGGCCGATGACAACGCCTATGCCGCCGTAGTTCTCGGCATCGCTTGCTTCGGGATCAAAGAAGGGTGCCTGAAGTATGGCTGCCGGGAATACGATTTCGTTGGCAAGGGGATTATAATATGCGTTGACAGTCTGAGGAGTCATAGCCCACTCGGTGCGGTCAACGGGTTTGCCCCACTTCTTGTAATATTCCTTCTGATGCCACATGCTGACATTGTGCATGTTGTCATAATATGACAGCGCAGGGTCGATTTCCAGAGTCGTGTAGTCCTTCCATTTGTCGGGATAACCGATTTTTACGGTGAAGGCATTGAGCTTCTTGAGAGCGTTGAGCTTGGTCTCGTCGCTCATCCAGTCAAGATGGATAAGGTGCTTGCCGAGGGCAGTGCGGAGGTTCTCCACGAGACCTATCATGTAGTCCTTTGACGACTGGGGGAAATATTTCTCTACATAAAGCTCGCCGACTGCCTCGCCCATGGCACCTTCGGTGGCACCGAGAGCGCGTTTCCAGAGAGGACGCTGCTCCTTGACACCGCTCACGACCTTGGAGAACTCAAAGTTAGTGTCGACAAACTTCTGGCTCAGGCGGTTGGAAGCCTGATTGACATACTTCCACAGATAATAGTCCTTGAGCTCGCGGTCAGTCAGCGATGCAAAAAGCTTGTCAGCCTGGGCGAGAGGCTCCATCTGGGTCACGATAAGAGTGTCGGGGGTCTGGATGCCCATTGTCTCGATGAAGAAACGGTCCCAGGGCAGATTGGGGTACATCTCCTTGACCTTGGCGGTGGGAGTGGGATTGTTCTGCGAGGGGAGGTCACGGCTGCGCTCGCGGGTCCATGCAGAGTCGGCGAGGGCGGTCTCTATCTTCATGACATTCTTCATGATGCGGTTGGCATCCTTCTTGCTGTATCCGGCATTGACCATCTGACCGACGATGAGCTTCTTGAGGGCTTCGCGCACTTCCTTGTTGCGCTTGTCATCCTTGAGATAGTAGTCACGGTCACCGAGCGACATGCCACCTCCGCTGAGATACATGCCATAACGCTTTGAGTCGTTGAGATCCTCCTGCATTCCTGCGCCGAAGAGCGGGCTGGCGTAGTTACCGTGCATCCACAGGAAGAGGTCAGTCATCCCTTCGTGGGGAGTATCCTCGATTTTTTTCAGGTCAGCCTGGATGGGCTTGATGCCCTCGGCGTTGCGGCGGTCCATGTCCATAGCCTGGTTGTAGATGGTCGACACCTTGAAGGCTACTGTGCCGGGCTGGGGATTGGTGGCAGCCAGTCCGAGCACAAGGTTCTTGACACGGATCTCGCTCGAGTCGTTGAGCACATTGAACTGTCCGTAGCGGGCATGCTCGTCAGTCAGCGGATTGGCTTTCTGCCAGCCGCGTGTGGCGTATTCATAGAAATCGGCTTTAGGTGACACTGTAGTGTCAAAATTCGCCTTGTCAATGCTTTTCAGATGTTCCTGTGCCATCATGGGTAGCGCACTCAAGGCTGCGAGCGCGGCAGAGACTAAGATTTTCATTGTTAACGAAATGGTGATAATGTGAATTTATGGTAACGTACTCCAATCCAAGTGTAGGGACGCGGCGTGCCGCGTCATCAGATGTCAAGCGCATCGGCTGATACGCTGACGCGGCACGCCGCGTCCCTACATCAGGTTGAAGCATTAGATCCTTCGCTTTTAGAGCTTTGCCTGGATGGCTGCGGTCTCTGCCTCGTAGCCGGGCTTGCGGAGGAGGGCAAACATATTGCGCTTGTATGCCTCTACGCCAGGCTGGTTGAAGGGGTTGACACCAAGCAGATAGCCGGAGATGCCGCAAGCCTTCTCGAAGAAGTAGATAAGCTCGCCGAGATACTGCTCAGTCAGAGCAGGCACGGTCACGATCATGTTGGGCACGTCACCGTCAACGTGGGCTATACGTGTACCCAGTTCTGCCATCTTGTTGACTTCGTCCACGCGCTTGCCGGCGATATAGTTCAGACCGTCAAGATTTGCATCGTCAGATGGGATGATCTCGGTGTGGTGCTGCTCGAGCACAGACACCACTGTCTCGAATATGGTGCGCTCGCCTTCCTGTATCCACTGACCCATAGAGTGGAGGTCGGTAGAGTTGTCAACGGCTGCAGGGAAGATACCCTTGTGGTCCTTGCCCTCGCTCTCTCCGTAGAGCTGCTTCCACCATTCGCCGAAGTAGTGGAGTTTGGGGTTGTAGTTGACGAGAATCTCGGTCTTCTTGCCGGCACGGTATAGAGCGTTGCGGGTCAGAGCGTACTTAAACGAGGGATTTTCCATCGAAGCCTCGTTGGTGGCAGCCTGCATGGCACGGGCACCGTTCATGAGAGCCTTGATGTCATATCCTGCAACAGCGATGGGAAGGAGACCAACGGGAGTGAGCACAGAGAAGCGGCCGCCGACATTGTCATCGATAACGTATGTCTTGTAACCCTCCTCGGTGGCAAGCTGACGGAGAGCTCCGCGCTTGGCATCTGTGATAGCGACGATACGCTTTGCAGCCTCGGCTTTGCCGACCTGCTCCTCAAGCTGAGCCTTGAGCATGCGGAACGCGATGGCAGGTTCGGTAGTAGTACCGCTCTTTGAGATAACAACAATGCCGAAACGCTTGTCCTTGAGGAAATCCTTGAGTTCGTAGAGGTAATCCTCTCCGATGTTCTGACCGGCAAAGAGCACCACAGTATTGTCAGACTTGCGGTAGGCAGCGAAAGCATCGCTCAGAGCCTCGATTACAGCCTTGGCACCGAGATAGCTGCCGCCGATACCTATAGCCACCACATAGTCGCAGTCCTTGCGGAGCTGGGCAGCCGTAGCGTTGATATCGTCAAGCAGGGCATCGGGAGTGCGGGTAGGGAGGTCAAGCCAACCGAGAAAATCATTGCCGGCACCATTGCCGTCAAGAAGAGTCTTCAATGCCGCAGCAGCCTCGGGCTTCATAGCCTCAAGCTGGGCTTCGCTGACAGTACCTGTCACATGCTTGTTGTTAACTTCAATAGTCTTCATAATGAGAAATATATAGTGTTGATAAATATCACAATATAACCACGCAAAATTACAAAATTTCTCACAAAATCAGACGCTTAAAATCACACTGCAAGGATAATAAATCTTATAACAATGAAAATAAATCTTATAAACAATACACATCCCCGCCGTGCATAATTATTAGACTCATAAGATTTATAAGTCTTATGAGATTTATAAGACCTACAAGCCCTGCGGGGCGTGTGCAAAAAAAGAGCGCCCCGGGGAGCTGTCGCTCTCCGGGGCGCGTGGAGGGGGCGGTGACCTACTTTCCCGCTTTCGCAGTATCATCGGCGCGCGGGGGTTTAACTTCTCTGTTCGGAATGGGAAGAGGTGGAGCCCCCCGGCTGTTGCCGCCTTAAGTCGTCTGTGCGCCGTCCGCCTCGGCGGGTCCGGCTTCCGCCGCGCTCATGCGGCGTTGTGGGGTCTCCGGCTGCGCCTGCGGCGCTGCTGCGGACGGGAGGGTGCATGAGGGAAGCCTGCGCGCTGCCGCCCGGGGGCGCGGCGCGTGTGCAAGAGGGCGGACTCTCTCCGAGGGGGGGGAATCGCGGGGACGGGAGCGGGCCGCTTCGCGGATGCATGCCCTGCCGCCCTTGTGGCGGCTCTCCTGCCTTGTGTCTTGTTCTTCCGCCCGCCGTCCCCTTGCGGGGTGGCGGACGGCATTGGGAAAGGGTTCGGGCTATTAGTATCGCTCGGCTGTAGGCGTCGCCGCCCCTGCACCTGCGACCTATCGACGTCGTCGTCTCCGACGGCCCTTCCAGATTGGACATCTTATCTCTGAGGGGGCTTCGTGCTTAGATGCTTTCAGCACTTATCCTGGCCAGACGCGGCTACCCGGCGGTGCCCCTGGCGGGACAACCGGCGCACCGGAGGTCTGTCCGACACGGTCCTCTCGTACTAGTGTCGGGTCTCATCAAATGTCCTGCGCCCACAACAGATAGGGACCGAACTGTCTCACGACGTTCTGAACCCAGCTCGCGTGCCACTTTAATAGGCGAACA